>Ga0307408_100003461_pt1 | contig 10791 bp, 9 predicted proteins | sample 322Cmetagenome_FD_202116 | JGI IMG/M metagenome (GOLD analysis project Ga0307408, IMG submission 202116) | Maize rhizosphere microbial communities from greenhouse at UC Davis, California, United States - 322HYB-C-3 | ecosystem: Host-associated > Plants > Roots > Rhizosphere > Soil | place: USA... | reverse complement strand
CACCAGCAAAGCCATTGTAAGACACCTGTGTTCTCATTTCCTTACCACCTTTAGTTGTAATTAAGACAACACCATTTGCGCCCCGTGACCCATATATAGCAGCTGACGCCGCATCCTTTAAAACGGTAATATTCTCAATCTCTTGGGGAGAAATTAAAGACAATGCGTCCTCAACTTGAATTCCGTCCACAATATATAGCGGACGATTGTCACCTGTAATGGAACTTCCACCCCTTACTCTAATTTGAATCTCTGCTCCAGGAGAGCCTTCGGTCGTCGTCACCTGAACTCCAGCCAACCTTCCAGCTAAAGCTTCAGCTGCTGAACTTACTGGCACATCTGCAATTTGCTTTGCGCTAACTGCTGAAACCGAACCTGTAATTCCTTCTTTAGGCACAGTAATACCATATCCTACGTTTATTTGCACCTCTTGAAGAGAAGTAACATCCTCCTCGAGTCTTACAGTTAGCTGGCTTTGCTTACCAAGGCTAACTTCTCTCGTTTTAAATCCCAAGTACTTAAAAACAAGAACAACATTCCCCGACTCAGAAACTTTAATTTTAAAATTACCTCCTGCATCGGTACTCGTTCCTACCGTAGAGCCTTTTATCCCTACACTTACGCCAATAAGGGCTTCGCCTCCTTTATCAACAACTTTACCCGTTACCTGTCGGGTTTGTGCAAATGCTGTGGCAATAAATGCTAACAGCATATACAATGAGAGTATTGCTTTCCTCATAAAAAATTAAAAATTAACAACTAGGTTTATTTGCTTAATAAATAGATTTTTTGACCTTCCAAACACATCTTCTCTTCCCTCATCATCAGCGTGCACAAACAATAGAAACTGAAACTTTTTACAATAAAAAGCTTTGTCATTTTGCTTGTTTAATTAGTGTATATTGATTAATTGGTTAATATTAAAAGCAATTTTACAGAGTTTATCACGAAGAACTATTAGTTGGCTTATAAAAATTTGTGCAATCGTTGCCGGGAACGTTTTCTGTTTTTGTGTAGCTCTCCCAACCTCGGCGTTTAGAGGTGCGTGTTCTAAATTCTTCGTCTTTGCCCACCTGACGGCGATCTGCCCAAACTTTCTTTTCTCTGTTTTCCGATAAGCTCAATCTTTCTAACTACTCCGACATCCCATTACTCTTTGGCTCTTGACAAGCTCTAGTCAATTTAGTAATTTACACATATGGCAGTACAACGCGACAATATAGTAATGCACGGCACATCAGGCAGTTTCTCACGTCTGATCACCTTTAAGCAATATAATGGAAAAACAGTGGTTGCGCATTATCCCGATATGAGCAAAGTGGTCTATACAAAAGCTCAGATTGCAGAGCGCTTCCGTTTTAAGCTCGCGGTAGCCTATGCCCGTTCCGTTATTGCCGATCCGGTTAAGAAGAAAGCTTATTCCGGCAAAAAGCACGTCTCTGCTTATCATGCTGCCATCGCCGAGTATATTAATGCTTCAAAAGCCGAAGAGAAAGCTAAATCAAATACTCCTGTCGAAAATAAGCTCAGTAGCGCCCCTACAAAAATCCAGGCAACGATAACAACACCAGGCTTAGCGACAGCTTCGGGCATCCATGCCTTGTCCTTTACTGATCAGCCACCTTCATAAGTTGTTTTTCTATTCCTAACATTTTTTCACACTGATCATCGCCGGCGCCTAAATGGTGACTGGGATCCTATGCCCTTGTCTGAGAAACCGAACTGGACTTAGGCCTCCACGATCATTTTACCGGTCCCCTACCCCGAAAAAATGTAATAAACAAAGAGCTTTTAGCCCCCTAAATACCCAGATGCTCATGCTTATATCAACGAAATGAGCAAAAGCCGAGCTGGCTATGTGAAAAACGTAGCATTACGTAGGATAAACGTAGGATGAAGCTATTCAAAGGCTTAGAAAGAGATTTAATGGCACATAAACTGGCAGTCAAATGTCCCGCCAGTATCTTCTTTTGCTTTCGACACTAGCTTGTCGGTACACCTTTCTTGGGAATCAAATCTGAGTCCGATTCACCGAACATTGCCAACAATAGCAAAGAGAAAACAACTCAAATAATTGCTTTGATAATCAGAAATATAAGGGAAGTTGAGAAAACCTGTGGTAAGTAGCTGAGTTTTTTTTATGTCTTATTACTATAACGAGGGTTTAAGCCCATTTTTTGCGACAGCACCAAAGCGCCGAGGCCTCCAGCAAGTCCTAGTATAGCACCTTTTGGCACTACATAATTCTTATTTCCGGCAGCCGCCAGGCTGTAATAAAAGGTATTGCTTATCATATCACCTAAAAGTGATATAGCGAATAAACTATTTGAATCAGGTATGCTTTTGCCCGCTGCCTCCATTCCCAGTAAATCAATACCATTCATATGTTTTCCTCTTTGTACCTGTTTTAATACTTATGATATTGTATGCGCCTGCTATCATAAACACTTAAACTAGTGGAATCAGCATAATATAATCTGCATAAACGCCCCAATCTGCAGCATACAGAAACAGAGCCTAAGGTTAATTTCCGAGGTTTTAGCTTAATATAGCGGCTATAAGGTGGAGGCAAAGGAAAAAGTTTTACCAGCTGTGCCTTCATCGCCGAAAACGACAATAATATTGAAAGCATTTATGGACGCTGTGATGATAAAGAATTTCAATGTTACGGCTTGAACACCTAAAATTTTACATTACGCCGTTTTAAGCCACGTTTATCAACTTTTCAACATAATAATCTGCTTTTCAATCCTTTTTAGATGGCAAAAATCACATTAATTAGCTTGACACCAACATAAGCAGCTCGGAATGTATTATGGTTAGCATCCCGAACTGCATGAGAAGATATTGAACTATTAATGTTGTATTATAATTTGCTCCTTTTTCACTTCGTCTTTAGATACCAAGTGTAAAAAATACGTACCAGAGGCAATATTACTTGTGTTGATTTTTATCAAGTTCTCATTTGGTCCATTAGATGCGGTTAATAGGACTTTTCCCGCAACGTCAATTAAGTTAACCTTAAATTGATTAGCAATAACTTTAGTAGAGGTCGGTAACGATACTATAAGTTCATTTTTTGCAGGATTTGGAAAGAATGAAAAAATGTTTTTATTTGTGTCTTGTATTGTTAACATATTAATAGATTCACTTTTGGCAGAATAGTAATTTCCACTTGTTTTATCCTGAACTACGGTGATAGTAATGTTTTCATGATCAAGATCAACTTTTCCACACGGTCCATAAACTATAGGCTTTAAATAATATGTGCCGATTTGATTGAATGTTATTGTAACATAGGGATCATGAATGTTTATTGTAGGCGGAAAGTTGCCTCCTCCACCAACGAGTTCCCAGGTATACCCTGTGGCACTAGGATAATCGTGTGGAATGGTGTAGGTATAGGAAGCATTTAAGTCTGCTAAAGTCTCACCTTGAACCTGCATTGTTCCGGGTGCATCAGGAGTACCCACAACCACTTTTTTAGTTAATACTGTAGTATCGCAATCAGTGATAACTTTTACTGTAATTGTTAATATGCCAGCTCCCTCCAATTGCACCAAGCTAACACCGTAATTACTGACGTAATTAAATTGTGCTCCGCTCCATATTGTTGTAAAGTTAGCTGGGAGCCCGATGTCACTTGAAATGCCATATGGGATAAAACCATCATGCCAAGAACACATACCATCTTCTCCCTCTATATAGAGATGGTTATTGGTTGCTTTAATTTCTTCAATTTTGTTTCCGCACCCATTATTCGAAGTTAACTTCAACTGACCTCCAACGCCATTAGAATTAAAAGTAATTGAATTACCTGTTTCACTTAATTTGGACCAATTAGAAGGATATGTCCAACTGTAGCTTCCATTAGTGCCGCCGGAAGCTGTATACGTAATCTGTTGAGGAACGCCGCAAGCCACTTCTGCTGGACCGCTAATAATCAACGTGGGAACTTGAGGAGAAAATGACACTGCATTGGACCATTCACCCCACGCGCAAGAATTACTTCGAAAGCGAATTTTGACATCGCCAAAATGTACTCCATCAGGTATAAGTTTAATTTTATACAGACGATAGTCCTTTCCTCCCAAAGTAGTCGATTCGTAATTAATTAGCGAAACGATTGTCCAGCCCGTGGGAATGATAATATAATTCGAATTGGGCTGGATGTCATAAGAATAATCTTTATAGTTTCCTGCATACTCTATATTAAAAGTGGCTTCAATTTGCGCTGTTGAACCACAAGAAAGAGTCTTGCCTCCAGAACCATATGGAGCCTTTAAATTAAATTTATCTACATTATATGTGGCGGTTGCAGTATTGGTGCTATTCAGGTTCATTGAAGTGTATTCTTTTACTGTAATTTTACCCGCAGCTCCATCATTGCTCCATGTTATATACGGACCATAATTCCACATCTCAGTTTGTCCATTGTCAAAAGTCCCCCCGGAAATTGTCCAATAGTAACTTTTGTTTAGGTCGTAGCCGGAAAGCGTATAGCTGGTTCTTGTTCCAGGACAAAGCGTTTTTACGCCTGAAATACTAAATGCACTAGTAACTTTGACGATAAGAAAGAATAGGATAGTTAATAAAAATTGTTTCATAATATGATAATATAGATTAAAAAAAGACAAATAAACCAAAAAAAGGTTAATTTATTCTACTTTTGAAAAACACATATGAAATAAAAAAGTTACTTGACTTATACATCGATTATGAGTAACCAGTCTTGGTTTAGCACTGCAAGAGGCTCAATTAAGCGAGGGGGAAGATAACCGTGATCGGTAGCCCCTTTACTATTCATCGGGAAAAATAGATACGCGGAGTTTATGGCGAGAGCTAAAAGTATGACCATACCTTAGACCGGGTCAATAAAAGTGGGAATTTCTTACGGCGCTGTATTTTAGCCGGGAAATTAGTTACCAATAAGCGTGAAAAGAAGGATCAGGAAGAGACTATTATAATAAGATAACGGGAAAATCAAGTGTACAAGTCCCCAAACGGAAAAATGAGTATTTTCGTCAAATGATCAAACGAGTCAATGGACAACTTAATTTTGCCTATGTATTAGTCGATAGTTGGTTTTCTCGGTTTATCAAAATGGAAAGGCTTAAAGTGCTCAACGCTCAAAATCACTTCGCTGTGAAACACAATTGATGGTAGCTACGCTCGAGCCGAATATACCGAACTTGCAAAGTTCGGCAACACTTATGCAAACTTTCCTAGACCCACAACTGAGGATGGTGATCTAATTCTTCGTCCTTTTTCTTTTCAATAGCCTTTGATACCAACGAAGCTAGCATTCCGGCAGCCAGGTAGAAACCTGTGGTAAGTAGCTGAGTTTTTAATGTCTTATTACTATAACGAGGGTTTAAGCCCATTTTTTGCGGCAGTACCAAAGCGCCGAGGCCTCCGGCAAGTCCTAGTATAGCACCTTTTGGTACTACATAATTTTTATTTCCGGCAGCCGCCAGGCTGTAATAAAAGGTATTGCTTATCATATCACCTACAAGTGATATAGCGAATAAACTATTTGAATCAGGTATACTTTGGCCCGCTTTGTTTAGTCCTTTAGAAACGGCATCCATTCCCAGCAAATCCATCCTGGGGGCATCCTTATCTATACGCCTGATAATCTCATTTAAAAATGTGAGGGTAAAAGCGCCCGCTAATCCTCCTCCAATAGCTGATAATACTCTCATTCATCTATTAAAGGGAAATACAGTAAAATTGTTCTGGATTTTTAGCCAAAGAGATCGCTACTCAGATATCTGTCTCCTCTATCGCAGATAACGAAGACGATTACACCTTCTTCCAGTTCAGCCGCCAGCCTTATAGCCGCAGTAGCGGCACCTCCACTACTCATGCCAGCAAATATGCCTTCAACTTTTGCAAGCTGGCGGGTCATCTCGGTAGCATCGTGCTGAGAAATATCCATCACTCTGTCGACTCTCGAAGGGTCAAATATTTTCGGGAGGTACTCAACAGGCCAGCGCCTTATTCCAGGTATAGATGATTCTTCAGTTGGCTGACAACCCACTATCTGAATGTTCGAATTCTTTTCCTTCAGGAACATCGAATTACCCATAATGGTCCCCGTAGTCCCCATGGCACTTACAAAATGAGTGATCTCGCCATTTGTATCTCTCCAGATTTCAGGGCCTGTCGTTTTATAATGGGCAAGGTAATTATCAGGATTGGCAAATTGATTTAGAAGGTAGAAATCGCCAGTCGCGGCTTTTTCTTCGGCATAGTCCCGACAAGCTTCAATGCTTTCAAGCAGAGTTACTTTTGCCCCGAAAGCTTCCATTGTCAGGGTGCGTTCCTTAGTCGAGCTGGATGGCATTACCAGTTCAATCTCCAGGTCATATAAACAAGCAATCATTGCTAAAGCAATACCTGTATTTCCGCTTGTTGCTTCGATCAACTTGGTACCTGCTTTAATATCGCCCCTTTCTAGTGCACTTTTTATCATATTAAGCGCCGGGCGGTCTTTTACGCTCCCTCCGGGATTATTTCCCTCAAGTTTCGCGTAAATTTTAACCTTAGGGTTGGGATTGAGTTTCTTTATTTCAACAAGAGGCGTATTGCCTACTAAATCTATAACGCTTGCCATTTAACTAATCTTTAATTTGCCTCTCTACAACTTTTACCCTCGACTCATGGTAAACTGTAGAATGCGGAAGCACGCTTTTGGTCAGCCATACATTTCCTCCAATAATACTATGGTGCCCAATAACCGTCTCCCCTCCAAGAATTGTAGCTCCTGAATAAATTACTACATTATCTTCAACTGTAGGGTGGCGCTTAATAGAAGCCATTTGTTTTTCAACACTCAATGCTCCTAGTGTTACGCCCTGGTACAGCTTAACATTTTTGCCTATAACGGCAGTTTCACCGATTACAATTCCGGTACCATGGTCGATGTGTAGGTATTCACCAATTTCCGCACCCGGGTGAATGTCTATTCCAGTTTTAGAATGAGCATATTCCGTTAAAATCCGGGGTAAAATTGGCACATCTAATTTCACTAAAACATTGGCGAGTCGGTAAAATGAAATTGCATAAAAACCAGGATATGCCCTGATTACTTCAAATTCGCTTTTTGCAGCTGGATCGCCATCTAATATGGCCTGCACATCTGTATTTAAAACCCGATATAACTCGGGCAAATTTCTAAAAAAGTCTTTGGCTCTTTTTTCATTGTCGCACTCACGGCATGCTGTGGTAGCATCCATAATTTTCTTTAATTCAACTTCAAGAGCATCCAATTGCAGCTCAATTTCATGTAGTGTTGAATATATTGTTTTTGATTGCTCAGGATATAGTAAACGTATAACCTTTAGCGCCCAGGCTGCTATCTCTTTATTAGATGGCACAGCCTCTATGTGCTGATGCTTATCAAAAATATACTGGTAAAATTCCTCGTTCATACCAAAGTTTTTTGAGCCTTAGTTAAACTAAAGCATTGCAATTTTAGGAAAAAGAATCTTGTTTCATTGTAAAAATGAAGGAATACTAAAATATGTGCTTAGTTGGCTTAGTGAAATTCTTTCTTAATCCAGGTCAGTGCATAATCAATATCTGCCTGAGTGATATCAAGATGGGTAACAAACCTTATCAAGTGTTCTCCGAAAGCGGCAGCCTTCACCCCATGCCTTCCAAGCCTTTCTACAAATAAATCGGCGGTATGGTGCGGATCAATTTCTGCTATTACGATATTAGTGTCAACAGGAAAAACGTCTTGAACAACTGAGAGGCTTACAAGTGCCTTCCCTATCATCTTTGCATGCAGGTGGTCTTCCTTCAAACGGCTTATATTGTTATCTAAGGCATAAATTCCGGCCGCTGCCAAATATCCCGATTGACGCATGGCGCCACCTAAAACTTTACGAATTCTTTTCGCTTTGTGAATTACATCGATATTACCAAGTAGCACCGAACCTACTGGCGCGCCCAGCCCCTTAGAAAGGCAAACCGAAATAGTATCAAACATATGCCCATAATCCTTCGCATGGTCCTTTGATTCCGTAAGCGCATTAAAAATCCTGGCGCCATCCAGATGAAGCGATAATTTCTTCAACTGGCTTAAATGATAAATCGGCTCAATATCATCAAGCGTATAATAACTTCCTCCGCCCCGGTTCGATGTATTTTCTAGTACAATAAGCTTTGAAAAGGGATGATGAATATCCGCCGGGTTTATATTTTCTTCAATTAAATCAGCATTTAACCTCCCTCTTTCACCTTTTAAAGGCCTGATAGAAACACCGGAATTAAAGGCCATCCCTCCACCTTCGTAACGGTATACGTGGGATGCTTCATCACAAATCACTTCATCCAGGGGCTGCGTGAGCACTTTAATTGCTATTTGATTAGCCATAGTCCCGCTGGGGCAAAACAGTCCTGCCTGTTTTCCGAACATAGCAGCCAACTTCTCTTCCAGTTCGTTTACCGTCTCATCCTCGCCATAAACATCATCGCCAACTTTGGCTGAAAACATAGCATCTAGCATGCCTTTAGATGGCTTGGTAACTGTGTCACTACGGAAATCTACAATCATATGGTGCTTAATTATATTGCCTGGAAACTTAATGGTTATTCCGCAAGCCGACCTCAATAATCCGGGTAAAAAACAGAATAATCAAATAAAATTTAACGAAAATTATCAAACAATAAAGACATTGTAAACTTTAAAGTTTCAAGTTTTTTATACATTTAGTTACTAAAGAATATTTGAATGATAATTATTGCAGACGGAGGCTCTACCAAAACCAATTGGTGCCTGCTTAATGATGAAAATAAAAAGGCATATTTTAACACTGAAGGCTATAACCCGTACTTTGTAACAACGGAATATGTAGCAGATTCGTTAAAAAAGAATTTGCCAAAAGACTTGCAATTCGATAAAATTTCAGAAGTAAATTTTTATGGCGCAGGTGTCCATAACGACGAGAAGGCTAACCAGTTAAAAGAAGCAATCAAAACGGTTTTTACCTCCAGCAAAGTTTTTGTAGGGCACGACTTGCTTGCCGCGGCACGTGCTTTATTAGGAGACAAGCCAGGCTTCGCTGCAATTTTAGGTACGGGAACTAATACCTGTATTTATGATGGCAAGGAAATTACACATCAGATTGATTCAGGGGCTTACATTTTAGGGGACGAAGGTAGCGGGTCATATATAGGCAAGAAACTACTTATCGATTACTTAAGAGGTTACATGCCCAAAAGCGTTAGTAAGAACTTTTACGAAACCTATAAACTAAGCCATGATGATATTGAGGAAAATGTTTATTCAAAACCTTTAGCCAACCGTTTTTGCGCGAGCTTTGCAAAATTTGCTTATGAAGAAACTTCAGACCGGCAATACACTCGCGGCCTGGTAAAATCTGCATTTAATGATTTTTTTAAAAACCTTGTATCCCACTATCCAAACTATAAGAATTATAGCTTCAATTGCATAGGTTCTGTTGGCTACAGCTTTAGAGATATATTGGAGGAAGTTGCTAACGAATATGGCATGCAAATGGGAAAATTACTCCGCTCGCCTATTGATGATCTTGTTCAGTATCATATTGAGCATGTGAATGAGGATTAAGATGGGGTGCAGATGGGAGACTGGGCGCTATACTCTAACCTCCAGTCTCAGCCTCTGATCTATGTTTATCCTACTCCTTCATAAAAGAAAGCTCTTTCTGGAAGAGCTTTGCATATTTTCTTCTATCGAACTTGTAAAGCGTAGCAGCACGGTAAGATACTCCGCGTTGTTTCTCGTCAAGCTCTTTTAAAATACCGTAGTTAAGCATCTTCTTTCTAAAGTTTCGCTTATCCAGCTTTTTATTTAGAATCGCTTCATATACGTTTTGCAATTGAGTAAGCGTAAACTTTTCTGGAAGTAGTTCGAACGCAATTGGCTGATAACTGATTTTACGTTTAATTTTATCAAGGCTTTTTTCGAAAATCTGAGAGTGGTCAAAACCCAGTTTCGGCAATTCTGCCACCGGATGCCAGAATGCTTTTTTAGCATAATTAGTCACCGGTTGAAGTTCGCTTTTGCCACTCAAGCGGATCATGGCATAATAAGCCACAGTAATAACCCTGCCTTCGGGATGCCTATCCACATCGCCAAAGGTATATAACTGCTCCATATATATGTTGCGCAAGCCGGTTAGTTCATATAAGATCCTCTCAGCTGCATAATCAATACCTTCATCAGGGCCAACAAATAAACCCGGTAGAGCCCACCAATCTTTAAATGGCTCCTCATTACGTTCAATTAAAAGAATCTTTAATACACCTTCTTCAAAGCCGAAGATTACACAGTCGACAGAGAATACTGAATCGAATTTTGGAAGCGCAGTTTGCAAAACGTTTTTGTTAAAATTTAGCAGTATATTTATTGGTATTTTGAATTGCCAGCACAAAAGTGGAAAAAATTATCATATTTTTTAGCTTAGTGTAATAAATACACCCTATATTCGTCAAATTTATTTTAATCGAGCGTGGCAACAATCAACAAAATTGGTGTATTCACTTCAGGAGGTGATGCGCCAGGGATGAATGCCTGTATTCGTGCAGTTGTTCGTACAGGTATTTACTTAGGCAAGGAAATGGTTGGTATCCAACAAGGATATCAGGGCATGATCGACAAAAAGTTCATAAACATGGACGCCCGTTCTGTTCGCCACATCATCCAAATGGGTGGCACTATACTTAAAACAGCCCGTTGCATGGATTTCAGAACTCCCGAAGGACGTGCGTTTGCATACAAAAACTTAAAAGAAGAAG
>Ga0307408_100003460_pt1 | contig 10793 bp, 9 predicted proteins | sample 322Cmetagenome_FD_202116 | JGI IMG/M metagenome (GOLD analysis project Ga0307408, IMG submission 202116) | Maize rhizosphere microbial communities from greenhouse at UC Davis, California, United States - 322HYB-C-3 | ecosystem: Host-associated > Plants > Roots > Rhizosphere > Soil | place: USA... | reverse complement strand
GCTTGCCAGCGAGCGCTATGTGCAGGACAAGCGCGCCCTGCTCGAAAAACACGGCCTGCGCTGCTTCGCCATCGGCAGCCACCTGGTGGGCCAGGCCGTGTGCGACCTGATCGACGAGCGCCACAAGGCCATCCTGCCCGAGCATGTCTGGGGCGACGGGCAGCCGGAGGGCGTGCGCCAGCGCGCCGCGCGCGAGATGCAGGACACCGCCCGCGCCGCCGCCAAGATGGGCCTGAAGGTGGTCACCGGCTTTACCGGCTCGTCGGTGTGGCATTCCTTGTACGCCTTTCCGCCGACGACGCAGGAATACTGGAATCAGGGTTTCGTCGACTTCGCAAACCGGTGGAAACCCATCCTCGACACCTTCGAGTCCGCGGGTGTGAACTTCGCCCTGGAGGTCCACCCCACTGAAATCGCTTTCGACATCGCTTCGGCGCAGCGTGCCGTCGAGGCTGTGAATGGGCACAAGCGCTTCGGCTTCAACTTCGACCCCAGCCACCTCGGCTACCAGGGGGTGGATTATGTGAAGTTCCTGCGGACTTTCAACCAGCGCATCTACCACGTGCACATGAAGGACGTGTGGTGGGGCAAGGGTGACGGCACCGTGGGCGTGTTCGGCGGGCACACGAGCTTCGGCGATGCACGTCGCTATTGGGACTTCCGCAGTGTCGGCCGAGGGATGATCGATTTCGAGTCCATTATCGTGGCGCTTAACGACATCGGCTACGCCGGCCCGCTGAGCGTGGAGTGGGAAGACAGCCGCATGGACCGCGTGCATGGCGCGACCGAAAGCGCCGCCTATTCAAAGCGCCTGGACTTCAAGCCGGCGGCAGGCGCCTTCGATGCGGTCTTCGACAAGGCCAAGCAGGGCGGGATGGCGGGATCATGAGCCGCACGGCCGCTCCGAAGGCTCATTGCACCGCAGCCCGCAGGGCGGAGGTTACCCAATGAAAAAACTACGTTATGCCATGGTGGGCGGTGGCCAAGGCGCTTTCATCGGCGCGGTGCACCGCAAGGCGATGGCGCTGGACGGCCAGATGGAACTGGTCGCGGGCGCGCTGTCATCCGACCCGCAACGCGCGCGCGCCTCCGGCGCAGAGTTGGGCCTGGCCGATGCACGCAACCATGGGCGCTGGCAGGACCTGCTGGCCGATGAACTCAAGCGGCCCGCCCACGAGCGCATAGCCTTCGTGTCCATCGTCACGCCCAATCACGTGCACTTCCCGGTGGCGCATGCGTTTGCCGAGGCCGGCATCCATGTGGTCTGCGACAAGCCGCTGGTGCACAGCAGCGAGGAAGCACAGGCGCTGGAAAAGGCCGCGCAGCGCAGCGGCTGTGTCTTCGGCGTGACTTACAACTACACCGGCTACCCCATGGTGCGCGAAGCCCGCGAGCTCGTGGCCAAGGGCCTGATCGGCGAAGTGCGCAAGGTCATCGTCGAATACAACCAGGGCTGGCTCGCCACCAACCTCGAAGCGACAGGCCAGAAGCAGGCCGGCTGGCGCACCGACCCCGCGCGCAGCGGCCTGGCCGGCGCCATGGGCGACATCGGATCGCACGCCGAGAACCTGGTGGCGACAGTGACCGGCCTGGAGCTGGACAGCATCTGCGCGGACCTGACCACCTTTGTACCCGGCCGCCGGCTGGACGATGATGGCAATGTGCTGCTGCGCTTCACCAACGGCGCGAAAGGTGTGCTCATCGCTTCGCAGATCGAGGTGGGTTGCGAGAACGATTTGCGCCTGAGGGTGTTCGGCACGCAAGGCACGCTGACCTGGCACCAGGAAGAGCCCAACCGCCTGGTGCATCAGCCCATCGATGGCCCCGCGCGCGTGCTGACTCGTGGCTCGCCCTGGCTGGGTGAGGCCGCGCGCCGCGCCACGCGCCTGCCTACCGGGCATCCCGAGGCTTTCCTCGAAGCGTTTGCCAATGTCTACCTGGGTGTCGCGGCCCACATACGCGCGGTGCAGGCCGGCAAGGCGCCGGACCCGCTGGAAGCCGATTACCCGCGCCTGGCCGACGGCGCGCGCGGCGTGCGCTTCATCGAAAAAGTGGTGGAGTCCGCCGGCAGCCAGGCCAAGTGGACGCCGATGCGCTGACGCATGTTCCTCGGCATCGATCTGGGCACATCCGGCGTCAAAGCCGTGGTGCTGGACCGCGAACACCAGGTCGTGGCCAGCGGCACGGCGCCGCTGGCGCTTGAGCAGCCGCGGCCCTTGTGGCGCGAGCAGCACCCCGGCGCATGGTGGCGTGCCTGCGACGCCGCCGTCCTGCAGGCTTTGGCGGCGCTTGCCAAGGCGGGCCACAGCCCCGGCGACGTGGCATGCATAGGCCTGACCGGCCAGATGCACGGCGCGACCTTGCTGGATGCGCAGGACCAGGTCCTGCGGCCGGCCATCCTGTGGAACGACGGGCGATGCGCGGAGGAATGCACCCTGCTTGAACAGAAGGTGCCACGCTCGCGCGAGATCACCGGCAACATGATGATGCCCGGCTTCACCGCGCCCAAGCTGCTGTGGGTGGCCCGCCATGAGCCGCAGGTGTTCGAACGTGTGCGGCACGTATTGCTGCCCAAGGACTGGCTGCGCTGGCGCATGACCGGCGAGTTCGCCACCGACATGTCGGATGCGGCCGGCACGCTGTGGCTGGATGTGGCCGGGCGTGACTGGAGCGACGAGCTGCTCGCCGCCTGCGGCTTGTCACGCAAGCACATGCCCATGCTGCACGAGGGCCCCGAGACTACGGGCACCTTGCGCGCAGAGCTCGCGCAGCATTGGGGATTGCAGCCCATCCCCGTGGTGGCCGGCGCCAGCGACAATGCCGCCGGCGCGCTGGGCGCCGGCGTCTTTGAAGCCGGCGATGCGATGCTGTCGCTGGGCACCTCGGGCGTGGTGTTTGCCGCCACGCGCGAATACGCCGCCAATCCCACGCAGGCTGTGCACAGCTTCTGCCACGCCCTGCCGCAGACCTGGCACCTCATGTCGGTCATGCTGTCAGCCGCTTCCTGCCTGGACTTCACCGCCTCTTTGCTGGGCGAGCCCGATGTTGAACACCTGCTGGCCGAGGCCGAGGCGCGTGGGCTGCATGCGTCCACGCCGTTGTTCCTGCCCTACCTGAACGGCGAGCGCACGCCGCACAACAATCCGAACGCGCAGGCCGTTTTTTTCGGCATGGATGCGGGCACCGGTCGTGCCGACCTGGTCAACGCCACGCTGGAAGGTGTGTGCCACGGCCTGGCCCAGGGCATCGCGGCGCTGCAGGCCACCGGCGTGGGGCTTGAGCAGGTCAGCCTGATAGGCGGCGGCTCGCGCAGCGCTTACTGGGCCAAGATGCTGGCCGACGCCACGGGGCTGGACGTGATACGGCGCGAGGACGGCGCCGTGGGCCCGGCCCTGGGCGCTGCCCGGCTCGCGTGGATGTGCGTGGACAAGGCGGATCTACACGACATCATGAAAGAACCTGCGACCTTGGCGGCCTATGCACCCCGGCCCGCCGAACAGGCGCGATGGGCAGAGCGTGCCGCGCGCTTTGCATCGCTGTATGCCAGCGTTGCCTCTCTGTACGGCGCGGGCAAGGTGCATTAGCGCGATTTTAATTTGCAGCTTTCCAAGGATTGCTGCTTGCATTCGATATGCGGCTATGCTTCGCCCATGAAAATTTTTATCCTCACTCTCCTGTTGGGTTTGCAGCTCTTTCCCGTGGAACCAGCGTTCGCCCAGTCAGAAATGACGATTCGAAGCTCCATTAACACCACGAGCGGTGATGCCTTTTTGAACAGGGATTTCGCTTTACTTGAAGCTGCATCGGAGGAGAGGGATATGCAGGATCAGTGAGCCCTGCTGCGTGGAGGCAATTGGAAAAGTATGACTCGCTCGCCAAAGCTCATTTGAAGAAGTATCAAAAAATCGCATCCGTGGATCCGGAGTGGTATGAACTGATGCTTCTCATTGGCAGGGTGGAGGGATGGGGAAAACCTGAATTCACAGCCATGCTTGAAGACGCGCTTGAGCGTGAGCCATTGTTCTATCAAACCTACTTTACGGCGCTCGAGTACCTCTTGCCGAAATGGGGCGGCAGCATTGCGGAGATCGAGGAATTCGCTCTGAAGGCCGTTGAGCGTACCTCTGCCTCTGAAGGCAAGGCTATGTACGCGAGAATTTATTGGTACGTGTCCCAAACCCAATTTGGAAATCGCATCTTCGGACGCTCATTTGCCGGTTGGCCTCTCATGCGCAGCGGATTTGAGGACATGATCCAGAAATACCCCGATCAATGGAACATCAACAATTTCGCAAAATTTGCATGCTTGGCTAACGATGAAGCCAAAACCAAGGAGCTTTTCAAGCTGATCACTCCTGGTCCGATTGCCCAGGCTTGGGGATCTAAAGTCCTGTTCGATCACTGCCAGCAACTGGCTTGGCGTTAAGCGGGCGGGGCAATACCATATCAGCCAGCCGCCTCCCGCCCCAGTAGGCCTTTGCGGAACGCGGCCACCGCGCCGCTGTTCGTCGGTGCGCCACACCAAGTGCGTATGCGCATGCACACATGCGGCAAGACCTCCTGCTGCGCCAAGGCGCAACGGGAGGCCTCGTTTATCTGGACCCAGCCAGACGGCGGCTCTCGCAACCGCCTCGCGATCAACAGCGCGCGCCGCGCCGCTTCATTTGCTTATTGAACGACAGGGTAGTCGCGCTCGAGCGCAGAGACCGACACGGTGTTGGCGGCTTCGGCCTTCACTTCAGCGCGGGTCCTGGTGCTGGCGGGTGCGCTGGCTTCAGGCGCCTGGTAGTTCCGGGGGATGTTCACGGAATAGCCTTCGCGCTGGGCTTGCAGCAGCTCGGCGCGCACGTCGGCGCGGCTCTTGGTGCTGGCGGTGTTGGCCTGCTCTTGTGGGAAAGGATCGCGGCCTTCGGCGAAGCTGCTGGCGGAGCCGAAGAAGGCCAGTGCGGAGACGGCAAGAACGGAGGCGGAAACGAGATTCGATTTCATGATGAATTTCCTTTAGAACAGTTTTTAGAAAAATCCGGTCGGACGGGCTGTGTGCCCGAGGGGCCTTCCTCGCTGAGTCGCGTTGTGAATGTGGCTCACCGATGTATCCAAGCTTGTTCCGCCAAGTGGATAGACAAGTGCGTGTTTGCGGAACATTCCATTGCTGGAATCAGAACAATGAAGGCGCGGATTCGCGGAACTTTTTTGAATGAAAGTTTTTTGAAAGCATCGCGTCAAGGCGCGAACACTTCTCAGGTGCGGCAGGCTCGTGAAACCAAAAGGGCTTGGTGCTTCTTCTTCCACCGCAGGGGAAGCTTGGCCTGGCCTGAGCTTGTCGAAGGGGGATGAGGACTCGTGGCGTGTGTGTGCCGCATGTATGTTCGAATGCCGCCAGCCCTCACCCTAACCCTCTCCCAGCGTGAGCGGGGGATATCAGCTCCAGCATGCCGAGCGGAAAGCTCAGCTCTGCCGCATTTCCATTTTCTTGATCACCCTGCGCGTGTAATCGGTCATGAATTCGAGGAAAACGCTGGTGCGCACCGGGATGAATTTGCGGCTGGGCAGCGCCGCGTACAGGGTGTTGGTGCCGGTGATCCAGGGCGAGAGAATGCGCTGCAGCGCGCCGCTGTTGAGGTGGTTGGCCACCAGGTCGATGGATTGGCTCATGATGCCGGCGCCGTCCACGCAGGCGCGTATCAGCGTGTCGCTGTGATTGACCAGCATGCTGGGCTCGATCTGCACTTCGACGACGCGCCTGCCTTCGGCGGGGTTGGTCAGGCGCCAGACGCGGTGGCGGTTGGCGGCCTGCTTGACGCGCAGGTTCTGGTGTTGCGGCAGGTCTTCGGGCCGCTCGGGCGTGCCGTTGCGGCGCAGATAGTCGGGCGAGGCACACAGCACGCCGTCCGATGAGGCGATGGGGCGCGCGATGATGTTGGCGTCAAAGGTGTCGCCGGCGCCCAGCAGCGTGAGGTCGTAATCTTCGACCGGCGGCACCAGCGGCGAGTCCACATGGATGTCGAGCACCACCTTGGGATAGCGCCGGCCGAACTCGGCCACCAGCGGCGCCAGCACATGCACGGCGAACACCGGGGGCGTCATGATGCGTATGGTGCCGGACATCTCCTGCGCATGGGCCTGGGCGGCGGCATGGGCTTCGTCGATGTCGGTCAGGATGTGCCGCACGCGGGCCAGGTAGGTTTCGCCGGCATCGGTCAGCGCCAGGCGGCGTGTGGTGCGCTGCAGCAGGCGCACGCCCAGGTGGTCTTCCAGGTCGCCGACCAGGCGGGTCACGACGGCGGCCGACATGTCGAATTTGCGTGCAGCAGCGGCAAAACTGCCGTCATCCACCACCTGCTGGAACACACGCATTGATTGAAGGCGATCCATGGTTAACCCTTATATAACACCTTTATTATTGCTAATTTAACAGTAATGTATTGTGGAGATTGGTATTTTTTGTTCGATTTAACAGGAATACAGTTCATGCATCGATGAGCCGAAGCCACTTACAAGGCGACTCACCGAGGCTGGACAGACGGGGAGATGAGCCCGCCATGCCCGGAACGTCACTTAACTTTTGAGAGGATATTCATCATGAAATCGAACTTTGTCGCCGCCGCTGTTGTTGCTGTTGCCGCCCTGACTTCCGTCGCCGCTTCCGCCCAGCCCCTGAACTCCTTCCTGTTCGAGCAGCTGCAAGCGCCCTCGACCAAGACCCGCGCTGAAGTGAAAAGCGAAGTGGTGCAGGCCCAGAATGCCGGCGCAACTTCCAGCTTCAACGGCGTGACCGCCCAGCAAAACCTGGCCGCTCCCCGTGCTGAAAAAACCGGCGCCGCTCCCCAGGCCGCTGCCGAACTGGTGAAGACGACCAACGCCCAATAAGCGCCAGGTTCAGCTGTCGCAACGCCCCGGCGCCCTTTGGGTTCCGGGGCGTTGTCACGTCCGGAACCAGAAGTCAGCCCAGCGGAGCCCAGTGGTTGTCCGGGCGCAGGTCCGGGAGCGCGGAGCTGTGCGTCGTGCCCCGGCTGTCCCGCGTGAGCGCGGCCAGGCGGCCGGCGGCCCAGAGCTTTGCTTCGCCGCCGGGCGGCGCATCCGCCGCCAGCGCGCAGGCTTCCTGCAGCGGCAAAAAGCCCGCCCATTGGCCGTCGTCACGCCATAGCGCCACGCCGTTGGCACGCGGGCAGCTCACCGCGAAACCGCCGGCCGTGTGTGCGATGTCGCCGCCGTAGCCGCTGAGGGCCTGGCCCGCGCCTGCGGCATGGGTTTGCAAACGCTGTCCATCAAACACGGCGAGCACGGGCGCCGCGGCTTTGGCGGCTGCATCGTCATGCTCGGCCTGCAGCGCGATGCCCAACTGGCGTTGCCCCTGCGTACTGCCGGCGATGGGCGCGCCCCAGGCGAGGTGGCGCAGGCTCAGGCGCTTGTCGGCCAGGCGCCATTGGCCCCGCAGCGTGCCGGTGCGTGCGTCCAGCCGCACCAGCGAAGCGTCCATGCGCTCCATGTGAATTTTCAGGCGGCCGGTTTCAGGCAGAGCGGGGATGCCGCCGTTGGCCACCATGAGGCTTCCGTCGGAGTCGAGCAACAACTCGTGCGGGTCCATACCGTGAGTGGGCCATTCGCCGGTTTTCTCCAATGTAGCCGCGTCGCGCAGGCCGATCAGGCCCTGGCCGGTTTCCAGGTTGGTTTCAGTCGTGAAGAGGCGTTTGCCGTCGGGGCTGGCGATGACGTGGCCGTTGAAGGTGCGGTCGGGTTCTATCCAGGCCCACGCGATGGCCTTGCCGCCGCCGGCTTCCCCGGGCTTCCAGCGCAGCAGCCAGTCGCCGGGCCGGCGCGCCACCGCCAGCAGCGTGCCGCCGGTCTCAGTCCACACGCCGTGGGCACGCGTCGGAACATCAAGAGCAGCGCTGACCTCAAGGGCGGTTCCACGGTACGCCAGCACGCCGACCTGATTGCCGTGCGCTGCCTCCCACGCGGCAGCGAACTGTTGCAGCGAGGCGCTCGCCAGGGTTGGCTTGACCCACGCACTCGCGCCCGCCGCAGCCAGAGCGAGCCATTGCCTTCGCTGCAGTTTCCACGCAGTCAATGACATGCCACGCATGAGGTTCTAGTCGCCGTCGGCGTCCGAAAAACCGATGCTGACTTCAAGCGCCGGTGCGACTTCGGCTTCGGCAAGCTTTTTCAAATCAGCCAATGCACGCCCGGCAGTGGCCATGCCGGCCTTGTTCGTGGGCGAGGCGTTTTGCATCGCCTTGTCGGCCTTGCCCACGCTTTGCGCCAGCAGGTCGGCCGGCTCGTTGCGGCCCAGGCCGCGCAGGTAGGTTTCAATCGGCGCCAGGCCCGCGCCGGGGCGGGGTGCTTCGCCGGCTTGCCAGGCGCCCAGCGTGCGCAGCGCCTGCCATTGCGCGGCCCAGCGCGCGGCCGTCTGGCCGCTGGCGCCGCGTGCATAGGCCACGGCGTTGCGGCCGCCCTGCGCGTTGCCGGCAAGGCGGGGCTTTTCCATGTCGGCCCAGCGCAGGCGCTCCAATGCGCCTGTCCATTGGTTGATGAGTTCGCTCATCGCGGGGCCCTGGCTCTCTTCGGCTTGCCCAGGCGGGCGCTCGGCCAGTTCCTTAAAGGCTTTGGTGAGCGTGTCGGCCTCGCGTTGTATGTCCGCCGCCACTTGCACCGCATAGCGGCAGGCCGGTGTGGCCGGTCCGATAGGCTGGGTCCACAACAGCCATTCAAGTGCGGGCAGGCCCTTGGCCGGCGTGCCTATGCTTTCCATGGCCGTGGCGTCCTGCGGCGCGGCCTGGATCGCGCGCTTGATCAACTCGGGCCGCGTGGGCGTGAAGTCGATCTGGCGCGCCGAGCGCCGCTGCACCAGCGGGCCGACCTGCACGCCGCTCAGGCGGTCCCAGGCGAGCGCGCTGGCTTTCCAGCGCTCGCGGGCCTGCTCCAGTTGTGTTGCCGCACTGTCCCCACCCGCATCGCAGACGGCGGAGATGGCGGTGGGAAGCCCGCCGGCCTGCTCGGAGAATGCGGCGGCTTGTGGTGCATACCAGAAGCGATACACACCGCGCATGAAGTCGCCCGCCGTGTAAAACGGCACCGCAACGTTGGGCGCAACGGTTTGCGCCTGCGCTACGCCGCCGAGCAGCAGTGCGGTGGCGGCTAAGGCCAGCCTCCAGGGGGTGCAGCGGGGGTTCATGGCGCTCATAGCGACTCGAGGAATTTCACCAGCGCCGCGCGCTCCTTGGCGCCCATCTGCAAAACCTTGTCCCTGCTGGCCCTGGCCTCGCCGTCATGCCAGAGCACGGCCTCCAGCGCGCCGCGCGCGCGGCCGTCATGCAGCAGGCGGTTGTGTCCGTTCACGTCGGGCACCAGGCCCAGGCCCCACAGCGGCGGCGTGCGCCACTGGCGGCCATTGGCTAGAAAGTCGGGCCGGCCGTCGGCCAGGCCTTCCCCCATGTCGTGCAGCAACAGGTCGGTGTAGGGGTAGATGGTCTGGCCTTGCGCGGCCTTGCTGCCCAGGCGCGGAAAGGGAATCTCGCCGGTCACATAGCTGGGGCGGTGGCAGGCGGCGCATTGCGCCTGCGCAAACAGCTTCTGCCCCTGCACCACCTGGGCGTCCTTGGGGTTGCGCCGCGCCGCCGGCGCCAGCGTGCTTTCGTAGAACACCACGTCGTTGAATGTCTTTTCGTCGATCTCGGGCGCCTTGCCCTGCGCGCCGCGCGGCGCGGCCAGGCAGTCCTTCTGCGCGGCGGTGCAGGTTTCCTTGGGAAAGAGCGGCGAGGTGATGCCCATGTCTCCGAGGAAGGCGCCGCCGGTCTGGTGCGCCAGGGTGGCGACGTTGGCCTTCCAGCCGAAGCGCCCCACGCGCAATTGCTGCGAGGGCGCATCCCACACCTGGTTGACGACGCCGCGCACGGGACCGCCCAGGGCTGCCTGCTCACTCGCGTTGCGCAGGATCTCCGCTTCGGGAATCGCCTCCAGCAAACCCACGCCGGCCATCTGCGGCGCGATGCGCGGGCTCAGCATCACGTCCTTGGCCATGGGGCCGTAGTTGAGTTTGCTGAAACCGTAGCGGGGCTTTTGCAACTGGTAAGGCGTGCCGTCGGCAAACTTGCCGTGCACGGTCTCGTAGCGCAGCGAAATCTGCCCTTCGGGCGTTACGCCCTGCACCGCGAAGTTGGAAAACTGGTCGCCGTAGACCGGATCGGGCATCGGGCCGCCGTGCACGTCCTTGCCCGGAATCGAGAGGCGCAGCAGCAGGCCCACCGGCTGGTCGGACAGGCCGCGTGTGAAATCGGGCGGCGCGCCGCGGCCGTCCTGCACATGGCAGCCGCCGCAGGAGCGCGCGATGAAGTGTGGGCCCAGGCCGTCTCGCGCCGTGGTGGACGAAGGCGCCTGCACCCAGTTGCGCTTGAAGAAGGAATTGCCGATGACGAAGCGCGTGCGCTCCTCGTCAGGCAGGTTGGCCAGCGGAAATGAAAACGCGTTCTGGCCGGTGGCGAACACCGTGGTGTCGCCGCCGGTTTTCTCGTCGTCGGGCACGCTGTCCTGGGCGACGCCCGCGGACGCCCAGAAGGCCAGGCCCGCAAGGCCGGCCACGGCCAGCCAGCCGATTCCCGCGCGCAGGCGGCGCGCGGCCAAGGAGGGCGGGGCCTTGCGCAACACTTAGGGCTTGACCAAAGTGAGCTTGGTGATGCCGGCCGCATTGGCCGCTTCGACCAGGTCCTTGCTTTGCTGCACCAGGCTGTCGATGGTTTTCTGCACGCGCAGTCGGCCCGGCGCATCCTTGGCGCCGACGATCTCGCGATCGAATG
>Ga0307408_100003459_pt1 | contig 10793 bp, 6 predicted proteins | sample 322Cmetagenome_FD_202116 | JGI IMG/M metagenome (GOLD analysis project Ga0307408, IMG submission 202116) | Maize rhizosphere microbial communities from greenhouse at UC Davis, California, United States - 322HYB-C-3 | ecosystem: Host-associated > Plants > Roots > Rhizosphere > Soil | place: USA... | reverse complement strand
CATAGCCCAGTCCCACGTCGACCAGGGTGTTCAGGTGCCGTGCGATGGGTGAGAACGCCGCGAAGAACTCGGCGCCCTCTTCGATGGGCATGTTGAGGACGTCGGCGATGGTCTTGCCCTTGTAGTGCACCTCCAGCGTCTCCCGGTTGTAGCGGGCACCGTGGCACACCTCGCAGGGAACATAAACGTCAGGCAGGAAGTTCATTTCGATCTTCAGCGTGCCGTCACCTGAGCATGCCTCGCAGCGGCCGCCCTTGACGTTGAACGAAAAGCGGCCGGGCAGGTAGCCGCGGACCTTCGCCTCTGTGGTCTCGGCGAAAAGCTTGCGGATGTTGTCGAAGACACCCGTATAGGTGGCCGGGTTGGAGCGGGGGGTCCGGCCGATGGGGCTTTGGTCCACGTGGACCACCTTGTCCAGGTGCTCCAGGCCCTGGACCGTCTTGTGCCGCCCGGCCACCTGCTTGGCGCCGTTGAGCTTGTTCGCCAGCACCTTGTACAGGATTTCATTGACGAGGGTTGACTTGCCCGAACCACTCACGCCGGTCACCGCGGTGAAGAGCCCCAGCGGGAAGGCGGCGTCGACGTTCACGAGGTTGTTCTCCCGTGCGCCAACCACTTTGATCTCGCGCTTCCTGTCGTACTTGCGGCGCTTCTTGGGCACCTCGATGGCCCTGCGGCCGGACAGGTAGTCGCCGGTCAGGGATTCCCTGTTGTCCAGCAGTTCCTTGTACGTCCCCGAGTGGACCACCTGTCCGCCGTGCTCGCCTGCGCCCGGCCCGATGTCCACGATCCAGTCCGCCACATGGATGGTGTCCTCGTCGTGCTCGACCACGATAAGGGTGTTGCCCATGTCGCGGAGCCGGGTGAGGGTTTCGATGAGCCGGCGGTTGTCGCGCTGGTGCAGGCCAATGGACGGTTCGTCGAGGACGTAGAGGACACCCACCAGGCCGGAACCGATCTGGGTGGCAAGCCGGATGCGCTGGGCTTCGCCGCCGGAGAGGGTGGCGGACGGGCGCTCGAGGTTGAGGTATTCAAGGCCCACGTCCAGCAGGAAGGTCAGGCGGGCCTGGATCTCCTTGAGGACCTGGTGGGCGATCTGTGCTTCACGCCCGGTCAGGACCAGGTTGTTGAGGAACTCGGCGCAGTCCCGCATGGGCAGGGCTGCAACCTCGGCGATGGACTTGCCGTTGATCAGCACCGACAGGGATGCCGGGTTGAGCCGCGCGCCGTTGCAGGCGGGGCACGGAACCTGCCGCATGTATTCCTCGTAGCGGTCGCGGGCCCAGTCGGAATCGGTCTCGCCATGCTTGCGGTGGACATACTGGATGGCACCTTCAAAACCGGTGCTGTATTTACGTTCGCGGCCAAAGCGGTTGCGGTACTGCACCACTACCTTGTGGTCCTTGCCGTGCAGGATGGTCTGGCGCACGTCCTTGCCCAGCTTCTCCCATGGCGTGGTCATGGAGAAGCCGATTTCCTTTGCCAGGCCTTCCAGGAGCCGGTTCCAGTACTCGGTGGTGGCGGTGCCCATTGACCAGGGGGCGATGGCACCCTCCGACAGGGACAGTTCCGGGTTGGGAACGATAAGTTCCTCGTCCACCTCAAGGCGGGTGCCGATGCCGCTGCACGCTGCGCAGGCGCCGAAGGGGTTGTTGAACGAGAAGGAGCGGGGCTCGATTTCGTCGATGGCGAGCGGGTGCTCGTTGGGGCACGCGAGGTTCTCCGAGAACGCCCGGATCCTACCGGGGTCGTCGGCCTCAAGGTCGACGAACTCCGCCAGCACCCGGCCCTCGGCCAGTCCCAGGGCGGTCTCGATGGAATCGGTGAGCCGCTGGCTGATGCCTTCCTTGACCACCAGGCGGTCCACCACCACTTCGATGGTGTGCTTGAACTGCTTGCCCAGCTTGGGCGGGTCGCTCAACTGGACAAGGTTGCCGTCCACCCGCGCCCGGGAGTATCCCTTTGCACTGAGTTCCTTGAAGAGGTCCACGAACTCGCCCTTGCGTCCGCGCACCACCGGCGCCAGGACCTGGAAGCGGGTGCCCTCGTCGAGTTCAAGGAGCTGGTCAACAATCTGCTGGGGCGTCTGCTTGGACACCGGTTCGCCACAGACGGGGCAGTGCGGCCTGCCGACGCGGGCCCACAGCAGGCGCATGTAGTCGTAGATCTCGGTTATGGTGCCCACGGTGGACCGCGGGTTCTTGCTGGTGGATTTCTGGTCGATGGAGACCGCCGGGGAGAGGCCTTCAATGAAGTCGACGTCGGGCTTGTCCACCTGGCCAAGGAACTGCCGTGCGTAGGCGGACAGCGATTCGACGTAGCGGCGCTGGCCTTCGGCGAAGATCGTGTCGAACGCGAGCGAGGACTTGCCGGATCCGGAGAGGCCGGTGAAGACGATCATGGCATCACGCGGCAGGTCAAGGTCCACGTTGCGCAGGTTGTGCTCCCGCGCGCCCTTCACCACGAGGCGGGAGAGGTCCGGGCGCTGCGGTGCGGCAGCGGAGGGGACAACGAGGGAAGCGGAGGGGGCAGGGGTTTCTTCAGCTACGGCTTTAGGCACCCCATTATGCTAATCGAAAACTTTTTCGAACACTTACGGTTCCGCCGTCAGGGAACATCGTAGGCGGCGGCCAGGATCTTCACTGCCTCGGCGAAACTGGCCCCTTGGGATTTGGCGACGGCGGCGTAGGCGGCAGCGGCGGCGGACAGCCCTCCCAGCCGCTCATCCCGTGCGGCGACCACCGTCCCGTTGCGGCCGCGGGTGGTGACGATGCCGGCGGCCTCCAGTTCCTTGTACGCCCTGGCAACGGTGTGCGGGGCGACGTCGAGCTTCTCCGCGAGGGCCCGCACGGCAGGCAGCCTGGTGCCCGGTGCCAGCGCCCCGCTGTCCGCCAGGTGGATGACCTGGAGCCGCAGCTGCTCAAACAGCGCCACACTGCTGGCGGAATTGGGCCGCCAGGATCCGGGGAAACCGGCACTGGCGCTCACAGGCCGCCCTCCAGGACCCCTGCGCGGCCGTCGCGTTCGGCGAACTGGGCGTTGTACAGCCTGGCGTAGTAGCTGTTGGCGGCAAGGAGGCTTCCATGCGTGCCCTGCTCGACGATGCGTCCGTGGTCCATGACGAGAATTAGATCAGCGTTCCGGATGGTGGACAAACGGTGGGCAATCACGAAACTGGTCCGTCCCTGGCGCAGCCGCTGCATCGCCTGCCTGATGAGCAGCTCCGTCCTGGAATCCACCGAGCTGGTGGCTTCATCCAGGACCAGGACGCTGCGGCCGGCAAGCTGCGCCCTGGCGATGGTGATGAGCTGCCGCTGCCCCTGGCTGAGCGGCTCCCCTCCGTTCTCCAGCAGTGTGCCGTAGCCGTGCGGCAGGGACCTGATGAAACGGTCCGCGTACGTGGCCTCGGCTGCGGCAACAATGTCAGCATCCGCGGCACCCGGAAGGCCGTAAGCGATGTTTTCCCGGATAGTGCCCCCAAAGAGCCAGGAATCCTGAAGCACGACGCCGAACCGGGCCCGCAGCTGGTCGCGGGGAACGTCCGCGATGTCCCTTCCGCCCATGGTGATCCGGCCGGACGAAGGTTCCAGGAACCGCATGAGCAGGTTCACCACGGTGCTCTTGCCCGCTCCGGTGTGTCCCACGATGGCCACTGCCTGGCCGGGCTCCACCGTGAAGGTGAGGTTGCGGACCGCCGGCACGGAGCCCGGGTAGCCGAACGTGACGTCGTGGAAGGCTATGGCGCCCGCTGCAGTACCGCCGGATGCCTTGCCCTCGGGCTCCTGCGGATCTTCGCCGGCGTCCAGGAGCACGAAAACCCTTGCCGCCGAAGCGGCGCAGGACTGCATGACGTTCAGCAGCCCGCCGATTTGCCCTACGGGCTGGGTGAACAACCGGCTGAACTGGATGAATGCCTGGACCCCGCCAATGGTCATGGCGCCTGCGAGGACCTGCAGCGCCCCCACCACGGCAACAGCAATGTAGTTAAGGTTGGACATCAGGACCATCAGCGGCTGGACCACGCCGGCCGAGTATTGGGCTTTGGCGGCGGCCCGGGCCAGGCGGCCGTTGCTGCGCCTGAACACCTCCGCCGCCTGGGCCTGCCGGCCAAAAGCCTTGATGACTTCATGCCCGCTGATGAATTCCTCCACGTGCGCGTTGAGCTCGCCCGTTTCCTTCCACTGCCTGGCGAAATGCTCCTGGGACCGCCTGGCCACCAGGACGGTGATCCAGGTGGAGACCGGAACGCTGGCGATGGCAATGGCCGCCAGCAACGGTGAAATCCACAGCATCATGGCCAGGGAACCGCACAGCATCAGGACGGACACGATGAGCTGGGTCAGGACCTGGTTCAGGGCCTGCGCAATGTTGTCGATGTCATTGGTGGCCCTGCTCAGGACGTCGCCGCGGGAGCGTTGCCGGAAATAGGTTGAAGGGAGGCGGTGCAGCTTGTCCTCAACCGCTGCACGGAGGCCGTACATGAGTCCCTGCACTGCGCGCGCCGTCAGCGCGCCCTGGATCCAGTTAAACAGGGAAGCAAAAACGTACATGATGGCCACGGCAGCCAGCAGGATTCCGAGCCGCTGGTCAAGGCTTCCCTGGAAGATGCCGTCCACCACCACGTCAGTGGCGTCGCCCAGGTACTTCGGGGCGGCAACGTTAAGTCCTGCGAAGGCGCAGGTTGCCGCCACCGCCCCCAGCATCTGCAGCCGGAAGGGGCGCAGCAGGCCAAGGAGCCGGCCGGCTGTCGGCCAGAACCTGTGCGCAGTTTCCGCGGCTTCTTCCACTGCCGTCACGGCGTGCCGTCCAGCGCAAGCTGGGATTCGGCGATTTCCCGGTAGGTGGCGGACGTTTCCAGCAGCTCCTGGTGCGTTCCCTGCGCAACCAGCCGGCCGTCGTCAAGCACCAGGATGCGGTCCGCGTCCTCCACAGCCGAAAGGCGTTCGGCGACAATGATGACCGTTGCGGGGGCAAGTGCCTGGTCAAGGGCCTGGCGCAGTCTCGTGTCGGTGTCGTAGTCCAGCGCGGAGAAGCTGTCGTCAAAGAGGTAGAGGGGTGCCTTGCGCAGCAGGGCCCTGGCGATGCACAGCCGCTGCCGCTGCCCGCCTGAGAGGCTGGCACCGCCCTGGCCGACGGGGGTTGCAAGTCCAAGCGGGAGGTCGCGCATGAACCGCATGGTCTGGGCCGCCTCCAAGACGGTCCAGAGTTCCTCATCCGTGGCGTCAGGGGCCGCCATCCTCAGGTTGTCTGCGATGGTTCCGGTAAACAGGTGGGAATGCTGGGGCACGATGGCCATGGCAGCGCGTAGTTGGTCCAGGGGCAGGTCCCGGATGTCATGTCCGGCCAGGGTGATGCTGCCTTTGGTCGCCTCGAGGAAACGTGGAATCAGGTTCAGCAGCGTGGTCTTGCCGCTTCCGGTAGCGCCAACGATTGCGGTGGTGGTGCCGGGAGCCGCGGTGAAGGTGATATCCGCCAGCACGGGCGCTTCTGCTCCCGGATAGGAGAAGGCGACACCCTGGAACGCCAGGGTTGCCGGCTGCTTTGGCAGGCAGGCCCCGGGCTGCGCCGGCGCAGCCGCGCTGTGGCCGGCCGGGTTGGGGACTGACGGCTCGGTCTCCAGGACCGCCTGGATGCGTTCGGCGCAGACAGCGGCACGCGGGGCCGTCATCAGGACGTACATGGACATCATGATCGCCAGCAGGATCTGCATGATGTAGGCGATAAACGCCGTCAGCGCGCCCAGGTTCATCAGTCCAGCCTGGATCCGGTGCCCGCCGAACCACACGACGGCAACCGAGCTGGTATTGACCACCAGCATGATCATGGGCAGCATCCCCGCCACCAGGAGCGCTGACTGCAGGTTGTTGGCGGTCAATCCCGCGTTGGTCTCCGCGAACCGCCGGACCTCGTGGCCCTGGCGGACAAAGGCGCGGATGACGTCCACACCGATGATCTGCTCGCGGAGAATCCCACCCGACCGGTCCAGCAGGTCCTGGCCCTCACGGTAGAGCGGAATAAGGCGCCGGACGATCAGGTACATGATCAGCAGGAGCAGGGGCACAATGACGATGACCACCAGGGACAGCGCCACATCCTGCTGCACGGCAAGGACGATGCCGCCGATGCCCATGGCAGGGCCGGCAAAGAGCATGGTGAAGACAAGTACAGCGAAAGCCTGGATCTGCTGGACGTCGTTCGTGGCGCGGGTGGTCAGGCTTTGCGTTCCGAACAGGGCCACGTCCTGGGAGGACAGTGACTGGATCCGGGTGAAAACCTCGGCCCGCAGGCGGTGCCCGGTCCTCATGGCCACAACAGCACCAAGGTAGCCGGCGGCAATGGCGGACGCCGCCTGCACTATGGCAATGACGGCCATCAGCACGCCAAGGCGCGAGATCACCTCCGGTTTGCCCGCAACGATCCCGTCGTCGATGATGGCTGCGTTCACGGTGGGCAGCAGCAGGTTTGCCGCCGCCTGGACCAGCTGGAGGAAAACGATGGCCCAAACGTACGCGTATTGACCGGCAAGCTGCCGCCTCATGAGTCCGACCAGCAAAATACCCCCTGTAAATGCCTGGGCCGAAGAGGGGGCCAGCGGCTTGACCCCTAAACCACAGTCGTCATTGTAAGCCAGATCACTTTCCGCTGCTGTCACAGCCTGTGACCGGGTGGAAAACCATCCGGCGGGCGCGGAGTCAGCCCGCTTTGCGGCCCACTGCGAAGATCCGGCGGAACGGGAATACCGTGCCATGGACACCGCCCGGGTAGGCATTCCGCAGGGCCGCCGCGTATTCGGCTTCGAAACGCCTGGCTTCCTCATCATCGAGGGCCGCCATGACGGGCCGCAGTGCCGTGCCCCGGACCCAATCCAGCACCGGGTCCGGCCCCGGCAGGACCTGCAGGTAGGTGGTTTCCCACGCGTCCGCCGCACAGCCGGCGTCGAGCAGGATCCCCAGGTAGTCCCCCGGCTCCCCCACTGACTCCCCGCCCCGCAGCACCCCGTCCAGCTTCGCCGCCCACCGGTCCGACCCCGCAAGCTCCCGCATGAGCGAGTGCGAGGGGGCATTGAAGTTTCCGGGCACCTGCATGGCAAACCAGGCCCCCGGCCGCAGAACTTCCAGCCATTTCCGCATCATGTCCTGGTGGCCCGGAACCCACTGCAGGGCTGCATTGGTGACCACAACGTCCGTCTCCGGAGCCGGCATCCAGTCGGCAATGTCCGCCTGCTCGAACTGAAGGGAGGAACCTTTCTCCACCAGGGCTGCCGCCTTTGCCAGCATCTCGGTGGAGGAATCCACACCCAGGACCTGGGCGCCGGGCCAGCGTTCAGCCAGGGTGGCCGTGAGGTTCCCCGGTCCGCAGCCAAGGTCGACCACCTGTGCGGGCGCGTCGGCATGGATCCGGGCTGTGAGATCGAAGAACGGCCGGTTCCGGTAGTCGCCGAACTGGACGTACTTCGCGGGGTCCCATTTCATAAAATTCTCCAGCTTCTGACGCACACACGGGCAAGGCGTAGCCTAACCCGCAACGGACTCCTGATCCGCCCGCAACGTGGCACTAAGGTTGAAGTCAATGAAACTCGTTGACCAGCTGAGCGATCTGTCCGCCCCCGTCCAATCCGCCGCCGTCGACCCCGACGCCCTTTACACCCGGTTTGTGGAGTGGACGGAAAGCCGCGGCCTGTCGCTGTACCCGGCCCAGGACGAGGCCATCATGGAGCTGGCAACAGGGGCGAACGTCATTCTGGCCACGCCCACCGGGTCGGGGAAGTCCCTGGTGGCCATTGCGGCGCACTTCCAGGCCATGGCGCAGGGCCGGCGAAGTTACTACACAGCGCCGATCAAAGCCCTGGTGTCCGAAAAATTCTTCGCGCTCTGTGAGATCTTCGGGGCAGAGAACGTCGGCATGATCACCGGTGACTCCGGGGTGAACCAGGATGCTCCCATCATCTGCTGCACCGCCGAGATCCTGGCCAACATTGCGCTGCGCGAAGGTTCCGCAGCCGAACTCGGTGCCGTGATCATGGACGAGTTCCACTTCTACTCCGACCCGCAGCGGGGCTGGGCCTGGCAGGTCCCCCTGCTGGAGCTTCCGCAGGCGCAGTTCCTGCTGATGTCCGCCACCCTGGGCGATGTCACCCGGTTTGAAACGGGGCTCACAGAGCTGACCGGCCGCGCCACCACCACCGTCAGCTCCGCCGAACGGCCCATTCCGCTGCATTACTACTACCACCAGACTCCCGTCCACGAGACGCTGGAGGAGTTGTTGTCCACCCGGCAGGTGCCCGTCTACGTGGTGCATTTCAGCCAGCTCGAAGCGATCGACCGCGCCCAGAACCTGATGAGCATCAACGTCTGCACCCGGGAGGAAAAGGACAGGATCGCGGAGCTCATTGCCAACTTCCGCTTTGCTGCCGGGTTCGGCAAGACGCTGAACCGGCTGGTGCGCCACGGGATTGGCGTGCACCACGCGGGAATGCTGCCCAAGTACCGCCGGCTGGTGGAGCAGCTGGCACAGGCAGGGCTGCTGAAGGTTATCTGCGGCACGGACACGCTGGGGGTGGGCATCAACGTCCCCATCCGCACCGTGCTGCTCACGGCGTTGAGCAAGTACGACGGCGTCCGCACCCGCCTGCTCAACTCACGCGAGTTCCACCAGATTGCTGGCCGGGCCGGGCGGGCGGGCTATGACACCGCCGGAACGGTGGTGGTTCAGGCACCAGAGCATGTGATCGAGAACGTCAAGGCGATGGCCAAGGCCACCGCCAAGTTCGGCGACGACCAAAAGAAGCTGCGCCAGGTGGTGAAGAAGAAGCCGCCCGAGGGTTTTGTTTCCTGGGGTGAGCCGACCTTCAAGCGGCTGGTGGAATCGGTGCCGGACCCGTTGACGTCAAGCTTTACGGTGACGCACGCCATGCTGATGAACCTGATGGAACGGCCGGGCGACCCGTTCGCGGCGGCACGGCGGCTGCTCACCGAAAACCACGAGCCGCGGTCCTCCCAGCTGCGGCTGATGAAGAAGGCCCTGGGCATTTACCGGGAACTGCTGGCCGCCGAGGTCATTGAACGGATCCCGCCGGAGGAACAGGGCGCCGATGGCCGTTCGGTGCGGCTGACCGTCCACCTGCAGCCGAACTTCGCCCTGAACCAACCGCTCTCCCCGTTCGCACTTGCCGCACTGGAACTCCTTGACCCGGAGTCGCCGTCGTACGCCCTGGACGTGGTCTCCGTGATCGAGGCGACCCTGGAGAAACCCCGGCAGATCCTGTCCGCCCAGCAGAAGAAGGCGCGCGGCGAAGCGGTGGCGGCCATGAAGGCCGACGGCATCGACTACGACCAGCGGATGGCCATGCTGGACGAGGTCACCTACCCCCAGCCGCTCGCGGAAATCCTGGGCGAAGCGTTCGAGGTGTACCGGAAGGCCGCGCCGTGGGTGGGAGACTTCGAGCTGGCACCCAAATCGGTGGTCCGGGACATGTACGAGCGGGCCATGAACTTTGGTGAATTCGTCCAGTTCTACGGCCTGGCCCGGTCCGAAGGAATCGTGCTGCGGTACCTGGCAGATGCCTTCAAGGCGCTGCGCCAGACAGTTCCACAGGACATGCTCCGCGAGGACCTGGCGGACCTGACGGCCTGGCTGGGTGAGCTGGTGCGGCAGGTGGACTCCAGCCTCCTGGACGAATGGGAGGAACTGGCTTCCGGGGCGGCGCCGACGCCGCACGACGCACCGCCGCCACCACCGCCGTCGCTCACCTCCAATATCCGTGCATTCCGGGTGATGGTGCGCAACGAGATGTTCCGGCGCGTGGAACTTTTCGCGGACGAGGACGCCGCCGCGCTGGGAGAGCTCGACGGCGGTTCCGGCTGGGGTTCAGAGCGCTGGGAAGACGCGTTGGACGACTACTTCGACGAACACGATGACATCGGGACAGGGCCGGATGCCCGCGGGCCGGGCCTGCTTATCATCACCGAGGAAGCCGGCACCTGGAAGGTCCGCCAGATTTTCGATGACCCGGCGGCCAACCATGACTGGGGTATCTCGGCCGAGGTGGATCTTGCCGCGTCCGATGCCACCGGAACAGCGGTGGTCAGGGTGACGGACGTCAACCGGCTCTGACGCCGGCGGTAAGCTCGAACAATGAGTGTAATCCGCCCCGCAACCCCGCATGACGTGCCCGCCATCCTCCGCATGATCCATGAACTGGCCCATTACGAGAAGGAACCCGACGCCGTCCGGAACACCCCGGAACGGCTGGAGCAGGTGCTCTTCGGCGCGAATCCCCGCGTCTTCGCAGCCATGGCTGAAAACGCGGCCGGTGAGGTGCAGGGCTTCGCGCTGTGGTTCCTGAACTACTCCACCTGGGAAGGCGTGCACGGGATCTACCTCGAAGACCTGTACGTCAGTCCGGAAGCCCGGGGCGAAGGACACGGCAAGGCCCTGCTCCAGCACCTTGCCGCCATCGCCGTCGAAAACGGCTATGCACGGGTGGAATGGAGCGTGCTGGACTGGAATGAACCTTCCATCAATTTCTACCGCCGCCTTGGCGCCCGCCCCATGGATGGCTGGTCCACCTTCAGGCTGACCGGCGAAGCGCTGGACCAGTTCGGCCGGGCACCGTCCCGCACGTCCCTTCCCGCTTCCTCCCGTGGGTGACGCGCGGCAGGGCCAGGCCACCGCGGTCGGGCATAAGATCAGGGCCCGGCATGAGTTCCGTGGCATGCGCACAGTGGAGCACTACTTCACGGTGCCCCTGGACCATTCCGCTTCAATGAACGTCTCCGCGGAAACCATCACCG
>Ga0307408_100003458_pt1 | contig 10795 bp, 9 predicted proteins | sample 322Cmetagenome_FD_202116 | JGI IMG/M metagenome (GOLD analysis project Ga0307408, IMG submission 202116) | Maize rhizosphere microbial communities from greenhouse at UC Davis, California, United States - 322HYB-C-3 | ecosystem: Host-associated > Plants > Roots > Rhizosphere > Soil | place: USA... | reverse complement strand
GTCAGCGCCAGCAAGCCTGCGAGGCACAGCTTCAGGACAGAAATGACAGCCGGAATACGCCGGCGAAGTTGGGATTGTTGACCGCTGGTTGCCACCGCGTGTCCTTCCATGTCGTTAGTTGTTGAATATCGACGGTACGAAGACCGTTATCGGTTGGGGTGACGGTGCCTGTGTGGTAAGCGATATGCGCTCCCATCCACACCATCAGGTGTTGTTCGTCGCCCTGGTCGTAGAACAGCAGGTCGCCGGGGAGCGCCTGGCTGATTTCACGCGCCACGAAGCGGCTGTTGTGCTGTACCAGCGCCAGCGCCGTGACGAAATGGCCTACCTTGCCCTCGCCTTGCACCCAGCGGTTGCGCAGCGCCGCCTGTTGCGGCGTCAGTTCCAGCTCCGGCGGCAGGCGGCGGTCGCTGGCGATGCCGTTGGCGCGCATCCACTTGGCGTCATGCACGGACAAAGCTTCGTTGACGGCAAAACGCACCAGGCCCGCGCAGTCGCGATGCTGCCAGCGCGGTGAAGGCCCCTGTTCGACCTGGGCGCTGATGATGCGCAGCATCCACGCCTGGAAGGCGCGCGACTGTGCCTGCGACAGGCGTACCTGCGCGTCTACGGCACTGGTGAGCGCCAGCACTTGCGGCGCCGCGACGGCAGCGGCGCATCCAGCCAGCAGGCGCAAGGTACTGCGGCGCTTCATTTGCCTGCTGCCTGCCATTCCAGCGGCTGCCAGGAGACGCCTTTGTCCGGCACGGACTTCAGCACCATGCGGTAAGGCGGGTATTTTTTCAGCGCTTGCAGGCGTGGCGCCAGGTGGGCATCGACTGCGCCGCGCAGCACGGGCTCGCGCTGGGCTGGCAGGGTGTTGAAGCTTTCTTGTTCGATCAGCTTGGCCAGCGAGGCAGGCGCAATCAAGCCCACGGTATGTTTGGCATCCGGCAGCAGATCCGAAGCGGCAGGCATTTCCTTGCGCTTCACGGCCAGCACCTGGTCGACCAGCTTGCCGTCTGCCGAGAACACCACGGTATTGCCGCTGATGGCCAGCGTCGGCGTGGTATCGCCCTGTGCGGTGGACACCGCGCCGCTCCAGCGCAATTCGCCCTTCTTGCCCTGCTGCTTCTGGGCGCCCTTGCCATCGCGGATCGCGGCCTGGAACAGGCTTTCGAACAGCGCATCATTGCCACCGGCACGGTTGGCCACAAACACGGGCGTGTGCAGGCGGGAGTTGCCATACCAGCAGGCGGCGGCCGGGCCACTCAGCTCAGTCGCCAGGGGCAGCACCGGCTGGCTGGTCTTGCCGCCTATGCTTTTCAGCACTGGCTGCAGGCTGGTCCAATCCACCGGCAGGGTGAAGCAGCTGCTTGGGTTGTAAGGCAGAGCGCTCCACAGGGCGCTGCTGTCATAACCGTTCTTCGGCAGCTTGGCCGCATCGAGCAGAACCTGCGAGCGCCAGGCGCCATTGCTGAAATCGAAGCGCAGCGCTTCCAGTCCGCCGAAGAAAGGCTGGTAGCCGAAGGACAGGAAATCGGCCTTGATGGCGATGCTGTGCCCATCCTGCGCCGTTTTCTCGAAGTGGAACTGGTCGTGGAAGACTTTCTGCTGCGCGGAGTCTTTCCCCAGCAGCTTGCTGATGGTGGTTTGCGCCTTGTCGTCGCTCACCTTGCGGTCGGCGCCGTACAGCATGCCAGGGTGGGACAGGATCACCATGCGGTCGCCATGCGCCGCGAACAGCAGGTTGCGCTGGTAGGCGTAGTTCAAGGCGTACACCGGCACCTTGTCGCCATCGATGCGCAATTCGCCGGCGATGGTGAGCTGCGTGTCCTTCAGCGCGACCTTGCCCGCTTCTTCCAGCACGCGCGCGAGCTTGCCGCGCGAAACGGAAATCACGTAGTGTTTGAGGGAGCCATCGGCATCGCGCCACATGGCTACTTCCGCCGGTTCGTCCAGCACCATGCGGATTAACTGGTCGCCCCAGCCCAGTTCATGTTCGTAGGCGATGCGGCGCAGGCTGCCCTTCAGTCCCCGGCGGTCTTCGGTCTGCTCGTAATAGAACAGGAAGTCCTCGCGCAGCGCGTCGCGCGCCAGCGGCACGGTCAGCAAATCGCGCGGCAGGCTGGAAAGGCTTTTGGTGACGACCAGGGCGTCCGGCTTGGACAGGTCGATCTTCAGGCTGTTAACAGGGCCATTCATGGCGCCCCAGCCAAAAGCCCGGTAGGCGAGAGCGCCGCCGGCAACGACAACAACTGCCGCGGCGATCTTGGCCAAAGTCTTTTTGTTCATGGCGGGTCCGGCAAAGTTATATTAAATACAACGACGCCGAATTTTGCCATGGAGTAATCTAATTAGCCAGCTAATTCCGCAATCGTGCGGGCTGATTGCAGAAGGCGCTGGAGCGTTGCGGTGCCCGCGTATTCAGGAATCTGCTGCAAAGCCGTATTCTTGATCCGCCCCAGGTGGGACAGGTTTTTCAGTTTCCCCTGCTGAAACAGGAAAATGCAGTCATCCACAAAATGCATCATCTCTTTGCGAGACAACGAGTCCCGCGCCTGCAACTCCGCATAGCGCTCCATGTGGCGCTTGGCCGAGTGTTGCTTGCGGCGGCACTCGACACAGCGCACGCAGTCAACATCAACTTAAAAGCCCAGGGTCTCGTACCAGTGGCGCTGCTCGCGCGCATAGAAGATGAATGCGCGGCCGCATTCGATGCAAGGCTTCTGCATGTCCACATAGTATGAGCGCGGAAAAACTGCGTAGCGCTGCACACTCAAGTCGGCGCGAAGGGCTGTGTGCGGAAAAATGCGGGCATCTGCGTAGCGCCAGTAAGACCTGCGGACTTCCTGCTCCGTGAGATCGAGCTGCGGGCGTGGTGGCTTCCCGCGAAATCGCGGGTGCGGCACCAGCTTATCCACGTTTTATCTCGCAATAACTGCACGCATCGCGCTTCTCGAACGTAATCGAGACTGGCAGGAAGCGCGCGATCACTTCGGCGTTGGTGCGGGTATGCTGCGACAGCACGTCCATGGTGAAGCTGCCGCCGCCCGCCAGCGCCATCGGGACCAGCAACTGGTCGGCCAGATGCTCGCTGACCGCTGCACCCGACGCGATGAAGCGGCGCGCCTGCGCCACGGCATCGCGTGCCACTTCCTCCGCACGGCGAGCCTTTTCGCCGAAGGCGACGAAGACTTCCGTCACGTGCTCGTGATCCAACGTGATCAGCAGCGCGTTGCCCGGTCCCCAGCTATCCGGCAGCGTCCTGAAACGCAACTGCTCGCCGGACCAGCCCATGGCGCTGGCCACGCAATCCAGCTCGCGCTTCGCCACGCCGCCCGGCACGGCCGCAACCAGGCTCTCGGCATATGCTTCGCGCCGTTCGCCGCGTGCATCCAGCGCCAGGCGGCGCCAGGCCGCCAGCGGCTGAACGGTTGCCCGCACTGCACCGCCGCCCGCCGGATAAAACCCGGTGCGCTCCAGGTGGAACTCGACCTGCGCGCCCATATCGGCCATGGCACGGCCGTATGCACGCTGCAGGAACTCCGCCGGCGGCGCCTTGGAGTTATGGGTGCCGCCGCTTACACGCACCACCGACTCGCCCGGTGCGTACAACAGCGCCGGCACCACAGTTTGCAGCACCAGCGTCGAGCTGCCGGCCGTGCCGATCTGGAATTCATACACACCAGCCTTGATCGGGCCAGGCACGAACGACAGGCTGGTAGAGCCGAGCGCATCGCCCTCCACCTTCGCACCGGAGATTTCCGCCGCTGCCTTGACCGAAGCAAGGTGCTGCCGCATCAAGCCCGGTTTCGAGCGGTTGGCGCGGATGTTCGAGATGCGGAACGGCTGGCCGGTAATCATCGAGAGCGTCAGCGCGGTGCGCAGCACCTGGCCGCCGCCCTCCCCTTGGGATCCATCAATTTCAATCATTTCTTTGTTCTTATCCTTTAACGCACACCACCTGCTTCAGGGTATGCACAACTTCAACCAGCTCTTCCTGCGCCTTCATGACGGCCTCGATGTCCTTATAGGCCATCGGGATCTCATCGATCACGCCTTCGTCTTTGCGGCACTCGACGCCCTCGGTCGCTTTCACCTGGTCTTCCAGCGAGAAACGGCGCTTCGCCTCGTTACGGCTCATGGTACGGCCGGCGCCGTGGCTGCAGCTGTTGAAGCTCTCCGGGTTGCCTTTACCGCGCACGATGAAGCTCTTCGCTCCCATCGAACCCGGAATGATCCCCAGTTCGCCTTCGCGCGCCGACACCGCACCTTTGCGGGTCACCAGCACGTCCTTACCGAAGTGGCGCTCTTTCTGCACATAGTTGTGGTGGCAGTTCACTGCCTCCACGTGCGTCTGGAATGGCTTGGTGATGACGGTACGCACGGAGGCGATCAGGTTCTGCATCATCACTTCGCGGTTCATGCGGGCGAACTTCTGCGCCCAACCCACCGCTTCAACGTAGTCGTCGTAGTGCTGGGTACCTTCTTCCAGGTAGGCCAGGTCTTTATCCGGCAGGTTCGCGATATGGGTACGCATATCCTTCTGCGCCAGCTCGATGAAGTGGGACCCGATGGCATTACCTACGCCGCGCGAACCCGAGTGCAGCATGAACCACACCGAACCTTCTTCATCCAGGCAAACCTCGACGAAGTGGTTCCCGGAACCCAGGGTCCCCAGGTGGCGGTAGTTGTTGGTGTTCTTCAGCTTCGGCGTTTTCTCGCAGATCAAGTCGAATTCATCCTTCAACTGGCCCCACGCCACGTCCACGGCCGAAGGCGGGTTCTCCCACGAACCGCGGTCGCGGCCACGGAACTTCGGCGTCAAGCCGTGCGGGATCGCTTTCTCGATCGCGCTACGCAGTGGGCCCAGGTTATCCGGCAGGTCACGCGCATTCAGGGTGGTCTTGGCTGCCATCATCCCGCAGCCGATATCCACGCCGACCGCCGCCGGGATGATCGCCCCCAGGGTCGGGATCACGCTGCCGATGGTCGAACCTTTACCCAGGTGGACGTCCGGCATCACCGCAATGTGCTTGTAGATGAACGGCATCTTGGCCGTGTTGGCCAATTGCTGGCGGGCTTCCGATTCTACCGGCACGCCCTTGGTCCACATCTTCACCGGGCTACCACCCGATACTTCCATCACTTCGAATTCTTTATCTTTCATCATAATTCTCATCTTCTAACGATTAATCTGCGCCGACAAGGGTGGAGACCACTCCATTCCACACCGTGCGGCCTTTGCCGGGGAGAGGCTCGGCATGCCAGCTGACGGTTGTGTGGCGGCGGCTGGTGGAAATATTCATCGCCGCGTGCACGCCGCCGTAGCTGCGTTTTACGGGTTTCTTGCCGACTGCGCCGGCGCTGATGGTCCAAGCCTTGATTTGTGATTCCGCCATTTTGATCTCCTTTCGTCTTTGCGTACCTCATCTATTGCAAAGGGCGTGCCAGCTTGCTAAGTCATTGATAAATATAGATTCATAGAAATCAATGATTGTGGTAAATTATCTGAAAAGATAAATATTTATACGTAATGAAAAAGAAGATCGTCATCCTCGGGTTCCTCGGCACACAGCTGGACGGCGGGCCGCGCACGGCGGCTCGCTGGGAGAAATGGCGCCCCAGCATCTCCCTCTTGCAGCACGAAGACCTGGTGGTCGACCGTTTCGAGCTGCTCGCCAGCGCACATCACGACAGCCTGGCGCGGCAGATCGAAGAAGATATGCACGCCATCTCACCCGAAACCGTCGTGCAGCGCCATACGCTGCCCATCAGCGACTGGTGGGATTTCGAGGACGTCTACAGCCAGCTTTTCGACTTCGCGCGCAATTACCGCTTCGATACGGAGAACGAGGAGTATTGGGTGCACATCACCACCGGCACCCACGTCGCGCAGATCTGCCTGTTCCTGATGACGGAAGCGCGCTATTTCCCCGGCCGCCTGCTGCAGACCTCCCCGCCACGCCGCGCGGCGCCCGGCAAGACCGGCGACTATGTGCTGATCGACCTCGACCTGTCGCGCTACGACCAGATCGCGCAACGCTTCTCCAATGCGCAGCGCGAAGGCGTGGAATTCCTGAAGTCCGGCATCGCCACCCGCAACCCGCACTTCAACCTGCTGATCGACGAGATCGAGCACGTGGCAGCGCGTTCGCGCGCACCAATGCTGCTGATGGGGCCAACCGGCGCAGGCAAGTCCTTCCTGGCGCGCCGCGTGTACGAGTTGAAGAAAGCGCGCCACCAGCTCGACGGCGCTTTCGTCGAGATCAACTGCGCCACCCTGCACGGCGATGGCGCCGGCTCGACCTTGTTCGGCCACGTGAAAGGCGCGTTCACCGGCGCGGCATCGGACCGCCCCGGCTTGCTGCGCACCGCACACAAAGGCTTGCTGTTCCTCGACGAGATCGGCGAACTGGGACTGGACGAGCAAGCCATGCTGCTCAAAGCCGTAGAAGAAAAGCGCTTCCTGCCGATGGGCGGCGACCATGAAGTACGCAGCGACTTCCAGCTGATCGCCGGCACCAACCGCGACCTGGGGCACGAAGTAGCGGCCGGCCGCTTCCGCGAAGACCTGTTCGCCCGTATCAACCTGTGGACCTATTCACTGCCCGGCCTGGGCGACCGGCCGGAAGACATCGAGCCAAACCTGGACTACCTGCTGGCGCAGTTCGGCGCGGAAAACGGCTCCATGGTGCGATTCAATACCGAGGCACGCCAGCAGTACATGCGCTTTGCTGCGTCACCGGATGCGCTATGGAACGGCAATTTCCGCGACCTGTCGGCCTCCGTCACGCGCATGGCAACGCTGGCCGATGCCGGGCGTATTACCGCGCCGATCGTCACCGCAGAAGTGGCGCGCCTGCAGCGCCAATGGCGTCCATTGGCGGAAGGCGGGAAGGCCACGGTGGCGCTCGACGGATTGTTCGACGAAGAAGCACTCGAGCAGATCGACCTGTTCGACCGCATGCAGCTCGAAGCGGTAATTGCCGTCTGCCGCCAGTCGAAAAACATGTCCGATGCGGGCCGCAAGCTGTTCGCAGCTTCGCGGCTAGGCAAGGCAAAGCCGAATGACGCCGACCGCCTGAAAAAATACCTGGCCCGCTTCGGGCTGGAATGGGAACAGGTCAGCTAGATCTTGGCGCGCACGTGGCAGGTGTTGAAGCGCTCGCCCTGCTCAAAGCCGATCGTCACCGGCAGGAAATGCGTAATCACTTCCGCATTGGTGATCGCATGCTGAGACACGTGGTCCAGCGTATAAGCGCCACCTCCTGCCAGCGCCATTGGCAACATCACCTGGTCGCCCAGATGCTCGCCAACCGCGGCGCCGGAGGACAGGTAGCGGCGCGCCTCCAGCGCTGCCTCGCGCGCAACCGCTTCGGCGCGCACGCCGCGATCGCCAATAGCGGAAAACACTTCCGTCACCGTCTCGCTCTCGACGGTCAGCAAGATCGCATTACCCGGACTGGCCGAAACGGGCGAGAGCACTTCGCGCAGCTGTTCGCCCTCCCATCCCAGCAAGTTGCGCACGGTCGCATATTGGCGGTGCGCCACCTGCGCCGGCAAGCGAGCCGCAATCGCTTGCGCATAGGCCTGCTGCAAGCCGCCGCGGTCGAGCAGATCGAGACGGCGCAACTGCTTGCATGGCCAAACGTTGGCTGAAACGCTGCCGCCACCGGCGGGATAGAAGCCGTATCGCTCAATGTCGATTTCAACGTCCGCGCCCATGGCTGCGAGCACGCGGCAATAGGCGCGCTGCAGAGACTCTGCTGGTGGAGCCTTGGGATTATGCGTGCCGCCTGTCACTGTCACGACGGTCGGCTGCTCAGCGAACAGCAAGGCGGGGATCAGCGTTTGCAACACCAGGGTCGTGCTGCCGGCAGTGCCGATATCGAAGTCGTACACGCCACCGCTCACACGGCCGGGAGTGAATTCCAGTGAAGTCGATCCGACTTCGGCATGGGTGACGGTGGCTCCGCATGCGATAGCTGCTGCACGCACCGCTGACAGGTGCTGGCGCCGCAAGCCGGGCGGCTGCCGGTTGGCGCGGATATTACGGATGCGGAAAGCCTGGCCGGTAATCATCGACAAAGTCAGCGACGTGCGCAGGATCTGCCCGCCGCCTTCGCCCGTCGAACCGTCCAGTTCAATCATCGCGCACCTCCTGCCGGCATTATGCTGCTGCCGGCAGGGAGGCGGCGCACGAACATCAATAGGTGTTCAGGGCCTTCGAGAACTTGATCAGCCACAAGCGGCTTGGACGCTCACGGTCATCGCCGCGCGCAACGCGAATGGTGTTGGCTGCGTTGCAGCCCAATGCATTGCTGGTGATGATGGTGCCGTTGGCATCGACATTGCACTTGGTGACGTCGGCATCGGCCACTGCTTCGCCGGATGGCGTGAAGATTTTGGTCTTCAGGCCGAAGTCATTATCGTTGGCCAGTGCCAGCGTGTTGCCGTCGACGATGGTCAGGCCTTCAGCCTTCTCTGCCAGCCAGCCGATGGCGTTCAGGTCCAGCAGCAGGGTCTTCTTCAGCGTGACGACCTTCGACCAGTCGGCGCCATTCACGGCCACCGCGCCCATCGAGCTCTTTTCCAGGTCCGAAGTAGACGGGTTGTACGCCGCCGTGTTGATGTCGGTGGCGCCGCCGATTTCCACCAGCATCAGCTTGTTGAATACTTTGCCGCCTGGCGCTGCGCCTTGTTCGATCACGATGAACTTGCCGTTGCCCAGTGCGACCATGTCGCCCAGTTTGGCGTTGCCGGTGCGGCCGTCCGCATAGTCGGCGCCATTCAATGGATAGGCAAACATGCGGCCAGTGGTTCCGGTCGTTGGATCAAACTCAATCCAGCGGGTGAAGCGCGCAAAGCGCTCCACCTGTTCGCTCTTGCCAGTCACCGAATACGGCGCGCTGCCATCGCTCAACGGGCTTTGCAGGAAGCCGTGCAGCTTGTCGGTCGCGGTATCGAGCGCCATGCCTTCCATGCCGCGGTTGGCACGGCGCTTGGCAAAGATGGTTGGCAGTCCGCTGCCCGGTGCGTAACGGGACTGGATCACGCCACTCGCGGCATCGATCTTCACGATGAAGGGGCCGTATTCATCCGACACCCACAGCGCATTGCGCTTCTTGTCGAAGGCGATGGCTTCGGTATCCAGGCCATTCACGTTGTACGCTGCCTTGCTGGAAGCGTCGTACTTCATCGCATCGAGGAGCGGCACTTCGGCGGAGTTACCGAGCGTGCCGGCAGGGATGGCCAGGCCTGAGCTATTGGTTGACGCGGAAACCTTGATCGGCAGCGTGGAGTTCAGCACCGCCCCGCCCTTGCCAACCGTGATGATGCCGATCGATGGCGTGAAGCTTGGCGCAGGGAAGATCTTGGCGCCCATGGTGCCGCTGCCGCTCGGATTCGGCACATTCGGGCCATCTCCGTTCGGGCCGCGATCCGTCAGGCCATAGAATTCCAGGTCGCCGTTGGCGTTGGTGCCTTTGAAGGCCAGTGCAGAACCGTAGGACGGCAGGAAGCCAAGCGGGAAGTCGGCCTTCACCTTGGCGTTGCTGCCTTCGTATGGAATGTAGAAATTATTCGCTGCCTGCACCTGGTAGCGCGTCACGGTAACGGTGGCGGCAGTCTGGGTAAAGGTTTCCTGCACCGGCGTGCCGACCTTGGAGGCCAGCGTATCTTCGAAGTGCTCGCGCACCAGCTGGCGGCGATCTTCATCAACACCGCGCGCAGCATAGGCAGTGCCGGCGGCAACCAGGTTGGCAGCCATTGCCTTGTTGAAGTCCGCAGCAGCGGCGCCAAAGTCGGCGGACTTGCCCGCCAGGGCCGCCTTCACTTCAGCCGTGATCTTGATACCGTTGGAAGGATCATTGTCTTCGTCCAGCAGTTGCAGTGCCAGCAGGCGGTTCACCACCTTCGCATCCTTGACGTCGCTCACTCGGGCCAGTTGCAGCGGCGTGATGATCGAGGCGCAAGCGGCGCTGCCCAAAGCCATGCCGCCAACGCTGAAGCTGACGGTATCGCCTTCCTTGCAGGTGAACTCGCCCTTGGCGCCAGTTGCCGCCTTGGCAGACGCGCCGGCCACATAGTCCGCGCCTTCAACGGCGCCGTCGACAAAGCTGCCATTAACTGAGAGTTTGACGGGTTCACTGCTGCTGCCGCCACCGCAAGCGGCAAGGGCGAGTGCTAAAGGAAGGAGCGACAGGGATTTCATGCTGGCCTCTGGAGTTGAAAAGGCGCAGCTTAATTACCGCAAGTGACGAGCCGATGACACAAATGCAAAAAGGCCCGCTATTCAGCGGGCCTTTCTGGCTTATTACTTAGTCTGACGATAACCTACTTTCACACTGGTTGCAGCACTATCATCGGCGCAGAGTCATTTCACGGTCCTGTTCGGGATGGGAAGGGGTGGGACTGACTTGCTATGGTCATCAGACTGACCGGTACTTGGCTCGCGCATGGCGCGTCACCAGGAATTATTAGCTTGACGATAACCTACTTTCACACTGGTTGCAGCACTATCATCGGCGCAGAGTCATTTCACGGTCCTGTTCGGGATGGGAAGGGGTGGGACTGACTTGCTATGGTCATCAAGCATGACTTGTGTGCAGCGCGCCTGGCGCGCTGCGCAATCTGGGAAGAAGTAAAAGCGGGGTAGTGTTCTCAAACACTGTGTAAGTGCTACATAACCGTCAAGGTTATAGGGACAAGCCGTACGGGCAATTAGTATCAGTTAGCTTAATGCATTACTGCACTTCCACACCTGACCTATCAACGTCCTGGTCTCGAACGACCCTTCAAGGAGCTCAAG
>Ga0307408_100003457_pt1 | contig 10796 bp, 9 predicted proteins | sample 322Cmetagenome_FD_202116 | JGI IMG/M metagenome (GOLD analysis project Ga0307408, IMG submission 202116) | Maize rhizosphere microbial communities from greenhouse at UC Davis, California, United States - 322HYB-C-3 | ecosystem: Host-associated > Plants > Roots > Rhizosphere > Soil | place: USA... | reverse complement strand
TGTGGACCGAGAACCCCGCCGGCGAGCCGGCGCGAGTCTACCGCGCCTGGGATGAGCACGAGGAGGCCTCGTTCGTGGCCCAGGCGATCCTGGGCCTGCGGGGCGAGGGCGTGTCGTGGGACGGCATCGCGGTCTTCTACCGCACCAACGCGCAGTCGCGCGTGCTCGAGGACGCGCTGCGGCGCGGGCGCATTCCCTACGCGATCGTGGGCGGCGTGCGGTTCTACGAGCGCAAGGAGATCAAGGACACGCTCGCGTACCTGCGGCTGACGGCCAACCCGGCCGACGACGTGGCCTTCCGGCGCGCCATCGGCGCGCCCGCGCGGGGGATCGGCCCCGGCACCCTGGCGCGCCTCGACGAGGAGGCCACGCGCCAGAGCCGGCCACTGCTGGCGATGGCGGCGACGCCGCCGGCCGACGTGCGCGGCAAGGCGGGCCGCACGCTGCAAGATTTCGCCGCGGTGATCGGGCGCCTGGCCGCGCAGCGGCGCGACGTGGCCCTGCCGGCCTTCATCGACCTCGTGCTCGACCAGACGGGCTATCGCCAGGCGCTCAAGCAGGAGCGCGCGCCGGAGGCGGAGGCGCGGCTCGAGAACCTGGAAGAGCTGATCGCAGCCGCCGAGGACTTCACGCACGCCGAGGCCGAGCCGACCCTGGAGGGCTTCCTCGACGGCATCGCCCTCGTGAGCGACGTGGACGAGCTGAAGGCCGGCGAGGCGCGGGTCACGCTCATGACCCTGCACTCGGCCAAGGGGCTCGAGTTCCCGGCCGTGTTCATGACGGGCCTCGAGGAGGGCGTCTTCCCGCACTCCCGCTCGATGAACGACCCCGAGGAGGTCGAGGAGGAGCGGCGCCTCTGCTACGTCGGAGTCACCCGCGCCCGGGAGCGGCTGACGCTGTCGTGGGCGCTGCACCGGCGCATCCACGGCTACGGGGTGGGCGAGCCCTCGCGGTTCCTGCGCGAGATGCCCGAGGACCGCGTGCTGCCGCTCAACGCGGGCCGCCCGCCGCAGGTGGCCGAGGCGCCCATGCCGGCGCGCAACGTGCCGCGCTACGAGCCGGAGGAGGAGGCGTGGCCGATCAAGGTCGGCACCCGCGTGCGCCACGCCCGCTTCGGCGAGGGGATGGTGGTCGGCGTGGAGCGCGATGGCTCCGACACCGTGGTGACCGTCGGCTTCGCCGCCGTCGGCCGCAAGCGCCTGTCGCTGCAATACGCCCAGCTGGAGGAGCTTTGATCTCGCGCGAGGATGTCGAGCATGTCGCGCGGCTGGCGCGGCTTGCGCTGAGCGACGCCGAGGTCGAGCGGATGCGCGAGCAGCTCAGCGGGATCCTCGCCTACATCGACACCCTGCGCGCACTCGACACCGCGGGCGTCGAGCCGACGTCGCACGCCGTGCCGCTGGTCAACGTCATGCGCGATGACGAGCCGCGCCCCTGCCTGTCCCAGGACGAGGCGCTCGCCAACGCGCCCGACCGCAGCGACGTCTTCTTTCGCGTGCCGAGGATCATCGAGGACTGATGGCCGCGGCGGACCCCGTGACGATCCACGAGCTGGCGGCGGCCTTCGCCAAGGGCGCCGCCTCGCCGGTCGCCGTCACCGAGGCGTACCTCGCGCGGATCGAGGCACGCGACGCGAGGCTCGGCGCGTACCTCACGGTCACCGGTGACGAGGCACGGGCGGCCGCGCGCACGTCCGAGGCGCGCCATCGAGCCGGCCGGCCGCTCTCGCCGCTGGACGGCGCGCCGATCGCGCTCAAGGACGTGTTCTGCACGCGCGGGGTCCGGACGACGTGCGGCTCGCGCATCCTCGAGCGCTATGTGCCGCCCTACGATGCCACCATGGTCGCCCGGCTGCGCGCCGCCGGCGCCGTCATCCTCGGCAAGACCAACATGGACGAGTTCGCGATGGGCTCGTCCACCGAGCACTCGGCCTTCCAGCTCACCCGCAACCCGTGGGACCTCGCCCGCGTGCCGGGCGGCTCGTCGGGCGGCTCGGCGGCGGCGGTGGCCGGAGGGCTGGCGGCCGGCTCGTTCGGCACCGACACCGGCGGCTCGGTCCGCCAGCCGGCCGCGTTCTGCGGCGTCGTCGGCTTCAAGCCGACTTACGGGCGGGTGTCGCGTTATGGCCTGATCGCCTTCGCTTCCTCGCTCGACCACGTGGCGCCCTTCGCGCTCGACATCCACGACACCGCCCTGCTGCTCGGCGTCGTCGCCGGCCACGACCCGCTCGACGCCACCTCGGTGGACGCCCCGGTGCCCGACTACGTGGCCGCGCTCGCCGAGGGCGTCCGGGGACTCCGGATCGGCGTGCCGGACGAGTACTTCGGCGAGGGGCTGGACGCGGAGATCGAGCGGGCCGTACGCGCGGCCATCGACGTACTGCGTGGGCTGGGCGCCAGCGTCGAGCGGGTCTCGCTACCGACGACGTCGTACGGCGTGGCCACCTATTACATCGTGGCGCCGGCCGAGGCGTCGTCCAATCTCGCGCGCTACGATGGCGTGAAGTACGGCCTGCGCGTACCGGGCAAGGACCTCATCGACATGGTGAGCCGCACGCGCGCGGCCGGCTTCGGGGCCGAGGTCAAGCGCCGCGTCATGTTGGGGACCTACGCGCTCTCCACCGGCTACTACGACGCCTACTACGGCCAGGCCCAGAAGGTGCGCACGCTGGTCCGGCGCGACTTCGAGCGGGTCTTCGAGCGCGTGGACGTGCTGGCGGCGCCGACCACGCCGGGCGTCGCCTTCCGGCACGGCGACAAGGCCGACCCGCTGGCGATGTACATGAACGACGTGTACACGATCCCCGCCAGCATGACCGGCCTGCCCGCCATCTCGGTGCCCTGCGGCTTCAACACGGGCGGCCTGCCCATCGGCCTGCAGCTCATCGGCCGCACCCTCGACGAGGCCACGCTGCTCCGCGCCGCCCACGCCTACGAGCAGGCCACCCCCTGGCACACGCGCCGGCCTGAATTCGCATGAGTGAGCCCAAGTACGAAACCGTCATCGGGCTCGAGGTGCACGCGCAGCTCTCGACGCGCTCGAAGATGTTCTGCGGCTGTCCCACGACGTTCGGGGCGCCGCCGAACAGCCAGACGTGCCCGGTCTGCCTCGGGAGCCCGGGGGTGCTGCCGGTGCTCAACCGTCGCGCGGTCGAGCTCGCGGCGCGGACCGCGCTCGCGTTCGGCCTGCACGTGAACCCGGCCTGCCGCTTCGCGCGCAAGCACTACTTCTACCCGGACATGCCGAAGAACTTCCAGACCAGCCAGTACGAGGAGCCGCTGGCCGAGGACGGCTGGCTGGAGATCGACGCGGGCGGTGGGCCGCGCCGGATCGGCATCCAGCGCCTGCACCTCGAGGAGGACGTCGGCAAGCTGATCCACGAGGGCGAGCTCGCCACCGCGCAGGCCAGCCTCGTGGATTACAACCGGGCCGGCGTGCCGCTGATGGAGACGGTCAGCCGGCCCGACCTCCGCTCGCCCGAGGAGGCCGCCGCCTACCTGCGCGCCTTCCGCGCGGTGCTGGTCGCGCTCGGCGTCTGCGACGGCAACATGGAGGAGGGCTCGCTGCGCTGCGACGCCAACGTGTCGCTGCGCCCGTACGGCGCCACCGAGCTGGGGACGAAGGTCGAGATCAAGAACCTCAACTCGTTCCGCAACGTGCAGCACGCCCTCGAGTACGAGATCCGGCGGCAGGCCGAGGCGCTCGAGGCCGGTCGCCCGATCGTGCAGGAGACACGGCTCTTCGACGCCGACCACGGGGTCACGCGCTCGATGCGCTCCAAGGAGTACGCGCACGACTACCGCTACTTCCCGGAGCCGGACCTGGTGCCGCTGCAGCTCGCCCCCGCCTGGGTCGGGCACGTGCGCGCGGCACTGCCCGAGCTGCCCCAGGCGCGGCGGCAGCGCTTCGTGACGCGCTACGGGCTGCCGCCCTACGACGCGGAGATCCTCACGCAGTCGGCCGCGCTGGCCGACTACTACGAGGCCGCCGTACGCGCGCACGACAACCCCAAGGCGATCTCGAACTGGATCATGACCGACCTGCTGCGCGAGGTGGGAGGCGACGACGCCGAGGCGGTGGCGACGTCCCCCGTCACCCCGGCTCGCCTGGCGGGGCTCGTGAAGCTGATCGACGATGGCACGATCAGCGGACGCATCGCCAAGGACGTCTTCGCCCGGATGCTCGCGACCGGTGACGACCCGGCCGTGATCGTACAGCGGGAGGGCCTGACGCAGGTCGCCGACACCGGCGCCGTGGAGGTGTTCGTGGATCAGGCCATCGCCGCCAGTCCCAAGGCCGTGGCCGACTTCAAGGCGGGGAAGACCGTCGCCGCGAAGGCGCTGGTCGGGCAGGTCATGAAGGCCAGCGGGGGCAAGGCGAACCCCGCCATGGTGGACCGCCTGGTGCAGGAGAAACTCTCCCGGATGTGACCCCCGCGGCTATAATCGGAAACGTCCGTCATGATTGAGCTTCATCGGGTCTGGAAGATCTTCTCCGTCGGGCCCGTGAAGGTCCCCGCGCTCTCCGATGTGTCCTTCCGCATCACCAAGGGCGAGTTCGTCACACTCTGCGGCCAGAGCGGCGCCGGCAAGACGACGCTGCTGCGGCTGCTCTATCGCGACGACGTGCCGAGCGAGGGTGAGGTGGAGGTGCTCGGCGAAGACGTCGGCGGGCTGAGCCGTCGCGAGGTGGCCGCGCTCCGGCGCTCGATCGGCATCGTCTTCCAGGACGCCAAGCTCCTGCCCGGACGCACCGTCTACGAGAACGTCGCCTTCGTGCTGCGCGTGCTCGGCACGCCGCGCCGGGAGATCACGGGCCGCGTCTTCGACGCGCTGCGGGCGGTGGGCCTCTCGTCTCGCGCGCAGGCGTACCCGACCCAGCTCTCGCAGGGCGAGGCCCAGCGCGCCGCGCTGGCCCGCGCGATCGCGCGCAAGCCGCTCCTGCTCATCGCCGACGAGCCGACCGGCAATCTCGACGAGGGCATGGCGGCCGAGGTGCTCGACATCGTGAAGGACATCTGGGCGGGCGGCACCACCGTGTTGTTCGCCACCCACCAGGCGACGCTCGCCGCGACCCTCGGTCGCCGCACGCTGAGCCTGCAGGGCGGGCGCCTCCTGAAGGACGAGGGCTGAGCGGCCCGTGTTCGGCTTTCTGCTCGGGGAGGCACTGAGGGATCTGCGCCGCGCGGGCCGGGTGGCCGTCAGCGCGATCCTCCTGATCTCGCTGGCCCTCGCCGCGCTCGGCGCCTTCTGGCTCCTGTCGTCCAATCTGGGCCAGGCGGTGACGCAGTTCCGCGAGCGCGTGAAGATCGTCGTCTACCTCAAGCGCGAGCCGGCGACGGCGGAGGCCGGCGCGCTGGTCGAGCGCGTGCGCCGCATGCCCGGCGTGGGCGGCGTGCGCTACGTCGGCAAGGCGGAGGCGCTCGGCACGCTCAAGCAGGTGCTCGGCAAGGACGCCGCCGTGGCGGACTCGCTGCCCCAGAACCCGCTGCCGGCCTCGCTCGAGATCACACCGACCGCCGAGGGAGCGACGCTGGAGGGCGCGCGCGCGCTCGTCGCGCGGCTCGGCGCGCTGCCGGAGACCGACGAGGTCGGCGGGGGCGTGGACTGGATCGACCGGTTCGCGCAGGGCCAGCGGCTGCTGTGGCTGTTCGGCCTCGGCGTGGGCGCGGTGCTGGCCGGCGCGGCCATCCTCACCGTGGCCACCGCGACCGCGCTCGTGCTCCACGCGCGGCGCGAGGAGATGGAAATCATGCGGCTGGTCGGCGCGCCCGAGCACATCGTGCGGCTGCCGCTCCTGCTGCAGGGAATGATGCAGGGCCTCATCGGCGCCGTGCTGGCCGTCTGGGTGCTGGTGGCCTGCTATGCGGTCATCGGGCCGCGCGTGGAGCCCCTCGTCACCGAGACGCTCGGCATCGCGCGGCTGGCGTTCCTGCGGCCGCTCAACGTCGTCACGCTGATGGCCGCCGGCACGCTCCTGGGCGGCCTCGGCGGGTGGCTCGCGCGCGGACGCGTGCACGCGTGAGGCGGGCCGTCACGGCCGTCCTGGCGCTGGTGTGGCTGGTGTCGCCGGCCGCCGCGCAGGCGCCGAAGAAGGACGACCCGATCCAGGCCGAGCAGCGCAAGCTGCGCCAGACCGAGGAGAAGCTGAAGGACGAGAAGCGCAAGGCGGCCGAGGCGCGGGCGCGCGAGACGTCGATCCTGGCCGACCTCGAGCAGGTCGAGCAGCGCCTGGCCGAGAAGCACCGCGACATCACGCGGCTCGACGCGCGCATCACGAAGACGCTGGCCGAGGTCACGGGGCTCCGCGGGGAGGTCCGCTCGCTCGAGCAGCAGCGGGGGGGGCAGGAGCAGGCGCTGGCCCGGCGACTGCGCGCGGTCTACAAGGTGCATGCCCAGGGCGGGGCCCTCCCGCTGCTGCTCTCGGGCGACGATCCGGTCGCGCGCGCGGTCGCCGTCCGCCACCTCACCCACATGGCGGCCCTGGACGCTCGTTTGATCCAGGAGTATCGTGGGACGACGGATCGGCTGGAGGATCGTCGGCGCCGGGAAGAGATCCGGCAGCGCGAGCTGGCTGGTCTCAAGTCCGACGCCCAGCGTGAGCAAGCCGAAGTCGACAACGATGCCGCGAAGCGGCGGACCCTCCTCGCCAGGGTGCGCGACGAGCGCGCCTACCACGAGCGCATGGTCGGCGAGCTCACCGAGGCCGCCCGGCGCCTCGAGGCGTTCATCACCGATCTGCAGGCCAAGCAGCGGCGCCTGGCCCGGGTGCCGCCACCCAAGGGAACGGTCACCCCGCCCGGAATCGGCTTCGGCGCCCTCCGGGGCCGGCTGCCATGGCCGACGGAAGGCCGCATTATCGCGGGGTTCGGGGCCCAGGTGCACCCGCGGTTCGGCACCCGGACGTTCCGGAACGGCGTGGACATCGAGGCCAACGGCGGGCGGGAGGTGGCGGCGGTTCACGGCGGCCACGTCATCTACACGGGGTGGTTCAAAGGCTACGGCAATTTGATTATTCTGGATCATGACAACGAGTACTACACGCTCTATGCCCACATGGCCGACATCGGCGTGAAGGAAGGCGACGACGTGCGGCAGGGGCAACGGATCGGAACGGTCGGGGATACGGGCTCGCTGGAGGGACCGCGGCTGTACTTCGAGGTCCGCTACCAGGGCAAGCCGCAGGATCCCGAGCAGTGGCTCCGACAGCGGGGCTGAGAGAGGTGGTCAGGGGGACCCCATGAAGAAGGGAATCGTCATCGGCGCATTGCTCGTGGTGCTCACGCTGTCGCTGGGCGGCTCGGCGGTCAGCAAGGTGACGGACAACGCGGCCACCTACGAACAGCTCCGGCTGTTCACCGAGGTGCTGTCCATCGTCCAGAACCAGTACGTGGACGAGGTGCCGCCGAAGGAGCTGATCTACAGCGCCATCAAGGGCACGCTGCGCGGGCTGGACCCGCACAGCTCGTTCCTCGATCCCGACAGCTACCGCGACATGCAGGTCGAGACGTCGGGGAGCTTCGGCGGCCTCGGCATCGAGATCACGCTGAAGGACGACATCCTGACCGTGGTGGCGCCGATCGACGGGACGCCCGCCTACCGGGCCGGACTCCACACCGGTGACCGCATCGTGAAGATCGACGGCCTCTCGACCAAGGACATGCAGCTCGCCGACGCCGTCAAGCGGATGCGCGGCAAGCCCGGCACCCAGGTCACGATCAGCATCGTGCGCGAGGGCTGGGCAGAGCCGAAGGACTTCGACATCGTCCGCGAGCAGATCAAGGTGCAGTCGGTGCGCATGGTGGAGATGGGCGACGGCATCGAGTACGTCAAGCTGCGGCAGTTCCAGGAGCAGAGCCCGCACGACCTCGAGGCCGCGCTCGACAAGCTCTCCAAGAACGGCATGAAGGCGCTGATCCTCGATCTGCGCAACAACCCGGGCGGCCTGCTGACCGCCGCGGTCGAGGTGAGCGAGAAGTTCATCGACGACGGCAAGCTGGTCGTCTACACCGAAGGCCGCGTGCGCAACCAGAACATGCGCTTCTCGGCCCACGCCAAGCGCGGCTACTCGCAGATGCCCATGGTGGTGCTCGTCAATCAGGGCAGCGCCTCCGCCTCCGAGATCGTGGCGGGCGCGCTCCAGGACTGGGGCCGGGCGACCGTCGTCGGCACCCAGACCTTCGGCAAGGGCTCGGTGCAGACGATCATCCCGCTGTCCGACGGCTCGGGCCTGCGGCTGACGACGGCCAAGTACTTCACGCCGAAGGGCCGCTCGATCCATGGCAAGGGCATCACGCCGGACGTCATCGTGGAAGCTCCCAAGGAGCCGGCGCCCAAGGAGCGGCCACTGCCGTCCGCCGACCCGAAAGAAGACCTCAAGAAGGACGTGCAGCTGCAGAAGGCGCTCGAGGTCATCAAGACCCTCAAGACCGCCAAGCTGGCCGGCTAGCGCCCCGACACGGAGGCGATGGCGGCCGGGCGGCGGTCGGCGCCCGGCACTCATCGCCTTTCGTGTTTTCAGGCGTGACTGCCCGGAAAAAAGGCAGGACACTCGATCCGGATGTCGAAGCTGGTGCTCGGAATCGAAACCTCGTGCGACGAGACGGCCGCCGCCGTCCTCGCCGACGGCCGCCGCGTGCTCTCGAGCGTGGTGGCCTCGCAGGACGACGTCCATGCGCCCTACGGCGGGGTGGTGCCCGAGCTGGCCTCGCGGCGGCACCTGGAGGTCATCGTGCCGGTCGTCGAGCGCGCGCTGGCCGACGCCGGCGTCGGGCTGGGCGACCTCGACGGCCTGGCGGTGACCCACGGCCCCGGACTCGTCGGCTCGCTGCTGGTGGGCTGCTCGATGGCGAAGGCGCTCGCGTGGGTGCACGGGCTGCCGCTGGTCGGCGTCAATCACCTCGAGGGGCACATCTTCGCCGCGTTCCTGACCGAGGATCCGCCCGAGTACCCGTTCGTCGCGCTGGTCGTCTCCGGCGGCCACACGGCGCTCTACCACGCGCCCGAGCCGCTCACGTACCGGCTGATCGGCCAGACCCGTGACGACGCGGCCGGCGAGGCCTTCGACAAGGTCGCCAAGCTCCTGGGCCTCGGCTTCCCCGGGGGGCCGATCATCCAGCACACGGCCGAGCGCGGCGACCCGCGGGCGATCGATTTCCCGCTCACGCACTTCAGCGACGGCGCGCGCGACTTCTCGTTCAGCGGGATCAAGACGTCGGTCTCGCTCTACGTCAAGCGGCGCGGGCCGCTGGGCGAGCAGCAGGTGGCCGACGTGGCGGCCTCGTTCCAGGCCGCCGTGGTGAAGATGCTCGTGCGACGGACGATCCGGGCCGCGCTGCACGCGGCCGTCACGCGCGTGGTGCTGACCGGCGGCGTGGCGGCCAACGGCCCCCTGCGTGCCGCGCTGGTCGCCGAGGCCCGCGAGCACGGCATCCACGTCCACATCCCGCCCCACCGGCTCTGCACGGACAACGCCGCGATGATCACCGCCGCCGGCGCCGCCCGCCTTGCCGCCGGCGAGCGCTCCCCCCTGACATTGAACGCCACGCCGGACTTGGTGCTGGCGTGATGTCACAGATGCGGGGCCGCGCCGCTTCTCGGACAGGCCACTGCGCGCGCGATGCTCGCTACAACGGACCGCAGCCACGCGCGCCTGAGACAGGCCACCCGCGGTCCAAGCCGGCCTCGCGGCACTCGCTACCATGAACTTCCAGGCGGTCCTGGCGGGGCTGCCGGACGCCGTCATCGCGGTGGACGAGCAGCTCCGCGTGGTGTTCTGGAACTCGGCCACCGAGGTCCTCACCGAGCGCTCGGCGCGCCGCGCCGAGGGCCGGCTGCTCAGGGACATCTTCGGGGAGGAGGCCTCGCTCGTGCGGCGGCTGGGGGAGACCCTGGCCAGCGGCGAGAGCCGCTCGGAGCCGGAGTCCTACGTCGAGCGCGCCGACCATCGCCTGGTGCCGGTCAGCATCGTGACGGCCGCGCTGTTCGACCGTGAGGGCCGCGTCGAGGCCGCCGTCGCCGTGCTCCGTGACGTGTCGCGCATCCGCCAGCTCGAGGCCGAGGTGCGGCGCGGGGAGACGCTGGCCGCGGCCGGCCGCATGGCGGTGGGCCTCGCCCACGAGATCCGCAACCCGCTCGGGGCCATCCGGGGCGCGGTGCAGCTCCTCGGCCGCGAGCTGGGCCCCGCTTCGCCGCTGCACGAGTACACGACGGTGCTGCTCACCGAGGTCGATCGCGTGAACCGGATCATCGAGATGCTGCTCGACCTGGCCCGCCCCGCGGCCATCCGCCCGGTGCCGCTCAACCTGCACCAGCTCCTGGAGCGGGTGGCGCTGCTCAGCGAGGAGAGCGCGCGCGAGCGGAAGGTGACGATCGTGCGGCGCTACGATCCCAGTCTGCCGCCGATCCTCGGCGACGAGGACCGGCTGGTGCAGGTGTTCCACAACCTGGTGCGGAACGCGGTGGAGGCGATGCCCGACGGCGGCCTGCTGACGCTGACGACGCGCGTGAGCATGAACCCGCTCTTCGGCAAGGTCGACCTCGGCGGCGGCCAGCGGCACATGGTCGAGGCCCAGGTGATGGACGAGGGGACCGGTATTCCGGCCGCGACCCGCGCGAAGATCTTCGACCCGTTCTTCACCACCAAGGAGCGCGGCCTCGGCCTGGGCCTGGCCATCTGCCACCAGGTCCTCGAGCAGCACCGCGGCGCCATCCAGCTCGAGAGCGTCGAGAACTGCGGCACCACCGTCACCTGCTTCTTGCCCATCGCGCGATGAATGCGGACGGAGCCCCGCGTGC
>Ga0307408_100003456_pt1 | contig 10796 bp, 8 predicted proteins | sample 322Cmetagenome_FD_202116 | JGI IMG/M metagenome (GOLD analysis project Ga0307408, IMG submission 202116) | Maize rhizosphere microbial communities from greenhouse at UC Davis, California, United States - 322HYB-C-3 | ecosystem: Host-associated > Plants > Roots > Rhizosphere > Soil | place: USA... | reverse complement strand
GCAGCCCGCCCACCAGCCAGCGCATGGAGCGCGGTTCGCGTTCAGGCTCGTCGCGGTCGCCGTCGTAATCTCCCGGGTCGGCGAAGGAGACGCCTGCAGCAGCGGGTGCCGCTGCCCGGGCGAACATGGCGGGCTTTTTGTTGACCGGCTGGGGTTCATCGTACGGCTCTGAGTCAGCGTGGTACTGCTCCTGCTCGTCCGCCTGGGCGTAGTCGTCGTCGGACCACAACGACACTTTGGGCTTGCCGGAACCGGTATCCCCGACGGCATTTCCCGGGGCGGTGGCGGGAGCTGGAGCCGATCCGCTGGATACTTCCTGCACCGGCTGGGCGGCGGTGGCGTCCGGATCAGCGTGGCTCGTTGCTGCTTTGCCGGTTGCGGACCCCGCAGCAGCGGCGGCACCGCCAGCAGCCCCCGCGGCAGCAGCACCGCCAATTACCGAAGCTCCGCTCCGGCCGCTTGCAGGTGCCGCAGCGGGACGCGCGGGAGGCTTGGGCGGCACAACAGGCGCGGTCCGGTAGGGGTCCACCTGGCTTTGGTGCGTGTCGCCGTAATTGATATATCCGGCGTCGACGTGGTCTTCCTCGTCGTAGGGCTCCGGCTCACGGGAGCGGGGCTGGCCGAAGATCTCGCTGCCCAGCGTGTCAGTGAAAAAGGGCTCCACGTACGGCGGGTTCGAGGCAACCACAAGGTCCAGCAGGTCAGCGGCGGAGGTGTGGTTAGTAATAAGGTAGGTGGCGGCATCGCTCACGCCGAGGTCCAGGACCTGGACGGTACCAGGCCGCTCACCCGTGGCTACTTCGCGGGCGCTTTGCGCAACCTGCTCCGTGTTCTGCGGACCGGCAACCAGGATGCTGACCGGCCGGTTCAGGACCTGGTCCACACCGTCCAGCACCAGATCGTGGTCGTGCGAGGCCAATACCGTGGCTGTGACCTTGTAGCGGCCGCCCAGTACTGATCCGACATCGATCGGGTTGGACACGTGTTCCTCCTAGACTGTCCGGGGTTGCCGGCATGGATGATGCAACCCCCGTTCAAGGACCCGCCGAGTGGCTTGCCCCCGAATGCAACTCCCCCTGTACCTTTCCGATCCTAGCGGATTGCGTCCGGCACGCCGCGGACTATGGCCGTCGGGAGCGGCCGGGAGCCTACTTTTTACGCCGTCGCCGCTGCTTGAAATAGGGGTTCTCGCCGGCCTTTCCCTGGAAGGTGCGGCGCCCGGGGAGCGGAATCTGCTCGCGGAGCAGGCCTCCCCGTGCGGTGCCGGGCTGGTCCTCGCCGGGCAGGTACCCGCCGTCGGACTTTTCCTGGGGGCCGCCGTCATGTGAATTCGCACCGCCCGTCGTCCGCTCCGGCTCCGGGCCGGCACGGAAGGACACCGCGTCAAATTCGCCGGAGATCCTGGGGATCAGGCCGGTATCCACGGAGGTGGTGGCACGTTCGGGGCGGTGCATGCGGGCCTCCGCCGAGGCACCTTCCACCGATGGTGTCCCTTCCGGGGCGGACGACGGCGGCGCGCCGCCTTCCGCGGCAGGAGCTGCCGGGCCGCCGCGGCCCAGGCGGCCAAGCAGCGGCCGGAGCAGGTCACGCAGTTCCGCAACCCGGAACAGCTTCAGCAGGAAGAAGTAGGCCACCAGCATGACGGGTCCCACCACTACCACCGTGATCAATGCGGTCAGGCGGTTCTGCCAGGCAAAGCCATCGGGGCTGTAGCTGCCCATAAGCCAGAGGGCCCCGGCGCCGGCGATTGCCGAACCCAGCGCGGCGTACCCCATCCGGATGTAGGAGTTGGCGATCCGTGGTCCGTCCAGGTGTCCCAGGAGCCGGCGCAGGAAGTAGGCGCTGATGACCACGGAGAGGATGTTGCCCACCATATACAGGATGGCGATGGCGTAGATGATCTGGTTTACCGGCAGGAACTGGATGGCGAAGGCGCCCGCCACGTAGACCACCGCCAGCAGCAGCTGGATGTAGAACGGCGTGCGCGCATCCTCGTTGGCGTAGAACACCCGGGACATCATGAAGTTCGCGCTCATGAAGGGAGTGCTGAGGGCGAGGATGGTGAGCGTCTGGGCCAGCATCACGCCGTCCTGGCGCGAGCCTCCGGAGAAGAACATGCCGAGCGGTCCGGCCAGCGCGAACAGTGCCAGCGCGCCGAACACGGTGGCGACGGCCATGGTGCGAAGCCCGTGGGACAGCGCATCGCGCAGTTCGTCCCGGTTGCCGTCCTGGGACGCGCGGGTCATTCTGTTGAACAGTACCGTGGCGAGGGACAGCGCAATGATGGAGTGCGGCAGCAGGTACAGCTGGCTGGCGACCTCGAGGACGGCGTTGCCGGGCAGCATGGCGGCTGCCGGGTCGCCCGCCTCCTGCAGCCGGAGGCGTTCGGCACCGGGAATAGTGGCGATACGCATGACGTAAAGGAACGCGAGCTGCCCGACGGCGGCCGTCAGGAGCGTCCATACGCTCAGCCTGGCTGCCTGGCCGAGTCCGACGCCCCGCCAGCCGAAGCGCGGCCGCAGGCCGAGCCGGAGCCGGAAAACGGGGATCAGGAGGATGGCCGTCTGGGAGACGACGCCGATGGTGGAGAACCCTGCCACGAACAGCGTCTGCGTATCGCCCCAGTTGTCCAGGCTGTGGGGATTGGCCTCGTTGGTGCCGAAGATCCAGATGAACATCCCCAGCCCGGCGATGGCCACAATGTTGTTGAGGATGGGCGCCCACATGGCCGGCCCGAACGCGCCGTTGGCGTTGAGGACCTGGGTGAGGAGGGCATACAGGCCATAGAAGAAGATCTGCGGCAGGCACCAGAAAGCGAACGTGACTGCCAGCGCCTTTTGCTGCGGTGAATAGCCCTGGGTGGTCAGGTCGATGACCCACGGGGCGGCCAGCGTGACCATGGCGGTCAGGCCCAGCAGGAGCAGGACAGCAAGCGTCAGCAGCCTGCTGATGTAGTCGGCTCCCCTGTCCGGCGCCTTGCTGGCCTTGATGATCTGCGGCACCAGGACCGCGTTGAACACGCCGCCGGCCACCAGCAGGAAGATCAGGTTGGGAAGGTTGTTGGCATTGATGAACGTGTCGTTGACCGTGGAGCCAAGCCCCAGGGCAGTGCCGAGCATCCAGGTCTTGCCGAATCCCAGGAAACGCGAAACCAGGGTCCCGGCCGCCATGATCGCACTGGACCGGGTTTCGCTGGCACCTGCCGCAACCTGCGGGGCATCCGGCCCGGCAAGTTCCGGCCCGCCCGCTTCCGGGGGCACGCCGTCGGGAACCGCATCGCCGCGGCGGCCGGCGTTATCGGATGGAGAGTTGGTAGCTGACATCGAGTTCATCGTCTCACCCGCAGGGGCTTATCGCCGCAACGCCCGGACGCCAGCGCGGCAGGCACACTGCCGCGGACGGGAGGCCGGGGCACCCTATAAGTGTCCGGGCAGGACCTCACGGGCGAGGTCGGCAATGCGCCGCTCATTGGGGAAGGAGAGTTTCCGGGCCAGTTCCTGGATGGGCACCCACGCCACGTCCACGGCCTCCTGATCGGGATCGTTTTCGATGGTCAGTTCGCCGCCCGTGGCGCGCAGGAGGTAGTGGTGCACAGTCTTGTGGACGCGGTGGCCGCTGACGGTAAACCAGTAGTCAATGCTGCCCAGCGGGGCAAGGATGCTGCCCTCAATGCCGGTCTCTTCGGCGATCTCCCGGACCGCTGCCTCTTCATTGTTTTCCTTGCCCTCCGGATGGCCCTTGGGCAGGCACCACTCCAGGCGTCCGCCCCTGTTAAGGCGGGCGATGATCGCAACCCGCAACTCGGCGTCGGACGTGTCCACCACCACGCCGCCGGCCGAGACTTCCTCCACCGTGGGCAGCGAGGCCGGCGCCGAATGCTGGGCAGGGGCAACGTGCGCACCGATCGCCGATGGCAATGGTGCGTTCGTCCTCCTGCCTGGAGCGCTCGGTACTGGATGGGCCATGGAGTCCACTCTAACGACTGTTGCCCGTTCGTGATGACCGGAACATGACAACAACATGGACGGCATATGACGCAGTTTCATGCCGGCAGGTGGAATCCTCCGGATCTTGACAGTATTTTGGCCTGCCGGGCCGCCGGTTTCTGCCAAGCTTAAGTAACTATGGCGCACGCACATCACAAGACTGAATCCCACACCGTCGACTTCAAGGTGGACCCGGTGGTCCTGGAGCTGGGCCAGCGCTTTGTGGACGCCGGGCATGAACTGTCGCTCGTGGGCGGCCCGGTGCGGGACCTGTTCCTGGGGCGGACCTCCCCCGACCTTGATTTCACCACGGACGCCACGCCGGACCAGACGGTAGCCCTGATCAAGAAGTGGGCGGACAACTTCTGGGACATCGGCCGCGCCTTCGGAACCATCGGCATGCGCAAGGACGGGTTCCAGATCGAGATCACCACCTACCGGGCCGAAGCCTACGATCCGCAGTCCCGCAAGCCTGTGGTGGCCTTCGGGTCGTCGCTGACCGATGACCTGCTCCGCCGGGATTTCACCATTAACGCCATGGCCCTGAAATTGCCCTCCCTCGAGCTGGTGGACCCGTTCGGGGGCGTGCGGGACCTCCACGCTTCAGTTCTGGCCACGCCCGGTGCGCCCGAGCTGTCCTTCTCCGACGACCCGCTGCGGATGATGCGGGCTGCCAGGTTCGCCGCGCAGCTGGGGGTGGCAGTGCACGACGACGTCCGCGAGGCCATGACCCGGATGGCCGAGCGCATCACCATCATTTCGGCCGAGCGGGTCCGCGACGAGCTGGTCAAGCTCATCTGCGGCGCCCGCCCCCGCGTGGGGGTGGACCTGCTGGTGGATACCGGCCTGGCCGAATACGTGCTCCCGGAAGTCTCGGCCCTGCGCCTTGAATCCGACGAGCACCACCGGCACAAGGACGTGTACCAGCACTCCCTCCAGGTGCTGGAGCAGGCAGCGGAGCTGGAAACGGACGCGGACGGCCCTGTCCCCGGCCCCGACTTCGTGCTGCGCTTCGCGGCGTTGATGCACGACGTCGGCAAGCCGGCTACGCGGCGCTTCGAACCGGGCGGCGCGGTCAGCTTCCGCCATCACGACATGGTGGGTGCCAAGCTCACCACCAAGCGCATGAAGACCCTCCGCTTCGACAAGGACACCACCAAGGCTGTTGCCCGGCTGGTGGAGCTGCACATGCGCTTCTACGGCTACGGTGACGCCGGCTGGTCGGATTCAGCCGTCCGCCGGTACGTCACCGACGCCGGGCCGCTGCTGGAGCGCCTGCACCGGCTGACGCGGTCCGACGTGACCACCCGGAACCAGCGCAAGGCCGAGCGGCTCGCCTTCGCCTATGACGACCTTGAAGCACGCATTGTCGCCCTGAAGGAACAGGAGTCCCTGGATGCCGTGCGGCCGGACCTGGACGGGGCCCGGATCATGGCGGTGCTCGGCCTCAAGCCCGGGCCCGTCGTGGGCAGGGCCTACAAGTTCCTGCTCAACGAGCGGATGGAACACGGACCCCTTCCAGCGGAGGAAGCTGAGGCCCGGTTGCTCCGCTGGTGGGCCGGGCAGCCGGAATCGGCACCTGCTGCAGCGGATCCCGCAGGGTCTCCCGCCGTCGTCGAACCTTCCCCCTCCGAGGAGACCAAGTGACATATCCCGCCCTTGCCCCACGCCCCCAGCTCTGGATCCTGCGCCACGGCGAGACCGAATGGTCCAAGAGCGGCCAGTACACCGGGCTGACGGACCTCCCGCTCACGGTAGAAGGTGAACAGCAGGCCGTGGAGGCCCGGAAGGTGCTCGACGCCGTGGACTTCGACCTGGTGCTCACCTCGCCCCTGCGGCGGGCCCGGCGCACTGCCGAACTTGCGGGTTTTCCCGACGCGCAGCACGAACCGCTGGCCGTGGAATGGAACTACGGCGACTATGAGGGCATCAGCTCCGACCTGATCCGCAAGGACAACCCCGACTACCTCATCTGGACCCACGGCGTTCCCAACGGCGAGACGCTCGACGAAGTGGCGGCAAGGGCCGACAAGATCATTGGGCGGATCCTGGAATCGGGGATGGACAATGTGCTCATTGTGGCGCACGGACACTTTTCCCGGATCCTGACTGCCCGCTGGCTCGAATTGCCGCCTACCGAGGGCCGGCATTTCATCCTTGGAACGGCCAAAGTCTGCACCTTGGGCTGGGACAAGAAGACGCCCGCAATTGTGCGCTGGGGCCTCTAACAATCCCTCGTTGAAATTTCTTTTTGCAGTTTTCCCGAATTAGGTAGTCAACCACGGATTAGTGGTGTACTTTTATTCCTGTCCCCAAGGCAATGTGCCAGGGGTCAGCGCCCCGGCTGCACGCTTTCATTGCGGCAAACAGGAGAAAAGGAGGTTGGGAGAAATGATGACTTTGACTGGCGGACGGAAGACCACCATCAATGCCGCCCCGGCCTCGGCGCATAATGCGCACCTGTCCTGGGGCTTTCCGGGCTGCTAGCGCCTGGCCGCTCCGCCGTCTGCTGATTACCGGCGGCGGCTGACCGGCAGGACATTCCGGGGAACCAGAAGCTCCCGCTCCATGTGGCGGCTTAGGCTTCCCGTATTCTGCAGCCCATGCCGGCCCGCTAGCCGTTGCATGACCTGGTCCTGCCTGCGGCGCGCGGCATTCCCCGCACTTATTGACGCCTGGAATACCCAATCTATACCCGGGGTATTTCCTGCATTAATTATTGCTGCAATTTTCCCATTACTTACCGGTTGATTTGCTGCGCCCTTTTTTCGGGCTGCCTTTTGACCGGCATTCCTTTAATAGGAGGTGAAAAACCATGGTCCGGAAGATCCGTGAACTGCTGTTTCCTCTGCGACTGTCCGGCAGGAAGCAGTTCAACAGGGACCTGCTGGAACAGCAGAGGGAGGACGTCTTCGTCCTGATGCACCAGCAAATGGGCGGCCTCCGCTGAGCACGCCGGGGGCCTGTGGTGTGGGGCGCCCCAGACCACAGGCACACCGGTAAGCTCGATTGCATGGAGGAAAGCCAGCCTGCGGGGAACCGGGCACGGTCGCGGCTGGTGCTTCCCAGCCGCAGCGACGTCCTGCTGCGGAATTTCACCGAGGTAGCCGGCGGTCCCATGGGGCGCAGATCCGAGCCGGGCGTGGTTTCTCCGGGTCCTTTCACCGTGGAGCGGGTCCTGGTACTCCTGGCCGTTCTCGCAGCCTTGGCAGGAGTCCTGCTTAAGGGGTACTGCCGCGCCAACGGCTGGGAGCCGCCCACACACTTCTATGCCACCTGCTATTCGGACTTCCCCGAGCTGTTCCGGAGCCGCGGCCTGGCGGACGGCGCCTTCCCCATCCTGGGCGGGCAGTTCGAATATCCGGTACTCATAGCCCTGGTGGCGGGGCTAACCGCCTGGCTGGTGCCCGGCACTGGCGCCTCCGAAGGACGCGTCCTGGCGTATTTCGACATCAACGCCGTTTTGCTGGCCGCGGCGGCTGTGGTCACGGTCCTGGCAACAGCGCGGATATCGGCCCGCCGGCCCTGGGACGCCGCGATGGTGGCACTCGCGCCGGGGATCATCCTCGCGGGAACCATTAACTGGGACCTCTGGACAGTGTGCCTGGTGGCGGTGGGAATGTACTTTTTCGCGTCCCAGCGGCTGGTGCCTGCCGGCATCCTTTTCGGACTCGCCACCGCCACCAACCTCTATCCCCTGCTGGTCCTTGCTGCCATCCTGCTGCTGGCCCTGCGGACGGGCCAATACCGTCCCCTGCTGGCGACCGGCGCAGCCGCGGCCGTGACCTGGACTGCAGTGAACCTGCCGTTCGCAGCGGCCAACTTCAGCGGCTGGTCCTACTATTTCCGGTTCAGTGCTGACCGCGATGCCGGTTACAGCTCCCCATGGTTTGCTTACAACCTGCTCGCCGGCAGGCTGCGCTGGCCGGGCCTGAGTCCGGCGGCTGTCGACCTTCTTGCACTGACATTCCTTGCGCTGCTGTGCGCCCTGATCGCCTTTGTTGCGTTGACGGCACCCCGCCGTCCACGCCTGGCCCAGCTGGCCTTCCTGCTGGTGGCAGCGTTTATCCTCACCAACAAGGCCTACTCCCCGCAATTTGTGCTGTGGCTGATCCCGCTGCTCGCGCTTGCCCGGCCACGGTGGCGGGACTTCCTGGTGTGGCAGGGCATTGAAGGCCTCCACTGGGGCGCGGTGTGGATGTACCTTGGTCAGGTGACCAGCGCAGGCTCCTCCCAGCACAACCTGGACATGCCGTATTACGTCCTGGCAGTGGCCGCCCACATGGTGGCCGTGGCGTACCTGATGGCGAGGATCACCTGGGATATCTACGACCCCACTTACGACCCCATCCGGCGCCACCACGTTGATGACCCCCATGGCGGGCCGTTTTCCGGCGCGCCGGACCGCTTCCGCCTCAGCCTGCGCCGCGCGGAACATCCCATTCTTCCCGGAAAGGACCCCACGCATGCCTGACGTAGTGGTAGTCGGTGCCGGCCCCAACGGCCTGGCCGCAGCAGCAGTCATGGCCCGGGCCGGACTGTCCGTGGAGGTCTTCGAGGCCGCGTCCTCCATTGGCGGCGGGACGCGGACCTCCGAACTGATGCAGCCCGGGCACTTCCATGATGTGTGCTCGGCGGTGCATCCCATGGCGCTGGCCTCACCGTTCTTCCGTTCTTTTGAGCTGGCCCGCCGGGTGGAGCTGGTCAGCCCGGACATTTCCTACGGTTCGCCGCTGGACGGCGGACGCGCAGCCCTCGCGTACCGGTCCCTGGACCGCACAGCAGCGGAGCTCGGCAGGGACGGTGCAGCATACCGCCGGCTGATGGCGCCTTTGGTCAGGAACATTGACGGCGTCATGGACTTCACGCAAAACCAGCTGTACCGGATTCCCCGGGACCCGCTCGCGGCGGTCATGTTTGGCCTGCGCACCCTGGAACAGGGGACACCGGCATGGAACGCCAGGTTCCGGGAGGAGTACGCACCCGCCCTCCTCAGCGGGGTGGCGTCCCATGCCATCACCCACCAGCCGTCCCTGGCCGGAGCCGGCGCTGGCCTCATGCTCAGCGCCCTGGGCCATGCCCAGGGATGGCCCGTCCCGATCGGCGGTTCCGCCGCCATCGCAGCAGCCCTTGCCGAGGACCTCACCGCCCATGGGGGTGTCATCCACACCGGCGCACCCGTGGACAGGCTGACGGACCTGCCCAAGGCACGCGCCGTCCTGCTGAACGTGTCTCCGCGTGGCCTGCTGAAGATGGCCGGGGATGCCGTGCCGGCCCGCTACCGCTCCTCCCTGGAGTCATTCCGGTACGGCAATGGCTCCTGCAAGGTGGACTTCATCCTGTCCGGACCTGTCCCCTGGCAGGCGCCTGAACTGGCCGACGCCGGCACCGTCCACCTGGGCGGCACCCGGGAGGAGCTGGCCCGGTCTGAGAATGACGTCAACGCGGGCAGGCATCCGGAGAAACCCTACGTCCTGGTGGCCCAGCCGTCCCGGTTCGATCCGGGCAGGGCGCCGGCGGGCCGCCACACCCTGTGGACTTACTGCCATGTCCCCGCCAATTCAACGAGGGACATGACGGAAGCCGTCACCGCCCAGCTGGAACGCTTTGCACCCGGGTTCCGCGACCTCGTGGTGCAGTCGAAGGCAGTTACCGCCGCCGGGCTCGCCGAGTACAACCGCAACTACATCGGCGGCGACTTCAGCGTGGGCACGATGGACCTGCGGGGCCTGTTGCGCCGGCCGGTGGTGTCACGCGTTCCGTGGCGCACTCCCCTGCCGGGCGTCTACCTGTGTTCATCCGCCACACCGCCAGGCCCCGGCGTCACGGGAATGCCCGGCCTGCATGCGGCGACACATGCCTTGCAGGACGTTTTCCGGCTGCCGGTACCCGCGTTGGGACTGAATACTGCCGGCGGCAACTGACCCGCCGGGGCGGACCGTCATGCAGGCAAAACCGGCGGCAAAAGCAGGGGATAATGGCGCGATGGGGAAAAAATCGATATTTGCTGTTGCTGTTGCCGCGCTCATCCTGGGAACGTCACTGGTTGCCTGCGATGACGGCCGCAGCGGAGCGGAAGCCGCAGCTGCGGAGCTTGCCATCGCCGTTTCCGGCCTGGACATCAGCTCCGTGGAGTTCGACGGCAAGGATGCTGCTGCCGCCAACGACCAGCTCAAGTCCGTCTTCGCGGCCCTCGATCCCCAAAAGCCTTCCGTTGCCGCAGGCGAGCTCACCCTTGACGGGGACAACGCCTCCGCGCCGCTGAACTACACGTGGACGTTCGGCGAGGCGGAATGGAAATATACGGTCTCGGCCAGGTTCAAGAAGTCCGGCGACAAATGGCTGACCGTATGGGACCCCGCCACGCTGGTGCCTGGCCTGGCTGATTCAGAGGTCCTGAGCAAGGGCGCCCAGTCGCCGCCGCGCGCGGATATCCTCGGCGCCGGGGACGTCCCCCTGGTCACCTATCGCCCCGTGGTCAACGTCGGCATCGACAAGCCCCAGCTCGGTTCCGCCGATCCTGCTGATTCGGCCGGCAAGCTCGCCGCCCTGGTGGGCGTCGATCCCGCGGTGTATGCGGAACAGGTCAAGGCCTCGGGCGCCGAAGCTTTCGTTCCGGCGATCACGCTGCGGGAAGAGGGCCGCACCATCACCAACGAACAGATCGCCGCCATTCCCGGTGCCCGCGCCATCCCCGCCACCATGCCCCTGGCCCCCACCCGGTCTTTTGCCCGCGCCGTACTCGGTTCCGTGGGTGAGGCCACGGCGGAACAGATCGAAGAATCCGAAGGGGCCCTCGCTGCCGGCGAC
>Ga0307408_100003455_pt1 | contig 10805 bp, 7 predicted proteins | sample 322Cmetagenome_FD_202116 | JGI IMG/M metagenome (GOLD analysis project Ga0307408, IMG submission 202116) | Maize rhizosphere microbial communities from greenhouse at UC Davis, California, United States - 322HYB-C-3 | ecosystem: Host-associated > Plants > Roots > Rhizosphere > Soil | place: USA... | reverse complement strand
GCCGAGGGTCGGCCTCGATGTGCCAGTCGGGGTGCGCGGCCAACTGCTCGGCGTAGAACTGCCAGAAGCCGGGCGCCAGCGTTCGCCAGAGCGCGGGGGCAACCTCTTCCCGGGTGGGTTCGACATGGGCGAGCGTCTTGACCAGAAGCTCCGCCTCGGCTTTTTCCGGGCGCGCCATCATCAGGTACGCCTTGAGCTGATCGTAGGCAACCGCCGAGCGCTCGACCCGCTCGGCACCGCCCGGCGCCAACTTGACCAACGCCTCCAGTTGCTCGCGCAAGCGCGCCGCCGCCGGGTCGCGCACCAGGCGATGATTGGCCTCGACGTAACGCGGCCAGAGCGTTTCAAGCAGGACGGGATTGCGGTTCAAGCCAAAGCGTTGATGCCATGGCGCACCGGACACGGCACGGTGATCCAGGCGCGCCAGCACGTGGACCAGCTCGTTGAAGGCGAGCAATTGCTCATCGGCCCGCGACGACGCGTCCAGCCCCGCCAACACCGCCTGCACCTGAACGATCTGCGCCCGATTGCCGACAAAGGACAGCGCCATTCCCACGCCCCACACCACGGCCAACCCCAGGAACAACGCATAAACGACCCGCGGCGCGCCCCAGCCCAGCCGCGCGCCGACCGCCTTGTCGCGCTGCACGCCCTGCCACACCGGATCCGGCCACCAGAAATGCTCGCCGTCAGCGCTCCGGATCTCGCGCAGCGGCTGGCTGAACCACAGCCCACGCAGCCTCACCCCTGGATTGAACCCACTCAACGACGGCGCCAGCGCCTGGCGCCAACGGGCGATGCCATCGGCGTGCAAATCCCGGGACAAGCGCAGGAGGAAATCGTGGTGCAGTTGCTTCTTGAACTTCATCTGCACGATGCCTTGGTGACGCAAAGGCTCGATCAACTCCTCCAGGCATTCTTCCAGCATCGCTGGGGTGACCTTGGCCGGCAGCAGACAACCCACCGGCTGACGCTCGCGACTTTCCTGTGACCACGTCGCCTCACACACCTGCCACAGGTGCAACGGCACCTGCCGCCCCATCCGACGGGCCAGCCCCTGCAAATGGCGCATGCCCTTGGCAAGCGCCACTGCATCGGCGCTTTGCTCGGGGGTCAGTGCCCAGACGACTCCGTCCAATGGGCGCCAACGGCGTAGGTTGAGCCATGGGTCGAGCACAGGATTTTCCAGACTCTCTTGGAGGCTGCCGCCCCACAACAGCACGGTGCGCTGGCCTTCGAGCCATTTCTTATCCGCCAGCTGTGGGGCGATGGCGGTGATCTCGGTGGGCTCGCCGACGATGAGCAGGAGGCGGACTTTGTGGCGCCAGAGGGGGCCGTATTGGTGGTGGAGGGTTTCGCGGAGCTCAATCAACGACTTTTCATTCATCGAATTGGGCTCGACCTTATTGAGCGTCGGTGGCGGGCTGGTGTCCGTCTGATATTTTCGATAAGCCGAACGACCCAAGACGTTGCCTAGAAAATTGAATCCACCCAGGAACAACACCAATACCAGCGCCATCGTGGATATTCCCAGCAATCCGAGCGCCTGAAGGTCGCTATCAGGCTGAACGCCCAGCGACTGAGGGTATCGCCACATCACAGCGCCCAAGGCTGCGCAAATCAGCAACAACCCGCTGGCCACCGTCCACACACGTATAAAACTTCGCAGCTGCATTCGAATTTCCTATTCCGGGAGGGAAGGCGCAGGCGTCAATGCCATGCCCCAAAGCCTGGCGTCAGCGCGGCCATTGCCGCTGACAATGAACTGCGGCCCCGCGCCAACCTGAATGGCTTGCGTCGCCGCGACAATCGCCAGCCATGGCGAAGCTTTGCCTGGGTTCCCCAGCATTGCGTCCAAGTCATGGAGACCATGCTCATGCTGCATCGGTATCGATAGCTGGGTGGATACGCTGTCCACGGCTGTATGACGTTGCGCATCAATACCCGCCCGCCAGACCTGCGGGATCGCCTTGAACTCTACCGGTACCCAGGCACTTGCCTGTGTCGCGGCAGCATGCAGCGCGTCGGGACAAGGTTGGCGCTCCTGCTCCGGGCGGTGGAGCAAAGCCACGGGTGCCACGTTGGTTTGCGCCAACTGATTGCCTAGCAACAAACCGACGATCACTTCCGCCGTGCCCTCGGGTTGTCTCGGTGCAAACTGCAATCCGATGACCAGCAGCACAGCTTCCTCATAAAAGCGCTGATCGAGCCATTGATCCAACGCATCCAAGCCATTGCCTTCGAGTAGAACCGGTGCCTGGCGGATAGCGGACGCTTGCCATGCCTGCTCCCACGTCCGGTCCCACCCGGAACGCGACAAGCCGCTATCGACGTCCAGCAGCAGCCCCAGCCGCGTATAGTCAGGCAACTGGGCCAGGGTAGGGGCCAATTCCTCCAATACCTGTTGCAACGTTCGCAGCAACGACGGTTCGAGATCTTCAGCCCCATCGCCCGGTAAACGACTGTGGCATGACGATGATGAAACGAGCCTCGAAGGCTGCATCGTTTGCGCCTTGATGCCACTCTGCAAAGCCTCCAACTGCACTGCAGGTTCGTCGCCGGGCGCGCGCAGGGCGGTATGCAAGTCGACTTTCAACACCTGTAGCAATCGCCTTCCTTGACGGTTTTTTTGGACAAGGTCCGCCTGTCGCGCCTGATCCCAACCATCGGCCACCGCTTGTTCGCCGAGATACAGCAACGTCCGCCCGAAACCCAGGGCACACCACCCCAGCAACGGCACGCCCAAAGCCAGGCCCCAGGAAACTTCAGGATTCTGGTGCAACGCTTCGGGGCCGAGCGACAAAACGCCCACAGCTCCCAACAACAGACAAAACACCAATAACCCAAGCCAAAGCCTGGCCCGTGGCCGTACCGGCCTAGGCGCCAAGCCCGGGATGTCATCCATTCGCACCGGCATGATTAACGGGCCCCCACGCCAGGCATGGATGAAATCAGTGCACAGCCACAGGCGCACAGATGCCCGGCAAAGGCGACGGGCACGCCATTGTCCTTGAACGTCGGATGACCTTCGGCAACGACCGTGCGCCCATGCCCCGGCACCGGGCAATCTACCGGATCGCCCTGCCGAGCGACACCGATACCGCCGAATTTCATGACGGTTGAGCCTGATTGGACGGTGCCGTTTCCTGAGTTTTTGTCGCCGATTCGGATGATGTTTTTCATGTATTGCTCCTTGTTAAAACCGATTCCTTATTGGTGTCTGTCGACTTTTTATATGAGGTGGTTGTGCATATAAACTCTCCGTGGTAGTGGCGTCGGTCTGAGTGCAACTATGGATTGGGTGATGGATTTTTGGCTGCTAGCAAGTTTAATGTCAGTGGCTGGTATAGACGGCACTTTAAACATCTTTGAACTTTCCCTGCTTGCTCGTTGTGGTCTGTCTTGTGATTCGCTATTAAAATTTTATGGGGGCGCATTTCAGAGTATGGCTGCCTTTGTTGTTAAGATTAATTTGGCATTTCAATTTCTTCATCTCAGTAGGCGGAAGAGTTACAAGTTTAAGTTTAAGATAAAAAATCCCATCTCGAATGTTTAGATCGCTGGGCTCGGCAAATGCGTATCCCTGGTGGAAATCCTTACCCTCATACGCGCATACCGTTTTGGTGCTTACGATTTTCCAGTCTTTTTGAGGCGCCAAAGTATCAATGTATATGCAAGGATCTTCATATAGGCGGACATATCTGTATACCACTTCATTGCTTCGATGTGAGATTATTGTCGCGGCGCGCATGTAGTTTATGTCAGCTATACACGTTAAAGACATGGCTAAGAGTGCTCCGCCAAAGAGTTGGGTTACTTTCATTTGGTCATTCCGGAAATTTTTATGCCTATGCGCTTTCCGCCTTTGAACACTGCAGCCTACCGATTTGCCCATTTGTGATCGGGATAAAGCATTTTCTTGTTTCTTCTCCTATAGGCTCGAGTGGCGTAGTGCTTAAAGTGAGGTGTATCCCATCTATCTCGAAAGATATGTCTTGAAATCCAACATAAGTAAAGTCGGATGAGAACAATTGACCTTCAAGATCGCACACGCTCGCTCGGGACGTCGCGCTCCAATTGCCGTCGAGACTCAATGTTTCGATATACAGACACGCATCTTCAAACATCCTTAAGTATCGAGCCAAGACATTCCCAACTCTCCCGGAAGTGGCGTCGGCTACTGCTGAATAATTTAGCATGTCGGCACCCGCAAAATTAATTAGGCTCAAGGTAATAAAAGCAATGACCAATTTTCTCATTTGTTGCTTCTCCTTGCGCCGAACGTCTGTTGAATATTTTTTGCGCTGATCAACTCGCGTTTGTAAACAGCTGTGAACAGACTCTCGCTTTAAATTTGGTGCTCTGAAAATTCCCCGCTGGAGGTTATTTAAACTGTCTTTCGCGTTGACGCCGGTAGAAGGTAAGAGCTTTGCTTCAGCGTTCTAGGGGTGATTTTTCGGGGGGGGTGCAAATTATCGGTAATAATTCGCTCGCTTTTATAGGGGCGATACATTCATATATTTGTTCGTTGACCGGATAGAGAGGAGTAATGCTGAGGTAGAATTTAATTCCGGCGCCTGAGAACGAAATATTATAGAAGTGCGCGTCTGCTACCTGATCCCAAAAAGACCGCCCTTCATAGCTGCACATTTTTCTTACCGATTTTATTTCTAGGTTTGTTGCGCTGAGGATACGGAATACTGCGCAGTTACCTTTTTTGCTTAGTGAGTACTTTAATATTTCATTATTGATAATGGTGGAGGTTTGCTCATAAAGTTCACGGTTTTCGGCTACCGCTTCAGAAGAGATAAATGCCAGCATGGTTAATAAGGTTGCTATATTGCCCAAAGGGTGACTCCGCTTAATCTAGATAAGTTTTTCGTTTATTGAAACGATCAGCTGGTACGCTCAGCCACCGGTTCCTGTCAAAAAGCACTTCTCTAATTTTTGAGAGATTATTGTCAATTATCGGTTTTTGAATATAGGTTCTAGTAATGGGTGTGTAGTCGCCGCGGTATATCAAATCCACTGCGATGTCTTGGATGCGACGATCTGTTTTTGTCCAGTTTAATTGGCCATATTCGTCTATATTGAATTGAGCCTTGGAAATCCGTATAAATTCGTCCTTCATGTGCTTGTAAACTGGAATAAAAAGATCGTACTGCTGCTTTCTCGAAATTGTCTGCCTTCTGATCTCTTCCGGTGCGGATTTTAGATAATCTCGTGCAGCTGGGCCGGACAGCCCTATACCCCCGATAAGCCATGAATGCAAAGGTTGTTCAATATCTGCCGCCGATAGATCAGTAAAAGCATTTGGCCTTTGCCCAAGATCATATCCGCGACCAATCGTTATGCCCGACGCACCGCCTGGCCAATGGACTACTCGACTGAAGTATCGATACAAAGGATTATTCGGGTCCTCAATGTCATTACCTTCTACGTCGAAGGTGAGCTGCCCAAAAGGCACTTTCAACCACGAGAGATCATTGTCATCAATTGCTGCCGAAAAATTGCCCCCAACCCCCACCGGATGAAAGTGATAAACCTTCCCGTCCTCCGGCAGCCCAACCTTCTCCATTACCTCATCCCACCAACACAACGCCTTGATCCGTTCTTTCTCCGCCAACCAGTTCACATGCGGCGTCGAGCCGCTATGGCCGAGCAGTTCATCCAATGCATCCCACTTTTGCGGGCGGTGGAACCATTCGCTTTCCTTGAGCACGATCAGTTGTGAGATCGATTGGGCGTGGGCCGGTACGTTGAGGGCTGTTTGCAGCTCTTCGGCGGTCATCTTGCCGTCGTGGTTGCGGTCGATGATGTCGAACAGTCGGCGCTGGACCGGCCCTTTGTCGCCCGCGTCGGCCATCGGGCCGTAGCGTTCCAGTTGCGCGCCGCTGAAACGGTCTACGGCGCGGTGGAAGGAGGCCAGGTGTTCTCGAGGGGACGAGTAGTCGAAGATCACTTCGTAGCCGTCCCATGACCAGGGATTGACCCATGGCGTCACGCCAACTTCTTCGCACACCCAGCCGTCCAGCGCAGCGTTGTCGCCATCGTTCAGCAGGCCATCGAGGCGGTACCAGTTTTGTGCTTTTCGTTCAGGCGTGGCGAAGACGGCGATCTTGTATTTGTCCGGTAAGTCATCGAGCAGGCTTTTGGGAACCAACAGGTCGGCGTCGCTGAAGCGGTTGGCTCTTGCTAAATGTGGGGGGCGCGTGGTGTTGTAATCATCTTGATGCGGCAATACGGGGGTGCCCTTGGCGAGCTTCAGCCAAGTCTTGTCATGCTTCGGCAACCGTTCGGCCCAGGCGCGACTGGCTTTGAGGAAGGCGCGCGCGTCTTGTTCGCTGAATACTTCCAGGTGCAGTTTGTTTTCCGGGCGATCCGCGTTGTAGCTTTGGTACTCGCCGATGTGGCCGATCAGATCACCGGCCTTGATAGGCACCGGTTCGTCCAGCACCACCACTCGATCATGCGCCAGCGGTTCCAGCTCCCCTCGCAACGAGGGGTAATGGATGTATTGGTTGACGCGCTCCAGCTTTCGGAATTCGCCTTCGCCACTGATCGTCACTTCGGTGCCCGGTGGCAATTCCAAAAGAATTTCACTGAGGAGATTCGCTTCGGCACGCACATTCAGCGGGCTACGGCTCCTGACGCGATACTGATTCGCAGAAATGAGTTCCAGAAAATAGGCAGAAAGGTAGCCGCGCAGCGCACCTTCGGCATCGATCAAAACCTCCGGTCCAAGGGTGTTTTCCAGTTTGCGGAATTCACCGTCGCCGCTGACAGTTACCGCGGCGCCGGCAGGCAGGAATGTCAGCACCTTGCCTTGACGGGCCATGTTGCGCACGTTCAGGCCGCGTTGTTCGGAGCGACCGTAGAATATGTCTTGTACCGTTTCCTTCACCCAACGGGTCTGCCCCTCAGGCCAGAAACCCGGGCGCGTCAGGGCTGGGTCTTGTTGGTAAGCCGCCCAGTCCTGCAAATGCATGTACAGGCTGTAGATGATCAGGCTGGGCGGTGTGTCCGGGCTGCCCTTGATTTTCGGTGGCTGCAAAAGATGGCGCACGAGCACGAAATTTCGCGAGAAGGGTTTGTTCACGACGAGCTTGTTGAATTGGTAGGCCGTGGTCGGTGCGTGTTGATCGATGCGATACGCCACCACCTCTCCGTCGGCCAGGCAGTGCACGCTGGATTGATCGAACTGGCTTGCGGTGCCCGCGTCGAAATGCACGCCGCCATGCCAGAGGCCATTGCGCCCCAGTGGGAAGTAACCCGCCGTGGCCTTGGCCAGTTGAGTCAGGTGCAGCAATGGGTGGTTTCTGTCCTTGAAGGGATGGCTCCAGGTGTTGACTGGCGACAGCCCGACATCCTGATGTTCAAGCGGCGAAGGGGCGTTGATGGGCCTGGTATCCGGCGTCGGCCAGATGGGAGGACCCGCCTGATCGGGTCTTGAACCCCTGCGATTGTCGGAGCGTTCGAAAAGGCGAAGGAGTGAGTTGAGCATGGTTTATCTGGCCTTTGGTTTCGTGGAGGAGATCAACCGGAGAAGTCCGTTAGCGCTGCGGATCTGGCGTCGTGTTCAGCCAGCTCAGGCAGTGTTTTCAGCGGTGCGGCCTGTTCGGCAGCCTCTTGCACATATTCGAAATTCGCCGACTTCACGACAAAGTCCCCCCGCGTCCCCGACTCGATGAGGCCCTCATCCAGCGTGATGTAGCTGCCGCCTGCGTTGAGGGTGATCTTTTTCTTCGCGACGATGCGGATCTCGTCTTCGGTGCTGCTGATGTCCAGCCCATGACGCGCCATCAGTTCCAATCGGTCGTTCTGCGCCTGCACGATCACCGGCCCTTGGTTGGCGATCAGCTTGAGGCCCAGCTTGCGCACGAACAGGCTCACCCCCTGGCCCACGCCGATGAACAGGCGCTTGACCACGCTGAGGTCGGCCTGGCCGCCGGCGTTGAGCATCAGGTTGTGTTGCGCGGCGAGTTGCAGGTGTTTGCCGCTGGTCAGCGCGATGCCTTGCGGAGCGCTGAGCAGCAGGACGGAGGTCTTGAGTTGTTCGAGGTCTTGCCTGAGCAAGGCCAGTTGCGCTTGCACGTCGGCGGGTTCGGCCTGGCTCGCCTGCGCGTCGCTGGAAAGGTTGTCCAGCTGGTCGGCGGCCTGCTGCAAGCGGTCTGTCGCCGCGCTCATTTCCAGGACGTCACCCTTGGCCTTGACCTGCTCATCCGCACTGATAAACACCCCCCTGCCACCCCGAATCGCCCCCCAGCCATCCGTGCGCAACTCAAACCCTTCCCCACGTTTCTTGCGCGCGGCGTCCACCAGATGCCCCAGGTTCAACTGGCTCTTGCCACTGTGTTCGGTGCTGAGCTTGATGTGTTCCTGCCCGCGGGTGTCGTCCAGGCGCAGTTTGTTGTTGGTCGGGGTGCGCAGGACGTTGCGGCGTTCGTTGCGGGCGGTGACCGGATCGGGGTGGCGGTCATCGTGCAGGGCGTGGGCGATGTAGGGGCGGTCGGGGTCGCCGTGTTCGAAGGCGATGGCCACTTCGGTGCCGGCCTGCAGCGGGAAGTGCAGGCCGTGGGTGTCGCCGCCGTAGGGTCGGGCCAGGCGCAGCCAGGCGCTTTCGCGGCCGGGTTGCCAGGTGTCGCGGTCGAACAGGAAGCGCACTTTGTAGCGGCCTTCGAAGTCGAGGTCGGCGTACGGCGGGTTGACGACCGGGTGGCTGACGCGGGCGGGGATGGTGCCGCTCATGCGCGGCTTGGGCAGCAGCGCTGGGCGAAAGCACACGGTTTCCGAGTAGGGAATGGCTTGGAAGTGGGCGACGAAGCTGCGGTCGCGGGCCGCTTCGGTGCGCAGGCTGACGATCACCGCGCCGGGCTCGAAGGCCTTCGGCGCGCCGCCGGTGATGTCGAGGCGCTGCGCCGGGGCCAGGATGGCGCTGCTGGTGGTGCCGCTGAGGCGGGTCTGGTCGTTGAGGTAGAGCTCGTGGCGCAGGCGGGCGTAGAAGAAGCCGCTTTCGCTTTGCAGGTCTTCGTCCAGGGCGTAGCGCTCGCCCAGCACCGTGTAGGGTTCGCCGTAGTGATAGGCCTCGCCGTAGGTGCCCTTGGCGCCTCGGGTGTGGTCGACTTCGCCGTCCAGGAAGGCGTGGGCCTCGCGGTGATGGTAGGCGCGAAAATTGATGGTTTTCTCGACCATCCGGTGGGCGGTCTGCAGGTTCCAGACGGCATCCTGGCCATCGGCGGATAAGCCCGACGGCGGGCGACACGGCAACGTGACGCCGCGCTGGTAGTGCCGCTGGTCGTCGTGAAATTCCACCACGTCGATGTTCAGGCGATCGTCGCTGGTGACGCGGTACCAGATGCCGACCTCGGCCAGCAGGCGCTCGACGAAGGCCAGGTCGCTCTCGTCGTATTGCATGACCTGTTCGCGCCGGGGGTACTGGCGCACCAGGTTGAAATAGAACTCCTCGCCACGAAAATCGTGGCGCGTGCGCAGGATGTGCTCGACGATCTCGGGCACCGACTGCTGCTGGTAGATGCGAAACTGCTTGCCGCGCCCAAGCCGCGCGAAACGCGGTTGCAAGGTGATTTCATAGCGGGCTTCGTCGTTGGAGCCGGACAGGCGCTTGAAGCCTGAGATCACCCCATGAAAGGCGCGCAGCGGCTTGATCACCGGCGGCGTGAAACCCTTGGGCGTCGGCGGTGGCGGCACGGCGTACAGGTTGAAATAACCCCACCGGTTGAGCACGTCGGTGGCCGCCAGGTCGCGCTCGGTGCAGGTGAATTCGATGCGGTAGAGGTAGGGACGACTCAGGTGTTCTTCGCCGGTGAACGCCAGGACGTCGAGGTGAGTGTCGACGCCGGAGATTCGCAGGGTGTGGCGGCTGTGGTCGAAGAAGGTCGGGAGTGGGTTAGTCATGGATGCCCCTGGAAAACCACGCTCATGGCGCGTGGTTTTTGTTGTCGAGGGGACCAGATTGGCTCACGGCGAAGGGCAGATACCATAGGCAAACCGCCCGTTCTGAAAATTCAGAAACGTCCTATAAAGGCGCGTTCCTCTTCCTTAGGAAGTTGCCTACAGGGGAGCCGATTGCCTAGGGAAATAAATGGGAAGGGGAGGGTTATTGGCCATCTGTCGTCATCCCCCAGCCAGAAGTGAACTTGCCGCTCGTTGATGCCTCCGAGCAAAAGGGCCATCCAGCCTGCTGACGGCTGCAAGCCACCGGTCAAGCCAATGATCGGAAGCGTGCAAAGCGTTGTGGCTCTTCCAGGGTGACGAATCCGGCATTTATTTAAAGGACTAAACCATGACAACCTTCGATAGTACGAAAGTGGATTCCCATACCGTGAGAACCGGCCCGGGCACTGTCCAGGTCGACCTCACCGGCCAGTTCGATGATGCCCAGAGCATCACTGTCCAGTCGGACGGCAAGATATTGATTGGCGGCTATACCGAGTACCTGGCATGGGGATACCCCGGGGCGCCAGGTGAGGAAAGCTACGGTTACGAACAGAACCATTCCGTTATCCGCCTGAATGCGGATGGAAGCCTGGATACCGGCTTTCATGACGGTGGCGTCGACATGGTACCGGCCACGACAGCGCCAGCGTCCCGCTATGAGCTGGCGGCGGTGCAGTTCGATGGCAAGGTGCTTGTCGCTGTGGCGCTGAACACCGGCATACAGGTGGAGCGCTATAACAGCGACGGGACGCGCGATGCTGGCTTTGGTCAGAACGGCGTCATGACGGTCGACATCGGCCATGACTTCAAGGATATCGACCTGACGGCCAATACGGACGGCACCTTTC
>Ga0307408_100003453_pt1 | contig 10809 bp, 9 predicted proteins | sample 322Cmetagenome_FD_202116 | JGI IMG/M metagenome (GOLD analysis project Ga0307408, IMG submission 202116) | Maize rhizosphere microbial communities from greenhouse at UC Davis, California, United States - 322HYB-C-3 | ecosystem: Host-associated > Plants > Roots > Rhizosphere > Soil | place: USA... | reverse complement strand
GGTGATTGAGTCTGCACAGAAGTCCCCTGTGTATAAGTTCGTGAAGGTCTGGAAGATGGCGCTCCCGCCGCACCTTGAATATCGCACTCTGCCGATGCTCTTCTACGTCCCGCCGATGTCTCCGGTGATGGCGAACAAGGAAAACGATGTCATTGACCACAACACGACTGACTTCTTCCACGACATAGAAAGTTCGCGCGTGCCGATCGCATATCTGGCGAGGCTGCTCGGCTGCAACCAGGAAAGCAAAGTGCGCTATGCGCTGCGCAAGCAGAAAGCGGTGCGCTGGTACCGCCGAGCGGTGACAGTGGGCGACGTCAGCATGGAGATCGCCCAGCGAATGCTAGCCGAGGCTGATTGTTCACTCGCGGAGGCCGAGGCTATTTACCGGCTCACCTCGCTCTGCACATTCGACGATCGCTTTGTCATTCCGCCGATGCACCGCGAAGAAGCGCTGGAAATGATGAAGGACCCGTATGAACACAAGGCCAGTACCGGGTTCGGTTTTGTGGGCGCACCCCAGAGGGGGATGTGATGAATTCGCACGCGTATAACGCCATCGCCGCCGTTCTCAATTATCCGGGCGCGGATTACTCCGCAGCGCTGGAGGCACTACACCACGGGATGCCTGAAGAATGCCGAGCGCAGTTGGCCGGGTGTGCGGCAGCGCTTGGCGCGCTATCGCTGATGGAGCAGCAGGAGCTATTCACGCGGACATTCGATCTGAATCCTGTATGCTCGCCCGAGCTCGGGTGGCACCTCTTTGGTGAAAATTATGAACGCGGACTGTTGCTGGTTCGCCTTCGCGAAGAGCTGCGCGCAAAAGGAATTCCAGAAAGCGGGGAATTGCCCGATCACCTGACTTGCGCACTCCGGTTGCTTGCGCGAATGGAGCACGGATGCGCCGCAGATTTCGCTTCCGCAATTCTTCTTCCCGCACTTGCGAAGATGGTCAAAGCAATCGGCGGCAAGTGTAATCCCTTCGAGCATTTGCTGCGCTCCGTTTCTGTCCTGATCAGCACTGATTTTCCTGAACTGCCAGTCCCCCAACCCTCGGTTGACTTGCCGGTGCTCCCGGAGGAGGTGGCGTTGTGAACAATGCACCGCTGCTGGACTTTATCTTGTTTGCTGTGCTGCCCTACGTCGCGCTGTTCACGTTTCTGCTGGTAAGCATTCAGCGTTATCGCAGGAACCCGTTTTCGTACTCAAGCCTGTCGTCACAGTTCCTTGAAAACCGGCAGCACTTCTGGGGACTGGTCAGCTTTCACTACGGGATTCTCGCGCTCTTCGTCGGACACCTGATTGGCCTCTTGCTCCCTCGGCAAGTGCTGTGGTGGAACAGCCGTCCAGCGCGCCTCTATGTCATGGAACTGAGCGCGCTGATTTTCGGACTGCTCACGCTGGTGGGACTTTGCGCGGTCGTGCACCGTAGGCTCTTTACCAGCAAGGCGCGAATCGTAACCAGCGCGACAGACTGGATCATTCTCGGGCTACTGATCGTGCAGGTTGCTGCGGGAGTCTATATCGCTGTGTTTCACCCATGGGGCTCGTCATGGTTTGCGGCATCGGCCGCGCCGTACATAGTGTCGGTATTCAAGCTCAATCCTGACATCTCTTACCTACTCACGCTGCCGTGGGCGGTGAAGCTTCACATCATCAATGCCTGGGTGATCATCGGCTTTTTCCCGTTCACCCGTCTCGTACATGTCATTGTCGCTCCATTCCCCTATCTATGGCGAAAGCCGGAAATCGTTCGCTGGTATGGAGTGCGGCGGGTGAATCCGCTGTGGATGAAGCACAAAACCGCTGCGAATGCGAGAACAGCTAGTGTCTCGGGAACAAGGGGCTAGTGCATGGTGGCGAAACGCATTTCGCGCATTGCAGGCAGTCCGGTCACGACCATTCTGCTGGTGGTAGGGGTTGCGTTCGCATTGCTAACCGCTGCACCAAACCTTGCGACCATTCACCTGCCTGGCAACCAGGAAGGATACGAGCCCGCGCAGCCGATTGCCTTCTCGCATCGTCTCCATGCCGGAGATCTGCAAGTTCAATGTCTCTACTGCCACTCTGGCGCCGAACGCAGCCGTCATGCCGGAATTCCGTCCGCGACGACTTGCATGAATTGTCATCGTTCTGTTACTGCGACGCTAGGCGCTGTTCGCGCGGAGGATGAACTTGCGAAGAAAGAGAGCCGGCCGCCGCGCAAGATCATTTCTCCCGAGATCCTGAAGATCTATGACGCCCTCGCCCTGAGCGATCGGATGCAGCGCACCCCCGGCAAGGCAACAACACCGATCGCTTGGACGAAGGTCTACAACCTGCCCGACTTTGTTTATTTCGACCACCGTCCGCACGTGAATGCGGGGGTCGCTTGCCAAAGCTGTCATGGCCCAGTGGAAACCATGGAGCGTGTGCGCCAGGTTGGAGACCTGAGCATGGGATGGTGTGTTAACTGCCATCGTCAGACGAACCGCGACGGGCTGGATGGCAAGGGCAATTTCTCAACTCCGCCTGCACCGGCAGCAACGGGGTCGAAACCAGTGATCCGGCGTGTTCAAGCTTCCACAGATTGCACGACCTGTCATTACTGAGGTATGTCGTGAGCGAAAACGAGAAGAACCGGTATCGGAAGTCGTTGCAGGAGCAGGTCGCTCCAACTGAAGCGCAACGGGAGTTCAGCGAAGAACTGCCGCCGGGCTCTGTCATGCTGAAACGGCGCGATTTCCTCCGAGTCGCAGGATTCACGGCCGCTGCCGCGGTCGCAACCGGCTGCAGCCGTGCTCCTGTTCAGAAGGCGATACCAATGCTGGTGCAACCGGAAGAACTTGTTCCGGGCACATCGCTGCAATACGCCACGACTTGCGGTGCATGCCAAGCCGGGTGCGGTGTACTCGCCAAAGTGAGAGATGGACGGCCGATCAAACTCGAGGGAAATCCTGAACACCCGCTCTCGCGTGGCGGACTTTGTGCAGTTGGGCAAGCATCGCTCCTGGGTTTGTATGATTCGCAGCGGCTGAAAGGCCCGATGAGATCAGGCACGAACTGCTCGTGGCAGGAAGCCGACGTGGCAATTGCCAAGGCGGTCGCCGATATCCGCAGTGGTGGAGGCAGGCTTCGATTTCTCACAAGCACGATCACCAGTCCCACAGAGCGAGCCGCCATTGAGCGATGGCTCACGACCATTCCCGGCGCAAAGCATATCGAATACGACCCGCTGTCGTACTCGGCGATCCTCAATTCACATGAACGGACACATGGAGTGCGCCTCCTGCCGCACTATCGCTTCGATAAGGCGGAAGTCATCGTCGCATTCGATGCCGATTTCCTCGGCACGTGGCTCTCTCCCGTAGAGTTCACTTCGGCCTATCGGCAGGGGAGGACATTGGAGGGCGCCAATCCGCGGATGTCATGGCATGTTCAGTTCGAATCGCGAATGAGCCTGACAGGTAGTAAGGCAGACGAGCGATACGCAGTTGCTCCACACGAGCGCACCGCAGTTTTGCAGCAACTCGCAGATCTAATCAGCGGTCAGCAGACAGGCGCTCAAGCGAAGCAACTCTCGGTCCCCACGGCGTTCCTGCGGAAAGTAGCGGAGCGGCTGTCGCAAGCGCGCAGCAAAAGCTTGGTCGTAAGCGGTTCGAACGACATCCGCGAGCAGGTGGTAATGAATTACATCAACCACCTGCTTGGAAACTATGGGAACACGGTTGAGATTGAGGCGCCTTCATACCAGGCATTCGGCAATGATAGCGAGCTGCAAGATCTCGCCGTCGAGATGCAGGATGGAAAGGTCACTGCCCTCTTCATAGCCAGTGCGAACCCCATCTTCGAGCTTCCTCAGTTCTCTCAGGCGATGAAAAGCGTGCCGTTTGTCGTCACCTTCTCCGAGCGATTGGATGAGACAGCGCTGGCGGCACATTTCGTTTTGCCACGACCGCACTTCCTCGAATGCTGGAGCGATTCCGAACCCGTCGCCGGAGTAGTTACGGTATCTCAGCCCACCATTCACCGCCTCGGCAGCACGCGCGCGCTATCTGAAACGTTGGCGTCATGGGAAGGAGCGCCGGCCAGCGACTACAACTTGGTTCGGGAGCATTGGCGATTGCGCATTTTCTCGCGGCAGCCACAAGTATCCTCGTTCGAGGCCTTCTGGGACCGCAGTGTGCACGACGGGTTCGCGACCGTGTCGACCGGTGCAGTGCCCGTGAAGCCTTTCAACACGGCAAAGGTGGAGAGGTTGGGGACGCAGAGTCCACTGGCCGCCGGATTGTTTGAACTCGTCCTGTATCCGACCGTGGCAATGAGGGCGGGCAGCGAGGCCTACAATCCCTGGCTTCACGAACTTCCCGACCCAATCACCAAGGTCACGTGGGACAACTACGCGTGCATCTCGCCGGACACTGCTGCAAAGCTGAATGTCAAAGAAGGCGATGTGGTGCGAGTCACGAGGGACGGCACATCGGTTGAGCTGCCCGCCTATATACAGCCGGGCCAGCACAACGGTGTCATCGCTGTTCCTCTCGGCTATGGAAGTGTATTAAGCAAGCGCTTTGCTTCGATTGGACCTCAGTGGCTTGACGCACTGCCAAGTGTTGGACTCGATGGCGTTGTCGGGAAAAACTCAGCACCGTTCCTTGAACTGCGAGATGGGGCGCTGGACTTTGAATCCTACGTCACACTGGTGAAAACTGCGTCACACCACGTGTTGGCATCTACGCAATTGCATCACGAACTGTCGGTTCCCGAAAAACTCGCGAAGCTGAATCCCGATCCGCGCCCGATTGTGCAGGAGACTACGTTTGCAGCTTTCCTCAGTGATCCTCGCTCCGGCGTGCATGAGCACGAGGAGCAAGAACAGTTATGGCCGGCCGACCATCCCTTCAAGGGCCCGCGTTGGGCGATGGTTGTGGATCTTCAGGCTTGCACCGGCTGCTCAGGATGCGTGATTGCCTGCCAGGCGGAAAACAACATTCCGGTCGTCGGCAAGGATGAAGTCCGGCGCAATCGCGAAATGCACTGGCTGCGAATCGACCGCTACTACGCTGAGAGAAGCGACGGCCGTATCGACGTAGCACATCAGCCGATGATGTGCCAGCAATGCGGCAATGCTCCGTGTGAGACCGTATGCCCGGTGCTGGCGACGGTTCACAGCGAGGAAGGGATTTCGCAGCAGGTCTACAACCGCTGCATTGGAACGCGGTACTGCGCAAACAACTGTCCGTATAAGGGACGCCGCTTCAACTGGTTCAATTACTCACGCGACGACCGGCTCCAGAACCTGGTGCTGAATCCGGACGTTACAGTTCGCTCGCGTGGCGTGATGGAGAAATGCAGCTTCTGCATACAGCGCATCCAGGAAGCAAAGATCGATGCCAAGCGCCGCGGAGCGTCCATTGCAGATGGTGACGTGCAGACTGCGTGCCAGCAGTCGTGCCCGGCGCGTGCGATTTACTTCGGCGATCTCAACAATCCCCACAGCGAAGTTAGCCGCAAGATGCGTGATCCGCGGCGCTACCGCGTCCTTTCCGAACTGAACGTGCAACCGGCGGTGGGCTACCTGACGATTGCGCGCAACCGCGACCAGAAGCACGGAGGTGAACACAATGGCTGATCTTGCGGTCACAAGGCCGGCGGAGTTCGTGCCAGATTCTGTCGCGCGGCCGCTGATTGAAGGAGAGAAGTCACTCAGCACTGTCACGCGCGACGTTCTCGCTCCGATGGAGGCACGACCCACCGGACTGTGGTTTGCCGCGTTGACAGCCTCCGTCGCGCTGCTCGCAATCGGAGCCGTCGCTATCGCGTATCAGATCTCGACAGGCGTAGGCACCTGGGGACTGAACCGCACGGTGGGTTGGGCATTCGATATTACCAATTTTGTCTTCTGGATTGGCATCGGGCACGCCGGCACACTCATTTCTGCCATTCTCTTCCTGCTCCGTCAGCGCTGGCGCACGTCGGTGAACAGGGCCGCCGAAGCGATGACCATCTTCGCGGTGATGTGCGCGGGCATCTTCCCGATTATTCATACCGGCAGGCCTTGGTTCGCGTACTGGATGATGCCGTACCCCAACTTCCGCGGACCGCTGTGGGTGAACTTCCGCTCTCCGCTCGTTTGGGACTTTTTCGCCATCTCAACTTATTTCACTGTTTCTGCAGTTTTCTGGTACATCGGGCTGCTTCCCGATCTTGCGACCATTCGCGACAAGTCGAAGTCGCCATGGCGCAGACGAGTTGCAGGCCTGCTCTCGCTCGGCTGGACAGGCTCGTACCGCACATGGCAAAGGTATGAGGTTGTTTACCTGATGCTCGCAGGCCTTGGTACTCCCCTGGTGATTTCGGTTCACACCATCGTGAGTTGGGACTTTGCCACAGCGTTAATGCCCGGCTGGCACGCGACTATCTTCCCACCTTATTTCGTCGCTGGCGCCATCTTCAGCGGAATGGCGATGGTGCTCACGCTGATGATCATCGCCCGCAAACTTATGCGTCTAGAAAACTACATCACTTTGCGGCACCTGGACGCAATGTCAAAGCTGGTAATCGCAACCAGCGGTATCGTTGGGCTGGCGTACCTGACCGAGTTCTTCACCGCGCTGTACTCAGGCAATCCCTACGAGCAATTCGTATTCATGAACCGCGCGATGGGTCCGTACGCCTGGGCATACTGGACGATGGTGGCCTGCAATGTCCTGGTTCCGCAGTTCTTATGGTTCAGTCGCGTGCGACAAACGGTGGCTGCAATCTTCACCATTTCCATCCTTGTCAATGTCGGCATGTGGTTCGAGCGCTTCGTCATCATTGTGACCTCGCTTCATCGGGATTTCATCCCGGCGAACTGGTTCAACTATTCGCCAACGGTGGTTGAGGTTGCAACGTTGCTGGGGAGCTTCGGACTGTTCTTCACCTGCTTTCTGCTCTTCTGCCGGTTCCTGCCGGTGGTCGCCGTGGCCGAGGTGAAAGGAGTGCTGAAGCACACGTGGCCACATTCTCACGTTAGCTCTCAGGACGAACGCAAGCCGGAGGCAGCCCATGTCTAGCCGCAGATTAATCGGTGTGTTCGAGCACGAACAAGAAACTGTGGAAGCCATCGAGGCTTCTCGACAGCACGGGTTCAAGGTCATTGACGTCTTCGGTCCGCACGGCAGTCACGAGATTGAACGTGCCATGGCCCTGCCGCCGTCCAGGATCCCGTGGGTCGTGTTTGTGCTCGGCCTGCTCGGGGCTGGGCTGAAAGTTTGGTTCGAGTTCTGGACGACTGCCCAGGATTGGCCGCTGAACGTAGGTGGCAAACCATTCAACTCCTTGCCCGCATTCGTTCCTGTCACCTTCGAAGTCATGGTCTTGTTCGCGGCAGTTTCCGCGGTGCTGGCCTTCTTCGCCGTGTCTCGATTGTTCCCGGGACGCAAAGCGGTCTTGCCAGTGGATGGTGTTACCGATGATCGCTTTGCGCTGGTACTCGAGCAGACCGACTCCACCTTCGACGTCAGGGTGGTCACCGCAATGCTCTACGAACTCGGCGCCGTTCACGTCCAGGAGCAACTCGCATAGGAGACGACGACATGAATTCAGGATTTCGCGTGACGATGAACGTCGTGCTCTTCGCTGCTCTGGCGGGAATTGCCCTCGCAAGCTGGTTCTTGCGCAGCGATTCCGCGAGGGCAAACTATGAGTTCCTGCCCGACATGGCACACTCCGCGCGTTATGGGGCATATTCGCAGAACCCGAACTTTGAAGACACGCGGACGCTGCGGCAGCCTCCAGCGGGCGTAATTGCTCGCGGCAATATGCCTTTGCATTACACCTCCTCGCAGTCTCACGCCACCCGCGCCGCTAAAGAACTCACGAATCCGCTCGGCAATGGGAACGAGAATTCGCTCGCGCGCGGAGCCAGGGTGTACGCCAACTTTTGTGCGGTTTGTCATGGCGTAGACGCTGCGGGAATGGGTCCGGTCACGCAACGCGGAGTCCCACCACCACCCTCGCTGATGCTTCCGCGCGCGGTGCAGATGAAAGACGGACAGATGTTCCACATTCTTACCTATGGGCAGAACAACATGCCATCGTATGCAAGCCAGGTAAGCCCCGAAGATCGGTGGAGCGTGATCACGTATGTGCGCTCAATGCAAGCTGCGAGCATCAAGAGCTCCCTTGCAGTACAGAACGAAGCGTCTGCCGGAGGGAAACAATGAGCAACTCCGAATTCCACTTCGCTGCACCCCGCTCGGTTCTTCGTTCTTTTGGCCTGACTGCGCTGACCGGCGGGGCTGTGATTGCTACCGGAATCGTTCTGTCGCCGGAGCGTATTTGGGCGAACATTCTCCTGATGAGCTACTACCTGCTTGCGTTGGGGCTGGCAGGTATGGTGTTCATCGCGCTGCTTTATGTAAGTGGCGCGAGCTGGGGAGTAGCGCTTCGGCGGGTTCCCGAGGCCATGACCTTGCTGGTTCCTGTCGCGGGCATCGGAATCATGTCGGTCCTGCTGTTCCATCCCGAACTGTACCCATGGGCCCGACCCGACATGCAGCATGAAATACCGGCCTTCCGGCATTGGTGGCTTGACCTCACGTTCGTCCGTGCGAGAGCAGTCGCCTATCTTCTTATATGGATCGGCTTTGCCCTGGCCCTCTTACGTGGGTCACGGGGCCAGGATAAGGACGGTCTCTTTGCGCACACGCGAAAGAATGTTCGGATCTCCGCCGCGTTCCTGGTTGTCTTTGCCATCACTTTCTGGCTGGCCAGCGTTGACTGGATCATGTCTCTTGAGCCTCATTGGTCCAGCACAATCTTTGGGATGTACAACTTCGCGGGCCTGTTTGTGAGCGGCCTGGCTACGATGACGCTGATTCTGGTGTGGCTGCAGAAACGCAAGCCGCTGAATGCCGTGATCACGCGCCATCATCTGCACGATCTCGGCAAGCTGATGTTCGCGTTCAGCACGTTCTGGATGTACTTGTGGTTCAGCCAGTACATGCTGATCTGGTATGCCAACCTCCCCGAGGAAACCGGCTATTACGTAGAGCGGCTGCGGGGATTTTGGCAACCGCTGTTCCTGCTGAATCTCGCGTTGAACTGGGTAATTCCATTCTTCGTCCTTTTGCCCAAATCCCACAAACAACGGCCAGGTGTGCTCGCTAAGGTTTGTCTTGTCCTTTTAGCTGGACGATGGCTCGACCTAAACCTGATGATTGCGCCCGCCGTATCTAACAGCGGACCGCGGCTAGGAGTGTGGGAGGTCGCGTGCCTCGCAGCAGGGATCGGCGTCTTCGGCACGGTCTATTTGCGGGCATTCCGTCGCGCGCCGGCGGTCCCGATTCGCGATCCCTACCTCGTGGAGAGTGTCGACTACCATGCGTAAAGCGGCCAACGAGAACGATTTCGGCCCTACATCGGAGAAGCGGTCAAGGCCATTCCAAGTCTCCCCGCAAGTATCCGTGCTGCTTCAATCGTTCGGCAAAGTCAAAAAGGTCGAGAGCGGGCGGGTTCTGTTCCGCAAAGGCGACGCTCCTATGGGCACGTTTCTCGTTCTCAGCGGAAGAGTAGCCCTCTCGGCCGGTGACGATCCCGTGCGAATCACGCGCATCGCGGAGCAAGGAAGCTTGCTCGGGCTTCCGGCGACCATCCGACAGAGACCCTACAGTCTCACAGCAGAGGCCGTGACGGATTGCGAAGTCTGCGGAATTTCTTCCGAACGGTTGCGCAAAGCATTGTTGGAATACCCCGCAATCGGACTGGCAATTGTGGAGATTTTGGCAGAGGAAGTTTCTGTTTTGCGCACGCTTGCGGTTTACAAGGTCTGATACACGACCGAGTCGGACAATAGTAATCCGGCTCCAGTCGAGCTTGTCGAGGACTGCTATGCAGGAACACTCTTCACCCAAACTACAGTTGACGCTAGCGACTGGCGCCTTTGCGCTCTGTTTCGCCGTGTTCGGGACAACGTCCGCCATGATGCCGATGCTCAGCAAGCAGATGCAACTCACGCCTGTTGAGAAGAGCATCGCGGTTGCAGTCCCGGTCCTCCTTGGCAGTCTCGGCCGCATCCCGCTGGGAATGCTGACCGACAGGTTCGGTGGACGAATCATCTTCAGCGCCGTGATGGTGCTCTCCATCATCCCGGCCTTCCTGATGGGAATGGTCCAGAATTACAAGCAGCTGATTGCCTACGGCTTCTTGATCGGAATCGCACTGGCAAGCTTCTCAGTTGGGGTCGGGTTCGTCAGCAGATGGTACTCGGCCGAGCGGCAGGGGTTCACGTTGGGAGTGTACGGCGCGGGCAACGTCGGCCAGTCCCTCGCGGCATTCGGATCGCCGTTCATCGCAGCCGCTTTCGGAATCCGCTGGGGGTTCTGGACCTTCGGAGTGCTGCTAACGTTTTGGCTCATACTCTTTCTTGTGCTGGCGCGAAATGCGTCCAGGCAGGGCGCGCCGAAGCGGTTCGCAGAAATAGTTCAGCCTTTGAAGGACAGCCGAAGCTGGGTGTTGAGTCTTTACTATTTCCTGACCTTCGGTGGCTTTGTCGCCATGGCCATCTATTTGCCAATTTTCCTGACGGAGATCTTTCGGCTGACTCCGCAGGACGCTGGCTTTAGGACGGCGGGATTCGTGATGCTGGCAACTGCCATGCGGCCTATCGGTGGGATGATGGCAGACCGTATCGGAGGGCGTACGATATTGAAGTATGTTTTCCCAGCCACGGCGGTCATGGCGATCTTCCTTACGTTCCCGACGATGGTCCCATTCACAATCGGTGCGCTGGGTATGGCGACCTTCATTGGTCTAGGCAACGGTGCGGTGTTCAAGCTTGTACCC
>Ga0307408_100003451_pt1 | contig 10810 bp, 10 predicted proteins | sample 322Cmetagenome_FD_202116 | JGI IMG/M metagenome (GOLD analysis project Ga0307408, IMG submission 202116) | Maize rhizosphere microbial communities from greenhouse at UC Davis, California, United States - 322HYB-C-3 | ecosystem: Host-associated > Plants > Roots > Rhizosphere > Soil | place... | reverse complement strand
GTCCTGATCGTCACGTGGCCATGGACGACGCCCGCACAAGTGGCGCTGCTGCGCGCGCGCGGCATCGCGGTGTTCGAAGCGAACCCGAAGACGATCGACGGGATCGCGGACGACATGGAACGGCTTGGCGAGCTTGCGGGAACGCGCGCGACGGCGCGCGCTGCCGCCGCGGCATTTCGCGCGCGAATCGCCGGGATTCCCGCCGCGCCGGCGGGGGCGCCCGCCCTCACCGTCTTCTATCAGGTGTCGGATGCTCCGCTGTTCACGCTCGGCGGCCACCACCTCGTCAGCGAAGCGATCGCGCGCTGCGGCGGCCGCAACGTCTTCGACGCGCTCACGCTGCCCGCGCCCCAGGTGAACGTCGAGGCCGTCCTCGCGGCCGATCCGCAGGTGATTCTCGCGGGCACCGACAACGCCGTGCGGCCGGCGTGGCTGGACGAGTGGCTGCGCTGGCCGGCGCTCGCGGCGGCGCGGCGGCATGCGCTATATGCGGTCGACGCGAACCTGCTGCACCGGCCGGGCCCGCGGTTTGCGGACGGCGTCGTGCAGCTTTGCGACACGCTCGCGAAGGCACGCCGCGCGCAACCGTGACTTCGGGTTCTTAGCAGATTTGTCGTGGGGCCGGATCGCCGCTTGGCAGCCGTCAGCATGCGGCGCGCGCTGCAGTCCGTAAGCGCCGGTCTACGGGCTGCCTTGACACGCCGGCGCTGATTCGCAATAGCAACCCGGGCGTGGCGCTACTTTCTCAAAGACCCGACGTTTACGACGTGGAGCACCGGACACGCATGGCCCGCGTCCTTTGCGAGGATTCGAGGAACCGATTTCGACGGCACAAGAACGGGATTGCTGCGGTCCAACGCCAATTGCTCCCATTTCGCGGGTCCATAATCCGATCGTGAACAAGGCCTTCACTCGCGAGGACAGCGAGCCTGTCGAGGACGACGACGTCCAGGACGCGTCGCCGCTGCCGGCAGGCTCGCGCAACTACATGACGCCCGGCGGGTTCGCGCGCTTGCGCGACGAGCTCGACCGCCTCGTCACGCAGGAGCGTCCCGAGCTCGTCGCCACCGTGGCGTGGGCCGCGGGGAATGGCGACCGATCCGAGAACGGCGATTACATCTACGGCAAGAAGCGCTTGCGCGAGATCGACCGGCGCATCCGCTTTCTCGTCCAGCGGCTCGACAAAGCCGAGGTCGTCGACCCGGCGGCGCCACGGGAGCACGATGCCGAGGAGCAGGTCTTCTTCGGCGCGACGGTGACCGTCGCGAACGCGCAGGGCGACGAGCGGACGGTGAGCATCGTCGGCATCGACGAGATCGACACGGCGCGCGGCTACATCAGCTGGATCTCGCCGATGGCGCGGGCGCTGCTCAAGGCGCGCGAAGGCGACACGGTGACGGTGCGCACGCCCGGCGGCGTCGAGGAGCTCGACGTCGTGTCGGTGCGCTACGGGCCGCTCGAAACCGGCCGTGCGCATTAGCACTGCCGGGGCAGCGACCGAAGCTTGGCGCTGATCGGCTGCCGCGCGCGCGTGGTTGACTCGCCGTCGAGGCGGCCCCTATAGTCCCCCCGATGGACGCCGATCTCGCCGCACTCGAAGCGCGCGTCGCGACGCTGATCGCCTACGCGCGCGAGCTGCAGGAAGCGAACGACATCCTGCGCCGCGAACTGCTCGCGCTGCAGGAGCGCAATCGCGACCTCAACGGCCGCGTCGCGCAAGCGACCGCGCGACTCGACACGCTGATCGCCAAGGTGCCGCACGAATGAGGATTCGGTCCGTGCAACGACTGCCGCAGGTGCGAGGATGAGCGCGCGCACGATCCAGCTCGACATCACGATCCTCGGCCGCGAGTTCAAGGTCGCCTGCAAGGAGAACGAGCGCGAGGAGCTGTCCGAGGCCGTCGCGCTGCTCGACCGGCGAATGCGCGAGATTCGCGACGCGGGCAAGGTCACCGGCACCGACCGCATCGCGGTGATGACGGCACTCAACTTCGCGCACGAGCTGCTGCGCGCGCGCCGCGCAGCCGAAGCCGAGCCTGCGCCCGCAGCCGACGGCGCAATTGACGCTGAGTCGGCGCGGCGTAGAATCCGCTCGATGCAAACGGCGATCGACCAGGCGCTCGCGGGACAGGAAAAGCTGTTCTAGCGAGCATTGCCCGGCATGCATGCGGAACGCATGCGCCGTTTTCGTGTCATGGTTCCATCCCCTGCGGTGTTCGATTCGGCCATACGTTCTTTGAACCAATGCTCTCGTAGCGAGGTTGCCGAGCCATATGTGGACCGGTGTGCGTTCCCAAGCGGAAGCGCCTGATGGTCCCGGCAGGCGACCAATCTTGAACCCAGGTTCAGGATGACGGTCGGGACGGCACAGGCGGGGGACCCTTTCGACGCGCCACAGCGCAGCACACGGAGACTGCGCGGCGATTCATCACTGGAGGAGACGATGCATTCGGGTGCGACCTTGAAGCGGATGACGGCGATGGCGGCGCTCGCCGTTGGCATTGTGCTCACGGGAGGGGCGCTCGGGCAGGAGCGCTATCCGTCGCGGCCGATCGAGTTCATCGTGCCATGGGGACCGGGCGGAGGCGCCGACCAGGTCGCGCGCAAGATCGGCCAGCTGCTCGAGCCCGAGCTCAAGGTCTCCATTCCGGTGATCAACGTCGCGGGCGCGACCGGCCAGACCGGCCACGCGAAGCTGATGGCGGCCAACGCCGACGGCTATACGATGGAAGTCATGACGGGCGACACGTTCGCGCTGCTCGCCGATCCGAACGCGAAGCTCAAGCTCGCCGATTTCATTCCGCTCGGCATCATCATCCAGCAGGCGTCGGGATTCTTCGCTGCCGATAACGGGCCGCTGAAGACGTGGGCCGACGTCGAGAAGGCGGCGAAGGAGCGCCCGCTCAAGGTCGCCGTCACCGGCTTCAACAGCCCGGACGACATCACCGTCAACTACTTCGCGGCCAAGGGGCTCAAGCTCAACTCGGTGCCGTACGCGAAGCCGAGCGAGCGCTACACGTCGGTGCTCGGCGGCCATGCCGATCTGCTGTACGAGCAGTCGGGCGATATCCGCAATTTCATCGACACGAAGCAGATGCACCCGGTAATCCTGTTCTACGGCAGCAAGGTCGATGCCTTCCCTGACGTGCCGGTGTCGACGGCGCTCGGCCACAACATCACGATGCCGCAGTTTCGCGTCGTTCTCGTGAAGGCGGGCACCGATCCCGCGCGTGTCAAGCTGCTGTCCGATGCGCTCGCCAAGGCGGTCAGTTCGCCCGACTTCAAGGAGTATCTGAAGGAACAGTACGCCGACCCCGCGAGCTTCGTGGCTTCGAACGAGGCGATCAAATACATGCAGGCGTGGCTCGAGGACGCGAAGAAGATCATCGCGTCGACGCCCAGGAAATAGCCCGCGCGACGCGGGTGCGCAAATTGTCGGCGCGGCGTCGCATTCGCGCGGCGCCCGCCGTCAGCCTTCCGGAGACGGCCCGGCCGGGCCAGGAGCGCGCATGATGGCGCGGCTGCGCGCGCTCGGGCCTTACCTGCTGGTGCTCGCCGGCGCCGCGTTCTTGCTGTGGAAGACGTTCCATTTCGGATTCACGCCGCGCGGCGACCGTCCGGGTCCCGACGTCTGGCCGCGCGCGATCCTCGTGCTGGCGATGCTGGCCTGCGGCGTCCGCATCGTCAACGTGCTGCGGCGGCCGCGCAATCCCGATGCGGTGCGCATCCGCGATGTGATGGACAACGCGCTCGCGGAGCAGGAGCGCGCGGCGGACGCGGCGCTGCGTTTCCCCTTGCTGCTCGGCGTCGGCATTGCCTTGACGATCGCGTACGTCGCGCTGCTCGGCACGCTCGGGTTCGCGGTCGACACGGCGGTCTATCTGGCGGCGATGATTCGCACCGGGCGTTACCGCCGCTGGCCGGTGATCGCCGCCGTCGCCGTCGCCGGCTCGCTGGTGTTCATGTTCGTCTTCATGAAGATCGTCTATCTGTCGCTGCCCATCGGCCGGCCGCCGTTCGATGCGGTCTCGCTCGCGCTGATGCAGCTGATGGGTATTCGGTGAACAGGCCGTAGTCGATGCTCGACGTCCTGCACCAGCTCGCCGGCGGCTTCCTGCACGTTCTGACGCCCGTCAACTTCGCCGCGCTCGTCGTCGGGCTCGTCGTCGGGATGCTCGTCGCCGTGTTGCCGGGACTGACGCTGGTGATGGGCGTCGTGCTCGCGTTGCCGTTCACCTATGGCATGTCGATCACGCCGTCGATCATTCTGCTGACGGCGATGTACATCTCGGGGACGTATGGCGGCGCGATCACGTCGATTCTGTTCCGCATTCCCGGCGAGCCGATGGACGTGCCGCTGCTGTGGGACGGCTATGCGATGGCGCACGCCGGGCAGCCGGCGCAGGCGCTCGGCTGGACGCTGTTCGCTGCGCTGACCGGCGGACTGATCACGGCGCTCGTCATGGTGACGCTTGCCGTCCCGTTCGCGAAGATCGCGCTCTCGTTCGACTCGCCGGAGTATTTCGCGATCGTGCTGTTCGGCTTCACGAGCGTCGTGGCGCTCGGCGGCGGCTCCCTCGCGAACGCGCTGATCAGCCTGTTCTTCGGCATGCTGATCTCGACGGTGGGCGTCGACGAGATCTACGGCGTGGACCGGTTCACGTTCGGCACCGACATCCTGCGCGACGGCATCGGTTATCTGCCCGTGATGGTCGGCGCGTACGGATTGGGCGAGGTGCTGATTCGGCTCGAGCAGGGCTTCGTCTCGCCGCCGCTGTCGGGTGACGGCCCGATCTCGACGCGCATTCCGCGTCTCGCGGAGGCGTGGAAGCTGCGAAACACGTTCGGCCGCTCGTCGCTCGTCGGCGTGCTGTGCGGCGTCGTGCCGGGCGCGGGCGCAACGATCGCGTCGTTCATCGCGTACAGCGTGGAGGCGCAGTACGGAAAGTCGCGCAAGCTCGGCAGCGGCATTCCGGAAGGGATCGTCGCGCCGCAGGTCGCGTCCACCGCATCGGTCGGCGGCCACATGGTGCCACTGCTGACGCTGGGCATTCCCGGCAGCGGCGCCACCGCCGTGATCCTGGGTGCCTTCCTGCTGCACGGGGTGCAACCCGGGCCGCAGATCTTCCAGACGCAAGCGCTGCTCGTCTACGCGATCTTCGCGTCGGTATTCCTCGGCGTCATCGGCATGGGGCTGATCGGCTACTTCGCGATCCGGCCCCTCGTCAAGGTGCTGTACCTGCCCGAGGCGATCGTGTCGGCGTTCGTCGTGCTGTTCTGCCTGATCGGCGCGTACTCGGAGCACAACAACATCACCGACTTGTGGATGATCGTCGTGTTCGGCATCGTCGGCTACCTGTTCGAGCGCTGGCGGTTTCCGATCGCGCCGATGGTATTGGGCTGCATTCTCGGGCCGATCGCCGAAAGCTCGTACATGACGACGATGATCAGCTACCGCAACGACTGGACGGTGTTCTTCACTCGCCCGGTGAGCGCCATCGTCATGGCGCTGTCCGCGGCGGCATTGCTCTACCCAGCCTACCGCGGTTTTCGACGCCGGCGCGCCGCACTCGCCGCAGCGGACGCTGCACCATGAGAATCGAGCGCCTCGACGTGCGCAGGCTCGCCGTTCCGCTGACGCGGCCATACAAGCTCGCGTTCGGCCAGGTCACTCAGTACGACACGATCCTCGTCGACATCACGGGCGACGACGGGCAGCGCGGCTTCGGCGAGGCGACGCTTCTGACCGGCTACACCGACGAGACGATCGACGACAGCGAGCGGCTCGCGTACGACACGGCGGCGGGCCTGCCGGGAATGGCGGCCATTGAAGCGCGCAACCTTCTGCGCGTGCTCGGCGGGCGCGCGCCATTCGTCGCGACGGCGTTCCACACGGCGCTCGACATGGCGTCCGGCCACCCGCTGCTCGCGCCGAGGCAAGGGCTGCGCGTGCCGATATTGGGGCTGCTGCAGGGCGACGGCGAAGCGCAGCTCCGGGACGCCTTGGAGCGGTTGCGGGCGGACGGCTATCGCACGGTCAAGATCAAGGTCGGGTTCGACGTCGAAGCGGATCTGCGCACGCTCGCGAGCGCCCAGAACGTCATCGCCGGCCGAGCGGCGATTCGCGTCGATGCGAACCAGGGCTACACGGCTTCGCAAGCGGTCGCATTCGTGCGCAGCGCCGATCCGGCGGGTATCGAGCTCTTCGAGCAGCCGTGCGCGGCAGGCGACTGGGATGCGCATGCGCGCGTCGCCGAAGCGGCTGCCGCGCGCGGCCTGCCGCTCATGCTCGACGAGTCGATCTACGGGATCGACGACATCGAGCGCGCCGCGCGCGAGCGTGCGTGCGCGTATCTGAAGGTGAAGCTGATGAAGCTGATCAGCCTCGATGCGCTCGTTGCGGCGATCGAGCGCATCCGCGCGCTCGGCATGACGCCGGTGCTCGGCAACGGCGTCGCGTGCGACGTCTCGTGCTGGATGGAGGCGTGCGTCGGCGCGCGGCACATCGACAACGCCAGCGAGATGAACGGTTTCCTGAAGGCCGATCGCATGCTGTTCGCGCGTACGCTCGCATTCGAAAACGGCGACATCGTCATCGAGCCTGGCGTGCCGGCGCTCGACGAGGAAGCAGTCGCATTCCACACGCGGGCACGGCAGGTCTTCGACCGGGAAAGCGCGGGATGCCGCACACGATCGTAACCGGCGTCATCGGCGCCGACACGCACATCGTCGGCAATCGCATCCTGTCGATGGCGCTCGAGGATGCGGGCTACCGCGTCGTATCGCTCGGCGCACTCACACCGGCGGCCGACTTCATCCGCGCCGCGATCGAGACGGCGGCCGACGCGATCCTGGTGTCGTCGCTGTACGGCCAGGGCGAGCTCGATTGCCGCGGTTTTCGCGACCTGTGCATCGAGGCGGGCCTCGACGACGTCCTGCTCTACGTCGGCGGCAACCTGGTGGTCGGCAAGCAGCCGTGGGACGTCGTCGAGAAGCGCTTTCTCGACATGGGCTTCGATCGCGCGTTCCCGCCCGGCACACGGGTCGAGGGGGCGCTCGCGGCGCTCGCCGCCGATTTCGCCGCACGCGACGCGAAGGGACGTCCGTAGGTGGAGGCTGCGATGCCAGGGAACGATCATCGATGACGGCGGCGCTGCTGATCGACTTCGGCAGCACGTGGACGAAGCTGCGCGCGCTCGACATCGAATCGGGCAAGCTGCTCGGCTCGGCGCAGGGGCCGTCCACGCTGGCGACCGACGTCAACGTCGGCCTCGATGCGGCGCTGGCATCGCTCGAGCGCGCGATGGGCCGCCTGCCGACGTTCGCGCATCGCCTCGCCTCGTCGAGCGCAGCGGGCGGCCTGCGGATGGTGACCGTCGGCCTCGTGCGCGAGCTTACGGCCGAAGCGGCGCGGCAGGCGGCGCTCGGCGCGGGCGCGAGGCTGGTCGGCGCGTTCGCCTACCGGCTCACCGCGCGCGACGTCGCGGAGGTCGAGGCATTGGCACCCGATATCCTGCTGCTCTGTGGCGGCACGAACGGCGGCAACTCCGAGGTGATCCTGCACAACGCCCGCGCGCTCGCCGAAGCGTCGCTGCGCTGTCCCGTGGTCGTGGCCGGCAACCGGGAGACGACAGACGAGATCGTCGCGCTGCTGTCGCACGACGGCCGCACGGCGATCGGCGCCGCGAACGTGCTGCCCGCGCTCGACACGCTCGACATCGAGCCCGCGCGCGCGGCGATTCGCGACGTGTTCATGCACCGGATCGTCAAGGCGAAAGGCATCGACCGCGCGGGCGCGCGCATCGACGGCGTGCTGATGCCTACACCCGCGGCGGTGCTGGAAGCCGCGCGCATGCTCGGCGACGGCGTCGAAGGACGCGCGGGACTCGGCGCGGTGGTCGTCGTCGATCCAGGCGGCGCGACGACCGACGTGCACTCGATCGGCTCGGGCGAGCCGGCGACGCCCGGCGTGATCCGCCATGGCCTGCCCGAGCCGCACGCGAAGCGCACGGTCGAGGGCGACCTCGGCATGCGTCACAACGCCGCGGCAATCGCCGCGGTGGCCGGCGTCGACGCGCTTGCCGCCGTGGCCGGCATCACGCCGCAGGAAGCGTCGGCCGCATTGGCGCGGATCGAAGCGGATGTCGAGGCGCTCCCCGCAACGGACAGCGAAGCACGGCTCGACGATGCGCTGGTGCGCGCCGCCGTCAACGCCGCGATGACACGCCATGCGGGAACGATCGAAACGGTGTACACGGCACAGGGGCCGGTGCAGGTGCAGCGCGGCAAGGACCTGACCGGGGCCGCGTGGCTGATCGGCACCGGCGGCGCGATCGTCCATGCGCGCGATCCGGCCGCGGTGCTGCGGGCGGCCTGCGCGCAATCCGGCAAGCCCGCGCAGTTGCGACCGCGCGCGCCACGGCTCGCGCTCGACGCGGAGTATCTGCTCTTTGCCGCCGGATTGCTGGCGCAGGTGGATCCGGTCGCCGCGTTCGATTGCGCGCAACGGCATCTGCGGATCGTGGAGTGAGCGCAGGGGTAAGATGATCCGATGAACGACCAGCCTTCGGCGCAGGTGCTGATGCCTCCGCTGTCCGAGGCCGCCATTGCGGCCGACGACTTTCATCGTGCGCGCGCGGCGAATCTCGCGCGCTGGCCAACGGGCGCGGAAATCGACTTCGCTGCCGCCGTCGAGCGCCACCAGGCACTGCCGCCGCACAAGCGGCTCGCCGACGCGATGCGGCGCGCGCATCGCGAGCGCCGTTGCCTGACGCAGCCGCGCGGCGGCTTCGCCACGCTCGCGATGCAAAAGGCGCTGATGATCGCGCTCGATCGCGACGGCATGGCCGACATCGTGCCGACGACCACCGACAGCTATACGCGCAACGAGCAGTTCGCCGCGGCGCAGAAAGGCGTCGAGGAATCCGAGCGCCTCGGCCGCTCGCTGCTGAACGGCTTTCCGATCGTCAACTACGGTCTCGCCGCATGCCGCGAGCTGATCGACGCGATCGACAAGCCGGCGATCATGCTGACCGGCACGTCGATGCCGAAGCTCACGTCCGAGATCGGCTTCGCGGCCGGCTACACCGGCTATCTGGGCAGCGGCATCGCGTACACGACGTCGTACATCAAGGAGCTGTCGATCGAGGACGGCATCCGCAATTACCAGTACCTCGATCGCCTCGCGGCGCTGTACGCCGAGCACGGCGTCGAGCTGCACCGCCGGCAGCCGGGTTTTCTCACCGGCACCAACATTCCGCCCTGCATCGCCATCGCGATAGCGGTGCTCGATTGCCTGCTCGCCGCTGCACAGGGCGTTCGTCACTACGGGCTCGAGCTCGCGCAGACGCTGCATCTCGTGCAGGACGCCGCGGCGATCGGCGTATGCGAGTCGCTGGCTCAGGAATACCTGGCGAAGAAGGGCTACGTCGACGTGTTCACGCCGATCACGTCGCTGCACTGGATGGGCGCGTGGCCGCACGACGACGCGCAGGCGGCGACGCTCGTCAGTTACGGCGGCACGCTAGCGGCGATCGGCGGCGCGACGAGCGTCACCACCAAGTCGACGCACGAGGCGCACGGCATTCCGACGCCCGAGGCGAACGCCGAGGGCTTGCGCATCACGCGGATGGCGATCTACCTCGCGCGCGGCATCCGTCTCGACGGCCTGCCGGACTACGAGCGCGAGAAGGCGCTTATTGCGGACGAGGTGCGCGCGATCGTCGACAAGGTGCTCGAAATGGGCGACGGCGACGCGGCGATCGGAACCGTGCGCGCGTTCGCCGCCGGCGTGCTCGACGTGCCGTGGTCGCCGAACCGGCACGTCAGGAGCCGCGTGATGCCGGCGCGCGACGCGGACGGTTATCTCCGCATCCTCGAGCCTGGCGCACTGCCGCTGCCGCGCGAAATCCTCGACATTCACGAGGCAGGACTGCGCCGCCGCGCCGAGCGCGAGGGCGTTTCCTACGGACGCGATCTCGCCGTGCAGAGCGTCTACGAGCTCGCCGAGCCGCTTTCGCGACTGCTGTCCGACCGCGCGTTCCATCCGGAGCGCGTCGTGGCGTGATGCGCGCGATCGCGATCGACCGCTTCGGCGGTCCGGAAGTGCTGGCGGCGCGCGACATGGAAGTCGCGCCGCCCGGTGAGGGCGAAGTGCGCGTACGCCTCGCGTTCGCGGGCGTCAACTACATCGACGTCTACATGCGCACCGGCGCGTACGCGCGCTCGCATACGTACGAGACGCCGCTGCCGATGGTGCCGGGCATGGAAGGCGCCGGGACGATCGAGGCGACAGGGCCCGGTGTCGAAGGTTTCGCCACCGGCCAGCGCGTCGCGTGGTGCATCGTGCGTGGCGCATATGCCGAATGCGCGGTCGTGCCGGCGTGGCGGCTCGTGCCGGTGCCCGAAAACGTACCGCTGGACGTCGCCTGCGCACTGATGCTGCAGGGATCCACGGCGCACTACCTGACGCATTCGGCATGGCGGCTGCGTGCGGGCGACGTTTGCGTCGTTCATGCGGCGGCCGGCGGCGTCGGGCAGTTGCTGGTGCAACTCGCGAAGCTGCGCGGCGCCACGGTCATCGCGACCGTCGGCCATCCGTCGAAAGTGGCGATCGCGCGCGCTTGCGGCGCCGATCACACGATCCTCTACCGCGACGTGCCGTTTCGCGACGAGGTGATGCGCCTCACGAACGGGCGCGGCGCCGACGTCGTGTACGACTCGGTCGGCCGCGACACCGTGCACGCGAGCATCCGTTCGCTTCGCAGGCGCGGCCTGTGCGTGATGTTCGGCGCGAGCTCGGGCCAGGTCG
>Ga0307408_100003450_pt1 | contig 10815 bp, 11 predicted proteins | sample 322Cmetagenome_FD_202116 | JGI IMG/M metagenome (GOLD analysis project Ga0307408, IMG submission 202116) | Maize rhizosphere microbial communities from greenhouse at UC Davis, California, United States - 322HYB-C-3 | ecosystem: Host-associated > Plants > Roots > Rhizosphere > Soil | place... | reverse complement strand
TGCTGACGTGCTTCGCCAAGCCGCTACACGCAAGATGCTGGTGCTGGGCTTGCAGAGTTTTTCGGTCGCAGATCTCGAAGCCGCACGAGACGCCGGCGAGAAGCTCCAGATTCGAGTACTCGGCCTTGCCGTCATTGATCCGAATGTCAGTCCCGCGCTCGCCAGCGCGGCCATCGACTCGCTGACTGTGCTGGGTGCGCTTCACGCGTCGCCCGCAGTCAAGGCGGCGTTGGCGGGACGCATCCGCTAGTTTTTCCTATCCAACTTCTCGGACCAATCGATGAATCCACTTTTTGCGAGCCTGATGGACAAGGCCGCCCATCTCACCCGCCACGGGCGCTTGGCCGAAGCCACGGAGGCCATTCAGCGCGCACTGCGTAGCGAGGCACAGCCGCGGCCGGCAGCGCCCGACGGATCGAACTTGCCCAAGGCCGACTCAGACGTCATCGAAGTGGAGACCCGAGTTGTCGATGTGGAGCGCCAGAAGCAGCCGCCCCGGGCGGCGGAGAGCACCGAACAATGGATCAGAGCCGCATTCGAACACCAGGGCCGCACCATCGACTACATGCTGTTCGTCCCGGCGTCTGCCGCAGACCAGCGCGAGGCGCCGCCGCCACTGGTGGTGATGCTTCACGGGTGCACCCAGAACGCTGCCGATTTCGCCGCTGGCACGCGCATGAACGAGCACGCACGAGCCTGCGGTGCGATGGTGCTTTATCCCGAGCAGGCGCAAAGGGCCAATGGCCAGAAATGCTGGAACTGGTTCAAGTCCCAGCATCAGCAACGCGACCGTGGCGAACCGGCTCTGTTGGCTGCCCTGACCCGACACATCACGCAGCAGCAGCACGCAGACCGTCGCCGGGTCTACGTGGCTGGCCTGTCCGCAGGGGGCGCGATGGCCGATGTCCTGGGCCATTGCTATCCCGATGTCTATGCCGCCGTGGGCGTTCATTCCGGTCTTCCGCATGGTGCCGCACACGACATGGCGTCGGCGTTGAGCGCAATGCGAGCAGGCCCGGCGCGAGCTTCCGCCGATGCGACGGCAAAGCGGCCGCCGACCATTGTTTTTCATGGCGACGCGGACACGACCGTCCACGCCGACAACGGGCTAGCCATCGTCGCGGAGGCGGCGCCGGGCGAGGTCAAGTACGGTCAGTCGCCATCGGGCCGGCGCTTCACGCGGACTCTCTACCCCGCGTCACAAGCCTGCGGGGATTCCGAGCATTGGCGCCTTCACGGGGCGGGCCACGCGTGGTCGGGTGGTAGCGCGCATGGCAGCTACACGCAGCCCGAAGGTGTCGACGCGAGCCGCGAGATGCTTCGATTTTTCCTGGCCCATCGATTGGGCGACAACGGCCAGGGCGGGCTGCCTGTCTAACCGACGCCTGGAGCGCATTACCTTGCCGCAGCCTTGAATTCGGGTTGCAGGCACGTTCTGCAGCTGTCCGCAGCGGCGAGTTCTCCACCGTTGCGGTGGATCAGGCGGTGGACAAGGATGTGCGCATCGCCGGAGAGCGCCGCCATGGCTGCTTCGCGACGCTGCGCCTGCAAAAGCAGCACCGTGGACGAGCCTGTGTATTCCGCAGAGCAATGAAGCGTGGCACACGCTGACCAAGAAATGCTCAGCCCAGCCAGATTGTTGCATCGATCAGTTCCATCCGTCGGCACGTGTAGACCTTCGTCTCGATCCAGCTCATGCAATCTTTCGGTGGCGCGAAAAGCCTAAAACTGTTTACTCGCGGAGTTTCTGCGCAGTTCAGATACTGCGTGACTCTCTCTGTTGATTGCCACCGAAAATCGACCGGCGAAAGCTGCCTGTTGCGGGCTCAGAACTGCGCTTGCCCGTCGCCCGTACGATCATGAACCCAGCGCATTGCCTGCTGCTCTGCATGCCGGGTTGCTTCCGCCTCGGTCCCGTACACGATCTCTTCCGTGTCGTTGGGCAACTGCGTCTCTTCTTCGTCCGCAGGTGTGCGGACAACTACGACGATGGGCTGGTAGCCCCCCGGTACGGGCTCCGCCCGAAGCTCAAAGCGGAATCCGCGATATTCAAGGGAGTGGCCGTCTGAAATCGGTATGCTGTCGTCTGCCATGGCTGTTGACTCTAAAGTTCAATCGTGCCCGGTCTCGAGACCGCGGCCTGCAGGTGCGCGGACGAACTGTCTGAAGGACGGGGCGCCGTCGCCGACGCGGTACTCGGCAGGAACCTCGGGCCTGCCCCGGACCGGCCGTACGCTCCGCTCCTGAGCTGCAGTTGATTGCACATCGCGGCACAGCGCAAGTGCTGGCCACAGGGCGCGGTGCAGCCGCCTGCGTGTCCGCTCGGAACGCCCAGTTCAGGCTCGCCTTGAACCCGTGGTCCTTGAGCCCGGTGCCGAACTGCCCGAGTAGGAAACTCCAGCGTCAGGTTCGGTCGCAGCTGCATATCCACGCCCGCCTCCACCACCGCCACGTTCCTGACCAGCGGTACGCCCGCCAGCGTGAACGGGATGCTGCCCGCGAACGCATGCGTGCTGGTGGGCGTTGTGTCGCCCAAGGCATGGCGTCAGCCGAGCATGCCGCGCAGCCGCGCGGTGCTGCCCAGCCGGGTGCTGGCGCGCACGCCCAGTGTCGAGAACGTCGCATCGACGCTGCCGCCCTGGCCGTACAGCGCTGCGCATGCAGGTGGCATGCTCGAACTCAGCGTGATCGACGACGGCCGCGGCGGCTTCGCGCCCAGCGATGTGAACGCCCCATCCCCGTACGAGACCACTTGCTCCGGCATCTTTGCGGTGGGCGACGTGCGTGCGGGCTCCGTCAAGCGCGTTGCATCGTCAGTCGGCGAAGGCTCGGTCGTGATCTCGCGCGTTTGGGCGCACGTCAACCGAACAGTCTGAGTTGTCGCGCTCTTTCACGTCTGACTCCGGTTCTGAAAAACGCCGTCTATATCGACTTGGACCTGCATGGGATCGATTGCGTGAGATTGTGGCTTGGTTTCGAGGGTCTGCTTCTGGCCGACTGGAGTCGGCGGTGGACGAATCCTGACCGAACATCATGCTACCAGTGCCCTTGGGCTTTCTAATGCCTACGACGACTCACCTGAGCAACAATCCCCAAGTCACACCAGATTGGAGGTGAAGTATGAATGTCACTGTTGCAACCCTGCAGGCCTTCGCCGATGCTTGGAACAGCCACGATGTTGAATCGCTCATGAGCTTCCTGACGGACGACTGTGTGTTCGAAGCGTCCCCCGGACCCGAGGTTTGGGGAACCTCGTACGTCGGCAGAGAGGCCGTTCAGGCCGGCTTCTCCGACGCCTGGAAGACTTTTTCCGACGCGCGCTGGCTTTACCCTCAGCACTTCGTTTGCGGCGACCGCGGGGTGTCGGAATGGACATTCACCGGAACGCGGACGGACGGTTCGCGCGTCGAAGTCAATGGCTGCGACGTGTTCACTTTCCGGGAGGGAAAGATTGCGGTCAAGAACTCGTATCGCAAGAATCGCCCGCCACTTCCGGCGAGATTGCGCTCACCTTCGACCGGTGCCATCGCAAAATGTGGCCGGATGCGGGTGCGCGAACTGGGCTCATGGCGAAGGTCTGCTGTTGGCCGCAAGCAGCGCTAGCCCCAACTTGGATCACCTTCCACCGAAGCCCCATCGTAGTCCCGACGATTGCCTTCAATTCGGGGCCAGTTTTCGCGGATCCAAGACGTGAAGCCCTCCAGCGCCGGCAACATGCTGGCGCCCAAGTCCGTCAGCTCGTACTCAACCCTTGCAGGCACCTCGGGAAATTGATGGCGGCGCAACAAGCCGTCGCGCTCCAGGTTGCGCAGCGTGAGGGTGAGCATGCGATGGGTGATGCCTTCGATGCCGGCTTTGAGCCTCGTGAATCGCAGCCGGTGGCCGGGGGTTACGGCAAGGTGCGAAATAACCAGAATGGTCCATTTGTCACCTAGCCGCGCCAGCACGCTATGCGGGGCGCAAGGTGTGAACACGGGCCCACTCGGCGTTCTGATGTAGGGACGGCCGTGCACACAGGCGCCTTGAGCGTTTTCGGTATTTGTATTTTCTGTCTTCGCTGGGACCATTTTTGTGCCTTAGGTTATCGGTGGTGCCTACCAACGCTCGCAGCTTCAATTCGCTCCAATCGTGGTCTTTGACAGGAGGCGATAGTAGTGGGCAATGAAGTCTTGGTTTTCGGTGCCACGGGACAGCAGGGTGGATCGGTGGCTTGGGCGCTACTAAAGGCGGGGTGGCGAGTGCGTGCGCTTGTGCGAAACCCGAAGAGCACCGGGGCGCTGGCGTTGCGCGATGCGGGGGTCACTCTCATAGCGGGCGACTTCGCGAACGATCGCGCCATGCGCCAAGCCATTCAGGGCGTGCATGCCGTCTTCAGCGTTCAGCCTAGTTCGGGACAGGGTTCGGTGTTGGGACTGAGCGATGAGGAAGAAGAGCGTTTTGGCGTCGCCATCGCCGAGCTTGCTGCGCAAAGTGGCGTGGAGCATCTGGTTTACTCAAGTACAAGCGCGGTGAGCAGCGGGCTCACGGGCATGGGTCACTTCGATAGCAAGCTGCACATCGAAGACCACATCCGCAAGCTGCCCATCAACGCCACCATTCTGAGGCCAGCAGCATTCATGGAAATGCTGCTCATGCCAGGCTTCGGGCTGGATCAAGGGCACTTCAATTTTTTCATGCGGATGGACCAGCCTATGCAGTTCATCGCCGTGCAAGACATCGGAGCGATTGTCGCAGCCGTTCTGGTTGACTCCGCGCGCTTTGGCGGCGCGACATTCGAGATCGCAAGCGCTACTGCCACGGGCGCAGACCTGCAGGCTCTGTTTAGCCAAGCCGCAGGTCGGCCGATTGCCTATGCGCGCTTTTCTGACGAGGTATTGGCGGGGAACGCCTTCCTGCGGCGGCTCACCGAATTGCTGGATGCTGGCCCATTGGTTGGTCATGCTGATCTGCCAGCGCTGCGGAAGCTGCATCCGGGACTTCAGACCTTTGAATCGTGGCTTCATGGGCAAGGACGAAAGGCGTTTGAGGACGCACGGAGCGCGGCCGGGTCGTGGGCCTATGACACTGCCAACAAGAAGTAGGCGGCCGAGCTGTTTGCCACCAGCAATGGCGTGCCGCGCAGCTGGTGCATGCAGCCAGTTCGGGGTGTGATCAAGGCGACTGTGGCATTGCTTGATGGCTCAAAGAGCGGACGGAGTCTGTTGGCGTTCGTGCATCTTGAAACGAGCAACTGGGAGACAACCGGCGGGTACTCGATACGTCTGCATTTCCTGATCGAAGAAATACACACAGCGGCCGGCGATACCGCCATGATCTTGAAGGTGCGCACAGAGGCCCCGCCGCCCTTGAGGATCTTCTAAGCAAATTCCATCAATTGGACGGATTCAAGGGCGTGAGCACCTTTGTGGCCCTAGGTACCTATCTCGAACGTGGCCCCCTAACCAAGTAACTTGATACGCTGAGCATTTGAGTTGCTGGCTTTCTACAAAGGAGGGTCGTGCTGCCGGCCAAGCTCCCACGCCATACCGTCACTCGCACCGTCGTGGCAAACTGCCGGCCCAGCTGCTAGTCTCCGCGGATGCTGCGGCACCGGTTCGAATCCATGCCGTGGCCAGCATGTGCGATGCCCTCTCGCCACAACAGAATCGGGCTGGGTTAGCCGCCTCCTTCTACTTCAACCCTTCCGAGCTTCGAACATGCGCTGAAGCAACTTGAGAAGGAGCTGCTGATCTGACGCGCTGAGCTGTTCGATGATCGGGGCCAGTGCCTGTTGCCCTTGGCCACGCAGCCGCTTGACGAGCTTGGCCCCTTCGCTCGTCAGAAAAACGTCAGTCGCCCTCCCATCTTCTTCGTTCGGCGCGCGCCCTACCAGTCCCCTCTTTTCTGCTCGGGCGATAAGCCCTGACATCGTCTGCTTCTCCAACCCGAGATAGTCGGCGAGTTCGGCCATGCGCGGGCGCCGATCCCACAGGATCCCCAGGACGCGGATCAGCGAGAGAGACAAGTCGTTCTCGGCGCCAATCTTGTTGATCACGGCCATCGTGACAAAGGCGGTCGTTACAAGGGCGTCGGCCAGCCCTTCTTCGGACTCGGGGGCCTGCTTCACGGATTTTTTCTCTCTTGTCATGGTTCTATGTTGACATAGTTCGTATTACGCATCAATAATAGATCGCACTACGAACTTTATGGACGACATGCCCACCGAAGGAGAACCCATGAAAGCTGCTGTCATCACCTCGTTCGACCAACCGCCGCACTACAGCGACTACCTCGATCCCGTACCCCAAGGGCCGGGAGAAATGCTCGTCGAGGTGCTCGCGGCGGGCCTGCATCAGGTCACTCGCGGCCAAGCTTCAGGCGTTCATTACTCCAGCAGTGGGGGGCTGCCGCTCGTCCCGGGTGTCGATGGCGTCGGGCGCGGTACGGACGGCAAGCTGCGCTACTTCGTGCAGAGCCCCGGGCGAATCGGCACGATGGCCGATAAAACGGTGATCGAACTCGACCACAGCATTGAGCTGCCGATCGACAGCGATCCAGCAACGGTCGCGGGTGCGATGAATCCCGCGATGGCGTCCTGGCTCGCGCTGCGGTGCCGCGTGCGGTTCCAGAGAGGGCAGAAGGTGCTCATCCTCGGTGCCACCGGAAGCTCAGGAAGCATGGCCGTGCAGATCGCCCGGCACCTGGGAGCGTCGCGGGTCATTGCCGCCGGGCGCGACGAGGAAAGGCTCGCGACGCTGCCCGCGCTTGGCGCCACAGAGATCGTGACGCTGGGGGATGCCGGGTTGGGCGCCCTCGCGCGCGACGTCGATGTCGTGCTCGATCTGATTTGGGGTGAGAGTGCGGTTCGCGTCATGGAGTCCGTACTCAATCAACGGACGAATCGCAGCTTGCCGATCACCTGGATACACATCGGCTCGATGGCGGGCGAAGTCGCTGCCATTCCAGGCGCGTTCCTGCGATCCGCAAAACTCCAGATCGTGGGCAGTGGATACGGCTCGGTGTCAGGTCGCGAAATTCTGAAGGAGTTGCCAGCGCTGGCGAAAGAGATCGCACGCGGAACGTTCCGCATCGACGTGAACGCCATGCCACTGCGCGACGTGGAGCGAGCGTGGTCCGCGGTAGCCAGCACCCACGAGCGCATTGTCTTGATGCCATGACGGTCGGTCGCGTGTCCTCCCTGGTCGCGACCTGCGGGCTGGTCCTGCTGTTGGCTGCGTGCGCAAGCCCGTCATTACGCGCGCCTGTCGCCATTGAGCTGCCCGAGGTCTGGCGCGCGCCCCTACCCCATCACGGATCGATGGTGGCACTGGCCGATTGGTGGAAGGCATTTCCCGATCCGATGCTCGTCAATTTGATAGAACGTGGCCAGGCCGCCAACCCGAACCTGCAGGTGACCGCCGCCAGGCATCGGCAAGCGCGCGCCTTGGTCACACAAGCCCGAGCCGGCCTGCTGCCGCAACTTGGCGTAAGTGCCACATCGAGTCGCGGCAAGAATCTCAACAGCGTCCCCGGCGTTTCCACCCAGTCGGACGCCCAGTTCACTGCCAGTTGGGAGATCGACCTCTTTGGCGGCAAGCGCGCCGAGGCCGATGAGCAGGTCGCGCAAGCTGACGCCGCGCAACACGACTGGCACGCCGCCCGCGTGACGCTGGCAGCCGATATCGCCGGCGCCTACGTGAACCTGCGGCTTGCGCAGGCGCGCGAGGAACTAGCCGAACTCCACGGCCTGCTGGCGACTCAGCTTGCCGCGTGGGGGCGCCAGCAGCAGGCGGTTGGCCTCATGAACGCCAGCGACGTGGCCCTGCTGCAGACTGATGCTTCACTCTCCAATGCCCGTCGCAGCGCGGAGAGAGCCGAAGCGCAGGTGGCCTTGCAGGAACTGGCCTTGCTGCTCGGCGCGTCGGCGGCCCCGCTGGCGGCCGAGCTGCAAGCGCCCGCCTTGCCCACAGCCTGGATGTCTCCCCGCCGCTCGCTTGCCAGCGTGCCCGCCCTCACTGTCCACACGATGCCGGCACAGTTGCTGGCGCAGCGTCCGGATGTGGCGGCTGCCCATCAACGCTGGTTGGCCGCGCAGGCCCATCAACGCAGCGTGGACGCTCAGCGCTATCCGCAGCTCAGTCTGGGTGCCTTGATCGGCGAAGCGCGTCTGCGTGTGGGCGGAGAGAGCTCGGTGAGTTCCCTTTGGTCGATCGCCCCGAGCTTGACGCTGCCGCTGTTCGACGGTGGGGGACGCCGTGCTCAAGGCCAGGCTGCGCTCGCCGCAGTCGATGAAGCGGCCGCAACTCTGCAAGCGAAGTGGCAAACCGCCGTCGCAGAAGTCGAGGAGTCGCTCGAGCGCATGTCAGCCACGCGCGATCGCCAGCGCGCAGCCGAATCCGTAGCGCGGGAGTGGCAAGGCATTGCGCAGCGTGCCCTCCTGCAGGCGCACGCGGGCCTGAACAGCGGCCCGCAGCGCGTCACTTCCCAACGCAATGCCTTGACGGCGCACGGCGACTTACTGACCGCCCAGGCTGATCAAGCACAAGCTTGGTTCCGTCTGTACCGCAGCCTTGGCGGGGGCTGGAACGTCGACCCAAGCCCCACCGGCCCATTGGCCGCGCAATTATGAAAAATCACGTTGTCTATCTCTTCGCTGCAGTCGCTTGTCTCTCCATTGCCGCCGCGCTGCCCCTCAACACGCGCAGCGCCACCCAAGCCACTTCGTCACCGGCTGCACCGCCGGCACTGACGGTCAAACGCACGTCCGCCGTTTTGCAGCAATGGCCGCAGACGCTGGCTGCGGTCGGCAGCATCGCCGCCTGGCAGGAAGTAGTGATCGGTGCCGAGATCGGCGGGCAGCGCCTGTCAAGACTCTTCGTCGATGTCGGCGACCGGGTGACACAGGGACAGCTCCTGGCCCAACTCAGTCCAGGGACACTGCAAGCCGATCTGCACGCGAGTCGCGCTGGGCTTCAGGAAGCTGAAGCCAATGCCGCGGATGCAAGCCGTTCGGCCGGCCGCGCCCACGCGCTGCGGGGCACTGATGTCTTATCTGAGCAGGCCATCGACCAAGCTCTGGCAGCCAGCGATGCCGCACAAGCTCGCTTGGCCGCAGCCCGCGCCCGTGCGCAAGCGGATGCGCTGCGACTGAACTACACCCAGGTGCGCGCACCGGACGAGGGGGTGATCAGCGCCCGTCCTGGTGTCGAAGGCGCGCTCGTGCAGGTGGGCACAGAGATCATGCGCCTGCAGCGCCAAGGTCGAATGGAGTGGCGCGCCGAATTGGCCGGTCCGGAGCTCGCACGCGTGGCACCCGGGCAGACCGCACGCATCGCGCTCGGCGGCATGCAGACCATCGAGGGTCGCGTGCGCAAGATATCGCCGCAAGTCGATCCGCAAAGCCGCATCGGCATCGTGTACGTGGATCTCCCGCCGGATGTTTCGCTGCGCGCCGGCCTGTTCGCTCGCGGCGAGCTTGTGCTGGACCGGCACACGGTTCTGACACTGCCTGAAACGGCCGTGCTGCTGCGCGACGGCTTCAGTTATGTGTTCCGCATCGAAGGCGACAAGGTGCACCAGCAGAAGGTGACACTGGGCGCTAGGCGCGATGACCGAATCGAGATTCGCCAGGGACTGGCCGCCGACACGGTGGTCGTCGAGTCCGGCGTGGGCTTCCTGGCGGACGGCGTGACAGTGCGCGTCGCCGCTGCCGGTGCGGCGGTGTCTTCCGAGCCCGCGACACGCTGAAGAGATGGCCATGAACTTCTCCAGCTGGTCAATTCGCAACCCCGTGCCGGCCATCCTGCTGTTCAGCATGCTCACCGCGGCAGGGTTGTTCGCATTCCGCGCTGCGAAGGTGCAAAACTTCCCCGACGTCGACTTGCCCATGATCACGGTCGTTGCCAGCTTGCCGGGTGCGGCGCCCGCCCAGATGGAAACCGAAGTCGCGCGCAAGCTGGAGAACACGATGGCCACCATGAAGGGGCTTCGGCACCTGTACACGACCGTGCAGGACGGCACGGCCACGGTCATGGCTGAGTTCCGCTTGGAAAAACTGCCGCAAGAAGCCCTGGACGACACCCGCGCCGCCGTGGCGCGCGCACGATCGGACCTGCCCGCGGCCTTGCGCGATCCCGTCATCAGCAAAATCGAATTCAAGAATGATCCGATCCTGACTTACACGGTGGCATCGCCGCGCATGGACGAGGAAGCGCTGTCGTGGCTCGTGGATGACCTGCTCACCCGCCGTTTGCTCGCCGTGCCCGGCGTCGGGGCTGTGACCCGCGTCGGTGGCGTCAACCGCGAAGTGCGCGTGGAACTGAACCCGGACCGGCTGCTGTCGTTGCGCTTGAGTGCCGCGGATGTCTCGCGCCGGCTCGCCCAGGTGCAACGCGAGGCCCCGGGCGGACGTGCGAGGCTTGGTACCGGGGAGCAAACCGTGCGCACGGTCGGCACCGTGTCCTCGGCCGCTGCCCTTGCGGCCATTGAGATTCCCTTGGCGGATGGCCGCATCGTGCGCCTGGGCCAGGTGGCAACCGTCAGCGATGCCCAAGCCGAGCGCCGCAGCGGCACCTACCTCGACGGCAGGCCAGTGGTCGGTTTCGAGATCCTGCGCACCACGGGAGCCGGCGATATCGATGTAGCCAACGGCGTGCGCCAGGCGCTCGACGCGTTGAAGGCGCAGCAGCCGGACATCGAACTCACCGAGGCGTTGAACACCGTCGATCCGGTCGTTGAGAACTTTGAAGGCAGCATGTCGCTGCTCATCGAAGGCGCCTTGCTCGCGGTGCTGGTGGTGGGAATCTTCCTGCGCGATGTCCGCGCGACATTCATCAG
>Ga0307408_100003448_pt1 | contig 10820 bp, 5 predicted proteins | sample 322Cmetagenome_FD_202116 | JGI IMG/M metagenome (GOLD analysis project Ga0307408, IMG submission 202116) | Maize rhizosphere microbial communities from greenhouse at UC Davis, California, United States - 322HYB-C-3 | ecosystem: Host-associated > Plants > Roots > Rhizosphere > Soil | place: USA... | reverse complement strand
TGGCTGCTTTGCCCCTCTTCTTTCATCAATGTAGTAGCCGATGTACGCAAAAATGGCAATTACAGCGAACATTTGAAATCCCATTGCGGAATATTTCGCATAGTTAGCCATGTCCCATTTTCGCCGAGGTTGTCCATTATCGTTTTCAGGATCTGCATTTGGCATAATCTGTTCCACTATCTTAGTCCAAAATTACAATATGTAATGAAGCCTTTAATAACAAAAAGCAAATGAACACTAAATGTTTGCCTGCTTTAAACAATTTCAGAACAATAGGCGGAAGTAGTATATTTATCGGCAGATTCATCAGAATTAAAAATTATTGAAGCTATGTTGAAGTTACCATACATTAAAATGTGCATAACCATCGTTAATGTTGCAGCTTGATTTAAAAGCACCCTGGGTAATTATACATGCAACTTTACTTGTTAACAACTAATTTGATGAAGCAGTGGTTATTTAATCAAATACGGTCAGTTTTGAAATCCTATCATTTACCATTATTACTTCTGTTAATTGCCTTGTTTTCGGTAAGCAGTTGTTCTAGCCCTAAAGACACCTTTGCAAGCAAAAAAATGCAAAATCTTACTTCGAGATATAATATAATATATAACTCGAAAGTGCTTCTGGACGAAAGTGTGCGAACTATTGAAGAAGCAACCCAGGAAGATTATGGGCAACTATTGAGTGTTTATGAAGAACCAACCGAAGCCACGGCTCAGGCAGTTTCGGGCAATCTGGACTCTGTTTTGGATAAAGCGAAATTTATTATAGACGAGAAGTTGTATAGTAACTATGTTGATGACGCTTACTTTCTCGTAGGTCAGGCAAATTATTACAAAGCCCGCTTCTACTCTGCGGCTGAATTCTTCACTTATGTCCATAATTCCTATCCCGATTCGAAATCGCTAAGACAGAAGGCTTTAATTGCTCAGGCTAGGTCGGTGCTTCAACTGGACAACTATCAGGAAGCTGGTGTATCTCTGGATTCTGCATTTAAACACCTCAATGATTCAAAGAAGACCCGGCGCTCTGCGGCCAACTTATACGCCACCACTGCCCAATACCTTATCAAAATGGGTAGAGAAGCCGAAGCGATAGACACATTAAGCAAAGCGATAAAAGCGAAAGGCAGCAAAAAAAATAAAATTAGGTGGCGTTATGTACTTGCACAATTACAGGAGCGTAACAAACAATACGAAGAAGCATATAAAAACTATACCGCTGTAGTTAAAAGTAATGCCCCTTTTGATATGGCATTCAATGCAGGACTCAATCGTATTAGCATTGAGGATTTAAGGGAAGGGCAAAAATCAGATCGTATAGCCAGGCTTAAGTCTTTGTTGAAAGATGAAAAAAATAAAAACTTTACCGATCAGATTTACTATCGCTTAGGAGACGCTTATTGGCAAAAACATGAAACAGAAAAGGCGGTTGCCAGCTATAATACCGCTGTTCGCCTAAGTGCCAATAACCAAACGCAAAAGGGACTGTCTTATTTACGCATAGCTGATATCTATTTTCAAAATGGTGACTATGTTGGCGCTAAAGCATATTATGATAGCACCCTAATGACGCTGCCTCCATCTTACAAAGGCTACGATATTATAAGGCGAAAAGGCAACAACCTTGAGCTTTTAGCAAACAGGTTTAGAATAATTGGCAGAGAAGATACTTTGCAATCTCTAGCTCGATTGCCTAAAGCAGACCGGGATGCAAGGATAGGAGAGCTGGTTAGGGAACAAATGGAAAAAGCACAACTATTAAGCATCAGTAATTCGGCCCCTGAAAGCATCATCGCCGGGATTGATAGGCCCAATAGCGATCCTGTGGCTCAAGAAAGTAAATTCTATTTTAATAACACCGCAGCCATAAGCCAGGGGCTTTCAGAATTCAAAAGGCGATGGGGTAACCGCGCTTTGGAAGATAACTGGAGACGAAGCGGCAAAACTTCGGCAGAAGCGTTGTTAAGTTCCGCAGACAATCCAGATGCGGGGCCGGCAATCCAGCCTAACCAGCCTCCTTCCAGAACCACTCCAGAGTCTATCAGGGCTGAATATGTAAACAGGCTTCCGTTAACAGACAGCGCTATGCAAGCCTCCAACCAGCGTATTGCCGATTCATATTATGACATCGCAAGTTTTTATCGCGATGAACTTAAAGATAATGCGGAAGCAATAAAAACGTTTGAAGAGCTGCTTAAGCGAGCACCGGAAAGCAGCTACAAGCTTTCCGTATATTACAATCTTTACCGCCTATATTCAGGCGTTAATCAGCAAAAATCAGATGAATACAAGAATTTACTTTTAGCCAAATACCCAGAATCACCATTTGCCAAAGTAATCTCAGACCCAGATTATGCCAAAAAGAATAATGAAAAGGAAGCTGAGCTTGATTCGGCATATAATTCTGTATACGATCTATACATAGAAAAAAAATATAGCGACGTTATTAAGGGAATCAAGGAAATTGAATCTAAATATGGAAACAACCAACTTTCTCCCCAGCTGTCGTACTTAAATTCGCTTGCCGTTGGGCATACACAAAAATTGCCTCCATTTGAGAGTTCTTTAAAGCAGATAGTAAGTTCTTATCCCGATGATAAACTAATTACTCCTTTAGTTCAACAACATCTATTGTATATTAGCAATAATAAGGCCTTATTCGATTCTCGAACTACAGCTTTAACGGAGTATAATCCACTCGAACCTGTTTTAGAACCAGATCCACAACCAGCCGTGATTCCACAAAATACGCAAGCGGCTGTAGTACCGACTCCAGCGCAAATACCGGCCCAGCCATCTGCAAATCCATCCAAAACAAATTCAGAGCAAGTTCCTAAACAGACAGGCCTTGCAGAGCCAAGCAACACCACTGTTACTACAACTGCTACCAAAGAGGAACCAGAAGTGAAGGCTACTCCTGCAATACCTAGCCAAAAACCGCTGTACGACTTACCTGAAGTAGGCGAATACTATTTTGTAGTTAATGTACAGGATCCAAACGCAAACCTTAATTCATCAAGGTTTGGAGTTGGACAATTTAACCGGGCAAGGTTTTCCGGCTCATCAATCAAGCATCAACTCAAAGAGGTTAACAATGAAAATCAGCTTGTTTTTATCGGGCCTTTTGAAAATTACGATGCTGCAAAGTATTATGAGAGAAGCATCTTGCCTATCATTAAAGATATTATGAAAGTACCTGTAGAAAAATACAATACTTTTGTGATCGTTAAACCAGAACTGGATAAGCTAACAAGTAGCACTCAAATTAACGCATACCTTGAATTTTATAAGAACAGTAGATAGATAATGCAGCGTAAAACAAACACTTTAAGTAAAGAAGAAGTAAGCCGTTACACTATTACCTTTTGGAAGATTGTTATTGGATGCGTAGCATTTGGCATTATTTTATTATTCAGTATTGGGTTAGGCCTTTTTGGAGAATTGCCATCATTCCGCGACCTTGAAAACCCTAAAAGCAATCTTGCATCCGAAGTAATTTCAGATGATGGAGAAGTATTAGGTACCTATTTCGTCCAAAACAGATCTAATGTCAGGTATAATCAAATATCGCCCAATGTAATTAACGCCTTAATTGCAACAGAAGATACCCGCTTTTACAGTCATTCTGGTATAGATTTTAAAAGAACGTTTTCCATTATCTTTTACAACCTGATCGGAAAAAAACAAGGAGCTAGTACAATAACCCAACAATTGGCTTTAAACCTTTTCCAGGAAGAAGGCCGCTCAAGGAACCCACTTAAACGCTTTATTCAAAAACTACAAGAATGGATTATCGCAATTAAACTGGAGCGCAATTACACTAAGGAAGAAATCATTACGATGTATCTGAACACCGTTGATTTCGGATCATATAACAGTTTCGGAATTAAAGCCGCCGCCCGCACATATTTCAACACGACACCAGATAAATTAGAACCTGAAGAGGCAGCGGTTCTTGTTGGAATGCTAAAGGGCCCATCTATGTACTCTCCTGTACGCCACCCAGAGAGAGCTTTAGCTAGAAGGAATACTGTCTTAGCAAACATGCATAAAGAAAGCTTTATCAGCGATTCTGAAAAAGCAGAATTGCAGGCAAAGCCATTGGTATTGTCGCTTAACCCATCTGACCATAATGAAGGGGCTGCCGCCTATTTTAGGGCATTCCTCAAGAGAGAAATCCAAAAAATCTTCAAAGACCAAGGGATTGAAAAAGCAGATGGAACTCCCTATGATTTAGACCGCGATGGGCTTAAAATCTACACTACTATCAATTCTAAGATGCAACGCTATGCAGAGCAGGCGCAGCAGGAATACATTAGAATACTGCAAGCCCAGTTTAGAAGACAGTGGAAGGGGCGCAACCCATTCAACTTTGATGAGGCTGACATATTGATAGACCAAGCGATAAAACGTTCAGACAGATACCGTCAGCTAAGGGAAGACGGCTTAACCGAAGGTGATATCCTTGCGAACTTTAGAAAGCCTGTAAAAATGACGATTTTCAGCTGGAAGAATAGAGATGGTATTGATACTACTATGAGCCCAATTGATTCCATAAAATATTACAAACTGATTCTAAGGAATGCGCTAATGTCAATGGAACCTGGAGGCCCCAACGCAGGCTACGTGCGTGCCTGGGTAGGAGGAATTAATTACGAATACTTTAAATACGACCAGGTAAAAATGGGCGCAAGGCAGGTTGGCTCAACCGCTAAGCCATTTACATACGCCGCAGCTATAAATGCCGGGTACTCGCCCTGCTATAAAGTTCCTAACGAACCAGTAACAATTGACGGATGGACGCCAAGAGCTCACAAGCCTATTCCCGGGTATATCAATCTTAAAACGGCTTTGGCTCATTCTGAAAACTATGTCACCGCATATATGATGAAGCAGGTAGGCGCCACCGCCGTGGCTACCTTAACCAAGCAAATGGGAATAACCTCAGATGTTCCAAATTATCCTTCCATCTGCCTCGGCTCTTTCGACGCAACATTGTACGACATGGTTGGAGCGTATTCTACCTTTGTAAATCACGGCATATGGACCGAACCCATTTACCTTTTACGTATTGAAGACAAAAATGGAAATATTTTGTACGAACGCCGCCCAAAAGTAGTAGAAGCATTAAACCCACAAACTGCCTATGTAATGACTGACATGCTGAAAGGCGTGGTGCAGCAGGGTACAGGCTTAAGGCTCAGAGGCCCCAAATATAGGCTAATGAACCCAATTGGGGGTAAAACTGGAACGACACAGAATAACTCTGACGGCTGGTTTATAGGCATCACTCCGCAACTGGTAACCGGGGTTTGGACGGGAGCGGAAGATCGCGCTATCCATTTCATATCGATGGATCAGGGAGAAGGCGCAAACTCTGCATTGCCGGTATTTGCCTTATACATGAAAAAAGTGTATGCCGACCCAACTTTACATTATTCTAAGGGCGATTTTGAACCTCCTCCAGGGGGATTAAACATCACTCTCAATTGTGATGCCTATGCCCCAAGCCCGGACTCAACATCGGTTACAGCACCTACCGATCCAGTAACTACAAATACAACGGAAAAACCATAGAATTTATAAGGGATAATTGAGAGATTATCCCTTCTTTGTGAAGAAGAACTGTGAATGGAAAAGTTTGACTATAAAGAAGCATTAAAAAAAATTCCACTTAAGCCGGGGGTTTACCAATACTGGGATGCCTCCGGCGAACTCATTTATATTGGCAAAGCAAAGAATCTAAGGAATAGGGTATCTTCTTACTTCAACAAGGATAATTACCGGATAAACGCAAAAACGAAGGTTCTGGTAAGCAAAATTGCTAACATCACTTTTACCATTGTTGATACAGAGATCGATGCCTGGCTGTTAGAAAACAGCCTGATTAAGAAACACCAGCCCCGGTACAACATCATGTTAAAGGATGACAAGACCTATCCATGGATTGTTATCAAAAATGAGCGTTTCCCGAGAATTTACTGGACCAGAAGAATTGTAAAGGACGGCTCAAAATATTTGGGCCCGTATGCATCTGTTAGTATGATGCACACCATACTGGACTTGGTAAAAGAAATATATCCCCTCCGTACTTGCAACCTTCCTCTTTCTGTTGAAAATGTAGCTGCCGGCAAGTTCAAAGTTTGTCTTGAATACCAGATTGGCAACTGCAAGGGGCCTTGCCAGGCTTTTCAATCAGAAGAAGACTACAACCAAAGTATAGAAGATATAAAAGACATCCTTTGCGGAAAAACCGGCGTAGTAATCCGGAAGGTAAAGGCCGCCCTGGAAGAAGCGGCCTCAAATCTGGACTTCGAGTTAGCGCATAAGCTGAAGCGGCAATATGACTTGCTTGAGAAATATCAAAGTAAATCAACAGTGGTAAGCTCTTCGATTTCAGACGTTGATGTATTCAGCATCGCATCTGATGAGAAACACGCCTTTGTGAACTTCCTAAAAGTGATGAATGGCTCGATTACACAAACACAAACTATTGAGCTTAAAAAACGCCTGGATGAAAGCGATGAGGAACTGCTCTCTTTCGCGATTTCAGAATTCAGAACCCGTTTTAACAGTCATTCAAAAGAAATCGTTGTCCCTTTTGAAATCGAACTTGAAAGCCCTGGAATAAGATTTACGGTGCCCAAATTAGGGGAAAAGAAAAAGCTGTTGGAACTTTCCCAAAAGAATGTGATGTTTTTTAAACGTGAAAAGTTGGAACAACATGAAAAATTAAACCCCGACTTAAGAACAGAACGCCTACTTAACCAGCTAATGAAGGACCTGCGCCTGAATCAACTTCCAAAACATATCGAATGCTTTGATAACTCAAACTTTCAAGGCAAATATCCAGTCTCCGCAATTGTTGTGTTTAAAGACGCCAAACCTTCCAAAAAAGATTACAGGCATTTTAATGTTAAAACGGTTGAAGGCCCTAACGACTTTGCAACAATGGAAGAGGCGGTCTTTCGACGCTACCGGCGCCTGCTTGAAGAAGGAGAACCTCTGCCGCAACTGGTTATTATAGATGGAGGTAAGGGGCAACTTTCTGCGGCACTGAAAAGCCTAAAATTGCTGGGAATTGAAAACCAACTCACGGTTATTGGAATTGCGAAACGGCTGGAAGAAATTTTCTATCCAGGAGACCAATATCCACTCTACCTGGATAAAAAGTCGGAGAGTCTAAAGATTATCCAGCAGCTACGTGATGAGGCTCACAGGTTCGGAATTACATTTCATAGAAATAAACGCGATAAAGGCACTCTGGTAACCGAACTCGAAAGAATACCCGGTATTGGTAAAACTTCCGCTGAAAAGCTTTTAAAACACTTTAAATCTGTAAAAAGAGTCAGGGAAGCAAACGAGGCTGAGCTTATGTCCATTTTAAACATAAAGCAAACGAAAGCAATTCTTGACTACTTTGATATAAACAAAAAATCCCCGGCTGAATATTAGCCGGGGATCTCCTTGTCTATTAATTCTTTTAATATGACCACAGGTCATGCTCATAATCTAGCAACTGCTTTTTGATCCTTTCAGATTCATACAGCTTATCAACGCCCTGCGCATAATCCTTGATCCTCAAATCTTCAGGATTAGATTCTTTAACGATATAGCTACTGAACAAACGTTTCATAAACATGTCGTCATAACTAAGGCCGGTTGCATCATTATTGCGATTAATGATTTCCTTCGTAACAAATATTTGTCTTGCTTCAGGGAAATAGATCCAGAATGCAGGTTGTTCGCCAAGCTCCATACCTGCAGCCCTGATTTTAACCATTGGAGCAATACCAATGATGCGAGGTTCGTAAATAGAACGCTGCCTGTCGAAAATCCAATCTTCTTTTATTTGAAACCTAACAACACTATCAGGATTAAATTCGCCTGCAGCTACATGGCTACCTATCTGCTCACCTTTATCATTAAACTCAGGAACCACAACACTGTCGGCAAACTTTGCCAGAGCCTGCTCGGGTTTTAAGATTGATGAAAATTCATCCCCCCCCCTGTCATCCTTAGTGCTGGCCGCATTGTAAGCAGTCAACTCACCGGCCATAACTGCGCTCATGATCACATCAATCAAACGAGCCTTAGGAGAAGCTAGTACAGAATTCATCTTTTCACGTAAGTCTATTTCACGCCACACGCGTTTTTTAAACATCACGTCAGACTCTCTCAGGTTAGCGTAAGGCGTAACCCTTGCATTTAAAATATTATCCCGTTTAAAATAACCGTCTATAGGCCTCTCTGACTGAGGAAGCACTTTAGCGGAGTTTGCGGGGGTTTGGGCGGGAGTAGGATCTGGCGTTGGAGTTGGTACCGGCGTTGGAGCCGGCGCAACTGTAGCCACACGCTTCTTTTTGACTGTACTTTTTGGTTTAGCCTTTTGAGCGAACGCCCCCCCACTTATCATCCCTACTAGCAAAATAAAGCATATCCTTTTCATAAATTTCCCTTTTAGTTTGCGCTTAAAGCAATTGAGTTTAATTCACGCTGCCCGCCATCAGGACCAACTGCTATGATATTATAGAATACAACAGTTGAGCCAGGAGTAACACCAGAAAGCGCTGAACGCATTTCGGGGCTTAAAGTATTTCCATTACCCTGATATTGAGATGCATCCGCACGAGGCTTCTGCACTAACATATTAAATCTTGTAACTTTAAAACTTGCATCGAAATCAAAGTTCTCGAGCACAGCAAACAATCTGTCCTGAGATTTAATCACAACTGATGCCATTTTACCACCTGTTTTTCCTGCGAACTTGGCAACCGGGTCAGGTATACGTTTAACGCGGAATTCTGTTGCACCAATTGTTTGTGTTTTTCCATTAATTTCTGCGGATACAGTAACATTTACAGTTCCGGCAGAACTAACAGTAGCCACATATTTTCCAGCAGAGCCAGACAGGCTTCCTGAACTCATGCTAACTTTCAGGTTTTCTTTCGGAATACCTGGAGCAGACACAGAAACCGGGTTAGGAACTCCAATATAAAATACATTCATTTTATCTGGAGATACTACCGCTGAAGGACGCGCCACCTGGAATTTTTGCTCAGGAGTAGTGTACTCTTTAAACGTTCCATCTGTTTGTTTTACGCGGATTCTACCAACCCATGAGTGCATACCTTCGCTAGCAATTGTTTGGTACATACCCCTTCCATCTTTTACCGAAAGGCTTGAGCCATTTACCGTAATTGAAGGATTTGCCCTTGAGTCGTAAGCAGTTAAGAACACTTCTGCAGTATACGGCTGACCTTGAATAACGTAAGATGTAGGTGCAACAGCAACAGCCGCAAACTTATCCAGATTAACAACAGCCTGGTCCATTTTACCAAAAATCCTCTTTACTACATCAGATTCTGCATTTTTTGCATCAGACTGAATTTTACTCAAGATTGTCATTGCTGCGGTTAAAGGAGTACCTTCCCCGAAGTTAATATCAACCCATTTTTTCTTTCCGTTGATTGCTTTCTCAGGGTCTTTAGCCTCTAAAGAGAAAGTAACATTTCCTCGTTCTTTTGGATCTAAAAGCGCAAGAAGTTTTTCACGCGTATCATTGATACGCTTTTGCAGCTCTTCCCCCTTTTTCTTGTTCACCATAATATCAGGTGCAATATCCAGGTTAGAACGTTCAACCAAGTCACCTGTTTCGGGGCTAATACCCTGGCCTGCGTTGGTAAACTCTGTTTTAAGCCCTTCGATATAAGTATTAAGCTCACTAGCAATAGCCTGCGCCTTTTTTGCGTTTTCGTAAATCGGCTTAGCCCTTGCTGGCTCATCTTTTAATTTTGTTTGTTCAAATGCTGCAAATAGCTGGCTTACGCTATTGTCAACATTTTTGCGCGATGTTTGCAAACTATCATTGATGTTTTTAAAAGCATTCAATATCGTGTCTGAAACATTTAGTGCAAGCATAGCGAGCAATACCAAATACATGATATTGATCATCTTCTGCCTTGCGGATTCTTTACCTCCTGCCATGTTCTGTTTTTAAGGATTCGTTTAAAAAATTACTATTACTTAAAAAGATATTAAACACGTGGCTGGTTCATTGCTGAAAGCATGTTACCATATACAGAGTTTAAAGAAGACAAGTTTTTAGCAAGGCGGTTAACCTCGTCTTTAAATTGCTTAGAATCATCCAATGATTCGTTGAAGTTCTGCATTGTTAACGAAAGGTTCTGATAGAACTTATTCATCGATTTTAAGTGTGCACTTGAATCTTGAAGCTCCAATTCATACACCGCATTTAATGCAGATAGGTTCTTGGCAAGATTGTTTACTTGCTCGTGGTACGCTTTAGAATCCACACTTGCACTAGCCATCTCTGAAAGATTTGCAGAAGCTTTTTCAAATGCGTTACTTAATTTATCGAAACCATTACTTGCACCCTTCACTTTATTAGAGAATTCAACGGTAGCAGTAGCAGCATCTGCTGTGGTAGAGATAGCAGCTACTTTATCACCGAAAGTGCGTAAGCCTGTTCCCAAGCTATCTATTAACTCAGGTCCTATTTTAGCATCGGCAAGCATTTTGTCTAAAGCGGCAGTTGAATTTGGTGAATCAGTTTTTGTCTGGCGTACGGTTGCCTTTGGCAATTCACCGGCATAATCTTCCGCTAACTCAGGGTAAACTTTATGCCATTCCGGATCCGGTTTAGGAGGGAAAAAACCTGTTAAGAAGAACAAGAACGCTTCTACTCCAAGTCCTGCTCCAATCATATAATTACCCCAAACACCACCAAGGTGAAGGATCTTAAATAGTGCTCCAATGATTACGATACTTGCACCCCATGAGATTGCAACGTGC
>Ga0307408_100003447_pt1 | contig 10822 bp, 12 predicted proteins | sample 322Cmetagenome_FD_202116 | JGI IMG/M metagenome (GOLD analysis project Ga0307408, IMG submission 202116) | Maize rhizosphere microbial communities from greenhouse at UC Davis, California, United States - 322HYB-C-3 | ecosystem: Host-associated > Plants > Roots > Rhizosphere > Soil | place... | reverse complement strand
AGGTGGAAATGGACCAGATCGTGGAGAAATCGCTGCGCCGCGCAGGCCTGTGGGAAGAAGTGAAGGACCGGCTGGGCGAAAGCGGCACCGCGCTTTCCGGCGGTCAGCAGCAGCGCCTGTGCATCGCGCGCGCGATCGCGGTCGATCCCGAGGTGATCCTGATGGACGAGCCCTGCTCCGCGCTCGATCCGATCGCGACCGCCAAGATCGAGGAGCTGATCCACGAGCTGCGCGGAAGATATGCGATCGTGATCGTCACCCACAATATGCAGCAGGCCGCCCGCGTTTCGCAGCGCACCGCCTTTTTCCACCTCGGCACGCTCGTCGAATATGGCGACACGTCCGAGATTTTCACCAATCCCCGCGAAGCGCGGACCAAGGATTACATCACCGGCCGCTATGGTTGAGCATTTTGGGGCTGAGGAGACCGGATACATGGCGACCACCGGACATACCGTAAAAGCATTCGACGACGATCTCGGCCAGCTCCGCGCTCTTGTGTCGGAGATGGGCGGACGCGCCGAAACGGCGATCACCGACGCGCTTCATGCGCTCGTCCGCCGCGACCTCGACGCGGCGGCGCACATCGTGGAGGATGACAAGAAGATCGACGCGATCGAGGCCGAGATCGAGCGCCAGGTGGTGCGCCTGATCGCGCTGCGCGCGCCGATGGCGGACGATCTGCGCGAAGTGCTCGCCGCGATGAAGATCGCGAGCGTGATCGAGCGCATGGGGGATTATGCGAAGAACATCGCCAAGCGCGTGCCGATTCTGACCGAAGCCAAGAATATCGAGCCGCTTTCGATTCTGCCCGTGATGGGCCGGCTGGTTTCCGAGATGGTGCACAACGTGCTCGACGCCTTCGCCGCGCGCGACGCCGACGCCGCCGTCAAGGTGAGCGAAAGCGACAAGGCCGTCGATGATTTCTACAACAGCCTGTTCCGCACGCTTCTGACCTACATGCTCGAAAATCCGCACAACATCACCGCCTCGACTCATCTGCTGTTCATCGCCAAAAACCTCGAACGCATCGGGGATCATGCCACCAACGTCGCCGAGATGGTCTATTTCGCGGCGACCGGCCACCAGATGGCCGAACGGCCGCGCGGCGAGGACCCGCTGCTGGGCGCGGGCGAATAAGCCATGGCTCGCGCCCGTCTCCTGCTGGTCGAAGACGATGCCGCGCTGGCCGAACTGCTGATTTGGCATTTCCAGCGCGAGGAGTTCGCCGTCCAGCATACCGGCGATGGCGAGGAAGCACTGCTGATCGCGCGGGAATCGCCACCCGACCTGGTCTTGCTCGACTGGATGATCGAGGGACTTTCCGGGCTCGAAGTCTGCCGCCGGCTGCGCCGTCTATCGGAAACCGCGAATGTTCCGATCATCATGCTCACCGCCCGCGGCGAGGAGGAGGATCGGGTTCGCGGATTGGAAACCGGCGCGGACGACTATGTCATCAAGCCCTTTTCCCCTCGCGAGCTTGTCGCGCGGGTCGGCGCGGTGCTCCGCCGCGTCCGCCCGGCGCTGGCCGGGGAGCGGCTGGCCTATTCCGACATCGAAATGGATACGGTGAGCCACAAGGTGCGACGCAGCGGGGTCCCGGTGCCGCTCGGCCCCACCGAATTCCGGCTGCTCAAGCATTTCCTCGAGCATCCCGGCCGCGTCTTTTCGCGCGAACGGCTGCTTGATTCAGTCTGGGGACGCGATTCCGAGATCGAGCCGCGCACGGTCGACGTCCACATCCGCCGACTGCGCAAGGCGATCAATCTCCAAAATCAGCCGGACATCATCCGCACCGTCCGCTCCGCCGGCTATGCGCTCGACAGCGAAGGCCCGGCGTAGGCTGTCACGGTCAGCGCAGCAGCACCCATGTCGGCGCATGATCGCTGGCCTTATCGCGGCCCCGCACTTCCTTGTCGACGCCGGCGTCCAACAGCTGATCGGCGGCGGCCGGGCTGAGCATCAAATGATCGATGCGGAACCCCGCATCACGCGGCCAGGCGTTCATCGTATAATCCCAGAAGGTATAGATCGGCCCTGCCGGATGGCGGACGCGAATGGCGTCAGTCCAGCCTTGATGGCACAGCCGGCGGAAAGCGGCCCTGGATTCGGGTTGCATCAGCGCGTCCTGCGCCATCGCGCGGGCCGAATAGACGTCGTCCCGGTCGTCGGTCGGAATCACATTATAGTCGCCGGCCAGCACCACCGGCTGCTCGGATGCGAACAGGGCGGCGGCATGGTCGATCAGCCGATCGAACCAGGCGAGCTTGTAATCGAATTTCGGTCCCGGCACGGGATTGCCATTGGGCAGATAGATCGATCCAATGATCACGCCGTCCACTGCCGCCTCGATATAGCGGCTGTGACTGGGATCGGGATCGTCGGGCAGACCCCGCCGGATTTCGACGGGATCGCGCCCGCGCGCGAGGATCGCGACCCCGTTAAAGCCTTTCTGCCCGTGCCATACCGCGCCATAGCCGGCATCGCGGATCGCGGCCTCGGGGAATTTGGAATCGTCCGCCTTCAACTCCTGGAGGCAGGCGACGTCGGGCTTGGCCTCATCAAGCCACTCGAGGAGACGCGGCAGGCGGGCGTTGATGCCGTTGACGTTGAAGGTCGCGATCTTCATGGGTCCGCACCCTAGCTGGCGGCAAGCGCGCCGTCACCCCGCGCGGGGCCGGAGTCAGATCGAGAAGCTCGACCCGCAGCCGCAGCCCGAGGCCGCATTGGGATTGGTGACGCGGAAGGCCGCGCCGCCGAGCGATTGCACGAAGTCGACCGAACTGCCACGCACCAGATCAAGACTGACCGGGTCCACGACCAGCGTCACCCCGTCGCGCGTTGCGATGGTATCGTCGCCTTCCACCCCCTCGGCCAAGCCGAACGAATATTGGAAGCCCGCGCAGCCGCCACCATCCACCGCGAGGCGGAGGATGGCGGGCTTACCCTGCTTGCGCGCGATCGCCGCGACGCGGCTGGCGGCGGCGGGAGTAATGTCGATCGTCGCGGCTTCGGTCATGCGCCACCAGATAGGCATGGAAAGGGCCGCCGGCAATGACCGGCGGCCGTACGCGACTCGGTTAAGGGCGAGAAGATCAGTTGTCGGGACCGCCCAGGGCGATCTGGGTGGCTTCGGCGCGGCGCTGCACGGCGAGCAGATAATCCGAAGACTGTAGGAACGGGAGCGGGTTCACCGCGCGACCATCGATACGGACCTCATAATGGAGGTGGCTGCCGGTCGAGCGGCCGGTCGAGCCCATCAGCGCGATCAGATCGCCGCGCTTCACGCGGGTGTTCGGCTTGACGAGGATTTTGGAAAGGTGGCCGTAGCGGGTCTGGATGCCCTTGCCATGCTCCAGCTCGACAAGGTTGCCATAGCCATTGGCCCATTCGGCGCGACCGACGACGCCGTCGGCCGTGGCGTAGATCGGAGTGCCTACAGGACCGGCCAGATCGATCCCGGCGTGCATCGCCGCGCCGCCGCGGAACGGATCGGAGCGGACGCCGAAGCCGCTGGTGAAGCTGGCGCCGGCGACGGGCTTGGCCGAAGGGATCGAGATAACGCCCTGCTCAAGCTGATCGAGCTTCTTCCAGGACATGAACAGCGCGCGAAACTGCGGATCGCCATCCTGCACGACGGGGGCCTTGTCGCCGAGCAGCGCTTCGAGCGGGCCGCCCTGGCCCGTATAAGCCTTGAACCGCGACGGCTTCAGACCCAGCCGACGAAGCTCGGCGACGGTCGTCTTGTAGCGGGCGTCGGCGAGCTCATGAAGAAATGCCTGGCGCTGATCGATCTCGGCGGCCTGCGCGGCGACGGTCGCGCGCATCGCGACAAGCCGGCTCTCCATCGCGGCGACTTCGGCGCGGCGGGCGGACGTGTCGACGGAGGCGGCGGAAAAGAGATGAATGGCGGAAAACAGCGACCAGGCCAGCAGCACCAAGGCAGCGATCGCAAAACCGATCTGGATGCTGGGGGTCACCTTGACGCGGCGGAGGGTGGAACCGTCATGAACGAAGAGGTCGCGGGTCCGAACCAACTGACGGAACTGTTCGCTCCATCGCCCGTTCTTTATTGTCTCGGCACTCTGCATTCAAAACCCTCGGCGACCATATGCGTCGGTTCCGCGGCGCTAGCCGTGGAGCCTCCTTTTTGATGCCGTCTGTGAGATGCCCACCCCGCGACGACGCCCGAGCCTTGTGTAAAAGGCAACCGTTAACGGCAACCCAGTGCGTAGAAATCTTGGGTCAGACCGGCTGCGGAACGCGCCGAGTCGTTGAACGGAGGCTTAATACGCCCCCGAAAGTATCTCGCGACCAGCGCCCGCCACTGCTCGGCAGGCGCGAATCGCTGCACTGCACAACATGATTCGAACCAACGAACTCCGGTCGCGACATGGCCGATCTCGTCGGCGTATATTCGCTCGAGCAGCCGCGCCGATCGCACGTCGCCCGCGGCCGTGAATCGCTCGATCGTCGCCGGCGTCACGTCCAGCCCGCGCGCTTCGAGGACCATCGGCACGATCGCCAGCCGGGCGAGCGGATCCGTCGCCGTGGCCTCGGCCGCCTCCCACAAACCGTCATGTGCGGGAAGGTCGCCATAGGCAGCGCCGAGCGCGCGCAGACGGCGATCGAGGATAGCGAAATGCATCGCTTCCTCGGCGGCCACCCGCATCCACTCATCGACGAACTGACGGGGAAAACCCGCGCCGAACCTCCCGATCAGGTCGAAGGCGAGGTCGATTGCGACATATTCGATGTGCGCGAGCGCATGGAGCATCGCGATCCGCCCGCGATCCGATCCGCCGCGCCCGCGCTTGGGCATGCGGGACGGCGGCAGCAGCTCGGGCCGGTCCCCCCGCGCCGGACGATCGGGCATGGCGACGTCGAACCGCCAATCGAGCCGCCCGAGCCGCCAGTCCCGGGCCGAAGCCCGCGCGGCCTTTACCTTGGCGGCGGGATCGTCGGTAAGCAGTACCGCGCGCGCGGCTTCGGCGATGCTGGGCGTCAAGCGAGCTCCCGCGCAGCGGCCAGAACCGCTTCGGCATGCCCCGGCACCTTCACCTTGTGCCAGATGCGCACGATGCGGCCGTCCTTGTCGATCAGGAAGGTGGCGCGATCGATGCCCATATATTTGCGGCCATAAAGGCTCTTTTCGATCCAGGTTCCGAATGCTTCGGTCACGGCACCCTCGGCGTCGGTCGCCAGCGGGATCCTGAGATCATATTTGGCGATGAACTTGCCGTGCCTGGCAGGCGGGTCCTTGGAAACGCCGAGCACCGCGACGCCCGCTTGTTCGAATTCCCCGGCAAGCGCCGAAAAATCCTGAGCTTCGCGGGTGCAGCCCGGGGTATCGTCCTTCGGATAGAAATAGAGGACGAGCGAGCGCCCCTTGAGGCTCGAAAGCCGAAGCTCGCCGCCATCGGGCGTCTGGAGGGTCACGTCGGGCGCAGCATCGCCTTCCTTGAGCATCTTGGTCTCCCTGTGGATGAGGCGCTTTAGCCCAGGCCCGCCACCCTGCGCCACTCCCCGGAGACGACCCCTCGCGCTGAATCATAGGCCGAGATCAGCGCCTCCCAGCTTTCCTGTCCGCAAGCGCGGGCGACCACCGGCCGCGAGGCCGGAGGCGGTGCGTCCGACCGGGGCGACACGAGGCGCAGCGTCACCAGCATCCGCGTGAGCAGTTCATGCGCGGGAATGAAATCGCTCGACAGCCATCCCTTGGCGGCAAGCATACTGGCGGCGGAACGCAACCGCGGATCGAAGCCGGCGCGGTTGGCGAGCTGGAGCAGGTGAACCGTGAATTCGGCGTCGACCAATCCACCCTCGATCAGCTTCACGTCGAATGGGCCGGCGGGGGGCTTGTGCCTCGCGATCTCGGCACGCATCCCAACCGCGTCCTCGATCAGCCCGACCGTGTCGCGTTCCCGGTTCAGCGTTACCGCGATAACCCGATCGACCTCGGCCCGTGCGGCATCCGATCCGAACACGACCCGCGCCCGCGTCAGCGCCATATGCTCCCACGTCCAGGCGCTCTCGCGCTGATACTGGTCGAAGCTTTCGACCGAAACCGCGAGCAGCCCTTGCGCGCCCGAGGGACGCAAGCGCGTGTCGACATCGTAGAGCGGCCCCGAGGCCGTCGGTACGCTGAGCGCGGCCGACACGCGCTGGGCCAGGCGATTGAAATACTGGGTGGCGCCCAAGGGCTTGCGTCCATCCGATTCGGCGAGATGGTTGCCCGTGAAGAGATAGACGAGATCGAGATCGGATGCGTGGGTCAGCGCTCCACCGCCAAGCCGCCCGAGCGCGAGCACCACCAGCTCGCCGCCGGGCACGCGTCCATGCGCGGCTTCGAATTGCGCGACGGTCGCCACCGCGAGCGCCTGCAAAGCGGCCTCGGCCACACGCGCATAGGCCGAGGCGACATCGATCGGATCGGTCACCCCCTCGATGAGCTGCACACCGAGCGCGAAACGGCGCTCGCCCACAAGCTGCCGGACGCGGTCGAGCAAGGTCTGATAATCGTCATCGCGCTCGCCGGTAGCGAATTCGGCGGCCAGGCGCGCTGTCGGCGGGGGCTGATCGAAGGCGGTGGCGTCGATCAGTCCGTCGAGCAGTTCCGGCCGCCGCCCGAGCGCCTCCGCCAGGACCGGCGCGTGACTCAGCAGATCGGCGAGCGTCCGGGTCAGCGCCGGACGCGCCTCCAGTAGCCGGAACAGATTGATCGCACTCGGCAGCCGCGACACCAGGCTGTCGAAGCGTTTGATCGCCGCGTCCGGATCCGGCGCGCGGCCGAATGCGCCCAGCAGCGCCGGCAGCACGCCTTCCAGAGCGAGCCGCGCGGCGGGCGTCCGCAGCGCACGCAGCTTGCCTTCGCGCCAGCCCTCGATCCGCGCCCGCGCGGTCGCGGGATCGGGGAATCCGGCGTCGCGAAGCCCGGCTTCGAGCAGCGCCGGATCGGCGGACATGCCCACGGGCGCATCGCCATCGAGCGCGTCATAAATCGCGCCGACGGCGTCGACATGCGGCCTCAATGCCGCAATCAGCGCAGCGCCATCGGACAGGCCATGCAGCGCCGCGACATTGTCCAGCGCGTCCTCCCGGCGCGGCAGACTGTGAGTCTGCTGATCATCCACCATCTGCAGACGATGCTCGATGGTGCGATAGAGCCGATAGGCATCGCCGAGCGTGCGCGCCTCGGCGGCGTCGATTCTTCCCGCCGCTGCCAGAGCCCCAAGCGCATCGAGGGTCGCCGGAACGCGCAGGTCCGGCTCGCGGCCGCCATGAATGAGCTGATGGATCTGAGCGAAGAATTCGACCTCGCGGATGCCTCCCCGGCCCCGCTTCAGATCATAGCCGGGGCCGAGCAGCTGGCCTTGAGCGTGGTGATCGCGAATGCGGCGCGAAATGCCGCGAATTTCCGCCACCGCCCCATAATCCAGCGCGCGACGCCAGATGAACGGGCGGATCGCGGTGAGGAACGTCTCGCCGAGCGCGACATCACCGGCCGCCGCCCGCGCGCGGATGAAGGCGGCGCGCTCCCACGGCAGCGCCATTGATTCATAATAGCTGATCGCCGCCTCGATCGGCAGTGCGAGCGCGGTCGCTTCCGGGGAGGGGCGCAGGCGCAGGTCGACACGGAATACATATCCGTCGCCGTCGCGCGTCTGCAGCAACTCGACGACGCGGCGTGCGATCCGCACGGCGGCTTCGGCAGGCTCCTCGCGCGGCCGCGTCGGAAGCGTCGCGGGATCGAACAGCAGGATCGGATCGATATCCGATGAATAGTTGAGCTCGCGGCTGCCATGCTTGCCCAGCGCCAGCGCGACGAATCCGCGCGGCTCCACGCCCGGCGTCCGTTCCGATATCGCGGCCCTAATCGCCCTATCAAGCGCGCGATCAGCAAATTCCGAGAGAATTGCGAGGACCTGTTCCACCGATAAGAACCCCGACAGATCGCCCAGCCCCGTCGCCAGGGCAATGGCTTGCCGTTCCCGACGCAGCGCGCGGCCGACCTCCGCCGCATCGTCGCCCTGCTCACGCGCGCCGGCCAACGCTCCGGCGATATCCCCGCCCGAGACGGTGGCGACGATTTCCGGACGACGAGCGATCAGGCTTCGCAAGAAAGGCGAATGCCGGTCTGCTCGCGCGATGGCGTCGGCAACGCTTTCTGATGTGGTTGTCGCAATCATATCACAGCATCCGGCGCACAGTGGCCCCGGCGCAATCTACACGCAACCCCATGGGCACATGGACGTTCTACGAGCCATGGAGCCGATCAAACAGGGAAAGCGCGTCTGGCCGAATATGGCGCAGTTCAATTCGGCCACATTGCCGCCGGTACAGCAGGGCGTGGGTGACGCGCTGCGATCGGCCTATATCCCCCGCGCCTGCGATATGCCGAAGGATATTGCGGCTCTCCTCGCGAAGCTCAACTGAACGACCGCTTCAGTGGTCGCGGCTTAGATCGTCGACCTCGGCCATGATCGATTGCAGGGCCGTCTTGCCCGCATCCACCTTGTGATCGCGGCGCGACGGCAATTTGCCCTCTGACAGCAATGCCTCCAGCGCCACGCGCCCGCGCGCCACACGGCTCTTGATCGTGCCGACCGCGCATCCGCAGATTTCAGCCGCCTCTTCATAGGCGAATCCGCCCGCGCCGACGAGGATCAACGCTTCACGCTGGGGCTGCGGAAGATGCAGCAGGGCGCGTTGCATATCGCCCAGTTCGACATGGCGATCCTGGCTCGCGGGCGCGGCCAGCAGGCGGCTCGCGGTCAGATCATCCCATTCGCCCTTGAATCGGGCGCGGCGCATCTGGGAGAGGAAGAGGTTGCGCAGGATGATGAAGGTCCAGGCGCGCATGTTCGTGCCAGCCTGGAAACGCTGGCGCGCCGCCCATGCCTTGAGCAGCGTTTCCTGAACGAGATCGTCGGCAAGATCGCGGTTGCCCGAGAGCGAGCGGCCGAACGCGCGCAGATGGGGAATGACCCGCGCGAGCTCTTCCTTGAACTCGGCATCGGAAAGGGGCACGTGCTCGACGGGCTCGCGCGTCTCAACGTCCAACCGGGACACTTCTGTCATTCGCTTCGGTTCCCCGGAATTATATTGGAGGTCCCCTTCCATCGCCCCCACATAGGAGCCATGGCCGCGCATTGCGATGGCGAGAGCCGCGGGTTTCAAGATTTTACCGCCAGAGCAGCAGCAACGCCGCGAACAGCAGGACGACCATCCCCAACGATATCGGCAGGATATAACGCGTCACATGCGGTGTCGCGCCAGCCCTAGCCTGTTCCCTGGGAACGTGAACTTCGCCTTCGTCCATGATTGCCCTGCGATGCTTCACCAGACGGGCCAACGAAGCGTTCGACGCCGGGTTCCCGATTTCTTCAGGCGGGCACGGTCGCGGAGTCGAAGAACAGGGCCTGACTGATCGCGGCCTTCACGGTGGAACGCTGGAACGGCTTGGTGATGAGGAAGGTAGGCTCGGGCCGTTCGCCGGTGAGCAACCGTTCCGGGAATGCCGTGATGAAGATCACCGGCACGCTGAATTCGGCGAGGATGTCCTTGACGGCATCGATCCCGCTGCTGTCGTCGGCGAGCTGGATATCGGCCAGCACCAATCCCGGGCGCTGCGCCAGGGCCTGAGCGACCGCCTCGTCGCGCGTGACCGCGACGCCGGTCACACCATGGCCGAGATCACGAACGATCGTCTCCAGATCCATGGCGATGATCGGCTCATCCTCGATGATCAGCACCTCGGCACGGGTCTGCCGTTCGATTTCGGTGAGAGCTTCGGCGACGAGCAGCTCGACTTCATCGGCGCTGGCCTCGATCAGATAACCCGTGTCCTCGGGGGTGAAGCCTTCCATGGCGGTCAGCAGCAGCGCCTGGCGCGAACGCGGCATGATCTGGGCCAGCCGCGCCTGGGCGATCCCCTCCGCATCGCCGGCGAAATCGCCGCCGTCCCGGACCTCATCCGCGTTCGCGGACGACCAGATGCGCTGGAATGTGCGGTACAGACCAAGCCGGGCATCGACCTCGCGGGGAAAATCGCCCGGCGCGGCGACGATGGCTTCCAGGGTGGCGCGCACATAGGCGTCCCCATGAGCCTGGCTGCCGGTCAGCGCGCGCGCGTAGCGGCGCAAGAAAGGAAGATGCGGAGCGAGTTCCTGGCCGAGCGACATGGTCTGCTGATACTCCCGTATATCCTGTTCGGATGTTGTGGTGGCGAGGGTAATCGAATGCAAGCCACAACCCCCCGAACATAAGCGCGAGAAGAGATATTACCCCGCGCTTGCAGGGAACAATCGTTTCAGTTTTTTGTTTCCACGGCCGCGCACTCAATTTATGCGCTGCCGTGATGCAAGTCGCGGCGTCTTGGGGGCCGCGGCCATCCGATGCCGGGGTTCAAGGCACGAGGATCGGTCTGTGGAATCATGGGGGACGGGCGTCTTGGCTGCTGATGAAGACAAGAAAGTTGCGTCCCGGCCAGACAGTCCAGCTCGAATTGCCAAAGCGGGAACCAGGAAAGCGTCGCGGGGCGTTCGGGGCGTTCGTGACGCCAATGTCGGCAATGCGCTCCGCTCGGTTTATCAGCAGACGGTGAATGAGGATGTTCCTCCTGAATTTCTCGATCTGCTTGGCAAGCTGACCTGAAGGCCCGCTGGCGTGTCGCCCCGGTCATCGCGGCGGCTGCCTGAGCGTGCGGCTATGATATTCTCCATTTCGAGGCTTTCGACCGGCGCCAAGATGCTGGCCCTTCTGTCCACGGCGCTCTTGCCGCTCGGACTGATCGCGCTTTTCGCTTCGCTCGACCTGGTGC
>Ga0307408_100003446_pt1 | contig 10822 bp, 8 predicted proteins | sample 322Cmetagenome_FD_202116 | JGI IMG/M metagenome (GOLD analysis project Ga0307408, IMG submission 202116) | Maize rhizosphere microbial communities from greenhouse at UC Davis, California, United States - 322HYB-C-3 | ecosystem: Host-associated > Plants > Roots > Rhizosphere > Soil | place: USA... | reverse complement strand
AGATCAAGGATTTGATCGGCGATTCGGTAGGCCGCGTCGAAGCCGGCAGCGAACTGGTGGACCAGGCCGGCCGCACCATGCGCGAGATCGTCGCCAGCGTGCAGCGCGTCACCGAGATCATGGGCGAGATCACTGTCGCAAGCCGGGAGCAGACCGACGGCATCGAGCAGGTGAACCAGGCCATCGCACAGATCGACCAGGGCACGCAGCAGAATGCCGCGCTGGTGCAGCAGGCGGGCACTGCCGCGGGATCGCTGCAGGCGCAGGCCGGCAGCCTCTCGCAGGCGGTCAGCGCGTTCAGGCTCTGACCCGACGCGGCTTCGCAACCCGCCTGCCGCCGCCACGTATGAACACCCGCACTCGTCATTGGGGTGACAGAAGATTTCTTTTGTGAAGGTAGCGGCCGAGTCGGGTCAAGTGATTCCGTCCGCTCTCCTCTGGATTCGATCGTGGCTACAGCTGTCGGCCTCGCTCTTGCAGGTCGTGGGTCGGGTTCTCGCGATGCGCCGGCCAATGACTGCTTCAGAGCTTCACGAACGGCTGGCGTGGGCCCTTCAGCGACTTTCAACTTCGCCCCCCAAACGTCGGCTTAGCAGTTGCAAGCGGACAGCAACCTCGAGCACCAAGCCGAATCACAGAAAGGCTAGTGGCGTGACGCCCTTTGCTCACTGGGGAGTTGCGACGCAGCGGATGAGGGCCGTCGGGCGCAGCTCAACGACCGAGGCGTTTAGAAACTTCGACGCCGCAAGTTCTCACCGCTTTCGCCTGGGTACCGGTCCACTCCGTATCGAAAGATCGCGAGCGTCCCATGAGCGTGATCCCCAGCACGATGTTTCCGGAGTAGTCGAAGACGGGTGCAGCAAAGGAGCAGACGCCGGGTGTGGGGTTGTTGATGGAGCGAGACACACCGTGTTTGCGCACATCGTTCAGCATGCCTTGCAAATCTTCCGCGTCTACAGGCTTTGCGATGTCCGGCCCGAGCCGCCGCTCATCCTCGAGCAGCGATTCCTCGATGAGCTTGGGCGGCAGATAGGCAGCGAACAGACGGCCTGTAGCGGTGCCCGCCAGCGACATGACGGTTCCGGTGCGAATGTTCGTGTGAAGCGGATAGATCGCGTCGAAGAGATACACGATGGTCGGACCTTGATTGCCCCAGACCGAAAGAGCCACGCTGTGCCCGGTCTCCCGTGCCAAGTCCTCCGCGAACGGCGTGGCCTCGCGGACAGGATTGAGCATTCGAAGAGTGACCAAGCCAAGTTGCATCGCAGTCGGACCTAGCCAGTAGTAGCCCGTGGAAGCCTCTTGGGTGACCAACCCCAGTTTGGCGAAGCTCACGAGATAGGGGTGAGCCTTTCCGGGGGCCATGTCCGCAGCCTTCGCGAGTTCCCTCAAAGGCATCGGGCGACCCTGGGCGCCGAGCGCAAGCAGCAATTGGCCTCCAGCTTCGATGGATTGGATGCCTCTACGTTCCTTCTCGGAACTGCCTTCGTTTTCGCTGGTGGCCATGCCGTCTCCTAACAATCTGATTCTACCTACTGGATTAGATCAGGGTAAACGATTAGTACAGGTAATATGCGTTAGCACAATACTAACGCCGTTGGGTCGCAGATGAGACCCCTTACCTCCAGGAGCAATGGGTCAATGAGCAAGCAGGAAACTGAGTACGACGTATTGGTGGTCGGCACTGGCGCGTCTGGCATGTCGGCAGCAGTCACCGCGGCTCACCAAGGCCTCAAGGTTCTGGTCGTCGACAAGGCGGCGGTCTACGGCGGCACCACCGCACGTTCAGGCGGATGGCTTTGGATTCCCGGCACCAAGCTCGCGAAGGAGCAGGGCATCGTCGAGCCGGCGGGGGCGGCGCGCGCTTATCTGCAGCACGAGGCCACCACCCATTTCGACGCGGCGCGCGTTGATGCCTTCATCGAAAACGGACCAAAAGCCTTCGACTTCTTCACCGAGAACACATGCGTGCAGTTCGACATGCCGCCGGTGTTTCCCGACTACCACGCTGAAGCGCCTGGCGGTCAGCAGGCTGGCCGGTCCATGGTGACTCGCCCGTTCGATGGACGCGAACTAGGCAGCCGGATTGACAAGCTGGCGCCGCCTGTGCCCGAACTGACCGTGTTCGGGATGATGCTGGGCTCCGGAAAGGAACTGTGGCACTTCCTGCGTGCCTTCAAGTCGTTCGAATCATTCTGGTACGTCGCCAAACGCTTCGGCGGCCATTTGCTCGACGTCGTGAGGTATGGCCGCGGGATGACGCTGACCAATGGCAACGCCTTGGCTGGCCGACTTGCGAAGGCCGCAATGGACCTTGACGTCCCGGTCTGGCTGAATTCGACAGTGAAGTCGCTCATCGTGGAAGGTGACGCCGTCGTCGGAGCAAACGTCGTTCAGGACGGCAAGTCGCTCGAGATCCGAGTGCGCCGTGGCGTGGTCCTCGCGTGCGGTGGCTTCCCCTATGACGTGGAGCGTCGTAAGCAACTGTTCCCGCATGCGCCGACCGGCCGCGAGCATTTCACCCCGTCGCCCGCACTGAATACTGGTGACGGCTTGCGCCTGGGTGAATCCGTCGGAGGCTGGGTTGACCCCACGATTCCGAATGCTGCAGCATGGTGTCCAACTTCGGTGACCAGGCGCAAGGATGGTTCCGAGGGCGTCATGCCCCATTTCATCGACCGCGCGAAGCCGGGGGCGATTGCGGTCACCCCGACAGGACGCCGCTTCACCAACGAGGCGCTGTCTTATCACGACTTCATCCAGAACCTGGTGAAGGCCTGCAAGGGGATGCCGGAGGTCACTTGCTGGCTCATCTGCGATCACAAGCACCTGCGGGAATATGGATTGGGCGCAGTGGCGCCGTTTCCACTGCCCATCGGCAAGCATCTGAAGAGCGGTTATCTCAAAAAGGGCAACAGTTTGCAGGAACTGGCCAAGGTGATCGGCGTGCCCGATGTGGCGCTGCAGGAGGAGGTCGAATCCTTCAACCGTGATGCCGCCAACGGTGTCGACACGAAGTTCGGCAAGGGCAGCACAGCCTACAACCGCTTCCAAGGCGACTCCCTGGTGGCGCCGAACCCGTGCATGGCTCCAATCCGCCAGGGCCCGTACTACGCGATCAAGATTGTTGTCGGCGAGATCGGCACATTCGCCGGCCTCCTGACGAATGAGTTTTGCCAAGTCCTCACGCAGGCTCGGGAACCAATCAACGGTCTCTATGCCGTCGGCAATGACGCCGCCAGCATCATGGGGGGCAACTACCCCGGCGCCGGCATCACGCTCGGTCCGGCGCTGACCTTTGGCTACGTGGTCGGTAACGCTCTTGCAAACCAACCGAAGAGACCTGCGGCCGCTGATGTCGTCCAGTTGGCCACTCCGCGCCAGCGTATCCGCGCCGCCTGATCCCCACAAACGAAGCAGGACGCATATATGGAAATCTCCGAACTCATGGCACCACAGGTTCTGAACGGGCGCATCGCTCTTGTGACTGGCGCAGGCCAAGGCAATGGCAAGGCGATCGCAAAGGGTCTCGCGAAAGCGGGCGCCAAAGTCGTCGTAACCGATCTGAATGAAGAGAACGCCGCAGCAGTTGCTGCCGAGATCAATGCTGCAGGCGGCCAGGCCGTCGCATACAAGCTGGATGTGACTTCGAGGGAGGCTTGCCAAGCACTGGCGCTCACAGTGGCGAGCGAAGTCGGAAACATCGACATCCTGGTGAATAACGCCGGCATCATCATCCGCGAGGGGTTGGACAGTCCGAGAGTGGCTTCGAACCTCGAGCGCACGCTGACTGTGAATGTGATGGGCACGTTCCTTCCAACGCACGCGTGGTTGGATTCGCTGAAGGAAACCAAGGGCGTGATCATCAACGTCGGGTCCATCGCTTCGAGCACCGGAATTCCGAACGTCGTGGGGTACTCCCCCTCCAAGGGCGCGGTCAAGCTCATGACGCAAGCGCTCGCGGTCGAACTGGCGAAAGACGGTGTCCGTGTGAACGCGATTGCACCAGGTGTCATCGAGACGCCCATGACATCGTTCACGCGGGAAGCGCCAGATCGCCTCGACAAGTTCATGCTGCGCACGCCGATGGGGCGCGTGGGGCAGCCCGAGGAACTGGTCGGCCCCGTGGTGTTCCTGGCATCGCGCATGGCTTCCTACGTGACAGGCGTGACTCTTCCCGTTGATGGCGGCTTCCTCGCTTCCTGATTCGCAGGCTTATTCCTTCCTTGTTCACAACCCTGAACTCACTGAGTTCGATAAATCCGGAGACAGCTATGAGCATTCCTAAGTTCCTGAAGCGGGCCGTACTTGCCGCGAGCCTTGTTGCTGCAACGGCCGCAATGGCTCAAGATATCAAATTGGGCTACAACGGCGATTTGTCGGCCTCTCCCTCGGCGCAAAGCGGCCAAGCAGCAGTGTTAGGGATGGAAGCGGCGATCGCCGACATCAATGCTGCGGGCGGCGTCCTTGGCAAGAAGTTGACGCTCATCACTCGCGACGACACTTCGGCACCACCGAAGTCGATCCAGAACATGAGCGAGCTCGTCGATAACGAAAAGGTCGCCGCCGTGTTCGGTCCGACCAACTCCGGCAATGCCATGGCCTGGAAGCACATCGCCAACCAGAAGAAGATTCCAGTCATCGGCAACGTGGGCTCGGGCACTGACATCACGAAGCCGATGAGCCAGGGGGCCGACAACTACATGTTCCGCGTTTCGATGGTGGACCGCGAGCAGGTCGCCGCGCTGATGGCGTATGTCAAGAAGAACACGGACAAGTCGAAGGTCGTCGGCTTCATGGCCGAGACGACCGGATACGGCCAGGGCGGCCTGAAGGACATGGAAGAGATTGCCAAATCCCAGGGCATCAAGATCGCGGCGACGGAGCGATTCGGCGTTGGCGATACGGACATGACTTCCCAGCTGAGCAAGATGAAGTCTGCGGGCGTGGACACGGTGGTGGTCTGGGCGCAGGGAACCCCCATCGCTCAACTGGTACGCAGCATGGAGAAGATCAACTACTTCCCCCTGGTACTGACCTCGTGGGCCGCAGACAACATCACGTTCTATGACGCAGCAGGCAAGACGTTGGCCGAAAAGCCGATCTTCATGCGCACCGTCAGCGAGACCCGTACGCCAGCCCAACAGAAGCTGTTCGACCGCGTTGGCTCGAAGCTGAAGGCGCCGGGCTCCTTCTCCTTTGCGCTGCACGGCTACGACTCGGTCATGCTCTATGCCGCCGCAGCGAAGCAGGCCAACAGTTTTGACGGCCCTGCCGTGCGTGTCGCACTCGAAGATCTGAAGACGCCGGTCCAAGGCGTTCTCAAGACCTACGACAAGCCCTTCAGCAAGACCAACCACGAGGCCTTGACGGCCAAGGACCTGGTGTGGATTCGCTGGAAGGACGGCAAGCTGATGCCGTACACAGACTCGATCGTCGGCTCACTGGCCGGCGCGGACTTCAAGCAGTAACGCGACTTGCGTATCCGGGCCGCATCCGCGGCCCGGGCAATCATCTCGGAGGCAACTATGGTTGGGGCGCTCTTACAAGCGATTCTCAGTGGCTTGGCCGTGGGCGGTGCCTACGCGTTGGTCGCGCTGGGTTTCAGCATCACTTTCACGACGACCAAGACACTGAACTTCTCGCATGGCGAGTTCGTGTCGGCAGGTGCATTCATCGGCATGAGCGCGCTCTTCCTGGTCCTGGGACTTCCTGTGACCTCGACCACCTTTGGGCAGGCACTGCCAGGCGCTGGAGCCCAGCTTCTTGCTCTAGCGGCAGCGCTCGGTGTCATGGGCCTTCTCGGTTGGCTCCTCTACGCGGTTGGTGTGCGCCCTTTTGCAGGACGCCCGGGCATGGCCTGGGTCATGAGCACCCTGGGCTTCGGAGTCATCTTGCAGAGTATCGGCTTGGCCATCTGGGGTCCCAAACCCGTGGTGGTACCCGGTCCGGTGGGTGATGAGGTGATCCGCCTCTTCGGAATTGGCGTTCGTCCCCAGGAGCTTCTGACGCTGGCGGTCGCCGTGGTCATCATGATCGGCTTTGACTTCGTCATGAACCGGACCATGGTGGGAAAAGCCATGCGTGCAGTGGCGGCGAACGGCAACGTTGCCAGTCTCATGGGCATCAACACCAACGCCGTGATGATCGGCGCCTTTGTGATCAGTTCGGCGCTCGCAGGGCTGTCTGGCTTCCTGCTCGCGCCGATTGCCCAGGCGTCGCTCTTCATGGGCCTCACCGTCGGCCTGAAGGGATTCTCTGGCGCAATGATCGGAGGCCTGAGCAACCCGCGCGGCTGTGTGATCGGCGGCTTCGTTCTCGGTGTGTTCGAGTCGTTGGTGAATCTGTGGCAAGCGCAGTGGCGTGAGGTAGCCGTCTTCGGCCTCGTGATTCTCGTCCTGGCTTTCCGCCCGACAGGCTTGTTCGGCAAGAAGCTGGTGGAGAAGGTATGAAGCGCACTCGACATCTTGCAGGCGTACTGCTCGCCGCCGCCGCGCTGATCGGCATCACGTCCCTGTTCGGAAACGACTACTACCTGCGCATCGTCTTCATGATGTGCGTCTACTACCTCTGCGCTGCCGGCATGAACGTGCTGGTGGGCTATGCAGGGCAGAAGTCGCTGGGCCAGGCTGGGCTCTTCGCTGCAGGAGCCTATGCGGTTGCACTGCTGACGACGCGTACCGAATTGAATCCATGGCTCGCGCTGGTGATGGCAGCCGGCATATCTGCGGTCTGCGGCATCCTCATCGCTTTGCCATCGCTGCGAGTAAAGGGACCTTACCTCGCCATGGTGACGCTGGCGTTCGGCATTGTTGTGGAAAAGCTCGTGGGCGAATGGACCGAGGTGTTCGGCGGCGCGCAAGGTATCTATGGCATCAAGGCCCTGACCTGGGACGGGCAGCCATTGACCTCGTTGCAATGGGTCTGGCTTGGCATTGGCCTGTGCGTTTTGACTCACCTCTTGTTGCGCAACCTTCTGCAGGGTCGCTTCGGCCGTGCACTGCTTTCGTTGCAGGCTGACGAGATTGCTTCTTCATCGGTGGGTGTCCGGGTCTATCGCGCCAAGGTCATCGCCTTCGTCGTTGCCGCTGTTACGTGCGGCATCGCTGGTGCGCTGGTCGCCCAACAGAACCAGTACATCAACTCCGACTTCATCACCTTCCATCTGTCGATCTTCATCCTGCTTCTGGTGTTGTTCGGCGGGGCGGGATCCCAGTATGGACCGCTGGTCGGCACCGTCATCCTGACGGCGGTCGATGCCGCCTTGGCGCGCTGGCCATCGGCGCAGCATTTCCTGTATGGCTTCTTGCTGCTGTTTGCGCTCTATGTGATGCCAGGCGGCGTGACCGGCCTGTTGTCGAAGTGGTTCAGACGGTCGATTGAAAAACCTGAACTGTCGAACGCTGATGCCGCACCCACGCACATCGGCCTCGCGGGCCAAGGGGAGCTGCTGGTGGTGCAAGGAGTCACCAAGAACTTCGGCGGCGTTAAGCCAGCCCAGAACGTCTCGTTCCGGCTGCAGCGCGGGCATATCCACGCGCTGATCGGGCCGAACGGGGCCGGCAAGAGCACGATGATCAACATGCTGACTGGCCTGATTGACCCGACCGAAGGCTCGATCCGGTTCCTTGGCCAGGAAGTCTCCGGCCAGCCGGTGCACTCGATCTGCTGCATGGGGATGGGCCGCACCTTCCAGAACCTGCGTCTCTTCGCTGAACTGTCGGTGCTCGACAACGTCATGCTCGGTCGTCACAGCCGTATGACGAACGGCTTCTTTGCTTCCCTATTCCACTTGCCGAGCGCGAAGAAGCAAGAGGCCGCGACGCGGGCGCGCGCCTTGCAGTTGCTGAGTCTGGTGGGCCTGCTGCATCTGGCGCACCAACCTGCTGCAAGCCTGTCCTACGGCTTGCAACGTCGCGTCGAGCTCGCGAGGGCGCTGGCGACTGAACCGCAACTCCTTTTGCTCGATGAACCTGCTGCCGGTCTCAACCCGCAGGAAACTGCCGAGCTCGGGCAGTTGCTGCTTCGGATCGGCAAATGCGGTGTGAGCATCTTGATGGTCGAGCATCACATGGATCTTGTCATGTCGATTTCCGACCACGTCATCGTGCTCGACTACGGCATCAAGATCGCCGAGGGCAAGCCCGCGGAAGTGCAGGCCAACCCCCGGGTTGTCGAGGCCTATCTTGGCGTCGATGAGCCCGAAGAAGCGTTCGCGGCAGCCTGAACCGGAAGGTCAAATATGCTGAAACTCGAATCAATCAAGGTTGCTTACGGCGCCATTCAGGCGGTCAAGGGCGTGAGCATCGAAGTGCGCAAGGGCGAAGTGGTGACCATCATTGGCGCCAATGGCGCTGGCAAAAGCACCTTGCTCAAAAGCATCTGCGGCTTGGAGCCGGTCAGCGCAGGTTGCATCCTTCTCGATGGCAAGGACATCACGAACGTTGCGTCACATCAGCGTGTGGCCCTTGGAGTCGCGATGTCCCCGGAGGGCCGAGGCGTATTCGCCGATCAGACCGTGCGAGAAAACCTGATGCTGGGTGCTTATTCGCGAAGGAGCGACCCTGCCGCCACGGCAGCCTCCATCGAGCGCGAGTTCAAACGGTTTCCGCGACTGCGGGAGCGCCAGGACCAGTTGTCTGGAACCCTGTCCGGCGGTGAGCAGCAGATGCTGGCAATTTCCCGCGCATTGATGAGCGACCCCCGTTTATTGCTGCTGGATGAACCCTCGCTCGGCCTCGCACCCTTGATCATCAAGGACATCTTCAATGCGATTCGCCAACTGCGCGAGGCCGGCCTGACCATCCTGCTGGTCGAACAGATGGCCAAGCAAGCGCTCGGCGTTGCTGATCGGGCCTATGTACTCGAAACAGGGCACATCACCGCGGAGGGTACCGGTCGCGCACTCCTTGACGATCCCAAGGTCAAGGCGGCCTATCTCGGTTCGCACTGATCCATTCACCCAATCCACACAAGGAGTACCCATGACCGAAACAAAAAAGTTCGCGAGCCAAGCAGATTTGGAAGAAAAGAATGTCACCTTCAGCCAGATCTCCGAGCACGCTTGGGCATACACGGCCGAAGGCGACCCGAACACCGGCATCATCATCGGAGACGACGCCGTGCTGGTTGCTGACACCCAGGCCACGCCGGCCATGGCGGCCGATGTCATTCGTCGCATTCGAGAAGTGACTGACAAGCCAATCAGGTACGTCGTGCTGACTCACTACCACGCGGTGCGTGTGCTCGGTGCCAGCGCCTACGGCGCGGAACACATCCTTGCGAGCCAGGACACGTACGACCTCATTGTGGAGCGTGGCGAGCAGGACAAGGCCAGCGAGATCGGCCGCTTCCCGCGTCTGTTCGCAGGTGTCGAGACGGTGCCACCTGGAATGACTTGGCCCACCATGACCTTCACCGGAAAGATGACGCTGTGGCTGGGCAAGCTAGAGGTACAGCTGCTGCAACTCGGCCGCGGTCACACGAAGGGCGACACGGTTGTGTGGCTCCCTGGCGAGGGCGCTTTGCTGTCGGGAGATCTGGTCGAGTTCGGTGCAACACCCTATGCCGGCGATGCCTATTTCAAGGATTGGCCCAAGACGCTGGAGAACGTCGCTGCGCTCAAGCCAAAGGCGCTGGTGCCCGGCCGCGGTGCCGCGCTGACCACGCCCGAGGAAGTTTCGAAGGGCCTCAGCGAAACACGCGATTTCATTTCGGACGTGTACTCCAATGTTCAGAAGGGTGTCGATGCCGGCAAGGACCTGAACGCCGTCTACAAGGACACGTTCGCTGCCATGAAGCCCAAATATGGCCACTGGGTGATCTTTGACCACTGCATGCCGTTTGACGTCACACGGTGCTACGACGAGGTCACCCAGTACACCGATCCGCGCATCTGGACCGCCGAGCGGGACGTCGAGATGTGGAAGACCCTGGAAGGTTGACGCCTTCGCTCGCAAGAGCAAGCACCGATATCTGCATTGTCTCGCGCTGACGCCAGGTCGGCGCGCGCCGCGATGCGCGATACCTATCTGGGTACTCGGCAACCCGCGACCACTCCAGTCGTCGCCCCTTAACTGACAGGCTTCGTATGACGTCCAGCGCCCCACTTCTTTTCCAGCCACTTCGGCTTCGCGGGCTCGTTCTCAACAATCGAATCGTCATCTCGCCAATGTGTCAGCATGCGGCCGAATCCGGACGTGCGACTCCGTGGCATATGGTCCACCTTGGGAAATTCGCTCTCGGCGGTGCTGGACTCATCCTCACCGAAAGTACCGCCGTCGATCCTCGAGGACGCATTGGAACGGCGGATCTGGGCCTTTGGGATGACAGCCAGATCGAACCGTTGAAAGGCGTCGTCGACTTCGTCCATTCCAACGCCGGTGCTATCGGCGTTCAGCTGGCCCACGCGGGTCGCAAGTCGGGAAGCCAGCCACTGTGGGAAGGGGGCGCAGCGCTGTCCGAGCAACGCCTCGCGTCGGATCCGCAGCCTTGGCAACGTCTCGGGCCGAGTGCGCTGCCGGCAGGACCCGGCTGGTCTGCGCCGGTTGCGCTGGACTCTGCTGGCATTGCAGACGTGGTGCAGGCCTTCGTCGATGCGACCTTGCGCGCGGAACAGGCGGGCTTCGATGTGGTGGAGCTCCATTTCGGCCATGGCTATCTGGTTGCGAGCTTCCTCTCGCCCAATTCGAACCACCGTAATGACGAATGGGGCGGCAGCCTCGAGGGACGCATGCGTCTCGCGCTTGAAATAGCGCGCAAGGTTCGTGCTGCCTGGCCCGAAGGCAAGCCTCTCTTCTGCCGGCTTTCGGCGGTGGACGGC
>Ga0307408_100003445_pt1 | contig 10824 bp, 6 predicted proteins | sample 322Cmetagenome_FD_202116 | JGI IMG/M metagenome (GOLD analysis project Ga0307408, IMG submission 202116) | Maize rhizosphere microbial communities from greenhouse at UC Davis, California, United States - 322HYB-C-3 | ecosystem: Host-associated > Plants > Roots > Rhizosphere > Soil | place: USA... | reverse complement strand
GCCCTCCGAAGGCAGGGGTCGTGGGTTCGAATCCCGCCTGGTGCACCATCTTCTATCCCTTGTATTACAAGGGGTTAGCTCCACTGCCAGAAACCTGTCCTAGTCCTGAAAGTCGTTTTTGCCACAAATTTGCCACACTCAAGTGTGGCGGGAATGGTCGAAATGGCAACAATCAGGAATCGCGGCGAGTATCAGTGGGAAGCGCAAATTCGCCGTAAGGGCTATCCAGCCCAGCGAAAAGCCTTCGAAACCAAATCCGATGCCCAAGCCTGGGCACGCATGATCGAAAAGCGAAATCGACCGGGGTATCTTTGTCTCTCGCGTCGAGGCTGAACGCACCGCCTTTCATCAACTCATTGATCGCTATCTTTGCGAGATTGCTCCGAAGCACGAAAAAGCATACTCGCATATCAAACGTCGGCGAGCCCGGATGTAGTTGACCTTTACAGTTGGCTGTTCGCTTGCTTGACGATACATCTACGAAAAGGCAGCCAACCGACGCTGGCTGCCCAGTACGATTGGCCTCGTGATACTTGCAGCTTACAGTGACCACTCATTCGACAGAGACTCTGCCTGCTTCAGTACCAGCTCAACTGCATCTGATTGCTGATCTGGCGGGTACTTCCACCGCTGCAAACAACGACGCACCAAAATGCGCAGCTTTGCCCGTACGCTTTCACGAACCTGCCAATCGATAGTCGTACTGGCCCGTAGCTTCTCGGTAAGTTCCATCGCGATTTTCTTAAGCGTCTCATCACCCAGCTCGCGCACCGCGCTTTCGTTGTTAGCCAACGCATCGTAGAAGGCAATTTCATCGTGGCCCAGGCCCAGCGAGGCTTCCCGCTCCAGCGCGGCCTTGAATTCCTTGGCCATCCGGATCAGTTCTTCGATGACCTGCGCCGTCTCGATCGCTCGGTTGTGATACTTGTGTAACGTCTCCAGCAAGCGGTCGCCGTACTTCTTTTCCTGCACTACGTTGTTGCGCGCGCGCGCCTTAACTTCGTCACGCAACAGTTTTTCCAGCAGCTCCACGGCAAGGTTGCGGCTTTCCATCTGCCGCACGTCCTCCAGGAACTCGTCCGAAAGCAGGCCGATGTTGGGCTTATCCAACCCGGCCAGCGAAAAAATATCGTCCACCCCGTCAGAGATGATGGCATTGTCCAGAATTTGCTTGAGCGCACTGTTCCTCTCGGCATCGCTGCGCTTCTTATCGATAGTGGTGAACTTGGTGATGGCCGCCTTGATGGCCGAGAAGAAGGCAATCTCCTTACGCAGTGACGCGGCCTCATCCAACGTGCCACACAACGAAAAGGCCTTTGTCACCCTCAACATGGTGTCCAGGAACCGTGTTTTCCCCTGCTTCAGGCCCAGAATATGGTTGGCAACGGGCACCAGTAGTTCGAGCGGTCGGCTCTCAAATGCGCCGTAGTCGAAGCCGTGCATCATTCCACGCACGATATCCATCTTCTCTAACAGCACAGCCAATGCTTCAGCAGAGTTGTGCGTGGGGTCACCTTTACCTTTGGCGTCGGTATAAGTCTTCAGTGCGGCTTTCAGCTCATTGGCGATGCCGATGTAATCCACCACCAGGCCGCCAGGCTTGTTCTTAAACACACGGTTGACACGGGCAATGGCCTGCATCAGGTTGTGGCCTTTCATGGGCTTATCAATGTACATGGTGTGGCAACACGGCGCGTCAAAACCTGTCAGCCACATGTCGCGCACAATCACCAGCTTCAACGGGTCCTTCACGTCTTTAAAGCGAGTTTCCAACCGTTTCTTAATCTGCTTGCTGTAAAGATGAGGTTGCAGCAAGGACTTGTCGGCAGCCGACCCTGTCATCACGATCTTGATAGCCCCTTGCTCGGGGTCATCGCTATGCCAGTCAGGGCGCAAACTTACGATGGCGTTGTAGAGATGGGCGCATATATCGCGACTCATGCACACGATCATGGCCTTCCCCTCTGCCACAGATAAGCGCGCCTCAAAGTGCTTGATCAGGTCTCGCGCCACCTGCTGCAGCCGAGGCTCTGACCCCACAAGCTTTTCCAGCGCGGCCCACTCGCCTTTGGTTTTTTCTCGGCTGACGATGTCTTCTTCGTCTTCAACAACCTCATCAACCTGTTCGTTGAGCGTGTCGATTTCGGCTTGGTTCACATCCAGCTTGGCCAAACGGCTTTCGTAGAAAATCGGCACTGTTGCGCCATCATCCACGGCATCCTGAATGTCATAGATGCTGACATAGTCACCAAAGACTTCGCGGGTATCACGGTCTTCCAAGGCAATGGGCGTGCCTGTAAAGCCAAGAAACGTGGCGTTCCTCAATGCGTCATGCAGATGTCTGGCATAGCCGAACACGTACTTGCCGGTCTTTGTGTCCAACCGGCCTTTGGTGCCGTACTGGCTGCGATGAGCCTCATCAGAGATCACTACGATATTGGTGCGATCGGAGAGCAATGGATGCGCCTCTTCTTCCTCCTGCAGCGCGAACTTCTGCACTGTGGTGAAGATAATGCCGCCCGCCTCGCGGGATGCCAGCATCTCGCGTAGCTCATCGCGGTCGCCGGCTTGCAGCGGGGTGGTCTTCAGCAAGTCACTGGCGGCGCAGAAGGTTGCGAATAGCTGGCCGTCCAAGTCGTTGCGGTCGGTCACGACGACCAATGTAGGGTTCTTCATTTCGGGCTGCTGCAGCAGCTTGCCCGCGTAACAAGCCATGGTGATGCTTTTACCCGATCCCTGCGTATGCCACACCACGCCCGCTTTGCGTGAGCCAGGCTGCACCTCCTTGCCATAGGTCGCACGCTCTTCGTGGACCGCAAGCAGACCTTTGTCCGTAGTTTGGGAGGCTATCACCGTGGCGCGCACGGCCTCACGTACCGCATGGAACTGGTGATAACCGGCAATCTTTTTGACGATGCTGTCGCCATCCTGCTCGAACAACACGAAATGCCGTATGTAGTCCAGAAATAGCTCCGGCTTGAAGAAGCCACGCACCACCGTCTCCAGCTCCATCTGCAGGCGTGGCCGGTCGTCTTCGTTGAGGATGGTGCGCCAGGGCAACATACGTTCGGCGTTAGCCGTGAGCGAACCCACCCGCGCCGTCCAGCCATCACTCACCACCAAGGCGGCGTTGCTGTTGAACAGATCGCTGATCTCATCTTTGTATGTCTGCAGCTGATTGAAGGCGTCCCAGACGTCTGTTTGTTCGTTGGCTGGGTTCTTCAGCTCCACCACGGCCAGCGGTAAGCCATTGACGAAAGCGATCAAGTCGGGCCGCCGTGGCTGTCGAGTTCCGGAGATGGTGAATTGATCCACAACCAGAAAATCGTTGTTGCTGGGCTGGGCAAAGTCAATGAAATACACCCAGTCCTGCTTCTTCTGCTCGCCGACTTCAAATTCCACCGACACACCGCTGAGCAACAAACGGTGCACGCTGCGGTTGCGCACGACCATCTGCGGCTCGCTCACTGTTTGCAGCGCATGCACGGCCTGCTCAAGGGCGGCAGCCGGGATCTGCGGGTTCATCCGTGCCAGTGCTGCCAGCAGACGCTCTCGCAGAACCACCTGGTGGTAGTCAGTGCGCTCAGGGGTGTTGCTATCCGGGGCAATTTCCGGGCCGTGGGCAAATTGCCAACCAACCTGCTGGAACCAGCTCAGGCACAGTTCTTCGAGATGCTGTTCGTTCAACATGTGTATCCCTTACGCCTTCCTGGGCTAGCTGGCAGATGCCCTGGTTTGCGATGAAATAAAAAAAGGCTTATAAATCAACAGATTATTGTCAACTCGGAAACCAAGGCCGATTTGCGATGAAATGACGGCTATGCCCATGCCGGGATATACCGCGCATAGCGTCTTGAATCCGGCGCGTTCGGGTCGCTCTTGACCAACCCCTGCTCCATCGTTGCGGTAATGATCTGCGAAATGGTGTTGCTACTGCCCTCAGGCAAGCCAAAGCGTTCGCGCAAAGACTGATTGGTCATCTGCTTGCGCAGCACATACTGCAAAACACAATGCTGGAAGCACGCGCGAACGCGGTCGCTGCCATTCATCTCGCGGAATGAGCGTGGGCCGTGAATCACCACAATTGTGCGCCGATGGCCGGTCAAAAACTCGGGGGCAGGCAACTGCATCAACTCCGCCGCTTCGATCACCCGATCAATGCCGCTGCTCTTTTCTTCGCAAATCCCGAAACGTCGCATCAAATCGGCCAACCGCTCATTGCGAGACTGGTAACCGTCGATAAAGCGCTCAACCGGTACAATGGGCTCTCCTGGGTTGGAGATCTCCACACGATTGCTGAAAACCTCCACTACAGGAGAGGTGCCGCCCATATCAAAATCCTGGTGGATCAGCGCATTGGCAAGCAACTCTCGCACCACGACTTCGGGCAGCAACTTGACCTCTTTACGAATCGCCCCTTCGATCACTTCGTTCTGCGGCAACTTGCCCATCACATACTGCACCAGCCCGGCAAAGCCCACGGCATAGCCCTTCTCGCCGGTCACATCCGAGACGGTCCGCATCTTGGATTCGCCGGCATACAGGATCACACGCGCCGCCTTACGGCTGATGTCGGGGAACTGCCGCATGTTCTTGGCCAGCAGCACAGCACCAATATGCAAAATGTTGAAGCCCGCCGAGGTACGCTCAATCAAGCGCTCATCCAGCAAGCGAGCCAGCACGCCCTCTTGGTCGGTAGGGTAAGGCAAACGCATCAAGTCGAAGAAGGTCTGGGTATCGAGCAACTGCACCACATCTTGTGCAGACACATCCTTGAGCGAGGGATTCTCCAGCCAGCTGGGCTGCCCTTCCGCGAAAATCTTGCGCAACTGATCCTCACTCATCGGTACCAGTTCTTCGCCAGAGCGCATCAGGTAAGCGCCATCATGGTGGTAGGCCGTGCCCTTGGGGCGCGCCGGAATACTGAACACCACAACCCGCCCATCCGGATGAGCAACGGCCTCTACGTCCACGCGAAAGCCCACCCAGTGGAACAGCTTTTCGGCGATATGCTGGGTGTCGGGAAACGCCTGGCTGCTCACCACGGCGCGCGGCGGTTTGTCCGCAACACCAAGCACCAGATGCCCACCGCCCTCGTTGGCAATGGCCACGCAATAGCGGCACAGCTTGCGCGTGTCGTACTGGTTACCCGCCTCTTTGAATTCGAGGTTCTGGGTTTCGGAGGCGATGCCGCGCCAGATGTCGACTTGTGCCGGGGAAGTGCTCATCCAAATACCACCTGTTTACGCGCTACAGCGATAGCCAGTCTGAGAATTTTTTCCAGCAGGCTGTGATCCGGCTTACCCTCAGCATCGTGGGGCGTCGTATACCAGAGCGGTCGAATCCTCAGTTGCAACAGCCGGGCTTCCTTACGAGCCCGTTCTTGCTGTGTGGCAGGTTCATTAAGCAGGGCAAAGTGATCCGGGATTTCAAATGCTGCGTCATCGACCACTAATTTGAAGAGATCGAGCGTCTTGTCCTGCTCCAAGCTACAGCCCAAGAACAGCAGTGAGTGGCTGATAAAGATTTGCCGCAGCGCTCGAGGCAACTGTTTTTGGAAAGCGAACGGCTCGCCTGCAGCACCGCCGTAGGCCTCCTGATACTGCGCCTGGGTGAATACATGGGTGTTGGCCTGCCCGGCATCCCCGTGCAGCTTCAGAATGCACCGCTCACCGCGCAACAGCCGCTGTACGAAGTTATTGCCCGCCTGCATGCCGTGCATATAGCCATCCAGAGGCTGGGTCTTTTCTCGAAACAGGTCTTCGATGACCGTATCGAAATTGGTGGTGACGATACAGCCGTTGGCGAGATCAGGTAACAGCGCAACCGGCCCGGTGATCGCTCCACGCTGGCGAAACTCGGTCTTGATGAAATGCCGCACAATTTCTGCGTCCGTTTCGTGCAACACTTGCGCGGCTTGCAGGTAGTCGTACTGCGCCATCAGCGGCTCGATATCCTGCACATCAAGGCCACCTAGCTTTTGTGCGATCTTGCGCAACGCCTCGCCCCACATCGGATAACCGCAGGGCTTGGAAAGCCCCGCACCGACAAACGGTGCGATTCGCCCGAAGCGGATGGCATCCACCAGGTCAAGAAAGACGGCTTGCTGATCCGAGTCCTTGATAAAGGCAGTCGCCGCTTCATGCTGATTGACCTGGCACTGGCCCTCCCAGTGATCCAACTCATCCAGGTAGGCGTCGCGCTCTACCCAGTATAGGGCATCGCTCACCTTCACCAGATATTCATGTTCCGGGTCGCGCAAGCTTCTGAATGACAGCGGCTCGGCCTCATCGATCACCGCATTGAATGCTTGATTCGACGAATACGCTGCCTGCAAAGCCTCCTCGACCTTGTCCACGATCAGCTTGTTTTCACGGAGCTTCTTTATGTCCATCAAGCGGTCCCTGCTTGTTCGGCTAGCGTTTCGACAGACAACTCGCCCGAGAGCAGCTTCGGGAGAAGAGTGTTACGCAATTCACCGAGCACACGCACCTGTTGAGCGAAGCGTTGCACCTGCCGAAAGAGAGGGGCAGTCGCGACTTGAAATGCTGCCAGCAGCACGGGATCTGGGGTCAGCAAAGTCAAGGACTCGATGTGCGCCTTAGTGATAGCCTCGCGCGACGCACCTGCATTCAGGCCGAGCAAATAGCTCTTTATATCTGGCCGCAGCAGGTGCATGTGAATAAAACGCGGCGGTACGCCAGCCTTGGCCCGGATTATTGCTACGTGCTGACTCACTCGAGCCGGAAGTGCACCAGGCTCGACAACACAGGTACGCAGAATTGACGCACCAGTGATGTTGAGCAGGACATCGTTTTCTTGAACAGTGACACCATTGAGCTGAGTGGCGGCTTCGTCCGAAATGCGGGCCAAGCCCTCCCAGACAAAAAAGCCGTCGTAGACGTTTTGACTGCGAATGAGCGCCACGCCCTTTTCGAGGTAAACTTCTCTGCCACCTCGCGGCGTTGAACCGCTGCCAATCTTATCCGTGAGCTGTGCCAGTGTTTTGTAGCTCCAGCCCTTGGGAACCCCACCCAGCTCCGACTCTACCATCTCATCCGGAAACAGCGCAGCGGTGGCAGCGAGTTGTTTATATTGCTCAGGCGGCAGCGCATCGAGTTCGGCATCAGGTTTTCCGCTGATGTAGCTTATTGCGGCGCGCTGCGGGTCGCGGCCCTCGGCAAGGGCTGCGATCTTGGCTTTAACCGGGTCGAAATCAACAAACCACGATTTGAAGAGAGCTTGCGCCATGGCTTCGAGGGTTTGGTTGATGCGCAGGTTGAGATTGACCTTGTCGGCAACTGAGAACCGGATATTGGCGATGCGTTCTTGCTTCTCCTCTGAGGGCAGATCAACTTCAAGCTTCAGAAGTTCAGATTGGCGAATGCCTTGCACAGTTGACCCTGATGCCCTTGCCGCAATCTGGTTTTGCCCTTCCGAAGACGCCAACCAGGCGGCCAAGTACCTTGGGTTGACCCGGCTTGGATTCGGACGTAACCCAAATACTCGCTGACCGAGCACATACTTCTGGTCATCATTTACGTAGAAAACTTCGCCCATTGGGGCTTCAGAGGTGAGAATGATGTCTCCTTCTTGCACCTCCACGGTCATCCACTTTTTGTACATCTCGGGAGACGCGTACCGCATTGAACCTACATCAACCAAAACATCCGTCTTGACGTGCTTAGCAGATAATACGGGAACACCGGTCGAGAAAAATTCGTCAAAACCCAGCTTGTTGGGGGTCTTGCCGCGATGATCGATGATCAGCTCCAAAAGCTCACCAAGTGGCCGCTTTGTCGGCTTAGATGACATAACCCAACCCCGCCAAATTCTTCTTAATCTCATCCTCCAGCTTGGCACTCTCCTCAAACTGCTCCGCCAGTTGCGCCGTTAGTAGCGCCATCTTGTCGGCGAAGGCTTCGCCGTCCTCTTCCTGCTCTTCGGCGCCCACATAGCGCCCTGGCGTTAGCACATGCTCGTGCTTGCGAATGTCGTCCAGAGAGGCCGAGTAGCAAAAGCCCGGCACGTTCTCGTAGCCGTCGCCGTGCTGCCAGGCATGGAAGGTGTCGGCCACCTTTTTGATGTCGTCCAGCCTAAAGTCGCGCAGCACGCGGTCTTTCATATAGCCGAGCTGGCGCGCGTCGATAAATAAGAACTGACCGCGCCGGTCACGCTTCTTTTTGTCCAAGTTGAAACCGTTAGCCTTGTCTTTGGTAAGTAACCAGATACACGCCGGAATTTGCGTGTTGGTAAACAACTGGCCCGGCAGCGCGACCATACATTCCACATAGTCTTGTTCGATCAGTTGCTTGCGGATTTCGCCTTCGCTGTTGGTATTACTGCTCATCGAACCATTGGCCAGCAACAGTGCCATGCTACCGGAGGGGGCCAAGTGGTAGAGCATATGCTGCAGCCAGGCAAAGTTGGCGTTGCCTTGCGGTGGCGGGCCCACCAGCCAGCGGGGGTCTTGTTCCAACTTGGCATTCCACCACTCCTTCATGTTGAAGGGCGGGTTGGCCATCACGTAGTCGGCGCGCAGGTCGGGGTGCAGGTCGTTTTGCAAGGTGTCGCCGGGCTGGCCGCCAAAGTTGAAGTCCAAGCCACGAATGGCCATGTTCATGGCCGCCAGTTTCCAGGTGGTGGGGTTGCTCTCCTGGCCATAGACGCTGATCTGGCCGGTCTTGCCGTTGACCATCTTGCCGCCATGTTCGGCGATAAATTCCTCGCTTTGCACGAAGAAACCGCCCGAACCCATGGCCGGGTCGTATACCCGCCCCTTGAACGGCTGCAGCATCTCCACGATCAGCGTGACGATGCTCTTGGGCGTGTAATACTGGCCGCCCTTTTTGCCCTCTGCCAGAGCGAACTGGCCAAGAAAGTATTCGTAGACGTGGCCGAGGATGTCTTTGCTCTTTAGATTCAGCGGCTGACCGTCATAGCTGGGCTGGCTGAAGTTGGTGTCAGAGAAATGCGCGATCAGGTCGGCTAACTTGTGGCTTTCGAGCTGGGTACGGGAAAACTCCTTGTTGAGCACGTTCTTTAGTTTGACGTTCTCACGCTCAATGGCTTCCATGGCGTTGTCGATCAGCCAGCCGACGGTGCGCATCTTTTCTGCTGTATCTTTACCCGGCGCGTTCCAGGGCAAAGGTTCGCCGGGTGGCAGTTGCGCCAACTCCCTCAGGGTTTGCCAGCGCGCCTCAATGGGCACCCAGAAGACGTTTTTTTCGGTGTAGTAGTCGCGCACCTCAAGCTCGGCGGCGACATTTTCTTCGTACTCTTCGCTGCCGAGGTCGCCGTAATCCTCGGGGTCCATAAAGTAATCGTCGGCAGGGTTAGTGAGTTGCGCGCGTAGCTCACGCTGGCGCTCCTCGAAGGCATCGGATACATATTTGAGAAAAATCAGGCCGAGCACCACGTGCTTATAAACCGATGCATCCAGGGAGGAGCGCAGCTTGTCTGCGGCTGTCCAGAGCTTCTTTTCGAGCTCAGTGAAGAATTGTTGTTCGAGGGGGTTCATCTGGTCATTCCCTAATAGCTAGGCACGCCCTTTCAATAGGACATGTCCAGCGAAATTCGCGCTCAACGCCTCGCTGAGAGCTGAGAGCTGAGAGCTGAGAGCTGAGAGCTGAGAGCTGAGAGCTGAGAGGCTATAGTGCGCGGAAAGATACACGCCGTGTCCCTGTAAACGCCATAGCAAATGGAATGTCGAGTCACTACCAAAGGCATCTGACTGGATCGCCCCTGCTTTTGTAGCCATCGAAGAATCACCAATGGCGTAAGCATTATCGTCCTTGATTGATCGCATCTGGCTGTTCTCTGCTAGTCACTTCATCGGCGTATATTAGCCAAGGCCGATGCATTCGGTCGTTAGCGAATGCAATTGACTGGATCACGGCAATGCAATTTGGACAAGCGCGATGCTGCAGCGACAGATGCCACAAATTTGCACACTCCTCTCACTAAGCGGGTCGAAAACTCGCTAATCCCAGAAAAAATAATCCGTTGATGCCAGCTAACTCTAGCTAACGCCTTGATTCTAAACGTCGATTTTTAGGACTCCGAAGGCTGGGGGTCGTGTGTTCGAATCTCGCCTGATACACCATTTTCCAAGTAGCCCCAGGTCGCGAAATCTGGGGCTTTTTTGTGGAGGCGAATTTCACTCAACGCTTGCGCAACGCCTCCAACCGCGCCGGCAAGTCCTCCTTGGGAAAACGCTTGTGTAGCGCCAGCAGTTTTTCATCAGCGGCCTTGCTATCCCCCGCCTCGCGCAAGCGCAGGATTTCCATCAAGCCTTGCTCCAGCGATGGCAATGCAGCCGGCGCCGATTTGCTCATTTTCGCCGCTGACGTTTCCGCCAACGATTGCACAGGGCTTGCCGGCGCCCGGGCCAGTTCACCCTGGGGCGCCATGCGCGTGATCGGCGCGGGCGCGGGCATGGCTGGCGGTGGTGCGGCGGCAACCGCGGGCTCTTGTTGGTCGGCGGAAAATTCCATCATCGCGGGTGCGGCCAACTCGTCGTGGGGAACGGGCGAGCGCAGCACCAGCCCGATCATCAGCGCCACACCGGCCACCGTGGCGAATGCCATCTGCCAGCGCGGTCGCTGACAGGCGTGCAACCAGCGCTGCCACAGGCTCGGCGCAGGCGTCGGGGCTTCACGGCGGGCTGCGGCCAGGATAAAGGCGTCCAGGGAAGGCGGCGGTTCGCCGCTGGGGTGCTGGCGGAAATGCTCGAGCAGCATTTCGTCGTCGGCATCCGGCGTGTGTTTGCGGTCGATCATGCGGGTACCTCCTCGGCCAACAGTCGGTGCAATTTCTGTTGGG
>Ga0307408_100003444_pt1 | contig 10826 bp, 8 predicted proteins | sample 322Cmetagenome_FD_202116 | JGI IMG/M metagenome (GOLD analysis project Ga0307408, IMG submission 202116) | Maize rhizosphere microbial communities from greenhouse at UC Davis, California, United States - 322HYB-C-3 | ecosystem: Host-associated > Plants > Roots > Rhizosphere > Soil | place: USA... | reverse complement strand
ATCCCGATGGAACGACATTGACCGTTAACACAACCCCGCTGGTTGGCCCGTCCCATGGTATACTTGTACTAAATTCGGACGGAAGCTATACCTATACACCAGATACAAATTATAGTGGTACGGAGATTATAACATTCGAGGTTTGTGACGGAGGTACTCCATTGCCATCAGCTTGCATCTCAAAAACGCTTACCATTACTGTTAATGCAGTTAATGATCCTCCGGTAGCTACAAATGATATAAGCTCTACCAATGAAGATACACCGGTAACTATTACCGTTACTACCAACGATACGGATACAGATGGTACTATAGATGCTTCAACAGTAGATCTTGATCCTGCTACACCGGGTATTCAGAATACCTTCTCGAATGCATCCGGAGATTGGAGTGTGAATACTTCAGGAGAAGTAACATTTACACCGGCATTAAACTATAACGGTATTGCTTCACTTACCTATGTGGTAAATGATAATAGCGGAACAACTTCAAATCCGGCAAGTGTTACCATTACTGTGAATGGCATAAATGATGCTCCGGTAGCAGGGAATGATTTCAATTCCACAACGGAAGGAGTATCGGTTACAGGATCAGTATCATCGAATGATTCAGATGTTGACGGAACATTAGTATATAGTGTCACTCCTGTAAACGGTCCTTCACACGGAACAATTGTAATAACAAGTGACGGTAATTATACCTATACACCAGAGAATGGTTTTGTGGGGACAGACATAATCGAGATACAAGTCTGTGATAATGGTACACCATCTTCATGCCTTACTGAAACACTAACGATTAATGTAAGCTCATCTCTTTCGGTTAATCCGGTAGCGAAAGATGATTCCTTTACAACCTCTGTTGGCCAGAATATCACCATGAATATTTTAAACAATGACGTGAGAGGTTCAGCAGATATAGAGGTAAGCTCGGTTGATCTGGATCCTTCGGAACCCGGAAAACAAAATGTAATAACACTGCCTGGTAAAGGAACTGCAAGTGTTGACGAGACAGGGGTTTTACATTTCGAGCCGGAGTCTGGTTTTACAGGAACAGTTGAATTCAATTATTCAGTAAATGACGTCAACGGTAATCCATCCAACATTGCCAGCATAACTATATCAGTGCAATCAAGCTTGCCAGAAGGAGTGGTCGTGCCAAATGCGTTTTCTCCTAATGGTGATGGATTAAATGACCAGTTTGTAATAGAAGGAGCCGAAAACCTGGATGTAGCGCTCTATGTTTATAACCGATGGGGTAATATAGTATACTCCAACAGTAACTATAAAAATAGCTGGGAAGGAAATACATCAAATGTTCAGGACCCTGGCAATGCTACAAAAATTTCGCTGGGCACCAGCGATTCAAAATTACCCGATGGTACATACTTCTATATAGTCGAGTTCGCTGATCAGTCGAAACGATACTCAGGCTTTGTTGAACTCAGAAGATAATACAATGAGAAAAAAGATATATACATTCATAATTGGAAGCTTGATTAGTTTCACAGCATTCGCGCAGCAGGATGCCATGTACTCGCAATATATGTTCAACATGCTTTCAGTCAATCCGGCCTACGCGGGTAGCCGTGATGTGATGAGTATTACTGCACTTAGACGTTGGCAATGGGTAGGGGTAGAGGGTGCGCCTAAGACGACCACCTTTACTGCTGACCTTCCTGTATGGCATGAAAAAATAGGACTTGGAATTTCTTTGGTCAATGACCAGATAGGCGTTACCAAAAACAATTCGTTATATACCAGCTATTCGTATAGGATTCGGTTCTCACGCGGAAGCACACTGGCTTTTGGGCTTCAGGCGGGTTTTACCAATATGAGAGCTAACTACTTGTCGTTGAAAACTACAACGACTGGCGATCAGGTTTTTATGCAGAACGTTAATGAATGGTTGCCAAATTTTGGTGCAGGTATTTATTATAGTACTGATAAATTTTATTTAGGATTCGCGGCTCCTCATCTCATTAACAATACAATTATTGATGGTACTGAATCTGTTCAGAAGCAGCATTATTTTGTAATGACCGGTTATGTGTTTCATACCTCTGAGGTTGTTGCATTGAAGCCGTCCATTTTATTGAAGTATGTTCAAGGCGCACCGTTAGAAGCTGACGCTAATATCAATGCGTGGTTTTATGATCGGTTTGCTATAGGAGCGTCTTACAGAACAGGAGATGCTATAGTAGGTTTGGCAGAATTTCAAATCAATCAGCAACTGAGGTTTGGTTATGCTTATGATATGACCTTAACACGAATGAAAGGTTACAGCAGTGGAAGCCATGAAATTATGGTTCGCTACGAATTCGGATCCGCTAAGAAAAAAATCCTTACACCACGTTACTTCTAAATGCAATGATCAATTTTTATAAAGGTTCTTTAATTTTCTTCATTCTGTTTTTTGTATTCGGAAACTTTGATGCAAGTGGCCAAACTTCTTTTACATTAAAAGAAGCCGATCGGTTTTATAAGAATTATCACTATACCTCTGCGATTCCATTGTATGAAAGTTGGTTGACAAAGCACCCACATGATATACCTGTGATTGAAAAACTGGCTGATTCATATTCAAAGATCAATGACTCCGGGAATGAAGAACGATTGTATAAAAAACTGATTGATGAAAAACCTGCAGACAAGAACGGACTTTTAAAGTACGCATCGGTTTTAGCAGAGAATGGCAAGTATGAGCAGTCGCTACAGTACTTCAGATTGTTTAGTGAAAAGGGAGGTGATACGCGCGGAGTGCGCTATGTGGAAGCACTTCGGAATCTTGATAAATTTTACAAGGACTCTTCGAATATTATCATCAAACCCTTAATTGTAAATTCACGTCATGATGATTTCTCTCCTGCTTTTTATAAGAGCGGAATCTTGTTTTGCTCCGATCGTGTTACAGGACAAGTAAGGAAAACCTTCGACTGGAATCAGAGTGCATACCTGGATATATACTATCTGATGGATACTACTGATGTTTTCAACGCGGGTGAAAAGCCGGAAGCAGAACACAAGAAAAAAACGGGAGTTATTACCTCTGTAACGCACAGTGATCAAACCTATCAAACCAGTAATGATACACGCACGCTGGGTTATTTGAACAGGCCGGTACATAATGATTCTTTGAAACTGGATGGCACACGTGTTGTTAAATTCAGCAACGCTATAAACACCAAGTATCACGAAGGGCCGTTGGTATTTTTTAAAGGTGAGGACTCCTTAATTTTTACGCGAAACAATTACTATAGGGGTAAATATAAAACAGATGATGAGGGCGTAAACAAACTCAAGCTATATACAGCAAAACAAACAGGCGACACATGGTCTGTGAAAGACTTTCCGTTTAATAGTAATGACTATTCCGTTGGTCATCCTGCACTAAGTCCTGATAATAAAATCCTATATTTTGCTTCTGACATGCCAGGTGGCAAAGGCGGTACCGATATTTGGTATTGTAACTGGACTCCGAATGGCTGGAGTAAACCACAAAATCTCACAGAAGTAAATACGGAAGGTCAGGAAATGTTTCCTTTCGTTGATGAGCAAGGTAATTTATACCTCGCTTCGGATGGTTGGGGAGGTCTTGGTGGTTTAGATGTTTTCTACGCAAGGAATTCTCAGCACGGATTTGATATTCCCCGTAACGTTGGCTCTCCCATAAACTCAAGCAAAGATGATTTTGGATTAATTGTTAAGGATGACGGAAGAACCGGATACTTTTCATCTGGCAGAAATTGGAACGAATCATTAGATGACATCTATTACTTTAATTCAAAAACGCCACTTGTTAAGCCGTATTTCCTAAAAGGTATTGCCAAAGAAGATTCAACGAACGTGGTATTACCTCAAACAACCATTGTTCTGTTAAATGAGAAGGAAGAACAAATAGCGGTTGTGGAAACTGGCGAAGACGGAAGTTTCTCGTTTCCTGTTGAGCCTGACCAGAAGTATCACCTGAAGGCTGATAAAAATGACTATGTTCCCTATACAAAATCCATTTCCACCGAGGGAATTAAACCTGATGAACCAACATGGGTTGATGCAATTCTATCCAAGAAAGATTTGCCTCCAACATCTTCTGTGATCACGGATAATAAAAAGAATGAAAGTCCGGATAGTATAGATTTGAAACCGAAGAATATAGGTGGAGACTCGGATGCAGGAAAGATTTTGAAAGTAAATCCAATTTATTTTAACCTCGGTAAGTCAGATATCCGTCCGGATGCAGCCAGGGAGCTTGATAAAATAGTTACTGTGATGAAACAGAATCCAGAGATAAAAATAGAACTCGGCTCTCACACAGATTCCAGGGGAACTGATGCTTTTAACTTGTCTCTGTCTGATAGAAGAGCAAAGGCGTCTGCAAAGTATATTATTTCAAAAGGTATTTCGGCTGATCGCATTGTAGGAAAAGGCTATGGCGAATCAAAGTTGATTAATAGATGTGCTGATAACGTGAAGTGTTCAGAGCCCGAACATCAGCTAAACAGGAGGACAGAATTTATTGTTATAAGTATTTCTAACTAACGGATTGAATGTTCATCCACTGAGCACCGAAGCTTAACCGATTGCAAAAAGACACTGCCTGACAAAGTATGTAAGTAGTTACTTAAACGCTTACACACTTTGTCAGGCAGTGTCTCTTAAAGTATAGCTTATAGTTTTTTGAACTTCTTAGCGTACGAGTATATCTTGGAATTTTACGATAGAGATGTACGAAGCCATTCTTTAGCGGTCTCAACATTTTCAAATGATGCGGTTTTCATTTCTGGACTAAGACTAACATAGTCCTGGATTTGCATTTCCGCAAAAACATTTCTCGGTGAAACAAATGCCAGATGGAATATACCCTCAGCAACAAGTCTTGGATTCCAGTCGGAAGCTGCCCACTCTGCTGTCGTGTTGCCATCCATTAATAATGTATTTGCAAGCCAGCCTATTTTGGGGTGATTTTTTTTCTTTTCAACAGCGAACGCCAATCCGAGGTTGAGAAAATTTTTAAACTCATCATCGGGTGCAAACCCTACATGAGTGGCAATGATACAGGGTACTGAAGAATCATAATCCAATGTTCCATGTTCTTGTGTATGCAGCCTTATTACTGATTGCTCGTTCATCAAGTATATATTTAATATGTTTCGCGCTTCCGTTTCGTCCTGAGCGCTTAAGGGGTAATTAGTAAGTTAGATTACTTGCGGTAATAGTATCAACTGAAGCAAATAGAGTCACTTTTAGCAAGTTGAATTTTAATTGATCGGTAAAGTTACTTTCATCAACATCGTAAAACATTGAACAAGTTCAATAATGTATTCTATTAGATAAATTGTGCTCAGTGATACGGGAGTTATACCTTAAGTATCGTTGAAGTTGCAAGAGTATGTAAAAAATCATGCAAAAGATTGCCATTCCTGAAAAAAAATATGCGTGATTTTTGGCTATAAATTTTTAAGGAAAAAAGGGGTAGTGGTCTTCTTTAGAATTATACTTGTTATATATATAGTATAGCTGTATTTCGGTTCGTGTTATGCGAGCCACGGGTATGTATAGTTCAATCAAGGCTAATCAAATACCAACCTTTTCAGCCCATACATAAGCCCGTTTGGTGGCATACTCAACATCCGGATAAGGAAGGCGCTCTACGGTATCAATTATTCTGAATTTGGTATCGCGAAGTAATGTCAATATCCGGTCTGTTTGCAAGAAGTGCAAATCAATATCAACATCAATATCGTTAGCCTTATCGAAATGCACAGTCTCTTCCCCCACATGAAACGAGAATAAAAAATGTGCATTGTTTTTTAAAACTCGATTTACTTCCTGGAAAGCTTTGGCGATCTGGTCATAATCAAAGTGAACAATGGCATAAAACGATACTGCCGATGCAAAATGATTTGCGTTGTATGGTAAAGCAAGAAGATCGCCCGTTTCAAATTTAAGGTAAGGAAAAATTGTATGGGCTATATTTACCATGCCTGGCGAAATATCAATACCGAGTATATCCTTTACACCCGCATCAAATAAAAATTTTGTTGTTTGCCCGGGGCCACAGCCCAAGTCAGCACATATACCTTTGTCTTTATTGAGCCGTGCAAACTCTTTCAAAAGCAAACTATCAAGATGCTTCTTGGAGAGTTCATGAATGCGAGTGGCTGCATAGCTTTCGGCAGTAGCATTATAGGTCTTTATTATTTTCTCATTCGACTGCATTTTCAATCTGCGTTATGTAAAACCAATCGCATGGGCACCTTGCCTGTTTTAACAACATCAATTGCTTCATTGATTTGAGACAACGGCATTACATCTACAATGCTTTGAATATTGTGCTTTGCTGAAAACGCCAGCATGTTCATCATGTCTTTGCGACTTCCGGTATAATTACCATATATAGTGCGCTGTGCGTAATCATACAACAACCCTACAGTAAGTGGCAATTTATTTAAAGGCTGTGCTACCACACAAAACTTACCCTGAGGTGACAGCATTTTTAAGTATGAATTCAAATCAAAATCTACATTTAGTGTAGAAAGTATAAAGTCAAATTTCCGGGTGAGGTCTGTGTCTCCATGAATGTTTGAGCTATCAATAAATTTTCCACCCAGACTACGAATCATTTTACTTTTGTCGGGAGTGCGTGAAAAGGCTGAAACTTCATGACCCATTTTATGAAGAAACTGAATTGCCAGGTGACCAAGACCACCAATGCCCAGGACTGCTACCTTCGAATTTTTGGACAGCTTTGCACGGATAATTGCTGAGTATACGGTTAAGCCGGAAGATAACAATGGAGCCGACTTCGCGGAATCGAGACTGAATGGAATCTTGAATGCAAATCTCCAATCTACTACGATATGTTTGGCAAATCCTCCGGGAAGATCAACAGCAACTACTTTTTGCTTTAAACAAAATTGTTCATTGCCTTCCTTACAGAATTGACATTTAAAACAAGCTTTAAGCTGATACCCGACACCAACACGATCGCCCTTTTTTAAACTGGCTACATTTGAACCCGTTTGTTCAATGGTGCCAATGATCTCATGGCCCGGAACCAACGGGAACTTTGAATCGCCCCATTCATTGTTAATCATCTGAACATCGCCTGTTGTAATGGCGCAATGAGATATATTGATCAGTATATCATTCGTGCCCATCCTGCTTTCGTAAAGAAAAGGTTCTGCTTTTGCACCGGGCTGATTTACGGCATACGCGGCTATCTTCATATTGATTTTATATCGTTGGCAACAATTGTAAGGTCGTTGTTAAATTGATGTCCGCCAATTGAAATTTCGCGGAAGGAAGCCCATGGAAGTTGCTCCTTATAAACTGTCAGGTGACTGAATGATATTTCTTCGTCATCAAGACAATGATAAAAATATACAGGTGTTTTCCTGTCGAGTTGATTTGCAAAATCAGGTTGCAACTTAAAAGCTTCAACCCAATCTTCATGTCCCTTCCAGAAGGGTGTAGCTAAAAGAAAAATACCTGCAATGTTTTTTTCGATCTTGATTTCCGAGAGGCATGCAAGCAGCATAGAAGCACCAAGTGAGTGACCAACTAAAATAACATTGTCTTTACTCGCAGAAATTTCGTGACTGATCTGTTTGCGTCTTCCCAGGTCCGGGGTTCCATCATTCGGCAGCAGCGGATAATGAACGGAATAACCTGGGCCTAATTTTGATTCAAGTGAAGCTACAAGTTTTGCATCTGCCTCATAGTCCTCTTCAGATCCGCCTCCCTGAAAGAATATTAAATGTTTTACCATCGCTAACGTATACTTATAGTGATTACAGTTTCAAAATTACTCTTCCGGCAAGTTGAGGGTTGACTACGACAGAATCAGAAAATCCTGTGGTATAAATATGTGTTGTCGATTTTATATCGAGTTCAAGTAAACTGAAAGCATGCCCTATATCTCTACAGGTAAAATTGTATCAGTACGTCCTGCATCCTACAATAATAATGTAAGCATCAAAAATATATAATATGATGCTTTTGCCCTGAAACCAAAATGCATCTATAGTTTTACTACATTGTAACTTCTTAAACCTGAATTTTGAAATCTAACAGTTAACAATGCAGGTACAAAAACACATTCCGAAATTTCCGTTGTCAAATTTTATCGAGCATATAGTTTATGTGAACGGATCTTTACCCATACCTTATTTGAAAGAATTACCCGATGGTGGGGTTAATCTCGTAATCGAACTTAATGATAAAACTGTTAATACCCTATACCCGGAAGGAAGCCTTCAGAAAAAGCACGAAGTTAAACGTGCGTGGATTTCAGGTTTACAGAAACAGGCAATCCTATATAAGAACAACACAGACTCTACCATCATAAGCGTCAGGTTTACCACGGGTGGCTTTTTCTGCCTTACCAAAATACCGATAACAGCTATTGATCATGTTGGTATAGAAGCAGAGACTTTGCTGGGCAACTCGTTCAGTGATTTGTACCAACGTATTATTAATGCTTCTGGTGTTCCGGAGATGTTTGCCTTGATTGAAAATTACTTTTTACAATACCGCGTAGATCATAGCACAGAACATGAGATTGTACGATTTATAGATCAGAACATCGACAAACCTATTGATTGGTTAATTCATAAATCGGGCTACTCGCAGAAGCATGTGATTCACTTGTTAAAAAAACACACGGGCTTTTCTCCTAAATATCTTCAACGGCTATACCGTTTCCAGCTGGTTTTAAAAGAGGTGCAAAATCAAAAAAATAAGACCGATTGGTTTTCGGTTGTTCATCGCTATGGATATTATGATCAGGCACATTTAATTAAAGACTTTTCGCACTTCTCCGGTATCAGTCCCACTGACTATATACATTCTCAAATGGCAATGGACGAAAACAGCCTGGTATCCGACATGATTCTAAAACTTCCTTCCTGATACATTACGGATCTGAATGAGTTGCTACATATTATTCAGGTGATTTTTACCAGGTAAATTTTTTACAATGGCAGCGGCAGTCTGTTGTCTAGCTTTGATCTATCAAAAAAACGAAACACAAACAGCTATGAAATCTTTTAAAATTGAAGTGCCCCAGGAAGTATTAAACGATTTATCAATTCGCTTAAAGCAAACGCGTTGGACAGACGAACCTGAAAATGCCGGCTGGAATTACGGCACCAATCCAACCTATTTACGCGAGCTGGTTACATACTGGCAAAATGAATATGACTGGAGAAAGCATGAAGCTGAGATAAACAAATACCCTCAGTATAAAGTGGACATTGATGGTGTAACTATTCACTATATACATGTTAAAGGAAAAGGACAAGCCAACTCACCGCTCATTCTCACGCATGGATGGCCTGATTCTTTCTTTCGCTTTCTTAAAATTATTCCGATGCTGAATGCTTCTTTCGATGTTGTAATTCCTTCCATACCCGGCTTTGGTTTTTCACAGCAAACTGCATTGAATGTTGACCGTGTAGCTGAGTTATTTAACAAGCTGATGACAAATGTATTGGGATATACTACATACTTCGCAGCAGGTGGAGATATGGGATCAGTCGTTACCAAGTCGTTGGCTGTGCAATATCCGGAAAATATTAAAGCCATTCATTTAACGGATGTTGGCTATCCGAACGGTACAGAAGATTGGAGCACGATGACACCGGAAGAACAGACATTTGGACAGCAGATCCAGCACTGGTTCTTCACGGAGGGTGCATTCAATATGATACAGTCTACAAAACCTCAAACGCTTGGGTATGCTTTAAATGACAGCCCCGTAGGACTTGCCTCGTGGATGATTGAAAAGTTTTATGCCTGGAGCGATCATGATGGAAATATAGAGAACGCTTTAACGAAAGATGAACTGATTACCAACATCATGATTTATTGGGTAAGTCAGTCGATCAATTCTTCCATCAGGGTATATGCTGAAAACGCACGGGCCAGCTATATGGGCGGGTTAAAATCTTCTCAACGTGTTGGCGTGCCAACCGGTATATCGCTCTTTCCGAAGGAAGCCCAGTTTCCAAAAGCATGGGCCGACCGAATGGTTAATGTGGCAAGTTTCACGGTAATGAAAAAAGGTGGTCACTTTGCAGCGATGGAAGTACCAGATCTTTATGCTAAAGAACTTATTAACTTCTTTGGCAAGCAAAAATAACAAATGAAGCAAGTAGCCCGATGAGAACTTTCTCATCGGGCTTTTCTTTTTGTTATATGTTTTGAGGTTTTGGGTAGACTGTATTATTTATATATCCTATACTTTGTGCCTACACTATATTTTATAAAATAAAATCGTGTGTGCTTTTTAATTTCGATTTGTTAACGATGATAGGAAAGTAGTATATGATCGGGAATTATCCAGATGGAACTTTCAGTTTTAAAAAGCAGAGCTTTAGAAGTCGTAAGGTTACTTCACTTACAAAATGGAGCGCCACTCACTAAATATATAGGGGTATAATAGCGTAAATTGAATATTTAAAACTTAAATAAGAATCATCATGAGTAAAGTCAAAGTAGCAGCATTTTCAATTTCATTGGATGGTTATGGAGCAGGGCCTGATCAAAGTTTAGAGAACCCGCTGGGTAAGAAAGGCGAGCAGCTTCACGAGTGGATATTCCCAACGAAAATGTTTCAGAAGATGTATGGCAAAGAGGAAGGAGTAGAAGGAACAGATAATGACTTTGCTGAAAAGTCATTTGAGAATATAGGTGCATGGATTATGGGACGCAACATGTTTGGCCCTGTTCGCGGCTCGTGGCCAGATGATCAATGGAAAGGGTGGTGGGGCGAAAATCCTCCTTATCATGTTCCTGTATTTGTGTTGACAAATCATGCAAGAG
>Ga0307408_100003443_pt1 | contig 10828 bp, 9 predicted proteins | sample 322Cmetagenome_FD_202116 | JGI IMG/M metagenome (GOLD analysis project Ga0307408, IMG submission 202116) | Maize rhizosphere microbial communities from greenhouse at UC Davis, California, United States - 322HYB-C-3 | ecosystem: Host-associated > Plants > Roots > Rhizosphere > Soil | place: USA... | reverse complement strand
GGATCAATCGCTGCGACGACAAACTGGATCGAAATAGAGTCATGACTCGGCTGCGCCCGCATCTCGGATCAGGGACAGTCACAAGCTGCTCGAACGCGTGAAAGTTACAGATGCGGCCACAGGGTGATACTTCCACAACCCACCCTCTGATTTTGCTTTGCGAGGTTCACGATATGGTCATCAATGATCCAGCCATGACAACTGCCTGCGTCCGCGACGCAAGCGGTGACAGTTGCGCTCTGTTTCACGAAGCGGATCGACTCAGCGAACAGGCCTATGCCGTCCTTGAAGAGCCATTTTCCACAGAGACCATGCACAAGTTCACCGAAGCCAGGAAACGCGCCGATGAGAAGTATCGGCAAGCCTGGCAGCAGTGGCAGTATGCGCAGGGCGGGCGCAGTCACTGAGCGGTGCCTGGGCCGAGCTCGACACAATCGCGATACTCCGGCACCGACACTGACCATCCCAGCTCCAGGCTGATGCGTCGGCGCAGGACATCTGAGGCATTGGGCTCGCCGTGCACGACATAAGTATGTCTGGGGGGCCGTTTGAAACCGCGCAGCCACTGGATGATTTCATCGGCATCGGCGTGCGCAGACAGAGTCTGCATCGCCACGACCTGGGCGCGAATCGGTATGTCCTGGCCATGGATCCGCACCGATTCCGCACCAGCGACAATTTGCGCACCGCGCGTGCCACCGGCCTGGAACCCTGGCATCAGGAGTGAGTTCAAGGGATTGGGCGCCAGCGCTTTGAGGTGATGCAGCACTCGCCCGCCTGTGGCCATGCCGCTGGCAGCAATAATCACGGCCGGGGTGCGTTGCTGATCCAGATCGATGGATTCCCGGGTCGAGCGCACGAATTGCGTGCCCCGGCACATCCCGTCGCATTCCTCCGGTGACAAGCGATGCTCACCGCGAAAGCGCTGATACAGGTGTGTAACGTCAGTGGCCATGGGGCTGTTGAGGTACACGGGCAAGTCCGGGATCGCCCGCTGCTGCTTGAGGCGGTAGAGGTAATACATCAGCAATTGTGCGCGCCCGACCGCGAACGAAGGCACGAGGGTGATGCCATGGCGCAGCGCCGTGCGATTGATCACCTCGGCCATTTGCTTCTCTGGTGCCTCTTCTGGATGCCGACGATCGCCGTAGGTCGACTCCACCAGCAAATAGTCGGCCTGTTCAATGGTTTCCGGGGCGTACATCAATGGATCATTCGGCCGCCCGAGGTCACCCGAACACACCAGCGTGATGCCATCGGCGACGACTTCAACGGTGGCCGCGCCCAGAATATGCCCCGCGCCGCGCAGCAGGATGCTCAACCCCGGAATAATGTCGATGCGGTGATGCAATTCGATCGGGTGCAGCAGTGCCAGCGCCCGCATGGCGTCCTGCTCGGTGTACAGGGGTAACGCTGGCGAGTGTTTGGAGAAACCGTGCTTGTTGGCAAATCCCGCTTCCTCTTCCTGCAGACGGCCGCTGTCGAGCAGCAGGATCTTTACCAGCTCACAGGTTGCCGCGGTTGCATACACCGGGCCGCAATAGCCATTGCGCACCAGCACCGGCAGGTACCCGCTGTGATCGAGGTGGGCATGAGTCAGTACGACCGCATCAAGGTCGCTCACGGGAATCTGGAACGGGTCGCGGTTATGCAGGCGCAATTGCTTGTAACCCTGGAACAGGCCGCAATCGATCAGGACATGCCGGCCATGATGCTCCAGCAGGTATTTGCTGCCGGTGACCGTGCCGGCAGCGCCCAAAAATGTCATTTGCATGGCCGTCTCCTCGAACCATCGTGTAAGCGCTATTGATCGCTCTTTCGGGTCCGGGGCAGTTGATTTTTATCAACTGCTGCTATGACTCGTCACACGGGAGAAGGCATCGTTTTCACCATCATCAAACTGCACGGGGCACGGTTCATCAGGCATTCGGCCGTGCCGCCGATGAAGCCGTCCAGCGCCTGATGGTGACAGATGCCGAGCACCAGCAGGTCGAACGCGTGCTGCCGGGCGAAGTCTTCGATCACCCGGTACGGGACACCCGAGAGCAAGTGGCTATGCTCTTGATCGAGACCAAAGCGCTCGGCCAGCGTATCGAAGGCTTCCTGCTGAGAGTCGTTGATCGCATCGCGCAAACTGTGATCCAGACTCAAGTTCGGCACGCTCATCGCCGCATCACCCACCACTGACCAATTGTTCACGTTCAACAAGTGCAACGATGCATCGCATTTCGACGCCAATGTCGATGCAACGCCGAGTATCCGGTCGTTGAGCCCTTGGGTCAGATCCTCGAGATGCGACAGGTCAATGGCCGCCAGGATCTTCAAGGGTTTCGGATGTGCGGCTTCGGTGACCAGATGCACGCAGGCGGGACAATCTCGTACCAATAGCCAGTCCAACGGCTGGTGAAACGTTTGATTGAGTGCCGAAACATGGTGAGCATCCTTGATCACCAGATCGACATGAAAGTCATTGATGTACTCAAGTACATGCGCTGGGGTGGCCCTGGCCCAGACCACTTCGGTGCTGACTTGCACGCCGGCGCCACGTTGAAACCGGGCCTGCTGCTCCAGCCACTGGCGATGCATCTGCAAATAGCCTTCACGCGCTTGCGCCATGGCGTCGTGGTCGAACAGACCGGCCAACGCCAGGGACTGGACATGATCGAACGCCACGATGTGCAGCAACGCGCCACTGGCCCGAGCAAGTGCCTGGGCGCGATCAAACGCCGGGGTGCGGGTCATTTCGGCAGGTGCGATCAACAGAATTCGTTTGAGCCTGAACATCACGTGTTTTCCTGGCAATGCTTGCCGGCCGGGGGCCAGCTCGACGTCCGTGTCCGGTTTGATAGATCGCCGACTACTTGCCTGTTGCCTTTTCGACCATCCGCCTGGCGCGCTCATTGGCTTCATCGGCGGCACGCTGCGCCTGCTCAGCTTTCAACATCGCTTCATCCGCTCGCAAACGAGCTGTTGCCGCGTTGTCTTCGGCAGACTCAAGTCGCGCATCCATCTCCTGGGCATGGCGATGGTGGTGGCTGCAACCGGAGGTTGTAGCCAACAGGATACTCAGCAGGATGATGGACAAACGCGTGTTCATGGTTTTCCCCTTGGTTGCTCGCAGCGTTGCTGAATCGATGATCCGAGTATCAGGCGCTGCCCGCTGCCCACTCTGATATTTGTCAACCAATGACGGCATTGAACAAAGGGTTGAGCAAACGGAAGCAGTTGATCTATCGCAATGTATCTACGCCATTCAGGCGTAGAAAAAACAGTGCGCGGCATTCGCCGGCGTGGACAGTCACCCAAAAGAGAGAACGCCGTCATGAGCGATTTGGACTTGCGTAAAACCATCTTGGAGGAACTCGAATTCCAGCCAGACATCAATGCCGCCAACATTGGTGTCAGTGTGGATAACGGTGTGGTCACCCTCTCCGGGCACGTCAATACCCTTGCACAGAAAGTCAGTGCAGAGCGGGTAGTAAAAAGCGTCAAGGGTGTGCGCGCGCTGGCGCAGGAAATCGAGGTCAAACTCAAGAACAACGGCGGGACCGCGGACGACACCATCGCCGAACGTGCCTTGAGAATCATCCAGTGGAGCTCTGACGTTCCCGAAGGCGATCTGAAAATTACTGTGCAACACGGGCGCGTCACGCTGGAAGGTGAAGTGGACTGGCAATACCAGAAGGAAACCGTGGAACGTTCGGTCCGCAAGCTGTCGGGAGTCACTGGCGTGAACAATCGTCTGGTGCTGCGCCCGCGGGTTGACGTCTTCGATATTCAGGAGCGTATCGAGGCGGCGCTCAAACGCAACGCCGAATTACACGCGCACAAGATTCGGGTCAAAGTCGAAGGCGATGTCGTGACGCTCGAAGGCCGCGTTCATCTGTGGCGAGAGCGCCAGATTGCAGAACGGGCGGCGTGGTCGGTTCCTGGCGTGACGAAAGTGGAAGACCATTTGTTGCTGGCGTGACTGAAGCTTTGATTTGCTCCGGCTTTCATCCCCGCCTGGCACTGGAGAATCACGACCACCGTCGTGATCTTGTTCCGCGAAATGCAGACATACTGGAGGAGCAAGTCATCACTCAGTGGACAACGGCGGGTGTCCACTGCCAGTTCCGAACCTCGGGCAGATCTTCGCCATGCTCGATGAGGTACAGCTTGTGTTTTTCCATCATTGACCAATAACGCGCCCTCGCGGTCTCCACCAGCTCATGGAACCTGGGAACGCGCTCGATCACATCCAGTGCCAATTGGTAGCGGTCCAGGTTATTGATGACCGCCATGTCGAACGGGGTGGTGGTGGCGCCCTCCTCCTTGAAGCCACGCACATGAAAATTGTCGTGATTGGTGCGCTTGTACAGCAGTCGATGAATCAACGCCGGATATCCGTGGAAGGCGAAGATCACAGGCCGGTCGATGGTAAACAGTTCATCGAACGCGCTGTCAGACAGGCCGTGAGGGTGCTGCGATCCAGGCTGCAGCGCCATCAGATCCACCACGTTGACCACTCTCACCCGCAAGTCCGGGACATGGCTGCGCAACAGCGTCACCGCCGCCAGGGTTTCCAGGGTCGGCACGTCGCCGGCGCAGGCCATGACCACGTCAGGTTGCTCATCGTCGTGACTGGCCCATTCCCAACGGCCAACCCCGGCATGGCAATGACGCACCGCCGCATCGATGTCCAGCCATTGCCATTCCGGTTGTTTGCCGGCGACGACGACATTGATGTAGTTACGGCTGTTCAGGCAGTGGTCAACCACGGACAGCAAACAGTTGGCATCCGGCGGCAGGTAAATGCGCACGATGACGGATTTCTTGTTCGCCAGCAGATCGATAAAGCCCGGATCCTGGTGAGAAAATCCGTTGTGATCCTGGCGCCAGACGTGTGATGTGAGCAGAAAATTCAACGATGCAATGGGTTCGCGCCAAGGTACCTCGGCGGCCGTCTTGAGCCATTTGGCATGCTGACTGACCATGGAATCGACAATATGGATAAAGGCCTCATAGCACGACAGCAAGCCATGGCGCCCGGTCAACAGATAACCCTCAAGCCAACCTTCACACACTTGCTCGCTGAGAATCTCCATCACTCGGCCGTCAGGCGCCAGGTTGATATCCTCCTCTTGCAAAGGCTCCATCCAGGCCTTGGCGGTGACCTCGTACACCGCGTCAAGTCGGTTGGAGGCCGTTTCGTCAGGGCCGAACAAGCGAAAATTGCCCGACTGCAGGTTGCCCTTCATTACATCGCGCAAGTACGTACCGAGCACTCGGGTAGCTTCAGCGCGCAAGGCACCCGGCGCCGGCAGATTCACGCCATGACCGGTAAAGCGCGGCAGATCGAGCGGCTGCAACAGCAGGCCGCCGTTGCCGTGGGGGTTGGCACTCATGCGGCGCCGGCCGGTGGGAGCCAGTGCTGCCAGTTCCGGGAGCAAAGCGCCGCTGTCGTCAAACAGTTCGTCTGGACGGTAGCTGTTCATCCAGTCCTCCAGCTGCCGCACGTGCAGCGCGTTGCGGAAATCCGCCAAGGGCACTTGGTGGGCGCGCCATGTACCCTCGACGCGATGACCGTCGACAAATTTGGGACCGGTCCAGCCTTTGGGGGTGCGCAATATCAGCATGGGCCATAACGGCCGTTCAACAGAGGCCGAAGCCTGACGCGCCTGATACTGGATGTCGCGGATCTTGCCGATGATGGTGTCCAGGGTGCGGGCCAGCTCTTGATGCACCCGCTGCGGATCGTCGCCTTCGACAAAGTAAGGATCGTAGCCATAGCCATACATCAAGGCCGACAGTTCGTCCTCGCTGATGCAGGACAGAATGGTCGGATTGGCGATCTTGTAGCCGTTCAGATGCAGGATCGGCAGCACCGCGCCGTCACGCGCCGGATCGAGAAACTTGTTGGAATGCCAGCTGGCGGCCAGTGTGCCGGTTTCGGCCTCGCCGTCACCAATCACGCAGGCCACGATCAGATCTGGATTATCGAATGCCGCCCCGTAGGCATGGGCCAGGCTATACCCCAATTCGCCGCCTTCGTGGATCGACCCCGGCACCTGCGCCGACACATGGCTGGAGATCCCGTACGGCCAGGAAAACTGCCGAAACAGGCGTTGCAGGCCGTTGATATTGCGCTCCACCGCGGGATAGCACTCGGTGTAAGTGCCTTCCAGCCAGGTTTGCGCCACCACCGCAGGCCCGCCGTGCCCGGGGCCTGCGATGAACAGCACGTTCAGATCGTAGTGCTTGATCACCCGATTGAGATGGGTATAGATCAGATTGAGCCCCGGCGTGGTCCCCCAATGGCCGAGCAATCGCGGCTTGATATGGGCCAGCGTCAATGGCTTGCGCAACAGCGGGTTGTCTTTCAGGTAGATCTGTCCCACGGCGAGGTAGTTCGAGGCCCGCCAATAAGCGTCCAGCCCTTGCAGTTGCTCAGTATCGAGAAAATCACCCATGACACGCTCCGCGAAAGTCTGATGAATGTTGTCATCCGCCGATTCTGGGAGCCTGCAAATGCGAAAGACTTGACTTACATCAGATTCAAACGCCCACCTTGGAGCTCAATGAGCTGAAGTTGCCCACCTCATGGTAATCCGGGTACACCGTCCGTCCGTAATCACGCGGGAAGGCCGAATGAAAAGCACGTGCGCCGCCACGACATCTATGCTTATCACACCCCCGGAGGTGCCCTTCCATGCTTGAAGCGACTGCTTCCCCGCCGATTCTCAAAACTGCCTGTTCCAACTGCAGCGTGGTTGAGTTGTGCCTGCCGCTCGGCCTGACGGGCCCGGAGGTTGATCGACTCGACACACTGATCGTGCAGCGATACAAGGTGAAGAAAGGCGCTGCTCTCTACAGGACGGGGGACCCGCTACGCTCGCTGTACGCCGTGCGAATAGGTTCGTTCAAGACCAGCGTGGTCTCCGTCGATGGGCGTGAGCAAGTGACCGGTTTTCATATTCCCGGCGAAATGCTCGGGCTGGACGCCATCAGCATCGATCAACACGCGTGTACTGCGTATGCGCTGGAAGACAGCGAAGTCTGTCCGATTCACTTCGCACAGCTGGAAAAACTCGCGCAAAGCCTGCCATCCCTGCAGCACAACCTCAACAAGTTGCTGAGCCGGGAAATTGTGCGCGATCACAGCATGTTGATGCTCATGGGCAACATGAACTCCGATGAGCGCCTGGCGGCTTTCCTGCTCAACCTCTCGCAACGCCTCAGCTCCCGTGGCTATTCCTCGAAAGAGTTCGTGCTGAAAATGCGCCGCGAAGAAATCGGCTCCTACCTTGGGCTGCGTCTGGAAACCATTTGCCGCGGCATTGCCCACTTGCGCGATCAGGGTTTGGTGGAAATCACCGCACGCGACGTAAAAATCCGCAACATGGACGGCCTCAAGCAGATGGTGTCCGGCTGCAACCGCCAGCAGCATTGAGCCCGTCCATGAGTTCCTGCCATGCCTTCGCCATCCCTCGGGCAAGCCATATCGAAGCGATGGGCGCGCTGTTTCGATGCACTTGAAATCACCTGTCTTTCTAACCGTTGAACGTCGCTTGAAAAGCTGCGTACTGCCGATGCCGGCAAAACCTTGTGTGTTGGCTGAGCGGTGACGCGTTGCGCAAATCGAGGGAACTGCGATGGCCGACTCAAGCAAGAAAATGAGCCTCATGGGGCTCACCACACTGGTGACGGTGAACATGATGGGCTCAGGCATCATCATGTTGCCGACGAGTATGGCCCAACTCGGGGCTGTTTCATTGCTGTCATGGATCGTCACCGCTGTCGGCTCGATGGCCATCGCGTACTGCTTTTCCCAATGCGGCATCTTCTGCCTGCGCTCAGGCGGGCTATCCGCCTACACCGAAGAGGCGCATGCAAAGTCAGGCTTTTTTCTGTGCTCTTACCTGTACTTCCTGTCGCTGGCCATCGCCAACGTGGCGGTGGCCATTTCTGCAGTGGGCTACATGACATCGTTCATGCCTTGGCTGGGAAGCGGCGCCATTCCTTTATTCGTTGGAACGGTCGGCCTGCTCTGGCTGACCACCGTCGCGAATTTCGGCGGCCCAGGCATCACCGGCAGGATTGGTGCGGTTACGGTGTGGGGGGTGATCATTCCTGTAGCGGGCTTGAGCATCATCGGTTGGCTCTGGTTCAAACCCGAGCTGATCATCGCCGCCTGGAACCCGAACCAACTGCCGATATCCGAGGCCATCAGCAAAGCGATTCCCCTCACGCTCTGGGCGTTTCTCGGCATGGAGTCGGCAGCCCAGGCCTCAGATGCGGTGGAAAACCCCAAGCGCACCGTACCGCTGGCATGTCTGTTCGGGACACTGGGGGCAGCGGTGGTCTATGTGCTATCGACGACGGTCATTCAGGGCATTATTCCCAACGCCGAACTGGCCAACTCTTCTGCGCCTTTCGCGCTCGTTTATGCGCACATGTTCAATCCCCTGGTCGGCAACATCATCATGGCGCTCGCGGTGATGGCCTGTGTCGGCTCGCTGCTGGGCTGGCAGTTCACCTTGGCGCAAACGGCCAAAGTGACCGCTGATCAGGGCATGTTTCCAAAACTGTTCAGCAAGGTCAGCGCACGCAACGCCCCCATCGTCGGGATGCTGGTCTGCGGCGTATTGCAGACCTTGATGGCGCTGTCGACCATTTCGCCGAACGCGAGCGCGCAGTTTGGAAAACTCGTCAGCCTCGCGGCGGTGACCAACCTGATTCCCTACGTGACGGCAGCCACCGGGCTGCTGGTGATGATGTACAAAGCCAGAGTCAGCGCCGCCGTATACACGCGCAATACCCTGCTGTTAGTGGTTGCCGTGGCCTATTCCTTGTATGCGCTGTATGCCTGCGGCAAGGACGCGGTCTTTGGCGGCATCCTGGTCCTGGTGTTCGGCTACCTGCTTTACGGTTTCCTTGCCAAACGTTTTGTCGATGCCCCTGCGCCTGTCGGCCCCCGGCCTGATAACTCTTGATCGAAGTCTTCGGTACAGCACAGCCATCTGAATTCGAGGAACCGCGCGCATGAACGTGAAACTGATCAGAGCCCACCACCTGCTGCTCGTCTGCATGCTTGCGCTGCTACCGGTAATCGCCCATGGCAATACGCTGGAGCGCATCCGTGCCAGTCAAGCGATCACCCTTGGCTACGTGCCTGACTTCATGCCGTTCAGTGATCAGGCCGCCGATAAAGCCAGCGGCTATGCCATCGATCTCTGTCTGAAAGTAGCCGAGAAGGTCAAGACCGATCTGAATCTGCCGGCGTTGAAAATCCAGTACCACCCCGTCTCGCTCAATGACGAGATGAACGCCGTCAGTTCCGGCAGGATCGACATTCTTTGTTCGCCGACCCCACCCACGCTGGCGCGGCGTAGGATCGTCAGTTACTCGGTGCCGATTTACACCGCTGGCCTCTCGGCTGTGGTGCGCCAGGATGCGTCCGAAACCTTGCTCAATGTGCTGAATGGCAAAGTGGCCCATACCGGCCCAACGTGGCGAGCCACGGTGAACCGTGGTCTGGCCAACCAGACCTATGCCGCCATCGCCGGCGGGGTCACGGAGACGTGGATACAACAGCAGATGCGATTGCTGGGTGTGGTAGCCACGCTGGTCACGGTAGAGAACGCAGAAGCCGGTCTGAAGCTGGTTGCCGATGGCAAAGCCGATGCGTTTTTCGCTGAACGCATGATGCTCAAGCATCTGCTGACCAGAAATTATCCATCGGGCAACCTGGTGCTGCTGGAGCGGATTTTCGAGTACGCACCGACGGCGATGGCAGTGGATCGAGAGGATGAGGACTTTCGTCTTCTGGTCGACACTGCGCTGAGTGAAATGTACCGAACCGGCGAAATCGAACAGGCATTCGACAAACATCTGGGCGGCGCCGGCGATGCGGCCAGGAAGCTGTTCAAGATCTATGCAATACCCTAGCGAGCCAGCGAACAGGCTGGCTCGCTACGCTGCGATCATGCTCACCGCACAGGCTCTTTCCTCACCGCCAGAATGCTCCCCGGCACCGAATACAAGGCGCGCTCGGTGGTGCTGCCGATCACGCGTTCGATGCCCACTCGATGAACCGTGCCCATCACCACTACGTCGGCCAGGTATTGCTCGACGAACTCATTGATGACCTGCACTGGCTGGCCCATGACGAAGTGTCGACGCTCAGGGGGCACACCGTGGCGATCGGCAAGGGCGACAAAAGCCTGGTGCAGTGACTGACGCAACTCGTTCGCCAGATCTTCGTTCCAGCCACCATTGATCATTGGTGCATCGCCGTTGAAGGCGGCGGACAAATCGTAGGCGCATAGCAGGTGCAACGGCACGTCGCATTGCAACGCCAAAGTGTTCGCCGATCGTATGATGACGTCCTTCAAGCCATTGATTTGGGTATCTGGATCAAACGGGTCAACGGCCGCGACGATACGATGCGGCAACGCATAGCGAATCTGATTGACCAGATGCACGGGGATCGGACACTCACGCAGCAGGTGACAATCGAGCGGCGTGATGAACACGCGCTTGAGCGCCGGTTCCAGTCGCACATCCTTGATCAACAGGTCGGGCTTGAGCACATGGACGGTCTTGAGGATGTCCAGCAGCGGATGGCTGGAGAAGACTACATCAACGGTGCCGTCCAGCCCCTGGTTGCTGAGCTGCTCGAGCTCATCGGCCACCCAGCGACGGTAGCGCCGCTGATAGCGCTGAGCATCCACGTCATCGATTTTTTCCTCCCACAGATGGGTGATCGGCACCGACGAAACAAAGGCCCGCACATCCAGCGCCGCCCCGCTCGCCTTGGCCAGCGCGATGGCACGCAGCATCGCCG
>Ga0307408_100003440_pt1 | contig 10833 bp, 12 predicted proteins | sample 322Cmetagenome_FD_202116 | JGI IMG/M metagenome (GOLD analysis project Ga0307408, IMG submission 202116) | Maize rhizosphere microbial communities from greenhouse at UC Davis, California, United States - 322HYB-C-3 | ecosystem: Host-associated > Plants > Roots > Rhizosphere > Soil | place... | reverse complement strand
AAACGGCCGAGTCGTTCGCAGTTCGTCCCTGATCGGATTCCTGGCTCTCTACGGCGTGTCCCGATTCAAGGCAGTTCGCAAGTACTCCTTGCGCTACCAACACGAGATGAGCGAAATGTCCGACTGGCTCGCACACATCGAGAAGGCGACCAGCCAAGACTATGACCTGGCGTGCGAAATCGCCCAATGCCAGCGCCTCATCAAGGGCTACAGCGACACCCATGCGCGGGGCATGCGCAACTTCAAGGCCATCATGTCCCTGCTGGAGCGGCTGCCTGCCGCAAATGCGGCATCCAAGGTCAAGGCGCTTCGGGAGGCCGCATTGGAGGACGAGGGCGGACTTGCGCTGGAGGGGGCGATGAGATCCATGAGCCCCCTCCCATCATCGCCTGAGTTTGAACCCGTCCCGGCACGCTCGCTGAGAGGGTGCCCGCCATGAAGCGTCACGAAATGAGCGTGGAGATCGGCTTCAAGCACTGCGATCCCGCAGGAATCGTCTTCTATCCGCGCTATGCCGAGATGGTCAACGACACAGTCGAGCACTGGTTCAAGCACGGCCTTGGCGTCGACTTCGATTGCCTGCATCGTGTTCGCAGGATCGCGATCCCCACGGTCAAGCTGAACTTCAACTTCATGTCGCCCAGCCGGTTGGGCGAGGTATTGACCTCGACCTTGCGCGTGGAGGAGACGGGCCGCAGTTCCGTCTCTTTTATCGTGGGTCTTGCTGGCCAAGACGAGCGGCCAAGGATACGGGCCGAGGTAAAAATTGTCTTTGTTTGCATGGAGTCGATGAAGTCTCTGGAGATCCCTTCGGATCTGAAGCGATCGATCGAACACTACCGCTGTTCAGCCGAGCCGTTGGTTCGATAAGTCCGTTCCTGATAGAAATATCGACTCCCGCGGCTCCATTGGAACCATGCCGCCAACGTTGGCCCTCCAGCATTCCGTGACGGCGTACCGCTTCGGGAGCGCCCCTGTGGAACTCGGACCCAACTCTTTCTTCACGGCATCTCGGGGGTAGAGGTCCAGCACGGTGTTTGCGGTGGGCCTAGTCGCCGCAACCCAAAGCGTCGGCCCTGATCAGTCCCCGGCCGATGAGGCCCGAAGATCTCTTGCCGTCGACCAAGTCGTTCCGCTGAGCAATGCAGGCGTGCCGTCCTGCTGCAACCTGCCCAGTATCAAGAGGCATGGCCCAGGTACAAGAATTGAGCTGCCGTGATCGAAACGTAGCCACTCGGGTGGTGGTAGCGGCAGGTTTAAGGCGATGACTGCTTCGGCTATTGCAACCAGACCTTACTCGTGGGTCCGCGCGTACGACCGCAGCGGGCGCGGTGCGGGCGAAGGAGGTCGTCCTGACCAAACCCGGAATGCAGCGAGAGCGGTCCCATCGGACTTGCCGTGTAGCCCGCTGATCGATCCGCCCGCAGGCTCGTCGTGGACGTCCGGACAGTGCCAGTGACCGGACTCCGTCTGGCGACTGGCTGTAGGTCCGCAAACGCTGGAGCCTGTGTGAGAACGATCGTCGGGGCGGGTACCAGTCGTAGGGAAGCAAACGCCGGCCATGGTGATCATCCAGTAGCTCGTTGCGCCGAAGCGGCGAACTTGAGCCTCCGAGTGGCCGCTGACGCTAAAAAGGGGCGGTCACCCACCCACCAGCTTCATCGCTCTTATCGTTTTGGCGATGCCCAAGATCGATATGACGCGTTTGATGTTGTAGGCCAGCACGTTGAGGCTGAATTCGGTGCCCACATTCTCTGAGCCACGCGTCAGGAAGTGCGTCCAGCCCATCCAGTGTTTGAGCGTACCGAAGACATGCTCGATCGTTTTCTTTCGCAGCAGCATCGCGTCCGGTTGGCGATCAAGGCGACGTTGCATCGCTTCGAGAACGTGTTCGTGCTCCCACCTTGAGATTCTTCGGTAGTCGCTGGGTGTGCATTGCGCCTTCATCGGGCAGTTCGGGCAGGCGCTGGTCCAGTACCGGCGCATCTGGAGGCCACTCTCCTCGCGCGTGAACCGGTAGATCGCACGCTGGCCTGCAGGGCACTGATATTCATCGTCGCGAGCGATGTACACAAAGTCCGCCTTGTCGAAGCGACCCTCCGCTCTGGCGTTGGAGGTCGCGGGCTTGGGCACATACGCCTCGATTCCGGCATCGCTGCAGGCCTTGATCTGCGCGCTGCTGAAGTACCCACGGTCGGCGATGACCTTCAAGCGCCTCGAGCCGATTGCTTCGCGCGCAGCATGCGCCATTTTGCTGAGCTGGGCCCTGTCGCTGCCGGAGTTGGTCGCCTCATGAGCCACGATCAAGTGGTGCTTGGTGTCGACCGCCGCTTGTACGTTGTAGCCGACCATCGCCATGCCGGTGTTGCTGTGCGTGGTCATCGCGCGGGCATCGGGGTCAGTCAGCGAGACCTGCCCGTCAGGTGCGGCCTGAACTTGTTCGCGCATCCCGCGTAGCGCCTTCATCTTCTCCCGCAGGTCGTGGACCTTAACGCTGAGTCGCGCCGTCTTCTCGAGCCAGTCGCTCGGTCCCGTGCGATCGTTCGTGTCTAGTGCATCCAGGTAGCGCTGGATGTTGGTCTCGATCTCTCGCTCGCGCCGGGCGATCTTGCCTTCGGTGTAGTTGCGCTCTCGACCGTTGACTGCCTTGAACTTGCTGCCGTCGATCGCGACCACGGCTTGAGAGAACAGCTTCAGTTCTCGGCACAGCAGGACGAACCGCCGGCACACGTTGCGGATTCCTTTGCCGCTGTCGCGCCGGAAGTCGGCGATGGTCTTGAAGTCCGGAGCAAGCCGTCCCGTCAGCCACATCAACTCGAGGTTTCGCTGGCACTCACGCTCCAGGCGCCGGCTCGACTGGATGCGGTTGAGGTATCCGTAGATGTAGATCTTGAGCAGAGTCGCCGGGTGATAGGCGGGGCGACCGGTACAAGCGGACTGCGTGCCTTCGAAGCCCAACTCCTGGAGGTCCAGTTCCTCGACGAAGGCATCCACCACGCGGACCGCGTTGTCCTCTGACACGAAATCGTCGAGGCACTCTGGCAACAAGATGACCTGAGTTCGGTCCTCTCCCTTGATGAATCGCTTCATGTGGGCCTCTCGACGAGTTGCTCCACATTAGGCGACCAGAGTCAGTCCATCAACTCGTTTTCACACAGTCTCGCTGCGTTGCGGCCATCCGGCGCCCGGGCCGAGCCGCAACTAGGCAGCCATCTCCTCAAGGGTCTTTCCCGCGTCCAGGGCTTCTTTAACTATCGTGGTCGCGGGCGCATGCTTGACCAAGCATGGCCCGCGTGATCGCGGTAGACGACCTTTGACTTCCGCTGTTTCGGCGGCGTGAGTTTTACGCTAGATTTCGAAGACGCAGGGCCAGTCGCGAATTCCTCCAGCGTTCTGCCAGCGGCAAGTGCATCACGCAGCCAGTATGGGCGCTTTCCGATGCCTGACCATGAGTTGCCCTGGCCGTCGCTGTACTTCGCCGAACGATTGGCAGTCGTCTTTCCCGCCTTCACATTTGCATTCGTACCGTTGGCGGTCGCGCCGAAGCCCAACTGCTCCGCGGTGAGTCCGTAGTGCGTGATGGCAACCTTGATACGGGCGATCACGCCATCGACTTCTCGCGCGCGAAGCTTCTCGGCCTGACGCTGGAGGGTTTCGATCTGCTTCTGAATCCGCTTGTAGCTCTGAGTCATTGACCTGGATCCCATGATGTGAAGAAAACGCGACTTAGTCTTCTTGACTGTCGCTGCAGTTTTGGGCTCTAAATGCGCCGGTTCGACCCGCCGCTGCGGAGCGCTCCTACATGCCTTGCTGAGCGATGCCGAGCACGTGAACCTCCGGTCGAAGCAGATAGTTCACCGCTAGAGATCCAGGCGCCCACAAGTCGAATCGTTCCAAGATCATTCTTGAAGATACAACGTGTGTTCGCCTACGCCGTATTGGGGCCGGCCTGCAGATGTTACAGCAGCCGCTTCCGCGCCTTGCGATATGAAGTAATAGCAGCGCCGATCATCATCACGAAGACGAGCAATGCGCCTTTGTCGTAACGCCGCAGCAGTTTCTCGCGGATGAGGTCTCCAAACGATTCCAGGGGACCGGAGAACACTACCTGATCCACCATGTGTGCTCCCACGAGCAAAAATAGGAGCGGCGCGAGGACAGCCATTACAAGAAAGAACTGTGTTCTCTTTGAGTACTGCAGAACAAATGCGATCTCAAGCAACATGTTCATCGTGTCCCCTTCCGCGTAACCACGCGGTGCGCCCGAGACTTTACAGCAGCCGTTGCAAGCTGGGGGTCGACGACCGCATTCGTCGCGGTTTAGAACTTAATGAGCCGCCGGTCGCAAACCGCGAAATCGTACTGCCCCGATAGGCGATGGATGGTCAGATATAGCCGCTGAGCGCGCAGGACGTCACACCGCTGGTTCGCCTCATCGCGTAACAATTCAACAAATTCTTTTCCCGGAGGAGAAAACCCGTGCTCATCCAGTGCAAGGCGAGCGCCCCGCCTGACCTGACCGATGCAAGTTGGGAAGCCCTCTGGGACGGTGAGGATGAAGGGCTGATCGTGTGTTGGCTACGCGGCATCGAGAAGGCCCGGCAGCAGCCGAAGCTTGCTGAGATGGCGAAACGGGGCGAGTTTCCCACGCTTGCTTGGAAAGGCGGCGGCGAAGCAATCAAGGCGGGCAAACGCCTCGGCGCTCTGCACTACCTGGCCACGTGGCAGGGGTTGCGAGGCGATGATCTCAGTATCGACAAGACAGCCGGCGCAACTATGACGTGCACGCGCACAGGCATCGTTGTCACCTTCACCAGCGACGTAGCTGCGCTTGGCAAACAGGTTTGATTTCGATGATTAACATCTATCAACGCCAGGCGGCCGCTTTCCGCAATGAGATGCGCACCTCGTGCGCGGCCCTTGTGGGCATCGTCCAAGGCCTGATGGCCGATGGGGTGCTCAATGACCAAGAGATTCAATTCCTGAAAAGCTGGCTCGACGGCGCCCAGAATGTTTCCCTGTCGTGGCCGGGTACCGTAATTCATGCACAGGTACAGGCGGTCCTCGCCGACGGCTTCGTTACGGCTGACGAACGCGCGCATTTGATTGACACGCTCGGGCAACTGCTCGGCGGTAAGCTGGATGAGGTCGCGGAGGCCAGCTTCGTCAGCGAGCTGCCAGTTGATCAGCTGCATGGCATGGAGCTTGTCGGTAAGCAGTTCTGCTTCACGGGCGACTTCGTCTTTGGACCGCGCAAGAACTGCGAGAACGCGGTCGTTCGCCGCGGAGGTCTTATCTCGGGTGTGACCAAGAAGCTGGACTACCTGGTGGTCGGCGGCCTTGGCAGCCCCGAGTGGAAGCATGGCAGCTTCGGCACGAAGATCGAGAAGGCCATGCAGCACAAGCAGGCAGGCGTCCCGCTCTTCATCGTGCACGAGGATACCTGGGCCTCAGCGCTTAGCAACTGAGCGCCACCGCGTGCTCAGTCGAGTTCGATACAGGTCAGACAACCCCCCCGTGCTGAATCGCATTGAGCAGCGAGCGCACTCGCTCTGAATCGCCAGCGGCAGCAAGCTCTGCCGGCGTTCGGCCTTCAAGAAGGTCATGCGGCTTGTGCAACCAGGCCTGGGCCTTTGCGCCAAACACCTGCATGGCGAGAGTTCGCAGCTCTGCCTCGGACCGATGCCGCAGGCCTGCTGCGTTCACCGAAGAGCCGATCGATCAGTCCTGAGTCGAAGTCCTTGTTCTCGAACTCCCCGTGCCAGTTCGGATAGCCGCGCGGGTTGCAAATCACCCGGCAGTCGTCGACCTGGTAATCGAAGCTGTCATGCGTGTGCCCATGCACCCAAAGCACCGGCACCTTGAAGAACTCGGGCAGCATTTCGTTGATGAAGCCGCCGGAGGCCCAGTCCTCGGCGAATCGCGATGCAAGCGACTTGCGGTGCGGCGCATGATGAGTGACCACCACCGTGGGCCCCTGGAACGGCTCAGCAAGCTTCCTGCGCAACCAGGAGCGATGCCGCCGGTAAATCTGTAGGGTATCGAGCGGGACCAATCGCCGCGTACCTTGTGTGTTCGAGGTCTTGGGATCGTCGATGCGGATGGCCGAATAGTCGGCTAGGTAGCGCGCGCATTCCGTCATCGAACGGTCACGATCCGACAGCAGGCGGCCAGGCTGCCCCGCAAACCCAGGCGCCTCGATACGCAGGCCAAAGTCGGTCCACAGCGTGCAGCCGAGGAAGCGCACGCCGGCGATCACGGTTTCGCCGCACTCTAGGAATTGAACGTCGTGTTCCCGAGCCTGGTGACGCATCTCGACCAGTTCTCGATCCAACACAGATCCGTAGTACTCGTGATTGCCGGCGATCTGAATGACTGGCTTGTCGCCGAAGCGAGCGGGACTTCGCAGCCATCGCGCGGCCGCTCGACCGGGCGCGACGATATCGCCCGCCAAGATGGCCACGTCGTACTCGATACCCTTCGGCACCTGGAAGGTTTCGAACTCAGCGTGCAAATCGGAGAGGATGAGCAGCTTCATGGTCGCATGCTCAACGCGAATCGGCGACTGCGGCCGCCAACACCCGCATGGGTGATATACCTTGCTCCAGAGCCGTTCGTGGCGTCAACCCATCCAGCGCCGCCGCTTCCGTTTCAACGAACGAAAGAAGCTGCCAGCCATCCGTCGTTCCGAGGGCGTCTGAGATATCCCGAATCACAAACCAGAACGGGGGCTTGAACTGCCATCGCGGAAGCACGGCTCGTCCCGGTGCGATCGCCACACCAATGCAGGCTCCCTCGCGGATCCAAGAGGCGAGCAGCAAATTGTCCAACGCCGTGAGCGCGGCGGCCTCGCGGAGAGTGATCATGTCCGCGGCGCGAAGGCGATTTCGCCGCCAACGTCTTCCCGACCGAAGCAGCGCCTCGGTTAAGGAAGATGGCACGTAGAGCTCCTTGTTCATCTATGGATCAGCCCGCTCCGGGACGGTCGTGGATCAATGCAACACACGGGGTGAGCACTCTCCGCTCGCCTGCTCATCCGCAAGATCATCAACTGTAAGATAAAGGCGGCCGCTCTCTAGAGCCGTGGCCACAGCATCCCTCACGGCATGGTGAATCTCGCGAGGCGTCAGGTGTGCGAGCTTGTGCGCGAGCCGGGGCTCCGGCTCGGTAAAGCCAGGCACGTTCAGCTCGGCGATCGCGCTGGCCACCACGACCCGAGCTGCACGCAGAGCCTCTTCACCCGTGAGCGGAAGGATCTCAAACTCCCGGAACCGTGAACGCAGTGGAGCGGGCACCTTCGTCGGATCGTTAGACGTAGCGATGTAGATGGCCAGGCTCGCATCAAACTCAAGGTCCAAGGACGCATCCCGTACCTTCTGCGCGGTCAGCGGCTCGAGCAAGGAGTGCAACGGGGCCGTGGGGTCGTAGGTCGCTCCGCGCGATGCCTTGTCGAGCTCCTCGATGAGAAAGATTGGATTGGCGTGTTGACCCAGCACAACCTCTTCGAAGACGATGCCTGGCGCGGCCGTGCTCCAGTGCCGCTCGCTCCCGAGCAGCAGAGCCGTGGTCTGGGCGTTCTCCATCGAGTGTCGACGGAGCGGAGCTCCGAGCGCCTTCGCAAGCGCGTTGGCGTAGCAGCTCTTGCCGATGCCGGGCATTCCCCAAAGATGCAGTGGCGGGATCGTGAGCGGCCTGCTGCTTCTAGCAGACAGCGCAACTTGCTTGGCCACGTAGCCTGTGACGGCGCGGAAGTGGGGATGCATGCGATACAGATCGTCCAGCGAGCGGGTCCAGCTGGCAGGCGAGAAGATCGGATTGGCAACCGCGCGCAGTGCGCCCTTCGTTTTGAGCTTGTCAAGGAACTCCCGTTCGCGCCGCTGGTAGTCTCGATCTCTCATGGACGAGACCTTTTCCGCAACGCGAATGAGCTCTTTCGAAGTCAGCACGGGGTGGAGCCTAGTCCGGTTTCGCCGACCAACCCGGCGATCGAACGCCTCAGAAAAGGCAACATCGGCCTCGATTCCGGTCGTGCTTTGACGCTGAGGAATGCCCGCGACGTTCGTCTGCTGCGCCAGGGCTCGGTCAAGCTTCAGGCGTTGTTCGTCGGCGCGTTTCAACCACATGGCGCGCTGCTCTTCGAGGAGATCGTCTTTCAGCCCTGTCGGAAGCCAGAGTTCGAGAAAGTCCGCTCCGTCCCTCATGTTCAAGATGCGTAGGAGTGAGAATCCGCAGGGCGCAGCAGCCTCGCGATCGACGACTGGCCGCCTGCGAGGACCGCTGTTCACGTGGCCTCCCACTCGATCGAATGTCGCCAAAGGCCCTCCAGCCCTTCCTCACGCTGCCGATTAAGCGTCTCGGGCTGATGAAGCGCGCAGAGCGGAAGCTCCCGACCGAAATACGAGGCCCTCATGGTCGGAGCGCCGCAAACCATGCAGGATCCGCTTGTCAAGCGTTCCGCCTCGTTCACGATCCTATCGATTGACCTGGCGAGATCGTCGGCAGCGTCGTGGGTGACCAGAACCATCGCCCGTCGTGACTGTTGCGCTAGCTCGACCACGTATCGGGACCGCTCGCCGAGCGAGTACAGGAGGTTCGCCGCTCCGTCCTCTTCCTGAATCTGCACCCAGTGGAAGTCCAGAGCGCTGCTCAACAACACCCGTTCGATCTCCCCGCACGCCGCCGTCAGAATCGGGTTCCAGCCGCGATAAAGCGTCAATCCGAGATGTCGTCCCCAGAACATTGTCGGAAAGAGCGCTCTCGGGGAATGCCTAGCCGCTGTCCGAACCCGAGCGACAGATCTGACGTAGCTGAAGTCGAGCTCGATCGATCCCTGGCTCTTCTGAGGCCCCACTGAATGGTGACTGTGCTCCATTTCGCTGGCTCCCACGTCGAAGGGTTGATCGTGCCTCTCCCTATCTTCGTCGCAGCTCCCGCCGAGCTTTCAAAGATGTCGTCCAGCACATTGACAGAGTCTCGCTTGTAGCATAGATGCAGGTGCATAAAAGCGCAAGAACTGTTTTTTGACAAACGAGCAGGGCGCTCTGAGCACGCGAAGCAGCGTGAGAAGGCTGTCGCTAGGGACGGGTGGCAGATGGCCAGACGATGAACGTTCGCCGCTCTTGAGATCTGGCTTGTTCTTGCCTTTCGTACGAGCGCCACGACCACAGACCGCCTCGAAACTCGTGCACCCGCTCCCCTTGAACCTTCAGACATCAATCTCGACCAGGACCATTGATCGGAGTTCTCACTTTGTGGCATACATCAGGGTGCATAAATGCGCGCAAGCGACGAGATTCGTTGCATGCGTACCCATCAGGACCCGGCACTGCTCCGGGCGTTCTCGGCAGAGCTTAGGGCCCGCCGTACAGCGCTTGGCATCAACCAAGAAGGGCTCGCGTTCGCGTCTGGAATCAACCGGTCGTTTGTCGCTCGTCTTGAGACCGGATCATCGTCTCCTTCTCTTACAAGTCTGTTCCGCTTGGCGGTTGGGCTCGAAACTGATCCCGCAGAACTAGTTAGCTCAATAGCCAAGAGGTACAGGAAAGAGCACAGGGAAGCTGCGGCGAAGACACTCCGTCGACCTCGGCCGTAGGCCGCCATCCTCGCCAATAGCGCCGGTCGGACATCCTCTAGGGACATTCTGCAAAACCTCTGGTCAATCCGACTGGCGCATGGGGTGAGCTGCGAAGAAGATGACGGCCATGTCGCAATCGAACTTTGGCTTTGACCCGGTCCACAAGAAGACGCGCAAGGAGATCTTCCTGGAGGAGATGAATCGCGTGGTGCCGTGGGCCGCATTGGTGGGGATCATTCAGCCACACGCGCGTGGCGCCCATCAGTCCTTGGGCGGACGTCCACCATTTGCCGTCGAGACGATGTTGCGTATCCACTGCCTGCAGCTGTGGTGGAACCTCAGCGATCCGGCGATGGAAGAAGAACTGCACGAGCGGCCGCTGTACCGCGAGTTCGCCGGCTTGGCGGGCTCGCCGCGCGTGCCTGACGAGACGACGATCCTGCGCTTTCGGCATCTGCTGGAGAAGCACGATCTGGCCGCGCAAGTGATGGCCACGATCAACGCGGGCCTGGCGCAGCAGGGCTTGATGCTCAAGACCGGCACCATCGTTGACGCCACCATCATCGCTGCGCCGAGCTCGACGAAGAACAAGGACGGAGAGCGCGATCCTGAGATGCACCAGGTCAAGAAGGGCAATGAATGGCACTTCGGCATGCGCGCCCACATCGGCGTGGATGCCGAATCGGGCCTGGTGCACACCGCCATCGGCACCGCCGCCAACGTCAGTGAAGTCACGCAAGCCGCGGCGCTGCTTCACGGCGAAGAGAACGTCGTGTTCGGGGACGCGGGCTATCGGGGCATCGAGAAGCGCGAGGAAACCAAGGACCTTGACGTCACCTGGCACATTGCGATGCCGCCGAGCAAGCGGCGCGCGTTGAATCTGACCGACAAGCGGAGTCGGCTGCTGGAGAAGGCCGAGAAGCTCAAGGCCAGTGTGCGGGCCAAGGTCGAACATCCGTTCCGGGTCATCAAGCAGCAGTTCGGCTACGCCAAGGTGAGGTACCGGGGCTTGGCCAAGAACACGGTGCGGCTGACGATGCTGTTCGCGATGAGCAACCTCTGGATGGTGCGCAAGCAGTTGATGGGCGCGCAGGGATGAGTGCGCCTGCAGCGCGCGAAATGGATGCGGCGAGCCTCGAAATGGGCAGTTCTGGCGATGCTTGCGCGAGCGAAGCGCCACCGAGTTCGAATTGCGAGACGACCTTGGTCGATCACCCCAGATCAGCTCTCGCCGACCGGGTTATGCAGACCGTCCCTAG
>Ga0307408_100003439_pt1 | contig 10834 bp, 10 predicted proteins | sample 322Cmetagenome_FD_202116 | JGI IMG/M metagenome (GOLD analysis project Ga0307408, IMG submission 202116) | Maize rhizosphere microbial communities from greenhouse at UC Davis, California, United States - 322HYB-C-3 | ecosystem: Host-associated > Plants > Roots > Rhizosphere > Soil | place... | reverse complement strand
CGGCGGCCAGCAGCGCGTACAGCTGGCGCAGCGTGCGCTCCTGCATGGCGCGCGCTTCGGCCGTGATGTGCGCCACCACGCCTTCGGCTTGCGCCAATAACGCACCTGCCTGAATCGCCACCCGCTGCATGGCGCCAGCGTCGCGCAGTCCGGTCCGTTCGACGTCGGCGTCGAACACGGTCCATGCGCGCCGCAACTGAGCCAGCATGGCCGCCAGCGGGACGCTGGGCGGATTGACCCGGTAGCCGAAGGCGCTGCCGCCGCTGCCCAGCGCGTCGAGCGACGCCACGAAATCGGCGCGCGACTGGCGCAGGCGCGCCGGCCAGCCCGGTGGCGCGCGGTCGGCGTAGGCCGCCTCGAACGCGATCTTCTGGCTCAGCATGCGCAGCTTGCCCGCCACGCCGACCGATTCGGCCACGCCATTGTGCTCGCGCACCATGCCGCGCACCAACAGGATGTTGCTGATTGCTAAAGCGCACACCAGCGCGAATATGGCGCAGAGCTTGGCGCTGAGCGCCGCCCCTCCCGTCGCCGGCGCGATGCCGGGTATGACTGTGTATGGCATGGGTATCCACCAGTGAGTCTGTCGTGTCGTCGGCAGTGGATAGTGGTCCGGCGTGCCACGCCGTCCTGGCGTCGCGGTCTCCCCCGGGTCTCCTCCATTCTCCACGCCGTGCGCCAGCTGATTTTTTTTGCAAGCATGCGCAAGGTGGAGCGCAGTATGTGGCGAGACGGCGGCGATCAGGAAGTGCTATACGGCCCGGGCCATTTGGCCCACGCCGAGGGCCGGCGCCAGCGCTGGCGTCAGGAGCGGCGGGCGGTGACGACCAGCGCGGCCAGTTGCGCGCGGCGTGTCACCTGCAGCTTCTGGAACACACTGCTGAGGTGATTCTTGACGGTTTTGTGGCTCAGGCCCAGCGCTTCGCCGATCTGCTTGTTGGTCAGGCCTTCGGCGATCAGCGGCACGATTTTGCGTTCCTGCGGTGTCAGTAGATCGATATCGGCGGCCACGTCGGATTGGACCGCGCCCCGCATGACGCCGTGGGCTGCCGCGTTGGCGGCCGCATGGGCGCGCAGGATCTGGATGGTGTCGGCATCGATCGCGGTGCCGCCGCGCGACACGGCCGCCAGGATGTGCGCCAGTTCTTCCATGCGCGCGTCCTTGTGCAGGTAGCCGTCGGCGCCGGCCAGGATGCCTTCGAGCCGCAGCCTCGCGTCGGTGGCCGATGTCAGGAACACCACGCGCGTGGCCGGCGCCGCCTTGCGGATCGCGCGGCAAGCCTCGATCGCGCTGCCGGCGGGAAACTGCGTTTCCATCAGCACAATGTCCGGCGCCAGCAGGGCCGCCAGCGCCCGTCCTTCGCCCAGGTCGCCGGTGGCGCCGACCACGTCATGCCCGCGTTCTTGCAACAGGTTGCGCAGGGCGCTGCGCACCCATGCGTGACTGTCCAGCAGTAATACCCGTATTTTTGCGGCTGCGGATTCCATAACTCCCCCTTGGTTCCATTTAAGCAATTTTTATGCCATATTGGAAACACGAAGGGGAGGGGGAAATGGTGCGAAAGCAGTGCTTTCGTGGCCTGGCGTGCCTGCTGGCCGCGCCCAAGCGCACTACCGCGGTGCGCCCGCGTTGGTCAGGCAGGCGCGCGCTGCAATCCGCCAAAGCGCTGGTACAGGCTGGCATCGGCCTGCGGCGCTTCCGGATCCTCGCGCCGCAACACGGCCGTGATGTGTTCCTCGGCCGCCTGGTAGACCTGCAGGTACAGCGCCCGCGCCAGGTCATACGCCTTCGCGCCCGGCCACGGTTCCGGCAGCAATTCCATCGGCAATTGCGGATCGTGCAACTGGACGCGGCGGTAGGCGTGCATCAGCAGGGTGCGGATCACGAACGCGTGTTCCGGCACCGGCGCGGGGCCGGCTTTCAGCAGCGCCAGCAGCGGTTCGAACAGGGCCGTGAATTGTTCGTAGCCTTCGACCACGCCCGACAAATCCCAGCCATCGGCCACCATGTCGCGCAGCGGCCTGGAAAAGCGCACGCCCGGCAAGTCGGCGCTCTGGCACACGAACAGTTTATGTTGCGTGCCGGTGCGGACCAGCAATTCATCGAGGATTTCACGGTCGCCGGCCGGGTGCGCGGCCAGCCCCGGCGCCAGGATGCTGTAGCCCTGCCACAGCAATTCCTTGCGCAGGTTGCTGCGCTCGGACGCGGTCAGGCCGGTATTGGTGTGCATCACCAGGGTCCACTGGCCATCCCAGTCCACGTGCAGCGGCGCATAAATGCGGCGGTAGGCGCGGGTGAAGCGGGCGATGGTATCCGATGGCACAGCATAGGAAGAGCGGCGGCCGTCGCGCTGCGACGCCAGCCAGCCTTCCTGCGCCAGCCGGAACACGGAGGTGCGTACCAGGCGGTCATTGACGCCGAACGGCGCCAGCAATTCGATCAGGCTGCCCAGCCAGACTGTCCCGCCATGCGGCACGATACTGTCGCCGAAGATCGTCATTACCAGCGACTTGGAGCGGGGCGGGTCGGTGGCCAGGAAGTGCGCAATCCATTCGTTGCTGTTCAGGATATTCATCTTGCAGTGCAATAGTAGGTCTCGTCAGGCAGGAGTTTACTTTGCTCTGCGTTCGGCGCAGCATTATTTTTCGTATATATAGCCAAACCAGCCATTTTGCGCCGCAACTAGATACATAAAAATGATTTGAGTCATAAAAACTGTAGCCAACTGAAATTTTGTATCGTAATATGCGGTCATACCTTGATGAGGAGACATGAGTCATGTACGCACAGATGGTGGAAACCGGCCTGAAGAAGGTCCAGACCAGCGACGACATGAGCGCGGAAGAACGCGAGTTCCAGGCGCGCATCGATGCCGGCGTGAAGATCGAAGCCAAGGACTGGATGCCGGACGCTTACCGCAAGACCCTGATCCGGCAGATTTCGCAGCACGCGCACTCGGAAATCGTCGGCCAGTTGCCTGAGGGTAACTGGGTGACCCGCGCCCCTACCCTGAAACGCAAATCGATCCTGCTGGCCAAGATCCAGGATGAAGCCGGCCATGGCTTGTACCTGTACAGCGCCGCGGAAACCCTGGGCGTGTCGCGCGATGAATTGCTGGCGGCCCTGCACAGCGGCAAAGCCAAGTACTCCAGCATCTTCAATTACCCGACCCTGTCCTGGGCCGATATGGGCGCCATCGGCTGGCTGGTCGACGGTTCCGCCATCATCAACCAGATTCCGCTGTGCCGCTGCTCGTATGGCCCGTATTCGCGCGCCATGATCCGCGTTTGCAAGGAAGAGTCGTTCCATGCGCGCCAGGGCTACGACATCATGATGGCCCTTAGCAAGGGCACGCCGGAGCAGAAGGCCATGGCGCAGGATGCGCTGAACCGCTGGTGGTGGCCTTCCCTGATGATGTTCGGCCCGTCCGACGCGGCCTCCGTCAACAGCGCGCAATCGGCGCAATGGCGCATCAAGCTGTTCTCCAACGATGAACTGCGCCAGCGCATGGTCGACCAGACCGTGCCGCAAATCGAATACCTGGGCCTGACCGTGCCCGATCCGGACCTGAAATGGAACGCGGCGCGCGGCAGCTATGACTTCGGTGAAATCGACTGGGAAGAGTTCCACCAGGTTTTGAAAGGCAATGGCCCTTGCAACCGCGAGCGCCTGCGCACCCGCGTCAAAGCCTGGGACGATGGCGAGTGGTTCCGCGACGCGCTGGTGGCGTACGCCGACAAACAGGAAGCTAAACAGGCTGCGGCTTAAGGAGATAAAGTTATGAGCAAAGAATGGCCATTGTGGGAAGTATTCATTCGCAGCCAGCACGGCCTGGCGCACAAGCATGTGGGCAGCCTGCACGCGCCGGACGCCGGCATGGCGATCAACAATGCGCGCGACGTGTACACGCGCCGCAATGAAGGCGTCAGCATCTGGGTGGTGCGCGCCACCGATATCGTCGCCTCCAGCCCCGGCGACAAGGACGCGCTGTTCGAGCCATCGAACAGCAAGGTATACCGCCACCCGACCTTCTTCCCGATGCCGGAAGAAGTCAAGAACCTGTGAGCGCATGATGGGAGCAAACTGCGTGGACGCCAAAGTAAACTACTTGCTGCGCCAGGGCGATAATGCCCTGATCCTGTCGCAGCGCCTGTCGGAACTGTGCGGCAAGGGCCCGGCGCTGGAAGAAGACATGGCGCTGACCAACGTGGCGCTGGACCTGCTGGGCCAGACCCGCATGTGGTACACCTATGCCGGCGAGCTGGAAGGCCAGGGCCGCGATGAAGACCGCATCGCCTATCACCGCGACGCGCACGACTTCAAGAACTGCCTGCTGGTGGAGCAAAACAACGGCAACTATGCCGACACCCTGGTGCGCCAGTTCTTCTTCGATACCTGGCATTACTTCCTGATCGGCGCGCTGACCAAATGCGGCGATACCCGCATCGCGGAGATCGCGGAAAAGTCGCTGAAGGAAGTCACCTATCACCTGCGCCGCAGCGGCGACCTGGTGGTGCGCCTGGGCGATGGCACGGAAGTGAGCCACGCGAAAACCCAAACCGCCGTCAACGAACTGTGGATGTACACGGGCGAATTCTTCAACTACGACGAGGTCGACCAGGCCATGGTGGCGGCGGGCATCGCCCCGGCGGCGGACGAGCTGCGCGCCCAGTGGCTGGCCCACGTGTCGGACATCCTGGCCGAAGCCACCTTGGCGATGCCGGCGCCGGACGCATGGATGCAAAAAGGCGGCAAGCAAGGCCGCCACACCGAGCACCTGGGCTACCTGCTGGCCGAGATGCAGTTCCTGCAGCGCGCCTATCCCGGTTCGCAGTGGTGATGGAGACCGCCGCCATGCTCAGCGCCTCTGAAGTCTGGTCCTGGCTCAACGACGTGCCGGACCCGGAAATCCCCGTGATTTCCGTGGTCGACCTGGGCATCGTGCGCGGCGTGCAAGTGACGGGGGACAGCGCCTGCACCGTCACCATCACGCCCACGTATTCCGGCTGCCCGGCGATGCAAGTGATTGCCGACGCCGTGACCGACGCGTTGAAAGCGCGCGGCGTGCGGCAGGTGCAATTGCACACGCAACTGTCGCCGGCCTGGACCACCGACTGGATGAGCGAATCGGGCAAGGCCAAGCTGAAAGGCTATGGCATCGCGCCGCCCGCGCAGCAGGTGATCGACATCAGCGGCCTGCGCAAGGGCGGCAGCCTGGCCGCCGGCGTCAGCCGCAAAGGCGGCAACGCCATCGCCGCGCCGAACGTCGCGTGCCCTCATTGCGGCTCCAGCCACACGGAACTCACCAGCCAGTTCGGTTCCACGCCTTGTAAAGCCTTGTACAAGTGCCTCGACTGCCGCGAACCGTTTGACTACTTCAAGTGTCACTAAAAAAAATATGAGCAAATTCTATCCGCTGTCGGTCGCCGCGGTGACCCACGAGACGCGCGACTGCATCGCCGTCACCTTCGCCGTGCCGCCCGAGTTGCGGCAAAGCTTCCAGTACCAGCAAGGCCAGCACCTGACCCTGCGCACCCATATCAACGGCGAGGATGTGCGCCGTTCGTATTCGATCTGTTCCGCCGTGCAGGACAACCGCCTGCGCGTGGCCATCAAGCGCACCCCGGGCGGCCTGTTCTCGACCTGGGCCAACGAGGCGCTCAAGCCCGGATCGATGCTGGAAGTGATGCCGCCAATGGGCCACTTCAACGTGCCGCTGGATAGCGCCCACCGCAAGCAATACATGGCGTTCGCCGCCGGCAGCGGCATCACGCCGATGCTGTCGATCATCAAGACCACGCTGATGACGGAACCGCACAGCCGCTTCACGCTGTTCTACGGTAACCGCGCGTCGTCGTCGGTGATCTTCAAGGGCGAACTGGGCGACCTGAAGGATATCTACACCGACCGCCTGAACATCGTGTACGTGATGAGCCGCGAACAGCAGGATATCGAATTGTTCAATGGCCGCATCACGAAAGAGAAGGCCAAGGATTTCCTGCGCCTGTGGGTCAACCCGGCCGATTACGACACCGCGTTTATCTGCGGCCCGGAAGACATGATGCATGGCGTGTCGGAAGCGCTGATTGAAGCCGGCATGCCGAAATCGAACATCAAGATCGAACTGTTCGCCGCCAGCATTCCGAAACACCAGCACAAGCCGCGCACCGCCGCCGAATTGGGTGCGGAACTGACGGAAGTCACCGTGGTCCTCGATGGCAACCACACCACGTTCACGATGGACAAGGACAAGGAATCGATCCTCGACGCGGGCCTGCGCGCCGGCATCGACATGCGCTATTCGTGCAAGGGTGGCGTGTGCTCCACCTGCCGCTGCAAGGTCCTCGACGGCAAGGTCGACATGGACGTCAATTATGCGCTGGAAGATTACGAGATTGCCCGGGGCTTCGTGCTGAGCTGCCAGAGCTTCCCCGTGACCGACAAGGTGGTGGTCGACTTCGACCAGGCTGAATAAACGAAACCGAGAGCGAGGAGACAACATGACCTACGAAAATATCCTGTTCGACATCAGCAACGGCGTCGCCAAACTGACCCTGAACCGTCCCGATAAACTCAACAGCTTCACGCAGGCGATGCACCTGGAAGTGCGCGCCGCGCTGGAGCAGGTGCAGGCCGACAAATCGGTGCGCGTGCTGGTGTTGACCGGCGCGGGCCGTGGTTTCTGCGCCGGCCAGGACTTGTCCGACCGCGCGGTGGAACCGGGCGCCAAGGGCGTGGACCTGGGCGAATCGGTGGAAAAATTCTATGCGCCGCTGGTGCTGGCATTGCGCAACCTGCCAATGCCGGTGATCTGCGCCGTCAATGGCGTGGCGGCCGGCGCCGGCGCCAACCTGGCGCTGGCCTGCGACATCGTCATCGCCGGAAAATCGGCCAGCTTCATTGAAGCCTTCTGCAAGCTGGGCCTGATCCCGGACACCGGCGGCACCTGGCATTTGCCACGCCTGATCGGCCTGGCGCGCGCCACCGGCCTGGCCATGCTGGGCGAAAAGCTGACGGCGGAACGTGCCGAGGAATGGGGCCTGATCTGGAAGTCGGTGCCGGACGAAGTGCTGATGACCGAAGCCATGGCGATGGCCGCGCATTTCGCCACCGCGCCGACCAAGGGCCTGGCCTTCACCAAGAAAGCGCTGCAAGCCAGCTACGGCAACACCCTGCAAGACCAGCTGGCGCTGGAAGCGGGCATGATGCGCGAGCTGGGTTACTCGCATGATTACCGCGAAGGCGTGTCGGCCTTCATGGCAAAGCGCACGCCTGAATTCAAGGGGGAATAATCATGGGCACTCTTGCTGCAGGCAGCGTCGTCGCCGTCATCGGCAGCGGCGCCATGGGTTCCGGCATCGCGCAAGTGGCCGCAAGCGCGGGCCATATCGTCAAACTGTATGACACCCGCCTCGACGCCGTCGGCAAAGCCATTGCCGACATCGGCGCGGTTTACCGCAAGCTGGTCGACAAGCAGAAGATGACGGCGGCCGACGCCGATGCCGCCACCGCGCGCCTGAAAGCGGTGTCCAGCCTGGGCGACGTGGCCGATGCCGCGCTGGTGGTGGAAGCCATCGTGGAAAACCTCGACGTCAAGCGTTCCCTGTTTGCCGACCTGGAAGGCGTGGTGTCCGACGACTGCATCCTCGCCACCAATACCTCGTCGATTTCCGTCACCGCGATCGCCGCCAAATTGCGCCGCCCGCAGCGGCTGGTCGGCATGCATTTCTTTAACCCGGTGCCGTTGATGGCGCTGGTGGAAGTCATCAGCGGCCTGGCCACCGATGCCGCCGTGGCGCGCACCGTGTTCGACACGGCCGCCAGCTGGGGCAAGAACCCGGTGCACGCGAAATCCACGCCGGGCTTCATCGTCAACCGCGTGGCACGCCCATACTATGCGGAAGGATTGCGCCTGCTGAACGAGCAGGCCGCCGATCCCGCCACCATCGATGCGGTCATGCGCGAAGCGGGCGGCTTCCGCATGGGGCCCTTTGAACTGATGGACCTGATCGGCCACGACGTCAATTACTCCGTCACGCAATCGGTCTTCAACGCGTATTACAACGATCCCCGTTTCACGCCGTCCGTGATCCAGCAGGAACTGGTCAACGCGGGCTTCCTGGGCCGCAAATCCGGGCAGGGATTCTATGCCTATGGCGACGGCGCGGCAGCGCCGCAGGCGGCCTGCGAAGCGCCGCAGCCGAACCCGGAATATGCGAACCACAGCCATGGCCAGGATGCCTCGGGCGCGATGATGGCGGCGCCGCAGATGGATGCGCTGCTCGAGCGCTTCCGTGCGCGTGGCGTGGAAGTGGGCCTGAAAAAGCACCTGGAAGGCCATGGCCACGGCAATGACAGCGCGGCCGCCATCCATTGCAACGGCGCCGCGATCTACCTGACCGATGGCCGCACCGCGACCCAGCGCGCGCGCGACAACAGGCACCCGGATACCGTGCTGTTCGACCTGGCGCTCGATTACGGCAAGGCGCCGCGCATTGCGCTGGCGTGCTCCGACCAGTGCAAGCCGGCGGTGTGGCAGTCCGTGGTCGGCCTGTTCCAGGCGGCCGGTTTCGTGGTGACGAAACTGGACGACGTGCCCGGCATGGCCGTGATGCGCACCGTGGCCATGCTGGCCAATGAGGCGGCGGACGCGGTCAACCAGGGCGTGTGCAGCGCCGAGGGCGCCGATACCGCCATGCAAAAAGGCGTCAATTATCCGAAAGGCCCGCTGGCCTGGGCCGACAGCATCGGCATCGGCCACGTGGTGACCGTGCTGCACAACCTGGCGGCCAGCTATGGCGAAGACCGCTACCGCGTGTCGCCGCTGCTGCGCCGCAAGCTGGCGGCGGGAGGCAAGTTCCATGCATGACGCACATGACGCACCCTCGCCCGAGCGAGCCCTGGCGCTGGCGCGGGCGGCCGGCGCCGCCATGTTCGAACGTGACCGGGCCAGCCAGGCGATGGGCATGGTGCTGGCGGAAATTCGCCCCGGCTATGCGCGCATGACGATGCCGGTGCGCGACGACATGCTGAACGGCCATCAAACCTGCCACGGCGGCTACATCTTCGCGCTGGCCGACAGCGCCTTTGCGTTCGCCTGCAACAGCCATAACCACGTGGCCGTGGGCGCCGGCTGCACCATTGAATACCTGGCCCCGGGCCGTCCCGGCGACGTCCTGGTCGCGGAGGCGCAAGAACAGGCGCTGGCCGGCAAGACCGGCGTCTATGATGTCCAGGTCCGCAACCAGGACGGCAAGCTGGTGGTGCTGTTCCGGGGTAAATCGCATCGCATCGGCGGAGAGGTCGTGCCGCAGTCAATGTCAGTGTCTCGACCCGCGCCCGAAAATCGTATAAAGGAAAAATAATGAACGAAGCCTTCATCTGTGACGCCGTCCGTACCCCCTTCGGTCGCTACGGCGGCGCCCTCGCATCGGTGCGCGCCGACGACCTGGCCGCCGTGCCGATCGCCGCGCTGATGGCGCGCAATCCCGGCGTGGACTGGACCCGGGTGGACGATATTTACTATGGCTGCGCCAACGGCGCCGGCGAAGACAACCGCAACGTCGGCCGCATGGCGGCGCTGCTGGCCGGCTTGCCGGTCGAAGTGCCGGCCAACACCATCAACCGCCTGTGCGGCTCCAGCCTGGATGCGGTGGGCATCGCCGCGCGCGCCATCAAGGCCGGCGAAGCGCAACTGGTGATTGCCGGCGGCGTGGAAAGCATGACGCGCGCGCCGTTCGTGATGGGCAAGGCCGACAGCGCGTTTTCCCGCAGCGCGAAAATCGAGGATACGACCATCGGCTGGCGCTTCGTCAATCCGCTGATGAAAGCGAAATACGGCATCGACTCGATGCCGGAAACCGCGGAAAACGTGGCACAGGAATTCAATATCAGCCGCGCCGACCAGGATGCGTTTGCCGTGCGCAGCCAGCAGCGCTGGGCCGCCGCCCACGCGGCCGGCCACTTCAAGGCGGAAATCGTGCCGGTCACGATTCCGCAAAAGAAAGGGGATCCGAAGGTGGTCGATACCGACGAGCACCCGCGCCCTGAAACCACCGTCGAGATGCTAGCCAAGCTGAAAGGCGTGGTCAAGCCGGATGGTTCCGTCACGGCCGGCAATGCATCCGGCGTCAACGATGGCGCCTGCGCGATCCTGCTGGCGTCCGGCGCGGCGGTGGACCAATATGGCTTGACGCCGCGCGCCAAGGTGCTGGGCATGGCCACTGCGGGACTCTCCCCGCGCATTATGGGCTTCGGCCCGTCGCCGGCATCGAAGAAAGTGCTGGCGCAGTTGGGCTTGAGCATTGAGCAGATGGATGTGATTGAGTTGAATGAAGCGTTTGCCGCGCAAGGGCTGGCGGTGACGCGCGACCTGGGGCTGGCCGATGATGCGGCGCATGTGAATCCGAATGGCGGGGCGATTGCGATTGGCCATCCATTGGGCGCTTCCGGCGCGCGGCTGGTGACAACGGCGTTGAACCAGCTGGAACGCACCGGTGGGCGCTATGCGCTGTGCACCATGTGCATCGGGGTGGGCCAGGGCATTGCCCTGGTGATCGAACGGGTGTGACGGCGGCAATCACTGAAGGAGCAAGCAATTGGTCAAAGTCTACGAAATCAACGGCGTCAAGCCCGTGGTGCACCCCAGCGCCTACGTGCACCCGAGCGCGGTGCTGATCGGCGACGTGATCGTGGGCCCGCGCTGCTACGTGGGCCCGCTGGCGTCGCTGCGCGGCGATTTCGGCCGCCTGATCCTGGAAGAGGGCGCCAATGTGCAGGATGGTTGCGTGATGCATGGCGTCCCCGGCTGCGACACGGTGGTCGAGGTCGATG
>Ga0307408_100003438_pt1 | contig 10836 bp, 8 predicted proteins | sample 322Cmetagenome_FD_202116 | JGI IMG/M metagenome (GOLD analysis project Ga0307408, IMG submission 202116) | Maize rhizosphere microbial communities from greenhouse at UC Davis, California, United States - 322HYB-C-3 | ecosystem: Host-associated > Plants > Roots > Rhizosphere > Soil | place: USA... | reverse complement strand
ACAACGCCGTACGACCGAACCAGATAGCGCGCCAAAGGGTATCGAGTACCCAAGCCATGGACTCACGGGCGAGAACATCTTGTCTGCTCTTACCTTAGAAGCTAAGGCCGGCGAAAGTCGTTCAATGGCCGTCGTGGTTCCGACAGGCCAACGCCTTCGCGTTCGTATGAAGCAGGCATCAGGCACTCCAGATGCCACCGAAATGTCTGCGTGGAGCTTCAGGCTGTCGCCTAGAAACTGGCAGTGGACTACCTACAACCGCGCTGAAAGCGAACAGGTATTCGATGCCGGCCCCGGCGATGCAGACATGAACATCACCTTTCACCGTCGCGGAGATATCGCCATAGAGGCGTACTCGGCGCAATCTGCAGCACCGCTCTGGGAGCGAACGTTGACCGTAAGGTGATCCTTAAGCTCTATACGAGGTCTTCACCAAGAAGAGCTCGCTGCGTGCTTTCTGGAATCTTCTTGAAGTCCCCAGGCCTGATTTGGGCCAGGTCAATAGCGAGGTCGCGGCTACCAGTCCCGGCGCCACCCGCTACCTGGGGCGGCGCGGCCGACGCCGTTGCTGCCGCCCGCGCTGCCGCCGCTTGCCGCGCCCGAAGCGCCGCCTGCGGTTCGGGCATCGATTCGGGATGTCCAGAGGCCGGAGCCTGCCAGCCGAAGGCCTCGAAGGCCTGCTCCTGCATCTTGGCAATCAGTTCGTCGTCGTTGAGGCTTCCGTCTCCATCGGTATCCAGCACCGCCAACAGATCGGCCACTGCTTTCTTGCGAATGGGATTCGCCATGAAGGTACTGTGGCTGGTCGCCCAGGCCGCGATCTTCTCGTTCCAACTGGCTTGTGCGGCCTGCTGACGAGACGCGATGCGGTCGGCCTGGACGACGTGCCGGGCCTCCTCGACGGTCAGGGCATGGCCCAGGTCGCCGTACTTGATCGTCAATGCGTCCCGCCGGTCGTGGTACTCGTCGGCATCGAGGTCGCCCTCGTCCCATTGCTTCTTCAGAGCCGCCGTTTCGGCCTCCCATTGCGCCTTGATCTGACCACGCTCGGCGCCGAAGTTCCGGTCAGGTACGCCGACCGGCACCGCCGTATCGCGCGCGTCGCGCTCGCGCTGCTAGTGTTCGAGCTCCGAAACACGATTCAGTACCTCGTCCAAGCGCGGCTTCGAGATCATCTGGACCGATACGCGCGCCGCAGTGGCCGAGCCAGAGGGGTCGTCGTCGGATTCGGTCGCATCGATCGATGCAGTCGCCGGGGCCTCGCCGTCGATGAGGTCATCGTCGGCAAAGGCATCCGGGTCCGCAGCGCGCAGGGCCTCACGCTGCTCATCGGTAATGCGTTGGGAATTCATGTCAGGCGAGTCGATAGCGGCCATAGGCATCCGGCGGTCACGGAGTGGCGGTGAGCCCGGCCCGCAACCCCGTTCCGGGGTTGTCGGGCGTCAGGGGATAGGTGTTCTCGGGGTGTGCGGGCATGGCAGGCAAGCCACCGGCAGGTGCGCTCGGCACGATGGGCGCGGCGTCCTGGTCAGACGAACCGAGCCGATGCCACTCTGGCTGAGTAGTCTTTGGGGCGACTATCGAACGCAATGACCTGACCCAGTTGATCCAGAGTCAGTACCTGCGGGGCTTCATTCAAGCTGTGCTTCGACCGCAGTATGTCGTGTGCGAGATAGGCTGCCGACAGCCAGACGTTCATAACGCCAACCCGGCCGCGTCAGCGGACGGAAGCTTTGCTCTTACTCTTGCACTTGCCTCATCGCCTGGCGGCCATAGACACCGCATCGGACATAACGCGGTCGCGGCTCGCGCCGCTCCTACCCTCGAGCTCCATGGAAGTGACGGCGCGCCCGCCAGGTACGTGGTCGCGACTCACGTCGCTCCTACAGGTGCCGATCGCGTGCCGATCGACCTTATGTGCCGATGATCAAGCCATTACCTCGCGCAGATACGGCGCGGTGCGGCTCGTCTTCGAACGCGCGACCTGCTGCGGCGTGCCGCTGGCGACGATCTGCCCGCCCTGCTCGCCCGCGCCGGGGCCGATGTCGATGACCCAGTCCGCATCGGCGACCACGCGCATCTCGTGCTCCACCACGACCACGGTGTTGCCGGCCTCGACCAGACCGTGCAACTGCGCCATCAGCTTGTCGACGTCGGCCGCGTGCAGGCCGGTGGTCGGTTCGTCGAGCACGTACAAGGTGTCGCCATGCTGGCTGCGCTGCAGCTCGGTCGCCAGTTTGATGCGTTGCGCTTCGCCGCCGGACAATTCGGTCGCCGGCTGGCCCAGGCGCAGATAGCCCAGGCCGATCTCGCTGAGCAGGCTCAGCGAGCGGCGTATCGCCGCTTCGCCGTCGAAGAAGGCGAGCGCTTCGTCGACCGTCATCGCCAGCACTTCGGCGATGTTGCGTCCGTTCCAGGCCACCTCGAGGGTCTTGGCGTTGTAACGGCTGCCGTGGCAGGTCGGGCACGGTGCGTATACGGTCGGCATGAACAACAGTTCGACCTGGACGAAGCCTTCGCCCTCGCAGGTGTCGCAGCGGCCCTGGGCGACGTTGAAGGAAAAACGCCCGGCGTTGTAGCGGCGGGTCTTCGCCATCGCGGTCGCGGCGAACAGCTTGCGCACGTGATCGAACAGGCCGGTGTAGGTGGCCAGGTTCGAGCGCGGGGTGCGGCCGATCGGTTTCTGGTCGACGTTGACCAGGCGCTTGATCGCATCGGCGCCTGCGTGCAACCGCCCGGAAACGCGCGCGATCGGGCCGGGCTGCGGCATGTCGTTATCGCTCTCTTCGAGCACCGGCTCGTGGCCCAGGTGTTCGCCGACCAGTTCGACCAAAGCCTGGCTGACCAGGCTCGATTTGCCCGAGCCCGACACGCCGGTGACCGCGGTGAACGCGCGCAAGGGAAAGCGCGCGTCGAGGCCATGCAGGTTGTTGCGATGCAGACCGCGCAGTTCCAGCCAGGCCGACGGCTTGCGCGCCGGCCGCGGTTCGGTGGCGACGAGATCGAACAGATAAGGCCGGGTGCGCGAGGCCTCGATCTCGCGCAGGCCGTCGGGCGGCCCGCTGTAGAGGATGCGTCCACCGTGCTGTCCGGCGTCGGGGCCCACGTCGACCAGCCAGTCGGCGCGGCGCAAGGTCTCCAGATCGTGCTCGACCACGAACACGGTGTTGCCGGCGGCCTTGAGCTGGTCGAGCGCGCGGTGCAGCGCTTCGCTGTCGGCCGGGTGCAGGCCGGCCGAGGGTTCGTCCAGCACATACACCACGCCGAACAGATTGGAACGGATCTGGGTGGCCAGGCGCAGCCGCTGCAACTCGCCCGGCGACAAGGTCGGCGTGGCCCGGTCCATCGCCAGATAGCCGAGCCCCAGGGCCTGCAAGGTGCCGATGCGTTCGACCAGATCGTGGGCGATGCGCTGCGCGGCGATGCGTTTTTCCTCGGACAGGTTGGGCGTGCGGCGCACGTCGGAACTGCCGGCATGGGCCAGCCCGCCGGCGGCGATGCGCTTGGCTTCGGCGCTGCGACCGGCGGCGCGGCTGCGGGTGGCGGCGCTCGCCGGTGCATCGAAGCGGCCTTCCGCCGCCGGCTGCAGCACCTCGGCGATCCGGTCCAGCGGCAACTGCGACAGGCTGCCGATGTCGAGCCCGGCGAAGCTCACCGACAAGGCCTCGCGCTTCAGCCGCCGGCCGTCGCAGAGCGGACACTGCGCGCCGATCATGTAGCGCGACACGCGCTTCTTCATCAGCGCGCTCTGGGTGGTGGCGAAGGTGTGCAGGACGTATTTGCGCGCGCCCATGTAGGTGCCCATGTAGCTGGGCTCGGTCTTGCGGCGCAGGGCGGCGCGGGTTTCGGCGACGCTGAAGCCGGCGTACACCGGCACCGACGGCTGCTCCTCGGTGAACAGGATCCACTCGCGATCCTTCTTCGGCAGGTCGCGCCAGGGTTTGTCGACGTCGTAGCCGAGGGTGACCAGGATGTCGCGCAGGTTCTGTCCGTGCCAGGCCGGCGGCCACGACGCGATCGCGCGCTCGCGGATGCTCAGCGAGGGGTCCGGCACCATGGTTTGTTCGGTCACTTCGTAGACGTAGCCCAGGCCGTGGCAATTCGGACAGGCGCCTTGCGGGGTGTTCGGCGAAAAATCCTCGGCGTACAGCATCGGCTGCTTGGCCGGATAAGTGCCGGCGCGCGAGTACAGCATGCGCAGCAGGCTCGACAAGGTGGTCACGCTGCCGACCGTCGAGCGCACGTTCGGGCTGCCGCGTTGCTGCTGCAGGGCCACCGCCGGCGGCAGGCCTTCGATCGAATCCACGTCCGGCACGCCGACCTGATCGATCAGGCGCCGCGCATACGGCGACAGCGATTCCAGGTAACGCCGCTGCGCCTCGGCATAGAGGGTGCCGAAAGCGAGCGAGGACTTGCCCGAGCCCGATACGCCGGAAAACACCACCAGCGCATCGCGCGGGATATCGACGTCGATGTCCTTGAGGTTGTGTTCGCGCGCGCCGCGGACACGGACGAAAGCGTCGAAACCGGGGTCGCGACGGAGTTGTTTCTTGGCCATAGGGCGGGATTGGACCATCGAGGACGCGGGAGGGCGGTGAAGATACCCGCTCCCGGCAGGCTTCGGGGGCGGGGCGCTTTACCGAATCGGCCGATGCGCCGCGCCGATGCCGCGGCCCGCTCGCTCGGAGCAGCGCGGCCCGATCGGCCGGCCTCGGCCTTGAAGACACCGTTGTCTTTCAACGAAGCCGCCTCTTGCCGATGCGCCGACACGAAAACAGGACGACCGGCTTGCTGTCCGGGCCTGGCCCGATTTTTTCGCCGCACCTTCGTTGCCGTTCCGGGTCGCGATCGGGTTGCAATGATCGAGAACGTGATCGCGTACCGCGCCGCTTCGCGATGACAACGTTATCGGCCATTCCCCCTCGCCACCCGGAAGGCTAGGTTCGCGCTGCACCCAGGCCGTGCGCCGATCCGCATTCGCGGGCGGCCCCATCCGCAAGAGGAACCGCAATGAAGAAGCTAGCTCTGACCGGGCTGATCGCAGCAGGCATGTTGATCGGACCGACCGCGCAAGCCGTGGTCGTGGGTGGGATCGTCAGCACCGACGCGCACTGGCCGGCGACCACCGCCGGCTACAACCAGCTCACCTTCTACGATCAGGTCAACCACGATGGCGGCTCGCGTTCGAATTACTACTGGGCCAACCAGTTCTGGTTCCACGGCGGCGACGGCGGCTACATCGGCCTGCAGAACCGCAGCGGCCAGCGCTGGCTCAACTTCTCGATCTGGCTCGCCAGCGGTTGGGACGCCTCGAGCCGCGCCAGTTGCGGCCACTTCTCCCACGAAGGCAGCGGTGTGCAGTGCCAGATCAAGTGGAACTGGAAGCCCGGGCACAAGTACAAGGTCGACGTGATCCGCGCCTCGACCAAGGTGACCGGCGTCGTCACCGACCTGATGAGCGGCGAAAGCATCACCGTGGCCACGATCAACATCCCGGCTACCTGGAGCGGGTTCAAGAGCCAGACCGTCAGCTTCGTCGAGGAATACAGCCAGGGCGCGAACCAGCTGCCCTCGTGCAACGTGATCGGCGCGCAATCCTCGGTGTTCTACCTGCCGGTGGCCAACGGCAACCTGCCCGCGACCAGCCAGACCACCAAGACCTACGGCAACTGCAACGACAAGAACATCGCCCACGCCGCCTGCGACAGCACCGGCAAGTGCATGAACATCGTCAGCAACCTCGACGGGTACGCATCGCCGAGCGAGTGACGCGCGTCGCTGTGCGGCATCCGCAAAAGCCAAGGCCCGCTTCGGCGGGCCTTGGCTTTATCGCAACGAGCCGGACCGGCCGGCGACCGCGCCCGCGATGCGCGCTTAGTGCCCCTCGGCGCCGCCTGCAGTGTCCGGGCTTGCCGTTGCGGGCGCAGCCGGTGCGCCCGTCGCGGGCGCTGCGGCCGGGGCTGCGGGTGCAACGCCCGGCGCGGTGGGCGGCGCCGCTGCGGCCGGCTCGGTCACCACGGCCGATGCCGATGTCGCGGCGGGCCCGGTTGTCGCCGGCGCCGCAAGCGCGGCAGCCGATGCCGCAGGCGCGGGCGCGGGCGCGCTGAACGCGACGAGCGAGGCGTCGCTGAGCCGGTAGGTGCCCAGAATGTTCGGCATCATCGCGTGGTGATGACGATTCCAGGCCCAGTGCTCGCCCGCGCGGATCTGCCGGTAACCGTTCCACAGGCTGACTTTCTGCTCACGCTCGACCCGGCCTTCCTGGGTGAACTCGTAGGCGAACATCGCCGCCACTTCGGCCGCGGCATGATCGAGCAAGCGGTGCACCTTGGCCGCACCGAGCCCTTCGATATAGCTTTTTTGCTGCTTGCGCGGCATCGCCTCGGCGTCCGCGACCATCGACACCTGGTAGCCACGCGACCAGGCCAGCTTCTCTTCGAGCCCGCCCTTCTTGCCGGGGACGCAATCGTAGAAGCCGGCATTGAGGCCGGTCACCAGCGTGCTCTCCGCCGGCGCCCAACGCAGCGGGCGCAGCCGCAGCACCGGGTTCGTGCACGCCACCGGGCCCTTGCTGGCGGGCGCCGGCTTGACCTGGGCCGCGCCGGGCTCGGGCTTGGGTTCGGGCAACACCACTTTGATCACGGGCGACGGAGTTAGGCCGTCGGATACGAGCGCCGCGCGCAGACTGGCCTCCATCGAGCTCCGGTAGTCGTAGGGGCCGACGACTTGATTGCCCCACTTGGCGCCGTCGTTCGCGCCTTTCTGGATGATCGCGCCGACGATCAGACCGCCGATCAGGCCGCCGACCAATCCGGCCGCGCCGTGATTGGCGACGAAGCCGTCCATCATCACCGGATCCACGACGGGGCTGGACACCCCGCTGACCGGCGTCAACTCGGTCTGGGTCAGATACAACTCGACCGCAAGCTCGGGCGCCAAGGGATACGGCAAAGACTCCGGCGGCTTGGCCGCGGCGGCCGCGCCATGGGCGGCCAGCGCGATCGCCACCGCGATCCGCGCACGAAACACACCTACCGGCCCGCGACGGGCCGATTGCATCGACTGCTTCATTGGATACTGCCCCCCTGGATGTTCCCTATCGGCAAGGCGCTGCTGCGCCCTCCCCCCTGAAAGACCGGCGACCTGCCGCGAATGCGGTTTTCGGCTTCGCTGCGGCGCGGCCCTCGGTGCCGGCAACATAGCAAGAATCCCGGCGATTTCGCAGCCACCCCGCTACCCGCGCGCCTGTCGAACCACGGCTGCGCGCCTGAGCCGGGGCAAGACTCACTCGTCCAGCACCCAGCGTTCGGCGGTGATCTTGAGCTTGGGACATTGCCCTTCGATGCCGTCGGCATATTCCACAGCGACGCGTACATTCTCATCCGCGCCTTTCGCGTAACTCGACTCGATCTTTCCGGTCAGGTAACTGGGGGAGGCGCGCGCAGTGCCGGCATAATTCAAGCCCTGGTCGAGACAGCTCAGCGCTCTACGGATATTGGCTTCGGCGAACTCGGTCGAGGTGTTATCCATCAACCAACGGCAGAAGCGCATGCCCGGCTCGTAGCCGTCGTGCTGGCAGGTTTTGCTCCATTCGGCCCAGTTGGTCAGCAACACGACTTCGCGTTGGCTGCCGAGAGCCGTCGCGTTCGCGAACCTGGCCATTTCGCCGCAGAAACCGTTGTCGCGCAGGCCGCCGGAGAACCTGGCGCAACCGCTCACGGCAAACAAGGCGCAGACGATGAGGGCCGGAGTTTTCATGGGTCGCCGCAGTCGCCGGTCGGTCGGCAGCCGACAGCTTAGCCCTGCGATCGCCACGATGCCCGCGGTTTTCGCCAGCCGCTGTCGAACGGCCCGGCCGAAACAGGAAGGGCCGCTCCACGAATGGAGCGGCCCTTCGGTGGATTCGCACCCGGCGGCTATCCCCGGGCGCTATACCGACCTACCTCAGTCAGGGGCAGCTGTAGGTGTCGCTGGCCTGCGCGCGGTAGGCGGTCCACATCGCATCGGCGAACTCGCTGCCGTAATACCCCGCATCGCGGGCGGCGCCGTGCAGCCCCGGCCAGCGGCCGGTGCCGTCGGCGGGATTGTTGTCGAGCGCACCGTTGCCGTTGGGCTGGTAGGGGTCGGGCTGGGTCCATGCGCCGTGGTTCACCCAACGATCGGCGTAACGCAGGATCTTGTCGTCGGTCCAGATGCAGCGCAGCGACGGCATCAGCCGCAGCGCCAGTGCGATGGCCTTGTAGCCCTTCGCCGTGCAGCACATCTGATAGTAGGCGCCGGGTTCCTGACCGCCGTCGATATAGCCGTACGGGTCGCGGCAATCGCGCGAGTTGCCGCCGGTGTTCTGGTTGTCCCAATAGTCCTCGGCCGAGCACAGACCGCCGAACAACACCTGCCCGGCGCCGGCACCGACATACAGCTGGCCGTCCTCCTGGAAGGTGCCCTGCTGGAAGTCGCGCACGCGCGCGGCCATCGCCGGGTCGTCGAGCAACAGCGCCGACAAGGCCAGCACCAGCTTGCGGCCGTGGCGGTGGCCGCCGTCGGCATTGAAATGCAAGCCGCCCTGCATGCCGGCATCGAGGTCGATGCCGTACTGCACCATCAAAATCGCCAGCTTGCGGCGCTCGGCCGCATCGCCGTCGACCATCAGGCGCAACGAGGCCTCGGCGAAGTTCATCGCGATCCAGGCGCCGTAATCCGGCATGTTCTTGAGCGGATGGATCTCGTCGGCGCTCCAGTGCAGCTGGTGATCCAACTGCAGGCGCTGGTACCTCGCCGACAGCGTACTCAGCGCCGGCGCCGAGGCCAGCGGCGCGAGCGAGGGCAGGCGATCCAGGCGCAGCCGGTTGGTCGAGTACAACGGCTTGCTGTGGCCGAAGTACGGCGGGCGGAACGAGGTGCTGCCGCCGTCGGCCGGAGGCGCGGCCAACACCGTCAGCACCACCGCGGTGTCGAGCGCGGTCTTGTTGAAGGTGCTGAGCGATTTCGCCTTGACGATGGATTGGTTCGGCGAGGCCGAGTACGGCAGCGCCGGCACCAACGAACGCAGGTAGTTGCTTGCGCGCGAGTCGAAGCCCTGGCGGTCGACCTGGATCGGGTTCACCTCGAAGCCGTTACGACCGCTGCCGAAGGCCGGCGAGATCGACACCACCTTGACCTTGCCCAGGCTGTCGGCGGTCGGCGCGACCCAATAGTCGCCGTTGGCGAACTGGCCGCAGGGATAGGCGCGATCGAGGACGAAGGTGACTTCGTATTGCTTCACCTGCGTGCACGAGGCGACCAGCGCGCTACGCGTCGCCGCTACGGACGAATCCGGGCGGGCGGTTGCGGCGGTGTGCGGCGACGCCGACGCGGACGGCGCCGAACCGACGGTCAGCGCCGCGGCGGGCACGGCGTTTTCGAGCGGCGCTGTCGTAGCCGGCGGTGCGGCCTGCTGCTGAGGACAGCCCGCCAGTGCGAGCGTGCCGCCGGCCAACAGTGCGGCGCGCGTCAACAGCTGCCGCAAGCTCGGTTTGCCCGTGCGCGGCAATAAGCATGCTTGTTTCATGATCTCTCCTGATGCGGTAATCGCGGCATCAGGTTGCCGTTGTCTACGGCGGGCGCCCAATGGAAAAATCCGGAACCGCGTCGTGCCGCATCCAGTTTCGATAAATTCCCGGGCGCAGGTTTTCGACTTGGCCAATCGCGTCACGGTTTCGAGCAACGAACCGGCCTCGCGCCCGTGGCGGACCTACACTGCCGCTTCGCAATTACCTCGAGACGACGCGTGGGAGCCCGTAAGCGGCGTTATGGCGGCAAGCCCGTCCCCAGCGACGGCTGGCGGGTCTGGGACAACACCTTGAAGCGCTGGTGGGGCAATGTTTTCCCCGACTATCCGGCGGCGGTCCTCGACGAGCTCAACGGCGAAGGCTCGCCGGAGCGGCTGACCGAGCTCGGCCGGCGCTCGCGCGCGCCCAAAGCGAAAACCGCGCGCAAGCGGCGCTGATGCCGCTCGACGACGCCATCCCTGACTGCCTCGTTCGCAGGCGGCCGACGCTACGGCGCCGCCGGCCCGGATCCGCTCCGCGCGCTAAGTTCCCGGGATTTTTTCTGCGATTCGCCGATGGGCAGAACCGACAAAAATTACAATTCGGCCGTGGTGGCGGCACGAGTTCCGCGCTCGCCGTGGTTTCGCTTCGGCGAAACAGGCAAGGCCCCGGATCGACCGGGGCCTTGCGCTGTCGCTTGCGCTCGCCGGCGACTACGAACGAGCGTTGTCGATCACTTGCGGGCGAAGTCCAGCAGGTCGCGGTCGAGCCGGTCCTTGTGCGAATCCGGCAGGCCGTGCGGTGCGCCCGGGTACACGATCAGCTTGGCGTTCTTGATCAGCTTGGCGGCGGCGTGTGCGGAGGCGTCGATCGGCACGATCTGGTCGTCGTCGCCGTGGATCACCAGCACCGGCACGTCGATGCGCTTGAGGTCTTCGGTGAAGTCGGTCGCCGAGAACGCGGCGATCGAGTCGTAGGTGTTCTTGTGGCCGGCCTGCATGCCCTGCGAGCGGAACGATTCGATCAGGCCGGGCGAGGGCTTGGCGCCGGGACGGTTGTAGCCGTAGAACGGGCCCGAGGCGATGTCCAGGTACAACTGCGCGCGGTTCTCGCGCGAGGCCTTGCGCAGACCGTCGAAGACTTCGATCGGCAGGCCGCCGGGATTGGCCGCGGTCTTCAGCATCAGCGGCGGCACCGCGCTGACCAGCACCGCCTTGCGCACCCGCTCGCTGCCGTAGCGGCCGAGGTAGCGGGCGACTTCGCCGCCGCCGGTGGAGAAGCCGACCAACACCGCATCGCGGACGTCGAG
>Ga0307408_100003437_pt1 | contig 10837 bp, 9 predicted proteins | sample 322Cmetagenome_FD_202116 | JGI IMG/M metagenome (GOLD analysis project Ga0307408, IMG submission 202116) | Maize rhizosphere microbial communities from greenhouse at UC Davis, California, United States - 322HYB-C-3 | ecosystem: Host-associated > Plants > Roots > Rhizosphere > Soil | place: USA... | reverse complement strand
GCCTGATTTTGTAACAGGTAATCCAAAGCTTCCTGTCCATCATAAAATTCAAAAATATCTTTCGGCTTTACCGTAGATTCAATCAATTTCCGGGTAATTACATGATATATTTTATCATCATCAATAATCGCAACATGCATACTTCCTTCCATAGCTAAAACACCACTTTAAATGTTGACCCTTTGTTTGGTAAGCTTTGTACGTTAATCCTCCCCCCTAGTGTTTCAATTTGTGTCTTTATTTTTGAAAGGCCTAAACCTTTGCTATCAAACCCTTTATGAAAAATTTTATGCAGTTTAAATATCTGGTGCCCATATTTTTCAAGGTCAATTCCCAGGCCATTGTCTATTACTTCCAGTACTACTGCTTCATTTTCAACATACGTTTTGATAGTAATATAAGGCACAACGTGGGTACGGCGATATTTCACGGCATTGCTTATCAAATTATATATAATACTTTCGAGAAATAATTTAGGATAATATAACTCCTCAACCTGCAGGTATCTTTTGATGACTATACCATCGCATTGCGGCTTAAGGATATTTAAAACATTTGATAATACATCACTTATTCTGCAGTCCTCGTAAGGGACGTTTTTTGTAAGTTTAATTTCGAGTATCTGGATTAACTCACCAAGTGTGTTATCTAAAGCAGTAGTAGCCTCCCGCAGCATAGGCGCATAAAGTCCCGCTGATGAGGTATCATCCACCAGCATATCAGAAATCATTAGAATATTACCTACCGGGCCTCGCAAGTTATGGGCAACAATTCGATTGAACTCTTCAAGCTGTTCAATTTTATTTTCAAGGTCTATTGCCTGTATTTTTAATTGCTTGTTTTTTCCCTCCAGCTGAGTAATCAACTCTTTACTGTTGGTGATATCCTGTAGCTGCGAAATAAAAAACTTGGGTTTTCCAGAATCATTCCAAACTAAAGAAACTGTTAGTAATGCCCAAACGATATGCCCCTCCTTATGGATGTAACGCTTTTCCATGCTATAGGTACTGATTTCCTTATTTAGCATTCTTCTAACATTTGCTAAATCGGGTTCTATATCATCGGGATAAGTTATATCGACAAAATTTAACCTGAGCAACTCCTTTTTAGAATAGCCCAGCATATTGCACGTGGCAGGGTTTACATCAATCCAGTTACCATCCGGAGATACCAAGGCAATACCCACCGCCGAATAATGAAACACGTTGGAAAATTGTTTCTCACTGGCTTTTAACAGCTCAATTATTGTCTTGGTTTCAGTAATGTCTTTATGCGTACCGGCAACGCTTTCTGGCTTTCCTTCCCGAGTACGTGTTATTACTCTCCCGGTGCTGTGTATCCACTTATAACTTTTGTCTTTACATAAAAGCTTCATTTCTAGATCAAGTTTGTCAGTTCGCCCCTGAAGAAATTCCTGGGCAACCTGAACAGCGTAGTCCCGGCTGTCGGGATGAAGTAAATCCACCCATTGTTGAAAGGTATTATCCAATTCATCGGGCTTATAACCTAGTAAACTCTTCCACTCATCAGAATAAAAAACATCATCCGTTTGCTTATTGTAATGCCATACCCCTAACTGGCTACCTTTTAATGCAGATTTAAACCGTTCTTTACTGTGTTTAATTTCCCGTTGGAGATTATATGTTTCGGTTACATCCAGAAAAGTTGAGAAAAATACATTCTCGCCTCCCTGCTCCATGCAATGGGTATTTACACGCAACCATTTAATAGTAAAATCGGGCCTTCTTAAACCTACCAGTACATCTTTCTTAGAAACGCCGCTATTGTGGGTTAAAACTGTTGGAATCTCATCGTAAGGAAATACTTCGCCATTACCTTTAACGGGCACCCAGGAGGCTTTATCAAACGTCCATCCTTGTAACTGCCCATCCGGGAGCTCCAAAATGTCGGGAGCTCGATTATTAAAGGCCACAATTTCTCCTTTAATATTCTGTATTATCACTCCCTCGTCAATAGTGTCTATTATCTTGCGTAAAAAGTCAATGTTAGAGAGCATACCCGGTAAATAATTGAGGCACAGCGTAGAATTTTCTGTGTGTAACCGGTTTTTACGAAAACGGAGGGTAAAGGTTTCTTTAGATATCTCTGCTAATTTTCTTTAAGGCTTGACAATTCGAGTTCCATATTTTTTCTTGCCTGTCCTTCATACTTATCTCTGAAAGCAGAAGTTTTGTAAATGAAACTCATCTGCAAAAAATGGTTTAGTACCTTCTGCCGGCCAGAGGAATACACCTCGTTGGAAAAAATGCCATATTCCTTTCGAATGTTCTTTGCATATTCTGCATAAATGTCGGGTGGGTAGCCTAAGATACCCAAATCCGCATCCAGAAAATATGCAGTGTCCTTCAGGTGCCTCCCTGTATGGCTTTTTGTTGCTATTATATGTTGGAAGCAATTTTCAATCACTGCTGCGGGAACAGACAAGTCACTAAGCCTCTTAACCGCCAGCTGGGCACTCTTCTCTTCATTATCAGCTTCGTTTACATCATAAATTAAATCATGGTAAAAGGTTGCGAAAAGCAGAGAATCTTCATCCTCAAAATATATTTGAAGGTTGTCCAATTCATTGATGATGCTTTGAAGATGGCTTAAATTATGGTAATACCTCGTGGATGAGGTGTACTGGATATGAATCTCATCCCACAAGCACAGATACAATTCGCTATCCGAGCTGTATTTAGCCGCAAGTTTTAAAAATCGATCTTTAAGCATTCGGCACTATTGCAACACTTTATCTATTTCTGCAGCCAATTTCCGGTCCTTCTCGGTCACCGTATTACCGGCATCGTGGGTGCATAGTTTAATTTCTACTTTATTATATACGTTGGTCCAATCGGGATGGTGGTTAGCCCGCTCGGCAAGCAAGGCTACTTTCGACATAAAAGCCCATGCCTGTACAAAGTCTTTAAATATAAAGGACTTTATCAATTGGTCATTTTTTAGTTCCCAGTCCATTTTATTCTGAAATTTGATCCTTAACTTTTTTGGGCAAGCTTTTATAAACCAAATCGTACGAATGGCTAATCAGTTCCTTTAGTTGATTTATAGTTAATCGCCCATGCATACTAACTGTATTCCAATGCACTTTGTTCATGTGATAGCCAGGTTTAATTTCATCAAATTCTTCCCTCAAAGCCACCGCCCGTTCAGGGTCACATTTAACATTGAAACTCGATGCATTAGACAATCCTATCAGCAAAAAGATTTTTCCGCCAACCTTAAATACAAGAGTGTTTTCATCAAATGGAAAGGACTCAGTTACGCCGGCTTTTCCAAGGCAATAGTTCCTTAAAGCTTCAACATCCATAAAATTTTTAGTATCTAAAGGCTGTCAAGATACAATATTGGCAACAAAACAATATTATAATTAGCCTTTAATCTAAGCTCGATTTTAATTAAGCAATTCCAAAGGAGTGGAGGGGTTTTCTCGTGCACCGGATGGATACTTATGCTGAATCTTTTAACTTAATGAGTAACATCAGCCTGTTTCAAGGTTTGTACAACATGTCTATAAAAAATGTTAGAATGTATACTTCAAAAGGCGGTGAATAGCATTCCGTATAATGAGGGTAGTAAGGAAAGATAGGCTAATAAAGGTAGCTGAAGAATGGGTTATGACATTTATTCATTCCGAAATGGCCAATCCGTTGCAAAATTCCACAAGCTGGCGAAAATCTTAGCCATTACTCAATGCCCTATGCCTAATTTCTCAGGCCGAAGCTAGTTTGGCACAGTATATGTATAATCTTGCCCGTAACCGTGCAACAATCAGTCTAGCTGAGATACACACTATCAGCTACTGCTCAATATATATTATCAACGATTACAAAGCACACTCAACCGAGTGCTTTGTTAGTCAGATAAAGTAAAAAGAGGCCCTGAAATTAATCATGGCCTCTTTTTATGTCTTTTAAGCAGATCGAATTGACCTGTCCAAATGCACATATCCTCCATCCACGTGAATCAACTGTCCGGTAGTATGGCTCGATCTTTCTGATAAGAGGAAAACTGCAGTGTTTGCAATTTCTTCACAGGTTGTCATTCTATGCCCGAGCGGGATATTACTATTGATTTCCTTGAGTTTAGCGTCGGGATCTGGAAGGCTATGTATCCACCAATCATACAGTGGCGTCCAGCATTCGGCAACTACAATTGCATTTACGCGGATTCCATATGGCAACAATTCTACCGCCCATTCACGGGTTAATGCATTACGGGCTCCATTAGAAGCAGCATAAGCCGAAGTTCCACCCTGCCCGGTTTCAGCAGTTTTGGAGCTAATATTCAATATTGCCCCTTTTGTCTTCTTTAATTCAGGTAAGGCAAAATGAGCCAGTAAATAATAATGAATAACGTTTTTATGGAGGCTAGCCAAGAAACTATCGTAATTTCCATGTTCCAGCCCTACGCCATCATTCACCCCGGCGTTGTTTACCAAACCGTCAATCCTACCCAGTTTTGCCACAATTTGGCTGATTGCTTTCTGGCATTCTTCTGGTTTGCTAAGTTCGGCAACTACTTGGAATCCCTTGCCGCCAACTTCTTCAACTCCAGACAAAGCCTTTAAATTATCTGCTTCATTTCGGCCAATAATTACCGGAATGGCATTTTCTCTGGCTAGCATCTTGACAATACCCTCGCCAATTCCTTTGGCTCCGCCAGATACAACAATAACTTTATCCTGAAGTTGCAAGTCCATGCTTTAGCTATTTTGAATATGCTTTAAACACTTGTTTAGAAGTACCTAGGCCGTCTATACCAAGCTCAATTACATCGCCATCCTTAACATATAATGGAGGGTTCATACCCAAACCAACGCCAGAAGGTGTTCCGGTTGAGATAATATCACCAGGTAAAAGCGACATAAACTGGCTTAAATAAGATACGAGGAACGGAATACGGAAGATAAAATCAGAAGTATTACCATCCTGCATCATTTCTCCGTTTAGTTTCAGCCAAAGGCGAAGGTTGTCCGGGTTGCTGATTTCATCTTTTGTTGCCATAAAAGGCCCCATCGGAGCGAAGGTATCGCAACCTTTTCCTTTATCCCAGGTTCCGCCACGCTCTAATTGGAATTCGCGTTCTGAAACGTCGTTGTGAAGGCAATATCCGGCAACGTAATCCATTGCTTCCTCTTCGCTAACGTAACTGGCTTTCTTGCCAATTACAAAAGCTAATTCAACTTCCCAATCTGTTTTTACAGAATTTTTGGGAATAGTTACTTCGTCAAATGGGCCAACCAATGCCGAAGTTGCTTTCATAAACACAACTGGTTCTGCAGGCAAAGCCGCCCCTGTTTCTTTTGCGTGATTAGCGTAGTTCAAACCTATACACACAATTTTAGACGGCCTTGCTACTGGCGAACCCAAACGAACTCCGTCTGGAAGTTTTTCTAATATACCTTTATTTTCTGCTACAAATTTTTCAAGGCGGGCAATTCCGTCCGTCTCAAAAAATGCCTCGTTATAATCTTCTCCAAAAGCTGATGCATCATAACAAACATCATCGATAATCACTCCTGGTTTCTCTTTGTTTAATTCTCCGAATCTAATGAGTTTCATATATCTATTATTTCCCTATTGGGATGTGTTATCATTTTTGGGGTGCTCATTTAAAAATGGGCGTTTACATATAATAAAATTCGAGCTGCCGAATCTCCCTTCCAACCGTCATCCTGAGGCATCGAAGAGGGTATTTTGCAATCGGGAATGCCGTAAGGATCTCCCGAAACGAAGGTAGAATCTATAAGCGCCCAGTATTCCATCTCGACAGATCTCTCACCCGCAAGGGGATTCGAGATGACGATACCGGATTAGTTGTACGCTCTTCGAAACCATTATACATCTACTATACATCTACTTACTGTTAAACATTTATCAGCAATTTAGCTATTCGCGTCTTTGCGAGAGCTTTCCGCCTTTGCGCGAACAACTACTAATTATTCAACTTAATAAAGCCGCCATCTAAGCCGTAATCATTTCCTGTTACAAAGCCAGCTTCATCAGAACATAAATACAATGCAAGTGAAGCCACTTCTTCCGGTTTACCCATCCGTCCTATGGGCTGGCTTTTGGATAACTTGTCAAAAATTTCTTCCTCCTGCCCGGCATAATTTTTAGCGATAAAGCCATCAACAAAAGGCGTATGCACACGCGCTGGCGAAATAGTATTACTTCGGATATTATCCTTTAGGTAATCCCGGGCAACAGACATGCTCATTGCATAAATTGCACCTTTGCTCATCGAGTATGCAAACCTGTCTGCAATACCCACTACCGAAGCAATGGAAGCCATATTAACAATCGCGCCTCCCCCGTTCTTTTTCATTAAAGGCAGGGCAGCATATAAACAATTGTAAGCACCTTTAACATTTACATCAAAAACTCTTGTGAAATCTTCTTCTGATGTAGTATCTGCTTTGCCAATATGGGCAATACCTGCATTGTTTACCAAAATGTCAACCTTACCAATCTTTTCAAATGCGCCTAATACATCCTTCTGGCTGGCAACATTGCAACCATAAGCAAATGCTTTTCCCCCAGCTGCTTCAATTTCTTTAATTGTATCCTGAGCCGCAGCCTCGTTTAATTCTATTATGTGAACAGTTGCACCTTGTTTGGCAAATAAAGTAGAAATTGCTTTACCAATGCCACTACCGCCACCGGTTATAACTGCCGATTTATTTTCTAAACTAAACATGTTTTTCCTTTATAGTGAAACGCCCCTTTTCCAGGGAATAAAATCGTCTTGGCCTAATTGCACTGATTTTGGTTGTACCTCTCCGCTCGCCACCTGAATTACGAAATCGATAATGCGCTCACCAGTTTGTTCAATGCTTTCTGTTCCTTCGATAATTGTACCGCAGTTAATGTCAATAATATCAGGCATGCGTAGTGCAAGGCTGGTATTGGTTGATAATTTAACAACAGGTGCCACAGGGTTACCTGTAGGCGTACCTAAACCCGTGGTGAATAAAACAACATTGGCTCCTGCCGCTACTTCTGCTGTTGTGCTCTCAACATCACTACCTGGAGTGCAAAGCAAGTTTAAGCCATTTTTATTTACTTTTTCAGGATAATCTAAAACATCTACAACCGGTGAATTGCCCCCTTTTTTTGCAGCACCGGCAGATTTTATGGCGTCGGTAATTAAACCGTCTTTAATATTTCCGGGAGAAGGGTTTGCATAAAAACCTGAACCGTCCGCCTCGGCTCTGGCGTTATAGGTTTTCATAAGATGAATAAACCTGTTTGCTGTAGTTTCATCCACACATCGGTCGCTCATCTCCTGCTCCACGCCGCATAATTCAGGAAACTCAGCCAGAATTACTGAACCACCTAAAGTAACCAGTACATCAGAAACATAGCCCAAAGCGGGGTTTGCGGATATACCTGAGAAACCATCAGAACCGCCACATTCTAAGCCAATACATAATTTAGATAGCGGTGCCGGTTCGCGGCGTGTTTTATTCACTTCTATTAAGGCAGCAAATGTTTGCTTAAGCGCTTCTTTCATGAGATCAGCCTCAGTACCAATAGTCTGCTGTTCTAAAATTACCATCGGCTTTTTAAAATCAGCATCGCGTTTAGCAATTTCATTTTGCAAAATACTTACCTGCGAATGCTGGCAGCCCAGGCTTAAAATGGTAGCACCTGCCACGTTGGGATGGGTTACATATCCGGCAATTAAGCCACACAATGCATCAGAATCTGTGCGAGTGCCGCCGCAGCCCATATCATGGGTTAAAAATTTGATGCCATCTATGTTCTCGAATAGGCGCTTGCCAGATTTTTCAGAAACTTCAGCGTCCAATTCCAAGTTTAAAATGCCATCACTTTCTGAGCCATTCTGATATGATTGTATCAAGGCATCAACATACTTATCGTAGCTTTTTGCCTTTTTATATCCCAGTTTGTCTTGCAATGCTTCCTTTAAAACTTCAACATTTCGGTTTTCACAAAATACAAGAGGAATAACCAACCAGTAATTGGCTGTACCAACGCTACCATCTGCACGGTGATAACCCATGAAAGTTTTGTCGGCAAACTTTGCTACGTTCGGCTGGTGCCAGTCTAACTTCCTGCTCCCGAGGGCAAAGCTATCTGCAGCATGCTCCACATTATTAACGGTTAATAAACCGCCTGATGGTATGGGCTTGCTGGCTTTTCCAACTAAAACTCCATACATAAAAATCTCGTCACCAACCTGCAAATTGTTAACGGCAAACTTATGCTTGGCAGCTATAGCTTCCTTTAGCGTAATATGGTTCTGGTTGAAAACTATTTGCTTTCCCTCGCTCAAATTACTTAATGCTACCAAAACATTATCCTTTGGATGTATTTGCAGAAAATCCCTTTTTGTATCAGACATTTATTAAAAGATGTTAATAATCGGTATGCAAATTAAGGACAGAAAGTGCATCCATTAGTTTCCGAATTTTGCAAAATAATATACGATTTTGGCATTTTTACTCTGCCAGAAACCATTAGAAAGAGAAAATAGTTTATAAAAGGCGAATATGTTTTTTGGGCCCGCTAGGCCAGCATCGGAGGTAGAAAGCCTAACAAAGAGCGTTTAGTGGGATAAAAGCGCAGGTTATGGCTAAACATCTGTTGCGTAACCAGTGTGCATGGCACTTTTTAGATGTCTGGTGCTTCCGGAGCATCATTATTTCTAATACAACCATAGGTTGATGATTATTAAAAGAAAACCCACTATTGGCGTTTACTTCTGGAAGAGCTTCTTAGAATATTCATAACAGCATCTCGTAAACTGTCATTTTGATAATATAAACCGCCTGAGGCAACAATTCCTCCGCTAAAGCTGGTATTCGAAATCTCAACGATTTTTATATCGCCTTCCTTGAATTTAATTAACAAATCGCATCTTCCTTTATTTGCTTTTGTATTTATAGTATCTCGATCCACTTTATAAGAATTCTGAACTAGCCTACATATTTGTTTTAAAGTTTGAGAATCGGTAATTGATATTTGCCCCGTCCCGACGATTCCCCTATCGTCAATCAACATTGATTCAACGGTAGCATATTTAAAATAACGAATATCATTAGAGGGATCTATTTCATTAATATGAACAAATAGTAGAAAGAGAATCGCAGAAAGAACAGAAAAAAACATAATTTTTCCTTTTAGAACAATATCCATGGTAATTGGAAACTTACTTATAATCTGAGCCCGATTATTATTTGTCTATTAAATCGCTTAAAATACGAGACTCCCCTCTCCTCGAGGATCTTCGAGAGAACCGTCGCGATATGAAAAAACTTTATTTGTCATAATAAATTCTGCAGGTTAGCCTAGTTGTACAGGAGCGTCTTTCTTCAATGGCGCGTATCCCGCATAATTAAACAAATCAGCCGATACTTCAAATCTCCCCAACAAAAAAGCCCCCGGCAGGTTTCCCCACCGAAGGCCATCGATATATGAAAAATCTTAAAACCGATTAAATAAAACGGTTGATGATATTCTCAAGGTACTCTTGTTTACCGCTGATAGTTGCAGGCTCGCCATTTTCGATAGCATATGCCCTTAAATCTTCCAGAGATAATTTACCTTGTTCGAATTCCTTACCTTTTCCGCTATCAAAAGAAGCATAGCGCTCCTGGCGGAATTTTTTGTAATCAGATTTTTGAAGGATGTTATCTGCAGTGATTAAAGCACGAGCAAACGTATCCATACCACCAACGTGAGCAACAAATAAGTCTTCTACGTCAGTTGAGTTTCTTCTGATTTTAGCGTCGAAGTTTACACCACCACCTTGTAAACCACCAGCTTCAAGGAAAATAAGCATAGACTCTGTGATCTCGTTCAGGTTATTCGGGAACTGGTCAGTGTCCCATCCGTTTTGAGCATCACCGCGGTTAGCATCGATAGAACCTAATACACCAGCATCAGCAGCAACCTGTAATTCGTGCTGGAATGTATGGCCAGCCAAAGTAGCGTGGTTAACTTCGATGTTAATTTTGAAATCGTTTAATAAATCATGCTCACGCAAGAAACCGATAACTGTAGCGCAATCAAAATCGTACTGGTGTTTTGAAGGCTCAGCTGGTTTTGGCTCAATAAAGAAGTTACCTTTAAAGCCATTTGCACGTGCATAATCTTTAGCAGTATGTAAGAAACGTGCAAAATGCTCTTGCTCACGTTTCATGTTGGTGTTTAGCAAGCTCATGTAACCTTCGCGGCCACCCCAGAATACATAGTTTTCGCCACCTAATGCAATGGTTGCATCCAAAGCAGCTTTAACCTGAGCAGCACCATGCGTTAACACGTGGAAATCAGGGTTAGTAGAAGCACCATTCATGTATCTTCTGTGAGAGAACAAGTTTGCAGTTCCCCAAAGAAGCTTAACACCCGTTTCTGCTTGTTTTTCTTTAGCATAGTCCACTAAAGCCTGTAAACGGCGCTCGTTTTCTACGATATCGTTTCCATAGTCAACCACATCCACATCGTGGAAGCAATAGTATGGTAAGTTTAATTTAGTCAAGAATTCAAAAGCAGCATCCATTTTATCCTTGGCACGCTCAATTGGATCAGCTTTTTTATCCCACGGGAAAATATGAGTAGGGCCACCAAATGGATCTGAACCATTTCCACAGAATGAATGCCAGTAAGCACCCGCAAATTTGAAATGATCTTTTAATGTTTTACCCGCTACTACGCGATTTTCATCATACCAACGAAACGCCAACGGATTGTCAGACTCAAGCCCTTCGAATTTAATCTGGCCGATTCCTTTAAAATACTCTGTCTCTACAGACGATAAAATATTTGCCATGATATTTAGTTTTTTATCT
>Ga0307408_100003436_pt1 | contig 10846 bp, 9 predicted proteins | sample 322Cmetagenome_FD_202116 | JGI IMG/M metagenome (GOLD analysis project Ga0307408, IMG submission 202116) | Maize rhizosphere microbial communities from greenhouse at UC Davis, California, United States - 322HYB-C-3 | ecosystem: Host-associated > Plants > Roots > Rhizosphere > Soil | place: USA... | reverse complement strand
CCTCCCGAGGGTTCTACGTCTCCCGTCTCCCGTCTCCGCTTCCCTAGTGTGTTTGGATTTCCACCCCCACTGCCACGGTTCCGTCAGGCTTCTTCTCGACATGCGGATGCAGCAGCCACTTGTCGATCCTGTTGCCCGGATGCGAGTGGTGATACCGAACCACCTTCGTCCCGGCGAACGTCCCGATTGCGGCGCCCATCACGACATCGCTCGCCCAGTGTTTGTTGTTGTACATGCGTGACGCCGCGATCATCGTCGCGCCGCCATACATCACCGGCGCGATGAACCACGTTGACTTCGGCCACCATTTCGATGTTTCGCTCGTCACGGCCGCGGCCGCGGCGAACCCCATTGCCGAGTGACCTGATGGGAAGGAGCGGTAAAGATCGCTGTTCTTCTTGAAGCCGCGCGCGAGCACGAAGTTCCGTTCGTTCGTGATATTGGCCTCAGGCCGCGCACGTCCGGCGATCCCCTTAATGAGGCCGGTGGTCACCTGCGCGACGAGGAGCGCCTCGGTGCCGTGGAGCCCGAGGTCAGCCATGCGATCGATGCGCGCTACACGACCCACGGCATACATGCCGACGCCGATGTACAACGACCCCGGCGTGCCCATGAAGCGGAGGTCGGTTGCCGTGTTCTGCAGGAACTGGTTTTCCTGGTTATGCGGCGTCTGCAGCTTGCGCGCGAAATACCGGTCGGCCGGGTAAAGGGCCACCGTGCCAGCGGCGAAGCCCAGCGCAACCCAGGCGTCCCGTTTCGTGAAGAGGGGCTCGGTGGAGATATGAGTCGTATCAGTGGGCTGAGCCTGCGCCGCGGGGGCGATCGTCGCCACCGCCAGCCCCAATCCGGTTGTCAAAGTGATCAGCTTGTTCACGCGTCCTCCGAGTCGGGCCATCTCATTACCGGCCGTGTAAAGGCAACCCGTGCGCCGCGGCGACAGCGCATAATGGCCTCTTCGGGCTTTTAAACCGACATGAATAGCGAACTCGACTTTTATTCCCGCAACGTAGGGACTAGTCATTGACGGGCGAGCGTGTGAGACCGACTATACCTTGCGACGGTATATCGCACGGCGGCATATCCCACAGGCCTGTCCATGCCAGAACCCAGAAGTCCCGAACCGGGAGCGCCGTTGAGCGCGCAGGTCTTCCAGATCCTGCTCTCGTTGCTCGACGGTGACATGCACGGGTACGCGCTCATCCAGGACGTTCGACGGCGAACGGACGACGAGCTCGTGCTCACGGCAAGCACGCTTTACGCGGCCGTGAAGCGGATGCTCGGTGTCGGTTGGATCGAAGAGGTCCAGCCCGACGAGCCGCCGCCGGATCACGACGAGCGGCGTCGCTACTATCGAATGACCGCGCTCGGGCGGGCAGCCGCGCGGGCGGAGGCACAGCGACTCGAACGGCTGACGAACATGGCCCGTGACAAGCGCCTCCTCCGTCCGATCGGGAGCACGCCGCAACCAAAGGGCACGCGATGACGCCAGTCGAACGAGCGGCGCCGAACGCCTCGCTCGCGTCGCGCGCATTCCGCGCGGCGCTGCGGCTCCTTCCGCCCACGTTCCCGGCCGGCGACGCCCACGAGCTCGTTCACATCTACGAAGCGCTCGACGCCGAGGCGCGGCGCACGGGCGGACGGCACGGAGCGGCGTTGACATTCGCGCGAGAGCTGCCGGGCCTCGCGCACCTCGTCGCACGAGAACACGCGGCGGGATGGCGCGCGCGGCGAACACATCGCCGCCAGCAGCGCCGCATCGCGTCCTATCAGCGTCCGTACTCGGAGGACACCTCGATGATCGAGTCGCTCCTGCAGGATGTCCGCTACGCCGCGCGGGCGCTACGCAAGAACGCGTCGTTCGCGGCCATCGCCGTGGCGACGCTGGCGTTAGGCATCGGCGCCAACACCGCGATCTTCTCCGTCGTGAATGGCGTGCTGCTCCGGCCGCTCGCGGTGCGGGATCCGGGCCGCGTCGTGACCGTGATGAGCTATGCGCCGACGCAGCCGCCGTCGGTGTACGCCTCATCGCCGGCGAACTTCATGGACCTCCGCCGCGAGACGCGCGCAGCGAGCCAGTTTGCGGCGTTCTCGCCATCGCTGGCCACCGTCGTTGGGGCCGGCGAGCCGGAGTCGTTCCAGGCGCTCACGACGGTGGGCGACATCTTCGGCGTGCTGGGAGTGAAGCCGCTGTTCGGCCGGACCCTGACGCCTAACGATGACTCGCCTTCCACGGCTTCAGCCGTGGTGCTGTCCCACGAGACGTGGCAGCGCCTGTACGGCGAGGATCGTTCGGTGATCGGCAGGACGGTGACGGTCAACCGCACGCCGCGCGTCATCATCGGCGTCATGCCGCCTGGCTTCCGGTTCGCCGCGGCGCAGGCCGACCTGTGGATGCCGGAACAGTGGACGCCGGAGAACGCCGCCAACCGCGATCAATACTATCTCCAGATCATCGCCCGGCTCCGCCCCGGTGCGACGGTCGAGCGGTTCTCGACCGAGCTGGAGACGGTCGCCACGCGGCTGCGGACCGATCACGCGGAGTACAACACGGACCTGCATCTGAGCGCCACGTCGCTGCAGGAGACGATCGTCTCTGCCGTGCGCCCCCGACTGCTCATGCTGATGGGCGCCGTCGGGTTCCTGCTGCTCATCACGTGCGTCAACCTCGCGAACCTGACACTCGCACGCGCGTCCTCGCGGCACGGCGAGTTCGCGGTGCGGCGGGCCCTCGGTGCCGCGCGCGGTCGCGTCGTCAGGCAGCTGCTCACCGAAAGCGTCCTGCTCGCGACGGCCGGGGGGCTCGTGGGGCTCGCTGTCGGCGCCGGCCTCCTGCGCGCCATCGTCGCGGCGGAACGCACGTCGCTCCCCCGCGTCGACGAGATCACGCTCGACCCGGTGGCACTCGGCTTCACCGTGGTCGTGTCGTTGCTGGCGGGTGTCGCCGTCGGACTCCTTCCGGCGATGCGGGCGTCGACGGTGCGATCCATGGAAGTCATCCGCCAGGGCACGCGGGGAAGCGGTGCACATCAGGGGGCGCGGAGCGCACTCGTGGTGGTCGAGCTGGCCGTCGCTCTCATGCTGCTCAGCGGAGCAGGGCTGCTGCTCAGGAGCTTCGGCCGGCTGCTGGCCGTGAACACCGGGTTTTCCACCGAACGGCTGCTCACGATGCAGATGAGCGTCGGCGGGAAGTCGTTGCAGGCGGTCGAGCAGAGTCTCGAACGGATCCGCGCGATTCCCGGTGTGCGTGCGGCGGCGGTGACGAGCCAGCTGCCAGTGACGGGCCGCGGCGTCGGGGCCTGGTTCAACATCGTCGATCGGCCGACGCCGCCTAACGAAACGCCACCGGCGGAAGCCTATCGCGTCGTGTCGCCAAACTACTTCGCGACGGCGGGTATCCATCTGGTGCGCGGCCGCTTCCCGACGCTCGACGATCGCGTGGACCGCGGGCCGGCCGTCGTGGTGAACCAGGCGCTGGCGAAGAAATACTGGCCGGGCGAGGACCCCATCGGGAAGCAGATCATGCTTGGCGCGCCGGGGAATTACTTGAACCCCGCGTCGCCGATCGTGGGTGTCGTCGGCGACACGCCGGATGTAGGGCTGGACAATCCGCCCATCCCCACCGTGTTCATGCCGATGCGCGTCGCGCCCTTTTGGCCGTTCTTCACCTACCTCATCCGCACCTCGGGGCCACCGGAGGCGGTGACGCTGGCCGTGCGCCGCGAGCTACGGGCGGCGTTTCCGACGGTGGCGATTCGGAACGTGCGGACCATGGAGTCCGTTCTGCACGACTCCGTGGCCCCCGCCCGGCTGTCCAATGCGCCTCGTCGGCGCCTTCGCGATCGTCGCGCTGATCACGGCGGCCCTCGGCGTCTTCGGCGTGTTGTCATTCGTCGTTGCCCAGCGGACGCGCGAGCTCGGGATTCGCATGGCGCTCGGTGCCGCGCCCGGCGATGTGCGCCGGATGGTGATCGCGTACGGCGGCAGGCTGGCGACGGCCGGGCTCGCGATCGGTCTCCTGGGCTCGTTCGCGCTGACCCGGCTCATCTCGAAGCTGCTGTTCGGGGTCGCGCCGACCGACCCGCTAACGTTCGCGTCGGTGTCCGCGATCCTGTTAGGCATCGGCGTGCTGGCGAGCTGGATCCCGGCTCGTCGCGCCACGCGCATCGACCCGATCACTGCGTTGCGCTCTGATTGATGACGTTTGGGCAGCGTTAGGCCGTATCGGCCTCGCAGGCTGGCATCGCGGCAGGGCCGGCTTTAACAACAAGGAGACACAGATCACACAGGCCGGCGCTTCGCGCCGGACGCAGATTGACGCAGAAGGGCTCCTCTGCCATCCACCGTTCATCCCACCAGGGCCGTTGAAAAGGGGGAACGACCTCGGGACGCTATGAGCTGACCGAGGCCGTTCCCCTTCAAACCGGCTCGTTGCGTGAGGAGCTCGATCCTGACGCGGAGCCTCTGCGTCAAACTGCGCCCGCCCGCGTCAGCGGGCGGTCTGCATTATCTGTGTCTCCTTGTTGTTTTTCTGTCCTTGAAACGATGCCCGAGTCATAAGAAAGGGTCAGACGAACTCGTCTGACCCTTTCATCGTGGCTGCCAGCTACACTGTCCTTCTCGCTCCGCGTATGAGCCTGAGCAGGAACAGCAGAACAACGGCGCCAATGAAGGCGATGAAGATCGTGCCGGGCAGCCCGCCCCACGGAGACGAAACGCCGAGTGAGGCGAAGATCCAGCCGCCGACGAATGCGCCGACGATTCCTACAATGATGTCGCCGATCAGGCCGTAGCCCGTGCCGCCCATGACGAGGGAGGCGAGCACTCCGGCGACCAGTCCGACGATGATCCAGGTGAGAATTGTCATGGCAGCTCCTGAAGCCGATTCCGATAGCTGATACGCCATCCCAGAAGGCAAGCCGCGTGCCTTGCCGAGGTCCACCTTAGGAGCCACATCTGAGCCTTCAATGTCGTTCCGGAGCCTTCCGTAACGCGGCGAATGAGAATTTTGTGCTGCCTCAATGCCGACGTCGTGAGCAACGTCGCGCTCAACCTTTTGCTTCCTGCCCTGGCTCGGCACGAGGTCCGCGTCGGACTTACGAGCCGGATCGGCGCGGCCCAGAACGGGGGCGAGCCATATCCTCGACGCGAGCTTCGCGCGGCCGAGCAGCTGCTGCCGCTCGAGGTGATCTTCCCGCTGATCGAGCAAGCGGGGCAGCCTAACGCGGGGCGCTACCTCACGTTCGCCGAGGTCGAACGTGCTCGTGGCATTCAGGTGAGCCCATTACCCAATCCCAACGCCGGCGACGGGCTCGCGTTGATCGAGGCCTTCGCCCCCCACCTCATCCTCTCCATCCGATACGGCGCGATCTTCAAGTCGGCGGCGTTAACCATACCGAAGCTCGGCGTGCTGAACCTGCATGCCGGGCTTCTCCCCGCCTATCGTGGCGTTCTCGCGACGTTCCGCGCGCTCATGGCCGACGAACAGCAGATCGGCTGCACGCTCCACTACATCACGGACGGGACGATCGACACCGGCCCCGTCGTCGGGCAAGCCACGGTCGCGGCCGATGCGCGACGCTCGCTGTTCGCCCAGGTGTTGTCGCTTTATCCGCCAGGCGTGGCACTGATGGCCGGCGCCGTCGCGAGGCTGGACGCCGGTGAACGGCTCGAGACGCACGTGCAATCGGGCGGGACGTACTACTCCTATCCGAGCGCGGACGAGTGGGACGAATTCCTTCGACGCGGCTGGCGAGTCTCCGACGCCAGCGATTTTCGCGAGCTGTACGGGAACTACGTGGTTCCAGGATGACAGGGGCGGGTCTGCGAACGTACATTCGCGTCAACTTCTCGAGCCCAATCATGCGCGCCTTCTATTTCGCCCTCGGATTCGCCGTGCCGGCCACCGCGCAGACGTCCAAGTCGCCGCAGACGGTCGACTCGGCGTCGATCGCCATCGTTCCGCGCCCCGAAAGCCTCACGGTTGGGCGCGGCCGGTTCGTCATCAACGCGAACACGGTCATCTACACCGACGCGGCGTCCGCCGACATCGCACGCCGCTTCGCGGCGGCGCTCCTTCCGGCAACCGGACTCGCGATTCCGGTCCGCGTCGGAGCCGCCCCCGCTGCGGGCATCGTCGTCGAGCGCAGCGCCCGCCTAACGCGATTGGGCGACGAGGGGTACGAGCTGTCCGTGACCGCGCGCCGGGTTTCCGTCCGCGCCAAGGAGCGAACTGGCGTGTTCTACGGACTTCAGACGATCCGGCAGCTCCTGCCGCCCCAAGTCTTTCGCGAGGCGAAGGTCGACAGCGTCGCCTGGGCGATTCCCGCGGTGCGCATCGTCGACCGGCCACGATTCGCCTGGCGTGGCGCGCACCTCGACGTCGGCAGGCACTTCATGCCGAAGGAGTTCGTGAAGAAGTACATCGATCTCATCGCGCTGCAGAAGATGAACACCTTCCACTGGCACCTCACGGAGGACCAGGGCTGGCGCCTCGAGATCAGGAAGTATCCGCGCCTCACGCAGGTCGGCGCGTGGAGAACGCAGACCGTCGTGGGTCGGCAGAACAGTCGGACGGATTCCACCACGTGGCAGTTCGACGGCCAGCGCCATGGCGGCTTCTACACGCAGGACGACGCGCGGGAGATCGTCGCGTACGCGCGCGATCGGTTCGTCAACGTGGTGCCCGAGATCGAGATGCCGGGGCACGCGCTCGCGGCGATCGCGGCGTATCCCGCGCTCGGCGTCACCGGCCAACCGGCGGATGTGGGGACGCGCTGGGGCGTCTACGCGAACATCCTGAACGCGGACTCCTCCACCGTGCGCTTCATGCAGGACGTGCTCACGGAAGTAATGGAGCTGTTCCCGAGTCGATTCATCCATGTCGGCGGAGACGAGGCGGACAAGGCACTGTGGAAGACCAGCCCGCGCATCCAGGAGCGCATCAAGGAGCTCGGATTGAAGGATGAGCACGAGCTACAGAGCTGGTTCATCCGGCAGATGGATGCGTTCCTCACCGCGCACAAGCGCCGCCTCGTTGGGTGGGACGAGATTCTCGAAGGCGGGCTCGCACCTGGTGCGACGGTAATGTCGTGGCGCGGAACGCAGGGCGGGATCGACGCGGCGCGAGCCGGCCACGACGTCGTCATGGCGCCGACCAGCCACACGTACTTCGACTACTATCAATCGCAGAATACTGCCGGCGAGCCGTTGGCGATCGGCGGGTTCGTGCCGCTCCCGATGGTCTATTCGTTCGAGCCGGTGCCGTCGGAGCTCGAGCCGCAGTACCGCGCGCACATCCTCGGCGGCCAGGGGCAGATCTGGACCGAGTATCTGGCGGGGCCGAAGCAGGTGGAATACATGGCGTTCCCCCGCCTAACGGCGCTCGCCGAGGTGCTGTGGACGACGCCGGCGCGGAAGGATTATCGGGACTTTCTGGGGCGGCTTGTGGTTCACCTGGAGAGATTGAGCGCCCTCGACGTCGCGTTTCGTCCGTTGGGGCCATAGTTGGGGACCAGGGACTGGGGACTCGGCCGGGATGCTATTACGGTAGAGGAAGGCTCCTCGGTGCTAATAGCTTCCCGGCCGAGTCCCCAGTTCCCAGTCCCTAGTCCCCTAGTCCCGTTGATATGCGTCTCGCCGTTCGTCAGACCGTCACCGCGCTCACGCTCCTCGCCGCCGCTCCCCTCGCCGCTCAGGAGAAGATCGATACTGCGGCCATCAGCCGCATCAAGGCCGAAGAGCGCGACCGATCGCAGGTCATGGAGATCGCGAGCTGGCTCACCGACGTGTTCGGCGCCCGACTCACTGGTTCGCCCAGCGCGAAGGCCGCCGGAGACTGGACGGCCAAGAAGCTCAACGAATGGGGCATGACGAACGCGAAGATGGAGACATGGGGGCCGTTCGGACGCGGCTGGTCCAACGAGCGGGTGGTCGCGCAGGTCGTGTCACCCCGCCAATTCCCGATCATCGCGTATCCCGCTGCCTGGACACCGGGAACGACCGGCGCCATGAAAGGCGAGGTCGTGTTGATCAAGGCGGACAGCGCGTCGGACCTCGAGAGGTACCGCGGAAAGCTTCGCGGCAAGATCGTCTTCACGCAGCCGGCTCGCGATTCGCTGCCGCCGCACTTCACGGCGGACGCGTCGAGGTTGGCGGATACGTCGCTGTCGAGGCTCGCCGAGGCGCCGTTCACGCCCGACCCGCCGCGCGGTGGCGGGCCTAACGCGGGTCCCAACAACCCGCAGGCGGCGCGGTTCCGCGCGACCCAGGAATTCCAGCGGAGCCTGGCCGCGTTCGTCGCCGATGAAGGGGCTGTCGCGATCGTCACACCGGGTCGTGGCGACGACGGCACCGTCTTCACCGGCGCAAGCGGCTCGCGCGACGCGGCGAATCCGACGAAAGTGCCTGGCCTCGTCTTCTCGACCGAGCACTATGGGCGCATCGCGCGCATCGTCGAGAAAGGCGTTCCGGTGACGATCGAGCTCGACGTGAAGAACACCTTCTACGACGACGACCCGAGCTCCTTCAACATCGTCGCAGAAATTCCCGGCACCGACGCAAAGCTGAAGAACGAAGTCGTCATGCTCGGCGCACATTTGGACTCCTGGCACACCGGCACCGGTGCAACCGACAACGCCGCCGGATCCGCGATCATGCTGGAGGCGCTGCGCCTCATCAAGGCGACCGGTCTCAAGCCGCGCCGAACCATTCGGATCGCTCTCTGGACCGGCGAAGAGCAGGGCCTGCTCGGCTCACGGGCCTACGTGAAGGAGCATTTCGGCGACCCGCAGACGATGCAGCTGAAACAGCCCGCGCACGGCCAGTTCGCGGGGTACTTCAACGTCGACAACGGGACGGGCGCGATTCGCGGTGTCTATCTGCAGAAGAACCAGGCGGTGGCGCCGATCTTCACCGCCTGGATGACGGCGTTCAACGATCCGCGAATGCACACGCTCACCGCGAACAACACCGGCGGAACGGATCACCTGGCGTTCGATGCGGTCGGCTTGCCGGGGTTCCAGTTCATCCAGGACCCGGTCGACTACGGTTCTCGGACGCACCACTCGAACATGGACGTCTACGAGCGACTGGTGCCGGGGGATATGAAGCACAACGCGGCGGTCGCCGCCACGTTCGTCTATCTGACTGCGAACCGGGACGAGAAGCTGCCGAGAAAGCCGGCGCCGACGGTGCAGTAGGCGACCAGCCACGGCTCGCGCCCGACAGGTGCGGTCGCGGTCGGCGCGTCGTTAGGCGGCGCGAGCTGCTTCTTGGGCGTGGCGCTTCACACGCATGAGCATGGCGTTCAGTCCGACCTCGCGCGTGCCCAGCCCGAGGCTGTCCATGATCGTCCTGACGAAATCCTCGGGAATCGCGAGCGTCGTTTCCGGTGGCTGCCCGTTAATGGCGCTGAAGAGAATGCTCAGAAACGCCGCGATCGTCGGCGACTGCCGCGTGTTGACATCGGCGTAGAAGTGGAGCTTCCCGTCTTTGTACTCCGGGAAGAGATCGACGCGCGTCTGGCACTCGGGAACGGTGAACGCCTCGCGATCCAGCGCGAGGAAGCGCTCCGGGACGGGCTCGAGCTTTTTCGCGTACCCGACGAGCGCTTGCATCTTTTCCTCGCGCCCGAGCGATCTGAACCGGCTCAGTACTCGTTCGATCGATGGCGGGACACCTGTGGGCGAGTGGTCCGTGGTCACGCGGAAAAGATAAGCGGTTGACTGGTCAACGGTTGAACCTCGCTTGACGTCGCTAATTAATCGTTTAATTAATATTGGGTGCCTGATTCTTCAACCCAGGACTCGATCCTCGACGCCGCCGAGCGGCTCTTCGCTCGACAGGGCTTTACCGCGACCACCATCAAGCAAATCGGAAAGGAGGCGGCGGTGAACCCGGCATTGCTCTACTACTACTATGACAGCAAAGAGACCCTCTACCGCGCGATGCTCCAGCGCATACTGGGGCAGCTCCTCGCGCGGGGCACGGACGCGATCGAGCGCGCGTCCAGCCACGCAGACCGCATCCGCGGGTTCGTTCGCGCGCAGGCGAGGCTGCTCGGCGAGCATCCGCACTTTCCACAGCTGCTCGTTCGCGAGCTCGTGGACCACCAGGCTTCGCACGCAGAGCAGGCGATCACCAGTACGGCTGCCGGGGCGTTCCGTCGCCTGTGCGAGGTGATCGAGGCGGGGCAGCAGGACGGCGCGTTTCGGAGATCACTCGACCCACGCTACACCGCGATCTCGATCATCGCGCAGGTGGCCTACTTCGCGATCGCGCGGCCGGCGGTGGGCCTGCTGTTGGGACACGGGACCTCGGGTCCGCCGCGCGCGGTATCCGACGAGTTCTACGTGCACGCCGAGGAGTTCGCCCTGGCCGCCCTGATGGAAGGACGGTCGGCATGAGGCTGTCCGTCAGGCTGTGCGCGTTAGGCGTCGGGCCGATCCTGGCGACGGTGGTCGCGTGCACCCGCAGCGACACCAACCAGGTCACCGCCGACGGCACCGTCGAGCTGACCCAGGTAGACGTCGCGCCTTTCGTGTCCGGCCGCGTGACGCTCGTGACCGTCGACGAAGGCGCAACGGTCCGGCGCGGCGACACACTCGTCGTGCTCGCGCAGTCGGCGCTGCCTGCGGACCTGGACCAGCGGCGAGCGCGAGTGTCATCGGCCGAAGCACGGCTGCGTGACCTGCAGGCCGGGGCGCGGCCCGCAGAGATCGAGAGAGCGCAGGCAGATCTCCGGTCCGTGACGGCCGAAGCGGATCGCGCGGAACGGGAGCGCGCTCGCCTCGAACCGCTCGCCGCCGCGGCGACGATCTCGAGGTCGCAATATGACGCGGCAGTGACG
>Ga0307408_100003435_pt1 | contig 10846 bp, 12 predicted proteins | sample 322Cmetagenome_FD_202116 | JGI IMG/M metagenome (GOLD analysis project Ga0307408, IMG submission 202116) | Maize rhizosphere microbial communities from greenhouse at UC Davis, California, United States - 322HYB-C-3 | ecosystem: Host-associated > Plants > Roots > Rhizosphere > Soil | place... | reverse complement strand
CCGCCACGAGCTGCTGAAAGCCGTCGACCACACCAAGGACCAGAGCTACTTCCTGCACCGCCTGAACCAGGCGCAGTTGTCGAAGACCCTGTTCCCGCTGGGCGAAATCCCGAAAACGGAAGTGCGCAAGATTGCCGAGAAACTGCAGCTGCCGAATGCCGCCAAGAAGGATTCCACCGGCATTTGCTTCATCGGCGAGCGCCCGTTCCGCGAATTCCTGAACCGCTACCTGTCCTACAAGGCCGGCCCGATCAAGACGCCGGATGGCAAGGTGGTGGGCGAGCATGTGGGCCTGTCCTTCTACACCCTGGGCCAGCGCAAGGGCATCGGCATCGGCGGCGTGAAGACCTACCAGAACGCCGACGGTTCTTCCGACGCCTGGTACGTGGCGCGCAAGGACGTTGAAAACAATACGCTGTGGGTGGTGCAGGGCCACGACCATCCGTGGCTGCTGTCGGAGGGCCTGCACGCGGGCCAGGCTAGCTGGGTGGCAGGCGTGGCGCCTGAAGCGGGCCGCATCAGCGCCAAGACCCGCTATCGCCAGGCCGACGTGCCTTGCGACGTTGCCGCCAACGGCGACAGCGAATTCGCACTGAAATTCATGGATGCCCAGTGGGCGGTCACCCCGGGCCAGTCGGCCGTGCTGTACGACGGCGACGTTTGCCTGGGCGGCGGCATCATCGACGGCTCAAACTTCGTCTGATCCCTCGGCCGGGCTGGCGCCTTGCGCGTCGGCCTGCGCCTTCTGCTGCCGCTTCACCGCGGCAATGACGGTGTTGCGGATCGTCTTCAAAACTGTACCCGCGTTGAACGGCTTCACGATATAGCCATTGATGCCCATCGCATGGGCTTTCTGGATCGTTGCCTGGTCGAATTCCGAGGACACCATGAAGATCATGGCCTTCGGCCATTCCTTGCGCATGGCCAGCATGGCCGGTTCGTCGGCTTCGATGCAGTCGCGCGAAATGCAGATGATCTGGGGCTGGTGCTTGATCAACAACACATTGCCCGCCACGCAGGTATGCGCCTGGCCGACCACGTCGTAGCCGCCGTCGAGGAGGACCGTGTTGAGCAGGCCGCGGGCAATGGCGCTGCTGTCGATGAGAACGGCTTTTAACATCAGGAGGGTTTAACGGTGGTCCCAGGCCAGCATATTCCAGCTCACGCCGATCCGGACGTCCGTTTTCAGTTGTACCAATTGACGAGAAAGATACAACATCTCGCGCTCTTTTCGTAGGCTTTCGCCGACTTTGTCCTTCAGGATGCCTGCACCGGCCATGATTGCGTCCAGAGTGCCGTAAGTTCGCAACAGTTTGGCGGCGGTCTTGACGCCTACGTTGGAGACGCCCGGGATGGAGTCGGTTTCGTCGCCCATCAGCGCCAGCAGGTCCGGCAGCATGCCGGGCGTGACGCCCCACTTCTGCTCGACCCAGGCGCGGTCGTGCCATTCGGACTTGAAATGGTCCCAGATGCGGGCGCCTTCGGCGATCAGGCAATGCAGGTCCTTATCGGTGGTGGCCACCACCGCTTCGCCGCGGTTCTCGCTGAGCCAGCGCGTGACCACGGTGCCGATCACGTCGTCGGCTTCCACTTCGGGGATGGCGATCGGGCACATGCCGATCCTGGTCAGCTGCATGTAGAACTCGGGCAGCGCCTCGCGCAGCACTTCCGGCATCGGCTGGCGGCCTTCGCGGTAGCCCTTGTACAGGCTATGGCGCCAGGTGGGACCGCCGTAATCGAAGGCTGGAAGGATATGGGTCGGTTCGTGGCCGTTGACCAGGCGCTGGAAGGCGTTGAACGCATGGCGCATGGCGATCTCGGCTTTGAGGTCCGAGTCCGGTTCCGGACTTGCCTCATACACACGCCGCACAATATTCAAACCGTCAATGGCCAGCAATCTTCCTGTCATAGCCGGCATTTTACCGCACAGCTACTTGCTCTCAGCCTTTACCTCGACCGCCGCCCGATCGATCTTTTGATTCTCCTCAGATGTCAGCAAGCGCCGAGGGTACCTCCAGCCCCTGACCGGAACCACCATTGCCAGCTCTTCCTCCGTCCAAGGCTGTGCATCCGGATCGGCTAACGCAGCCTCGGTGATCTCCCGATCCTCTTCCTCAGTCGGCAGTTCGATAGTTCGTCCGTCGCTAGTAGTGATAGTTTCGCGCATAATACTCCCGCTCCTTCCTCCTCGCCCTGCGGATGCTGAGGATTCGAACTTTTTCGCGTCGCTCGACAAATGTCACTGCAAAACATTTGACCCCACATGGAACCAAGGCGTTCATACGGACTTAATCATAGGCAAACCTTCAATCCGGCCAGCTGATCATTGCGTGCGTCAAACTCGATTTTCACTTTACCATTCCGGGTAAGCTCGTCAAGCAAGCTTATCGGGTGGTGACGGAGCGTTTTGCGCTAGCGCAGCAGCTTGTGCTGATCCTCATTGAATCGCGCTCGCACTTCCATCAAGGCAAAACCGAGTAGATTCATTCCCGTCCATTCGGATGGGTTCTCTGCATACGGCGAGTCTGCGGCAAAGCCTGTACCCCAAACGAAATCAACGGGACTTGCTTCCACCAGGACTTGTTCGCCAGTGGCGAGCAGGAAGTCGCGCAACGGGGCGTTCTGCGCGAACTTTGCATAGTTGGCCTGGACCACGATATCCCAACGGTTCGCGGCCCAGACTTCTTCATCGAACCCTTGCACTTCGCGGCCGGCGGCTTTGGCGACTGCCGGGTTGCGAGCCTGCAGGATACGATCCAGCGCAGCTGCGTCACTGAACAAGCGGGCCTTTTCCGCCATCATGAAATGTTCGGCTGTCGGGTACCGTGTGCCATCGATAACGAACTCCGCTTCGAACCATTGGCTGAAGCAAGTCTTCGTGATCGAACCATTCTTTGATGGCTGATGCCCCCAGAACAGAACCATCCTGGGTTGCCCATGATTGCGAACATGCTCGCACAGCTCGACGACATTCCTCATCTAGTTTCCTCTCCAGTGAACTCCGCTTCAAAGGCGGCAATTGTTGCCCCCTTCCGGTCAAGCACCGCAAAGACAACGTGCTTGAACGCATCGCGGTACTTAGGATTGCGCAACAGATGCTGGGCGAACCAGCGCGCCATGTCCGCCGGCTGGTTGCCGAACACGCCGCAACCCCAGGCGCCAAGCACCAGTGCGGTATGGCCATGGTGCATGGCGAGCGCAAGCAGCATTTCAATGCGGGCCAGCATGGCCCCCTCAAGCTCGCCGAGGCGTTCGGGCTCATTGCGCGCGACTGCGCCGCGATTGACCGCCGGCGCGGTCACCATCGACGCCAGATATGGCTCGTCCAACAGTTCGTAATCGTCGCCGCGGAAGACCGGCACCTTGGGCGAATAAATCATGTCGTCCAGGTAGATGCAGGACTTGAGCGAGCGATTTGCCTCGTACATTTCGTTCTTTTGCACGATGCATGGATAGAGGCCGGAGGACTTTGCCAGGTTCTCCTCCTGCGCCTCGGCGCCGCCAAGGAAGCCACCGCCCGGATTCTTGGCCGACGCGAAGTTCAGGCACAGCGGGTCGGCATGGCCGAGCCCGATCAGGCGGCGCGCGGCCGCCAATGTGGGTTCGTTACGCACCTCGAACCTTGTCGCGAAGGATTGATGGCCACCTTGGCGGTTCACCAGTTACCCGAGCGCCCCGGCTTTGTAATGCACCGTGCCAGCTTTGGCCTGCGCCAGTGCGCCCGCGATTTCCACGTGCTTGCCATGAGAATTTTCATAGCCACCGGCCTCCAGGAGGGACAAGGTTTCCTGGGCGATGCGGGAGCGGACTTCTCGATTGATCATTGTGATGTTCCTTTCTTGTTATTGGTTTTTTGGATCAAGCAGGAACATCATAATCCACTTAGTGTCATTTAACAACTAAGTTAGAACAGTTTTTACACTAAGTCTTAGCGCAGCAGCTCGTACGGGCCGCCGCGCTCGAGGGCACGCTGGTAGGCCGGGCGGGCGTGGATGCGCTGCAGGAAAGCCTGCAGGCGCGGATGGCTGGCGCCCAGGCCGCCGCGCGCTGCGGCAGCTTCAAGGGGGAAGCTCATCTGGATATCGGCGGCGCTGAACTCGTTGCCGGCGAACCAGTCGCGGTTGGCGAGTTCGGACTCCAGGTAGGCCAGGTGGCGGTCGATATTGGGCTGCACGAAGCTCGACATCACCTTCTGCGCGATGGCGCGCTTGATCGGCTTGACGAAAAACGGCGCCGGCGAGGATTCAACCTTGTCGAACACGAGTTTCATCAGCAGCGGCGACATCAGCGAGCCTTCCGCATAATGCATGAAGTAGCGCCAGCGCAGCTTGTCGGGCGTGCCGGCCGGCGGCACCAACCGGTCATTGCCATGCTTCTCCACCAGGTACTCAATGATCGCACCCGACTCCGCGACGATATTGCCCTCATGTTCGATGACGGGCGACTTGCCCAGCGGATGCACCTTGGTCAGCTCTGGCGGCGCCAGCATGGTCTTCGGGTCACGCTGGTAATGCTTGATCTCATAGGCCAGCCCCAGCTCTTCCAGCAACCACAGCACGCGCTGCGAACGGGAGTTATTGAGGTGGTGAACGATGATCATGGGCGCGCTCCGGAAGGTTAAAATGGAGCCATGACTTTACCACTGACCCAGGAATCCATCTCGACACTGGTCCACGAGTTCTACGACGGCGTGCGCGCCGATCCGGAACTGGGCCCGGTGTTCAATGCCGCCATCGACGATTGGCAGCCGCACCTGGCGCGCATGGTGGAGTTCTGGAGCACCACCATGCTGGGCACCAAGAGCTTCCAGGGCAATGTCTACGGCAAGCATATGGCGCTGCCAGGCGTGCAGCCACAGCACTTCCAGCGCTGGCTTGCGCTGTTCCATTCGACGGTGGACCGACTGTTTGAGCCCGCCGTGGCGGCAGAATTCCGCATCGTCGCCAGCCGCATCGCGCAAAGCCTGCAATACGGCTTCTTCGGCCAGGTGCATTTCAGCTGAAGGTGTCGGCGGCGCTCATCACCGAATAGCTGGCCTGCCAGCGGCGCAACGCAGCCGGCAGCACCTGCATCGGCTGCGGCGCCGCGATGAAGTCGCCGGAAGCCTGCGTGCAGCCTTCTTCCCGCACCTGCAGCCAGTCCAGCAGGTTGGACACTTCGCAGCAGCCCGCATGCCCCTCATCGCGCAGTTCGAGCCGGTGTTGCGCAATGCCTGCCTGCAGCATCAGTCCCTGGATATCGGCCGCAAGCGCGATGGCATCCGGCGTATCCTTGCTGAATGCCGGCAGCGGCAGGCACAACACCATGTCCAGCTCGAAGCCCTCCGCTTCCCACATCCTTAACGCAGCCAGCGCATCGCACACCATGTGCAGCAGGAAGACCCGCTCCAGTCCCGAAGCCGACAATTCGCCGGCAAAATCGCAGTAGTGCAGGACACCGCTGCCGGGGCGGCGCCAATGTACGGCCGCCAGCACGCTGCCGATGCTGCCGTCACGCGCGGCAACCTGTGGCTGGCACCAGAGTTCAAATTGGCCCAGCTCGAGTGCATTACCAATCAAACTTCACCTCCGCAGAGTAAGAGCGTTGTGGGTACGGGTGGAAGTTCCAGTACTTGTAGTTGTTGGCGTTGTCGATGCCAACAGCGGCACTCCAGTGCTTGTCGATGCGATAGCGCAGGCGCGCGTCGACCGTGAAGTATTTGCTGGCGCCCTGGTAGGCAAAGCCGTTGATGTCGGTGTTGTCCAGCGTCGAGTACTGCTTGCCGCTGTAGCGGGCAGCCAGCGTGGCGCTCAGCTTGTCGTTCACACGGTAGGTCGCCACCGCACTGGCGCGCCATTCGGGAATGCGCGGCTGCCATTTGCCCACGCTGGCCGGGAATTTCTCATTTCGCTTGATTTTGGAATCGGTCCAGGTCAGGCTGGCCTGCATGTCCAAGCCCTCGACCAGCACGTTCTCGTTCGACCAGGCCGTTTCCAGCCCATGAGTGCGGATCAGGTCGACGTTCTGCACATTGGTCACGTTCGGCGTCACCAGCACATTGGTTTGCGAGTACAACGCGTCGCGGTTGCGCTCGAAGAAGGCCGTGATGCGCAAGGCGGAATTGCCGACCAGGCGTTCGGCGCTCAGCTCCGTGGTCCAGGAGCGCTCGGCCTTCAGGTTCGGATCGTTGTTGATCAGGGTGCCGGTGTTGTTGATGCCGCCCTGGTACAGCTCGGACACGGTCGGCATGCGTATCGCACGGCCGGTGGAAGCTTTCAGCGTCCAGTCCTCGTTGGCCTGGAAGGCCAGCGCCGCCTTGGGCGAGATATAGTTGTCACTGCGCTTTGCATGACGCACCACTTTGGTCGCATTGGCGGTCTCGCCATCGCGGCCCTCCCAGTGCTCGAAGCGCGCGCCGAGCACGGTCTTCCAGTCTTGCGACAGTTTCCAGGTGTCCTGCACATACAGGCTGTCGATGCTGGTGCGGCCCGAGAAAGCCTGGTTACGGGCGCCCGGTTCGCCATTCAGCCAGTCTGCCGTCGCGCGTTCGATGGTCGACAGCTTGTAGGCGGCGCGCTGGTAGCCAAAGTCGAAGATATGCTGGCCGCGCATGCCGCCCGGGCGATACACGCCTTTCAGCGACAGCGTATTCCACCCGGTACCGCCCTGGTCGACGATGCGGCCGGTGCCGCCGGTTGCTGCTGCCGGACGCGCCGTGGTCGGCGCGCGCAGGATGTCGCGGCTGTAGTCGTAAAGGCTTGCCGCCACTTCCCAATCGAATATGCCCTTGGTGTTGCTCTTCACGGTCAGGCCGTGCATCAGGTGGCGCAGTTCTTCTTTGGTGGAGTTGAAGTCGGAAGCGGCAAGCGTAAAGCTGCGGCCATCGATCAAAACCGGGCCGCTGAACACCGCCTTGCCCGCTGCGTCGCGCAGGTAGCTATTGGGCGATCCGCTCGAATCGTTCTGCCACCAGCCCAGCGAGTAGCTGGCGCGCACAGTGGGCGAAAAATCATACGCCACCTTGAATTTTGCGTGATCCTGCACCGTACTGTATTGGGTCGCGGTGCCGAGGATGTAGATCTCGCGGTTGCTGCGGTCCTTACCGGCCACGGCGCCAGTCACCGGCACGCCATTGCCGCCCACCGCGCCGCTGGCAATAGCGCGCGTGGTGTACGTCTGCGGCTGGCCATCGCTGTCGGTGCGGTTCACGCTGACGAACCAGGACCAGGCGCCGTGGCGGTCGCCAAGCGACATGCTGGACTGGCGTGCAGTCGAGGTCATGTTCGTGTTGTACAGCTCAAACGGCTGGCGCACATAGGCGACGCGCGCATGGGCTTCGAACTGCTTCGGCATGCGCGTCACATAATCCACTACGGCGCCGACCGAATTGCCGCCGTAAGCCGCCGAGAATGGGCCGTACAGCACGTCCACGCGTTCGATTTCTTCCGGCGCCACCATGCCCCAGCGCGGCGCGAAGGTAGCTCCGTTACCGAGGTAGTTCGACAGCAGTACCCCATCCGCGTACACCGCCGAGCGCGCGCTGTTGCCGGTGCCGGAGGCGCGCGTGGAAAGGACAGCGTGGTTGTAGTCGCCGATATAGCGCTTGCGCACCAGCAGGCTTGGCAGGTATTTCAAGGCGTCTTCCGCATCGCTGGCGTTGACCTGCTCTTCGATCTGCGCACGGGTGACGCCTTCGATCGTGGTCGGGATCTGGGTCGGCAGCGAAGTTGGATGGCTGCCGGCGATAACGACAGTGCCAACCATCTTGAGCGGCGATTCCCCTTCGTGATCGGCAAATGCCGGAACCGAGAAGACGGCCAACAGCGCGGCGGCCAGGGGAATGAGGCGGGTGTTCATGATGCTTCCTTTCTTGTTCTTGCGAGCGAAGGCCTTGCGACCGCGCCGCCAAAAGGCGCGTGCAATGCAAAGCCGGGGAGTACTGCTGCGAAGATTCAAGCGGAAGGCGGGGCGCGCGACGGCGGCGCAAGGGACACTTGCCGAGGCAATGCGGCCGCTGCCTGCAATACCGGTTCAGTACGCGGGGCCACCGCCAGCGCCAAGGCAATGCCAGCAGGTGGCGGCGGTATGGCGGGAAGATCGGCCTGCACCATGCAGTAGCCGCATTTCTGGACGACGTGGTGGGCTTTTGGCTGCGCGTGGCAATGTGCGACGCTGTTATCGCCGCAAGCCGCCGCCAGCAAGGTGGACAGCGTTGGAGCGGTGACAGCCATCAGCATCGCAAACAGCGCGATCCTGACTATCCCGGCAATCCGTCTCCTGCTCCAGCCCACGATGGCTCCCACAATGCAACCTCAATAAGTCGTATTGTAGGTACACGTTTTCGGCAACGATATGCCCTAGATCAAGTTTTCGCTTGCCCGCCGCAGTCCTCGGCTGCTATGGTCAATTATTCAGTGTTGACATCGCGATTCGATGGATCACCTATTCGCTTTTGAGTTGATAGGCCTTCTGATCGGCCTGGCGTGCCTGCCCAGTTGGCTCATCGCCAAATGGTACGCGGCGCATGGCGCCCCGCTCGCGCTCGGGCGCTCCTTCATCATCAATTGTGTGCTGGCCTTGATCGGCTTTGGCTTATGCGCCGGCGCGGTTGCACTGGAAATGCGGCACGCCAAGCCATTGCTTACCTATGCGTTCGGCTTGCTGGGCCTTGTGGGATTACTGGTTTCAGCAGCGCTTCATGCTTTTGACGAAGAGCTGTAAATCCTGATGACGCGGTGCGCAGGTCCACCGTTGGATGGCGGCGCAGGAGGCGCGGGCGAATCGCCGCAACCACCGCAGGAGCCGCAGCCGCTGCCGCAGCTCGATTCGGTATTGAAGAAGCGCGCCAGCTTCTCCTGCGGCAGGCTGCGGCGCGACAGGGCGTAAACAATTTGCTGGCGCCAGGCGGCGGGCAGGTACTTCCTCGCCGCGTGCAAAGCGGCGGCTGCCACGATGATGCCAACGATGATTTCCTGCCACATGGTTCAGCCTCCCAGCGCCAGGGCGACGCGGTAAGTGATGAAGGTGGCGGTGTACGCCAGCACGAACATATAACCCGCCATCATCAGCGGATACTTCATCGAATTGGTTTCGCGGCGCACTACGGTCAGGGTGGACAGGCATTGCGGCGCAAACACGTACCAGGCCAGCAGCGCCAGCGCGGTCGGCAAGCCCCAGCTGGCCTGGATCACCGGCGCCAGGGAGTTGGCCAATTCGTCGCCAGTCTGCGACAAGGCATACACGGTGCCCAGCGCGCCGACAGCTACTTCACGCGCCGCCATGCCCGGCACCAGCGCAATGCAAATCTGCCAGTTGAAGCCGATCGGCGCGAAGATGAATTCCAGCGCGCGGCCAAGCATGCCAGCCACGCTGTAGTAGATCGGCGGATGCGTGGCGCCTTCCGGAGCGCCCGGGAAGCTGGACAAGGCCCACAGCAGCACCATCAAGGTCAGGATGGTCGTACCGACGCGCATCAGGAAAATCTTGGCGCGTTCGTACAGGCCAATGGCCAGGTTGCGCATGTGCGGCCAGTGGTAAGCCGGCAGTTCCAGCATCAGCGGCTGGTTGCGCTTGGCGCGCATGGAGCGCTTCATGACCCAGGCCACGGCCATCGCCGAAATGATGCCTGCAAAGTAAAGGCAGAACAGCACCAGGCCTTGCAGGTTGAACAGGCCCCAGACTTCGCGGTCCGGGATGAAGGCGGCGATTACCAGCGCATATACCGGCAGGCGCGCCGAGCAGGTCATCAGCGGCGCGATCATGATGGTCACGATGCGGTCGCGCGGGTTCTGGATGGTGCGCGCCGCCATGATGCCGGGGATGGCGCAGGCAAACGACGACAGCAGCGGGATGAAGGCGCGGCCCGACAGGCCGACGCCGCCCATCAGGCGGTCCAGCAGGAAGGCGGCGCGCGGCAGGTAGCCGCAGTCTTCCAGCACCAGGATGAAGAAGAACAGGATCAGGATCTGCGGCAGGAAGACCAGCACTGCACCGACGCCGCCCAGTACACCGTCCACCAGCAGGGAGCGCAGCACGCCGTCGGCCATATGCGCTTTGACCAGCACGCCGAGGTGCTCGACGCCGCCGCTGATCATGTCCATCGGCACTTCGGCCCAGCTGAACACGGCCTGGAACACGCAGAACATCAGTACCGCCAGGATGATCGGCCCCATGAAGGGATGCAGCACGAAATGGTCGATCTTTTCGGAGCGGTTGCCGCGGTCGTCGGCATCTTTCACGGCGACCGACAGGATGCGGCGCACTTCGCGCTGGGTTTCTTCCACCGAGACGGCGTCGATTGCCGACAGCGGGTTGGCCACGCTTTCGTAGAACGGCCACAGGCCATCGAGCGCATCGACCAGGGCTTTCTCGCCGCCGCTCTTCACGGCCACGGTTTCGACCACCGGCATGCCCAGTTCCTGCGACAGCTTGCCCGCATCGACCACGATGCCGCGTTTCTTCGCGACGTCGACCATGTTCAGGCACAGCACCATCGGCAGGCCGAGGCGCTTGATTTCGAGGACCAGGCGCAGGTTCAGGCGCAGGTTGGTGGCGTCGACCACGCACACCACGACGTCGGGCGAACGCTCGCCTTCGCGCAGGCCGGCGACGACGTCGCGCGTGATCATTTCATCGGGAGTATGGGCCGACAGGCTATAGGCGCCCGGCAGGTCGAGCAGTCGGTACTGGTTGCCGGCACCGGAAGTGAACTGGCCTTCCTTGCGCTCGATGGTCACGCCAGCGTAGTTGGCGACCTTCTGGCGCGCGCCGGTCAGACGGTTGAACAGCGCGGTCTTGCCGCAATTCGGGTTGCCCAGCAGGGCGACCATTGGCTGCTGCGCGACGACTGGCGCGGCCTTTTCTACTG
>Ga0307408_100003431_pt1 | contig 10855 bp, 11 predicted proteins | sample 322Cmetagenome_FD_202116 | JGI IMG/M metagenome (GOLD analysis project Ga0307408, IMG submission 202116) | Maize rhizosphere microbial communities from greenhouse at UC Davis, California, United States - 322HYB-C-3 | ecosystem: Host-associated > Plants > Roots > Rhizosphere > Soil | place... | reverse complement strand
GCCCCATCGCGGTTACTTGCGTGACGTACTCGCCGGATTTCGCCCAGTGGAAATGGGGTGTGTTACCAGGGAGAATGATGACGGCGCCGGGCGGATAGGCTTGCAACTTACTCGCGTCGAATTCATCGCCCAGTCCGATATAAAAGAGGCCGGAAATCACAGTATAGACTCGATCCTCTGGGTGCTTGTGAGGCATCAGCTTCGCGCCGTGGGGCGTTTTGACCCTGATTGTGTATGGGCCCGGGCTCCGAGGGCTGACCCACGACGACAGCCAGCCGGACGGAAGGTGGGAACGCCGGGACGCTTTCCAAGCGACATCCTCCGGCAAGATGCTTTTGAAAACCTCCTGCCCGAGTTGATGAGGCTGGACTTCACTTTGCTGAGCATGCTTTGCGGCGCTGACTTTCTGAGACATACAATCCTCGTTCGTGCAGAAATGTAAAACATCACCAGAGACTTTCGAAATATTTCCGCCAAGATCGGCTTCGAACGCCCTCATCCTCAACGTCCCGGAGTTGAGAATGGCGTCGGGCACCGGTCTAGCGAGCGATTTGGCCTAGGTAGTATCCGAGCCGATTTTCGACATCCCCGGGCTTGTGGAAGCCGCGCGCCATCAGTGCCTTGATCCCATTTTGAGCCGCGGGTCGCCCAAGGGATGCGATACACGCATCCCACCCGGCACCTAGTTCGACGTCCGGCGCGAGGCTGGTGTTAACGAGACGCTTGGTGTTGGCGATCGCCCATTTGTCGAAGCCGGCGATGCGCGTCGCGAGCGCGTCCACGTACGCGTCTAGCTCGGCGTCGGGCAGGGCGCGATTCACGTAGCCGTAAGCCTCGGCCTGTTCGCCACGGATGTCTTCCGAATTCAAGAGCACCTCGAGGGCGCGGTTTCGGCCGATGAGTTGCGGCAGCCGAGCCATCGGGCCGCCGCCGGCAACCATTCCGACGCCGACCTCCCACTGCGAGATGATGGCCTTTTCGCGGCTGGCGAAAGTCATGTCGCACGAGAGCGTGAGCTCGCTGCCGTTGCCCGTGGCCCGACCGCGAATGAGAGCGATAGAGGCGACGGGTGCCCGGGTCAGACGCACCAGAAAGTCCGGCCAGGGCGGCAAGCCTGTGGGACCGGGCGGCATTGAGGTTAGGTCTTCGAGCTTGGCTGTGAAATCGGAGTGATTCAGGAAGTAGTCGTCGACCGCGCTGTCGAAAACCACGACCCTGACATGCTCGTCGGCCTCGAGAGAGCTGATGACTTCCTGGAACTCGCGGACCATTTCCGGGCCCATCACGTTGATGGGAGGATTGTCGATGGTGACCCGCCAGTAGGCGGGCGACCGCTTGGTCAGGCGAAGCTGTGCGGCTTTAGCAGATGTGTTAGCAGTGGTCATGGAATTCTCCTTCGTGTTTGTTCATCTCGGAAACCGGTTGATTGGCCCATAAGCTTATCGAAAGCGGAATCATTTATTTCGCCGAAATTTCGTTAATTACTGCTGCGCCTGCCTCACTGACGACCTCGTCCTGGGAATCCGTGCCTCCCGAACAACCGATTGCGCCGATGATCACCCCGTGGTCGATCAGTGGAATGCCTCCTCGAGACGCAATGACTCCATCGAACGCGAGCAGATAGTTGAGATGCATAAGGTTGATACCGTCTTCGAATATCTTGGTCGGACGCCGGAAGGTCGCGGCTGCTCGCGCCTTATGCTCGGCAATCTGAATGGAGGCAAGCATCGCGCCGTCCATTCGTTGGAAGGCAACTAAGTTACCACCGGAATCGACCACGGCTACGTTCATCTTCCAATTCCGCTTCTTCGCCTCTGCCACGGCGGTGTGAATAACCGCTTCGGCTCGGTCTAGTGATATCGGAGGGCCATACGGAATGTCGAAAGGAATTTCGTCAGGCACAAAATCGAGAGGATTGGTTTCCGTGGGTTGCAGCACTCGACTCGCACTAGCGGCACTTCCAGTTTTCTCATTTGACATATGTCCTCCTTCAGTAGGCGCACAACAGATCGTTCAATCGTCAATGGACCGCAACTCACTGTGCCTGCCCTGCTCCATAGTCGTGTTGGACCTTCGGAGCCAAGGCGGCGAAATTGCCTCGGCCGCAGTTATCGATAACAACGACGAACCGATGTGATCGTCAACTCAAGCAGAGGCCTGAGCGGCACGCTCCCCGAGTAGCTTCATAAGCGCTTGAGCAGCGGACGTCGATGACGCGGGATTCTGGCCGGTGATGAGACGTCCATCAACTACCGAAAACGGGTGCCAGTTAGCAAGCTTCTCAAAGGTGGCTCCCAGCCGCAGCAGCTCATCCTCAACAAGAAAAGGCACCACATGTGTCAATTGAACTTCCTCTTCCTCTCCGTTCGTGAAGCCGGTCACGCGTTTGCCTTTTACAAGCGGCTCACCGTTGTAGGTGACATGACGCAACACGCCAGGGGAGTGGCAGACCAAGGCGATCGGCTTTCCAGAGTTGTAAAAGGACTCTAACAAGGCGATGGAAACAGGACTTTCAGCTAGATCCCACATGGGGCCGTGACCGCCCGAGTAGAAGACCGTGTCAAAATCTTCGGCTTTCACATCCTCAAGGCGAACAGTGCGAGCCAACGCTTTCTGCGCGGTCTCATCCTGTTTGAATCGCTCCATGGCCGGCGTTTGATTTTCAGGGAGGTCGCTTTTCGGATCGAGCGGCGGCTGGCCACCTTTCGGTGACGCCAGCGTCAGCTCCGCCCCGGCGTCTCTGAAAACGAAATAGGGCGCCGCAAATTCTTCAAGCCAGAAACCGGTTTTGCGGCCGGTGTTGCCCAATTGGTCATGGGACGTTAGCACCATCAATATTTTCATCTTCGGTTCTCCTCTGTTTTGAATTGTCTAAAAACAAGCGAAGAGGTGTTCCCTTCGCAGACGAAAACTCAATTTCGCACTCGCCTGCCTGGCCGTCACCTCTCGGCGTTATTATTTCTCGGATCGTCTTTCGAGTTCACATATTCAACCACTACACCTCAGCGAACGGATCGTTTGTTCAACGTAACGATTTGAAAGACGTGCGCATTTCGCCAACGAACAGCTCTGGCTGTTCCCACGCCGCGAAATGGCCGCCCTTTGGGAACCTGTTGTAGTGGATGAGCTTCGGATACGCCTTCTCTGCCCAACTCTTCGGCGCTTGATAAATCTCTTCCGCAAACGCGCTCACGGCGACCGGAAGCTGAATGCCTCGCACATCGAAGAAGCCGCCGGGCGGCAAGTTATGCGCCGTGTCCCAGTAGAGACGCGCCGATGAGATCGCGGTATTCGTCAACCAATAGAGCGTGATGTTGTCGAGAACGTCGTCGCGGCTCAGTCCTTCAAATTTGCCGTCGAAAACGCGGGCGATCATCTGGTAGCTGCGAATGTCGTGATCGAGTATCCAGCCCGCAAGACCAACCGGCGAATCGACGATTCCGTAGAGGGTCTGCGGACGATTGTTCATCTCGATCGCGTAGCCGAGCCCATTCTTGTAGAAGTCGTCGATCTGCTCATACGCATGCTTCTCGTCGGGCGAGAGGCCGGCGGGCGCCGGACCACCCGTTGCGAGTGCCTTAGAAATATCGGGCGGAACCGTCGCCGCCATGTTGGTGTGAATGCCGAGCAATCCGCGCGGCTGCTGGAAAGCCATCACCTCCGAAACGGCATTGCCCCAGTCGCCACCCTGCGCCACGTACTTTGTGTAGCCGAGGCGTTGCATGAGCGTCGCCCACGCTTTCGCAATGCTAACTGGGTTCCATCCTGGCTTCGTCGGCTTGCCCGAGAACCCGTAGCCCGGCAGAGACGGAATCACGAGATGGAAGGCGTCCGCCGCGGTTCCGCCATGCGCGGTGGGGTTGGTCAGCGGCTCGATGATCTTCATCTGCTCTATGATCGAGCCGGGCCAGCCATGCGTGACGATCATCGGCAGTGCATTTTCATGCTTCGAGCGAACGTGGATGAAATGAATGTCGAGCCCGTCGATCTCGGTGATGAAGTGGGATACTGCTTTCAGCTTCGCCTCGCCCTTGCGCCACTCATAGTCTGTTCCCCAATAGCGCGCGAGTTTCTGCATCGTGGCGAGCTGCACCCCTTGGGATGCGTCTGAGACCTGTTCTCGCTCAGGCCATTTGGTCGCGTTGACGCGTCGCCGCAGATCGGCAAGTTCAGAATCTGGAAAACTGAATTGAAACGGACGAATGGCAGTCTTGTCAGCAACCTGCTCGCTGGCTGATTGCGTGGCATTGGTTTGGGTCATGGTGTCTTGCTCCTTAGTGGTTTTGGATTTCGAACCTGCAAATGCCTCGACGATCGTCCCTGGGCTAAACGCGACTGCCAGACCCAAGATCGAGCTCTCCTTCAGAAAGCGCCGGCGCGATGTGTCGTCTGCTTGTTTCATTGCATGCTCTTTTTCGAACCTCACCGATTCCTTCCGTTCATCACAGGTGCGGAGTACACCACAAGCTTAAGAGCGAATCTATTGGACGAAGGTATCGATCGATACCTTGGTATTAGTTGGCGCGCGACGAGCGGAGTGATGGAGACAGGAATCTTGGTACGCAGCAGGGTGGTGCTACAATCGGCCACAACCGACAACGAATCATAATGGTTATTTGCCCTGGTGGGCGCACTCTCTTCTTGTCTGGAGGAGTCCGAGAAAGGGCTGAAATGGAGATTGAGACTCAGCCGCGCAGTCGATGCGCTTCTGGTATTGGTATCGACTACCCTTCACTCAAAGGGACTTAGGTATGCCTGAAACCGTCCGCGTAAGAACTTGGCCGAGGCGAGTGGCGACGGGTTCGGCTTTGTTTGTCGTCGCATTGGGTCTCATCGTGCTAGCGGGCTGGTTCTCTCATACCACCGCGCTGATCCAGTTCAAGCCGCATATGCCTCCCATGACGCGCAACGCGGCGGCGTGTTTCCTGCTGTGTGGTCTCGCCTTGTTGACGGTGATTTTCAGGGGCCCAAGTTGGCTCGTCGTCGTGAGCGCAGGAATAGTGAGCGCCGGGAGTGTTCTCACCATCGTGGAATATGTATTCCGGGTGAATATCGGAATCGACGAGCTGCTGGGACCGTCCTACCTCATCCTGAAAGAGTCGAGTCCGGGGCGCATGGCGCCGGTGACAGCGATCTGTTTCGCCCTCGGTTCGATGGGACTACTGTTGCAAGTCAGGATGGTGTCGAAGCGGTTGGCGCTGTTGTTGGGGCTAAGTGGCTCGCTCATCGCCGCGGCTGGAATAGCGGCGAGCATGAGCTTTGCTCTGGGCGCAAGTGATGCCTTTGGCTGGAGTGAAGGTACCCGCGTGGCGCTTCACACGGCACTCGGGCTTTGGGTTCTTGGGTTCGGCATACTGGCACTGGCCTGGGACGTCGAGACGGACCACTCCGGCACCCCGCGCTGGTTGCCGATCAGCGTTTCCATCGTAGTTGCAACGAGCGCCGTGGGCATGTGGCAAGCGCTCGTCGCAGATGGATATGCACCGTTCGCTCTCCTGCCTGCAGTCGTGCTCGGTGGCGGGTGCCTGATGGCCCCGATCTTCGGGTTGACTATCTATCTGGCGCAACGGGCATACACGCAAGCCGCAGCCCTTGGACAAAGTGAAGCGCGCAAGGCGGCGATCCTGGACTCTGCACTCGACTGCATTCTGACTATCGATCACGAAGGTTGCATCACTGAGTTCAATCGGGCTGCGGAGCGCACCTTTGGCTACCGTCGGAACGAGGTCGTTGGCAAGGAGCTGGCCGACATCATTATCCCGCCGTCACTGCGGGAGAAGCACCGGCGGGGGTTGTCCCGCTACCTGGCGACGGGCGATGCGCGAGTGCTCGGAAGGCGCGTCGAGATGACGGCGGTAGGAGCCGACGGGCGCGAATTCCCAGTGGAGCTCGCAGTCACACGCATCCCGACGGACGGGCCGCCGTCCTTCACTGGCTACCTGCGCGACATCACGAAACGCAGGCAGTCGGAGGAGAAGATGCGGGAGAGCGAACTCAACCTGCGCCAGATGACCGAAACCATTCCGGAGATGCTTTGGAGCGCTACGCCGGAAGGGGCTATCGATTACTGCAACGCCCGCGTGCTCGATTACACGGGCTTTTCGGCCGACGAAATCATGGGCAACGATTGGACGAAACTGCTTCATCCAGACGATGTTGAGCAGACGGTTAGGGAATGGATGTCATGTGTCACAACCGGAGCCCCTTACCGGGTCGAGGTTCGAACCTTCCACGCTGCCGATCGCACATACCGGTGGTGCGTAACGAGTGCGCTCCCATTGCTGGACCAGCAAGGGCGCATCCTAAAGTGGCACGGCACAGTTGTCGACATGCACGATTGGAAACAAGCGCAGGAAGAGCTACGCAACACGCAGGCGGAGCTTGCCCACATGACGCGTGTGATGACCATGGGTGAACTCACGGCGTCGATCGCGCATGAAGTCAACCAACCCCTCTCCGGCATCATCACCAACGCCAGCACCTGTCTGCGGATGCTCGCCGCCGATCCTCCAAACGTCGAAGGCGCGCGCGAAACTGCGCAGCGGACGATTCGTGATAGCCACCGTGCGTCCGACGTGATTACGCGATTGCGCGCGCTCTTTAGCAAGAAGGACACCGCAATCGAATCGGTGGATCTGAATGAGGCTACACAAGAGGTGATTGCGCTTTCGCTGAGTGAGCTTCAGAGAAACCGGGTGATTCTGCGGCCTGAGCTTGCCGATGACCTTCCGCTTGTCGCAGGTGATCGTGTGCAACTTCAGCAGGTCATTCTGAACCTGGTCCGGAACGCATCAGACGCAATGAGCGGCGTTGACGATCGTCCGAGGCGCTTGGTGATCAGAACCGAACGAGACGAAGGTGATCATGTGCGTTTGAGCGTGCAAGACGTGGGCGCGGGTTTCGGACCACAACGTCCGGACAAGCTCTTCGAACCGTTTTACACAACGAAGAATGGCGGCATGGGGATCGGGCTATCCGTCAGCCGCTCCATTGTCGAAAGTCATCATGGGCGTCTATGGGCAACACCGAATGATGGCCCGGGAGCCACGTTTTCATTCTCTATTCCGTGTCACCCACGAGTTTGAAAGGCGCCGATCGGAACCGTCGGCGATACCCGCAGCGAACGTCGATGTCGGTGCTAACCAACACCAAAGTACAATAGACACTCTCGATTGGACTAGCGCATCCTTGTCTCCGAGTGAGTCTTGCCATGAGAACCCGCGACGGAGACGGGGCACAGCCGGATCATCAAGGCGCGACTCCCATTGGTGTGGACGTTTCTCTCTAACGCAATGATCACTTCCTCCACCGAGCCTTTGCAAATATGCCGTCTTAGTGTCGCGAAGTCTGTAAATGTGAGGGGGGCACAAGAAACATATGACAACAACATCTTCACTTGTCTCAGTAGTCGATGACGACGAATCTGTGCGCGAGTCGCTCCCCGATTTGCTGCGCGAGTTCGGCTTTGCGGTCCGCGCCTTCTCATCGGCCGAAGACTTCCTCACGTCCGATTGCGTCGATCAAACTAAATGCCTGATTCTCGACATGGCCATGCCGGGCATGACCGGGCCGGACCTTCAGCAGGAATTGCGGATTCGCAGGAAGGAGATTCCGATCGTCTTCATCACCGCTCAAAGAGATGAGACGGTTCGTGCACGTGTGCTCGAACAAGGCGCGGTGGAATGTTTGTTGAAGCCATTTAGCGATACGGCTTTGCGTGACGCGGTGAATGCCGCACTTGCGTGAGCCAAAGCGTCCGACACACTCTGGTACGATGGGGACCGATATGAAATCAGCGGGCGCACAGAGCCTAGAATCGGGCTCACCACAGTCGCAAGCCATCCCAATCGTCTTCGTTGTTGACGACGACATCTCTATTCGCGAATCCCTGGAGACGCTGATCCGTTTCGTCGGCTGGCAACCAGAGACGTTTGCGTCCGCAGAGGAATTTCTCGCTCGTCCACGACCGCTGGTCCCGAGCTGCCTGGTGCTGGATGTCTCTCTTCCGGATCTCAACGGCCTCGAACTGCAGAAGCTGATCGCACCTGATCGGATCGACATGCCAATCATCTTCATCACAGGACACGGCGATGTGCCGATGACCGTCCAGGCGATGAAGGCGGGCGCGGTTGAGTTCTTAACCAAGCCATTCGACGACGATGTGCTGTTGACCGCCATCCGTCACGCTATTGAGCGCAGCGCGGCTGCCCTTAGTGACGAAGACGAAATCCAGACGCTGCGGGACTGTTACGCATCGCTCACCCCTCGCGAACAGGAGGTCATGAAGTTAGTAGTGTCCGGCATGTTGAATAAACAGGTTGGTTTGAAACTCGGTATCAGTGAGATCACGGTGAAGGCGCATCGTGGCAAGATGATGCAAAAGATGAAGGCGGACTCGATCGCCGATCTGGTGAAGATGGCCGTGAGACTAGGCCTTGCGCCCGCGAGGAATCCGTGGCACGTTTCGCGAGCACTCTGATTGAATCTTGAACTTACGACCTTTAGCGCTACTCCAATACTTTCGCTAACAAGATCAACGGTCGGTAATGGAAGGGGCCTCGGATGAAAATGCTCATCCGTGCTGTTTGCAACGTCTCGGCAATCCTGGTGTCGCTACCAAAAACTCCGTTCGGCTGGCGGCTCTGTAAGAAGCATCTGACAGTTTCAGTTCACACGGGGTGATCTCGCTCACTTGCTACCTTGGTCCAATTACCCAATTAGTCAACGGTGATGCTATGGTAATGATCAGCGCAACCGCGTCTAGGAAGCAAGACGCGGTCTCGGAATAGAGATCGGGTGCCAGTGGGAGGCTTATTAATCCTCCACCGTTGCACTAGAGAATTAGCTTCGTCATAATTGCCCACAATGAGCAAGTCAATCAGAACAATCTACCGAAACGGACAAATCGAATTGCCACCGGAGGTACAACTGCCGGACAACACCTACGTGACGGTTATCCTTCCGGACGACCTTCCTGAAGATGCCGCACCTGATCCAGCTTTTAGCATTCCCGATCTGGCCCAGGATATCGGACCCGAGGACCTCTCCCGCAACTTGGAACATTACCTTTACGGCCATGCAAAACAATGAACTCATCGTCCACGAACCTCGTCTATGTGGATGCTGCTGGATGGATCGCGTTAGTCAATCTGCGAGACGCCCTACACACCGAAGCCGTGCGGATTTACAAACAGCGGCTTCAAGAGCAATATCAATTCATTACCGCATCAGTCGTGCTTCTGGAGGTTGGAAACTGGTTGTCGCCCGCTCCTTTGCGCGGGTTAGCGATCGACCTTCTGCACCGCATAGAGCAATCAAGCCGGATAGAAGTAGTCCATGTAACACCCGAGCTCTATGCAGAGGGCTGGCAATTGTACAGCAATCGATTAGACAAGGACTGGGGCATGATTGACTGTATCAGCTTTGTGATAATGCAGGAGCGCAACCTTACCGAAGCTCTCACGAGCGATCACCACTTCGAGCAAGCCGGTTTCAAGGTTCTACTGTAAATTCGGCCAGTTCACTTTTTCCTCTTCACCACTCCAGCACCGTGTCGATATCATGTCGATATCAATAGGACCACACATATATCGTCCGAGGTGTTGCGCCCTTAGCCTGAATGTCAGGCACCCACTTCGTAAACAAATGATCAGACAGCCAGGTCATAACAGGGTGTCTACTCATACGAGCGTCCACTAAAAGTGGACAGGCGAACTTAATGGACGATATGAGTAGATTTCTTACTTTTCTACCTACATTGATTTTCTAATCTACATTGACTGAGGGGTAAAAATAGGGGTACATTTTGGCTCACCTCAATGAAACTGAGATTTTATAAGGCTGCCCGCTTAGCTCAGTGGTAGAGTTCTCGTTTCACACGCGATCTGAACGCTCTCAATTTTCCTAACAAAATCGCAAACGCTCAATAAAGACGCCGGTTTTTTGTGTTCCTCGGTGTCACCTAGTGTCCCGTTGTGCCCTGAAAACCACCTAAAAAGGGGTACAAAAAGGGGTACACGAATATTGGCTGTAGGGCCATAGAAACGAAGAGAACAGGATGAAAATGACGAACACATATAAACACGTCGCCAATCCCGCTAGCTTCGATGAAGGCACTTACGGCCTTGAGATTTGTAATGAGAGTTTCGCAACTAGCAACAAAGTAGTCCGGGCAAAAACTGATGAACTTGCGCTTGCAGCGGGAGGTGCCCAATGACTCGCGAAGTAAAAATCATCAGCCGTACGTACCGCAAGATCAAGGGCAAGTATTATGCTCGTGTCCGCTACAAGATCGATGACGGTCATCCGCTCGACATTCTCCGTCAGGTTGAGAACAAGTCTGCGATCAAACCGAAGCAGGCAGAGATTTAAGTTGAACTACTGAAGAATGGACCAGCACAACTCGTTGCCGGTAAAGTTACATTCCGGCAGCTTGCTCAACATGCCAAAGACAACATCTATGTGGCTGCCGTTTACGACGATCAGGAGACAAAAATAACCGGCTTTCGGAGCGTGGTACCAGCACACTCCGCCCTCAACAATCTGGTCGCCTTCTTCGGAGACATCGATATCAGAAAGATCAATGAAAAGAAGCTGACGGACTATCAGGTCGCACGACTGACCGGAACAATAAAGAGTCTGAAGAAGGTTAGTCTTTCGACCGTTGATCGTGAGTTGTCTAAGGCCCGCAGGCTCTTCAACATTGCCGTGGATGAAGGGTGGCTGCTTAGATCGCCGTTCACTAAAGCGGTGTCACGGAACTTGATTCACGACGCCGCTGAAACTCCAGATCCGATAAAGACGCGCGAGCTTACTGACGAAGAGGCACTGCGAGTAATGAAGGCGCTCGACACTC
>Ga0307408_100003430_pt1 | contig 10863 bp, 9 predicted proteins | sample 322Cmetagenome_FD_202116 | JGI IMG/M metagenome (GOLD analysis project Ga0307408, IMG submission 202116) | Maize rhizosphere microbial communities from greenhouse at UC Davis, California, United States - 322HYB-C-3 | ecosystem: Host-associated > Plants > Roots > Rhizosphere > Soil | place: USA... | reverse complement strand
TCCGTGTAATTGATTGCGTCCCAGTCGAGATTACTTTCAACTGTGCCGATTACTTTGACGCCTAGAAGTTTCGCGTGATCGTCATATGCCATGCATTGAGAATACAGCAATGCCCCGCCACGGTTAGCGGCGGGGCATTGAGTCAGCGTCTATGTGGTGTAGACGGGAATTACGCCGTATTGGTTTCCCGCGTTGTCGTAGACAGGGTAACGTCCTTTGATTGTTGTCGGGGCGGCGGCGTTGACCTGATATTCGCCGACGCGGAGACTCATCATATGGTTGTATGCCTGAAGGGAAATGCTGACGCCGCAGTTTGTGAAGCGGCGGACGCCGTGGAAAATGTTTCCCGTTGACGTTGCCTTTTCAACAACAGCCGTGCCGCAGTTTTCGAAGATCATATCGCCGATTGTGTTGTTGTTTCCCAGTATTTCAATTCCTGCCCCGGTCGCCGGTCCTTTACCGTAGACGTCAATGGAATTGAAGCGGCTACCTGACGACTGAATGTCGATACCCGTTGAGCATCCACGGGTAATGACGTCGCCGACAATGGCCGGTCCTAGAAGCAACAGACCGACCTGTGTAGCGCCGCCTGATCCGTGGACTTCGACGCGTTCAAGTGTGGGCGGCACAGTAACCGTTGACGACACGTTCACGGCTCCGTCGTAGGTCTCCAGGGAATAGACGGTTGCATGTACGTTGTCGGCGCGTACCTGAAGCGCCCCGTATGATCCGCTGTCGTTGACGATATGAGTCAATCCCCATCCGGCACGATGCGAATCAATTGCTTTGTTGCTACAGCGTGACGTGACAATGTCCGTGAAAATGTTTTCAGGTTCGCCGCCGAAGTCGTCGAAGGTCGGCGCTGTGTTTGTTGTGAAGGCGTGGCGGCATTTGTACGCCGTGCCCGTGATAAAGCCGTTACGTGACCCGCCGCTAACATTCCAGCCATACCCGTAGTGACCGATTCCCGCAACGTCGTCGCGCAAGTCGTGAACGTGTCCGCCGCCTTCGAATCCGTCACAGTGGGAGAACAGCACGCCAGGACCGCCCGACGGGCCAATGTTGAGAATGACACGCGGGTTATTGGCAAGCCGAATTTCGATCAAATGTTCGTTGTTTTCCAGGTCTTTCGACCGGATATTGCCGGGTCCGATAATGTCAACGCCGGGATGCATTGTCAGCTTGTAAGCCTTCAACGATGACGCGGCAAGCATTGTCCGGTAGTAGGGAACGTCAATGTTGACTATAGTGCCGCCAGTCAAGGAAATGACTTTGCGAAGGCATCCCAGTTTGTCGGGCGCGTTCGGGACGAAGTCATTCGACGTGATAAACAGTGTTTCGCCGACCGTGAACCAAACGTTGTTGTCAACGGTCAGCGTGCGCCCACGGGGCACGAGGTCAGCCAACAGGGCTTTACTTTCGCCCCATGTGCCTTCAGCCTTCAGGACGGCGGCGTTGGACCCGGCAATGATTGCCCCGACGACGCGCACGCCGCGACGGGAATTGTTGACGCCTGCCTTCAGATTGACAGTTCCGTTGTGAAGGAATCGCCCGTCACTGTAAAGAAGTTCAGCGCCAATGTCGGCGGCGAAGTCGGCGGCAAGCTGGCAAGCCGCCGTGTCGTCAACAACGCCGTTGCCGATTGCGCCGAAGTCTTTGACGTCTACAACTAGCTCGTTGCGCCCGACAGCTTTGCGGAGAACGGCAATGTCAAAGGCAATGCCCGTCAAGGATTCGTCGTCGGCAATGAGACCGGCAACGGCGGAGTCATTGAGAATGGCAATCTGTTCTTCAAGGCTGGCAAGCATTTCATTGAACAGCGCCAGCCATTCAGCCGCCGTGCCGTTGTAGTTCGCTTCAGCCTGAAGAAGCGCCGCCTTGAATTCGTCAAGGATGCGCTGAAGCTCCGCGTCCATTTCGGGACGCATTGTGAAGTTTATGTAATTCACAATGCCCTGAAGAATCGACAGGAATGTTGCATTGTCCCTATGCGTGAAAGGCGTTACCCTTGTCAGCGGCCCAATGTTACCCGTAAAAGGGGTAAAAACTGGAGTAGTCATTGTTGTTGCCTTTCGTGTATTCTTGCCCGTTGTCCCAAATCATCATGAAAAGTTCTTGAAGACTGTCAATGACCATCATATCGACGTTTACGAAACTTTGACGTAATGCCCAAATCAATTCTGCCGGATTGCCCTGATAACCCGTTGTCGTGTTGTCGCTGTTGGCTGTCTGTGACGCCGTGCCGTCAGCGTCGGTTTTACTGTTGCTGTCCTGTGCCGACGTCGCGTAGTCGCCCTGACCCGCAAGCCTGACCTGTGGAGTGTTGGACCCTACAACGCGCCCGCCCGCCGTGGACGAAGACACGCTCTCACTTGACTCCGTACTTTCGCCGACGTTCTGAATATTGACCGTCAGTAGCGGGTCAATCTCAATTTGCGACGCCTTGTAGTGCTGATTGAATAGCGGCATGACTTCATTCATTTTCCGACGCATTGCGTAACGGAACATGGAAATAGTCTCGTGCCCTATTTCCTGTTCGTTGTAATGGGCAATGATCTTGTCATTCAATGCCTGCCGGTAGCCTTCTTCGAATATCGGGTACGCGTCGAGACCTAACGCCGTGTATTCGTCTTCAAAGTTGCCTTCAAGCTCCAGGTCAATAGCTTCTTGCAACGTGACGGTAAATGTTCCCATTATGCCGCTTCTTCCTTCTTAGGTTCGTCGGGTTCTTCAACGTCAAATTGCCCTTCGCCGTCGGGCATTGTTGCCATTGATCCTGTCTGATCGTACGACACGGAAACATTCAAGCCGAACATTTTGTTTATTTGTTCGGCGGCGTATTGACGAGCATTGAGCGCGGTTTCACGGACAGCTAAGACCTGTTCGTTGTTTGCGTCCACTTCGGACGCGACTAGCCTTTCGCGTTTGTCTTGATTCGCGTTATTGATTCCCAGGAATCCCATTGCCTGATTCCACATTGAATTTCGGGCGTCCATGAGCTTAGGCAATACGTCGGGATGAATGCCTAGGTCAAGGGATTGCACGCTTGCCGGGTCGAAGTTCGGCGTCGTGTAGACAAGCGGCTTGCCTTCGTCTACCTGCTTCATGATATTTACCAGTGATTGACGCTGATTTGCGTTACCCGTGACTAGGCGCGTGTAACGCAAGTTGTCGACGGTAATGTCGATTGTGCGGTCAATCTTTGCCAGCTTGCGGGCGTAAATCATGATTGCCTGACGTTGCGGAATGCGAAGCGAATTGGCCCAAATGGGCACGCATTCGCGCGCCGTCAAATCCCGTTCAATCATTTGGTTGCCGTATGCGTGAAATTGCGTGGGGTTGTCGTACATGTTCATGCGACCCTGAATGGATGCCTTCAGGCAGAAATGCCGGTCGTACTTCGCGTCTTTGAAGAAGACAAGCAACGCGTTACGGTGCAATTCCACTTCAATAAAGCGACGGTCAATTTCCTTCGGCAAGCCTTCCCATTTGAAGCGGTTTACGCACAATTCAGTCAGCGTCTGAAAATACATTTGTTCGGTCATTTGCTGATCGTTCATTTGCGGGTCATTACCATAACCCCATGTTGCGGCGTCGAACTGTGTAAAGCTCAATTCGCTTCGGCTCATAACGTAATCCCTCCCACGGGCAAATTGTCTGTCAGGGAAACCGCGCCAATATCGGCCGGGTTTCTCCACACGGTAACACCCTTTTCGAAAATACCCCTAATAGCTTCTTTGAATGCTTCAGGGCAGCGCGCCGACAGAACATAAGTTTCACGTAATTTCCAATACGTGAAGTGACTCATGCAATGAAGGTCAGACGGCAACGTAGACCAAATGTTCATTTGGTAGCCAAACCGCATCCAATACCCGCAAAGCTGATTCATAGCCGACCCTTGAAGCGTCTTCAGCTTCAAATCAACGCCCCACTGATATTTAGCCAGGTTGAAAGTATTGCCGCCGACCTGTCCCGACGTCGTCGGCTGAAGAAGCTTCGCGTCTTGAACCTTCGCCGTGATACCGGCAATAGCATTCTGATAATCGCCCTTCGACGCGTAGTTCGCATATGAAAGGTTCGTGTCTGCCATGTACCCGGCATTTGACACGCTGGCATTTGTGGACGCGTTCTGAAGGTTCGTGGAAATATTGAGCGACTGATTGTTCTGATTTGTTGTAATGGCATAGCCCATAGCGGCGTTCAATACGCCTGACGCCGCGCCGACAGCGCCAGCTTTGCCGCCGCCCATGCCGCCTAGCAATGAATTACCCGCGCCCTGTAGTGCCTGATAACCCGCCGTCTGATTCGACAGGTTTGTTGACTGTGTAGCGGCGTTGATATTGAGCCTGTTCAATTCGTTCGTCAGGTCCATTCCCGCTGACGCCTGATCGAAGGACAATTGATTGCCGGTCAGCGCCCGCTGTTGCGACCAGTCAGCGGATGAATGTTGAAAAGCAATACTGTTGCGGTTACTTGCCATGTAGCCAATGTACGAATTGTTCAGGATTGAAAATGACGGGAATTCGGTAATCGCTGTTGCGGCGTCGAGGAATTCGCCCGCGTCATTACGAATCCCCATACCGTCTTCCTGTGCTGTTGCCCCGGCACGCCTGTTGTAGCCGACAGGGTAGAAAACAACTTTCGCGCTACCCGGCACAAGATGGGGCAATTCCACGAACATAGCGTCGGCATTGTCCCAGGATTCGGGTTTGAGAATGACAGGCTGACCCGAATAGGTCGTCAGTTCAAGCGCCATGTAAGGGAACGTCAAAAGCTTCTTCAAGTGCCGGTATTGCTCCGGAATGTAGGTCAACGCAATGTCGCGCCAGTCGTCGGCAAAAACCATTGTCGGGTTAGTCGTCGATCCAACCATGACGTCGCGCACTTCGCCCGTGTCCATGCCGGGTACTTCGACGTTGCCGGTAATCAGGTCGTAGCGTTCGACGGCGTCATTCGGGATAGCCGTAATCGACATGATGCCCTGGCTGATCCACGGCTTATCAGCCAACGTCCCAATGAGCTTCAGGAAGTCACCAGCGCCCACAAGGTAGATGCTTGCGCCACTGGGAAGATTTTCCATCATGGAGCCGCCCGCCACTGTCAACACGGGCTTGTCAGCGTCGCCAGGGTCAACCGAATTCAGCGCCGTATTCGCCATAATCAACACGTCATAGTCGAGCGCCCCGCGCGCCGACCCTACGTTGTGGCTCCAGTTGTGGGCAATGGTGTATTCGCCGCCAATGTCCACGCCTTCGGGAATGTTCAGGAAGGCGCGCCCGTATTCGTCAAACGCGTTGTCGGCGGCAATACCAATGTGTCCGCGTTCAATGAACGCTTGACCAAACGTTGTTTCGTAAAGGAATGTCTGAATAACGTCAAGCTGAACATTGAAGCGTGTTGTATTCGACGCAATATATTCAACATGCGTAACGAAGTAGTAGAAGTACGAAGCGCCGCTAATCCCGCCAGGGCTGACAATGGGCTGTGACGGGTTATACACGCGAAGGTAATTGAACGCGTTCGCAATGTCGAAAGGAATGTCGAGGTCGATAGGCTGATTCATCTTCAGATAAACGGCGTCCATAATTGTTATGGTTTCGCCGCCCGCCGTATCAATGTAGGTATTCAACGCCGCCCGGTTAGGGAATCGCACAATGTCCCTGTAACTGGAATTCCACGGCACCTGACAAAGAGTCACACGACTGTCTGCCGCCCATGCGGAATAGTTATGGTCGTAACCGAAGGTAGACGTCTCCGGTATATCGAAAATTTCGTTCACAGTGCCGCTCCGAACGCGGGAACTTTCTGAATGTGGGATTCAGCGCCAGTACCGCTACGGCGAATTTCAATCCAACCTGCCTTTTCAATGTTCAGGTAATGCTGAATCCATTGCGGGCTGGGAACGTGCCAGCGTGTGATGAAGTCTACCGTCGCCCAAATAGTACCGTCGCCAGGGCTCATCAGAGTAATAACCGGTTTCATTGTCTTGTCTCCCTGTAGTGGAATGTGTTTAGTAATGACGTCTTCAGGCCATTCTGTCATGTAGCTGTCTGGGTTCACGCGCCCCAACAACTTTGAATTCAGATTGTACTTCGGCGGGATAGCTTCAACATGCAAGTGCGCGCCCGTTGTCGCCGTGCCCGAATTACCCGAGTCAGCAATAACTTGACCCTTGACGACGCTGTCGCCTGTCTTCACGTGAAATTTATTCAAGTGCGCGTACACGAATGACGGCTCATTGTCACCACAATTCAGCACCATAACGTTGCCACCCATACGCAAAAGCCATAACAGGTTATCGGCATAACTGTCGTCAAACTGACCGGCGAATTCAATGACGCCGTCGCCCGCCGCATAAACGCTCGTGCCGACTGGGCACGCCTCGTCGTTGCCCGAATGCGGTCCGTAGATAGTGGCGTTGTCGCCGAAATTCTGTGAGCGCCAGGACGCCCCACGCCGCAAAGGCTTGCAATATGTCTTTGTCATGAAACCATCCTAGCGGGTAAAGAAAAGGAAATGCCCCGACAACCGGAGGGCTGTCGGGGCATTCCTATCATGGCAATGAACTAGAGCAGGCGACCTTAGTTCACAGTCACAGTGTAGACCATATCCACACCGGCCAGAATTTCAATTGTTGCGACGTCGTTACCGCCGTTCAGCGTGACCGTGTAGTTCTCCGGGTCCACACCTTCAACAACGACTTCTTCAACGGTCGTCGTGCCGCCAGCCACAATAACCGTGTACGCGGTCACTGCCGGGTCGAAGGCAGGCGAAACGCTGACGCCTTCAACAACAATGTCAGTCGGCACCTGATCGGACCCGGCAGGCACGCCGCCTACGGGCCACAGCGGCGTCAACGCGCCCGTCAGGGAGAACGTGCGGGTAGTTGTTTCACCGTCACGAAGAACGCCTTCAGGATCAATCCACGTGGACGTCGCCCGAACGGTGATCGTGGTAGCCGTCTCCGCGCCGCCGACCTGAAGGTTGCCGGTCTGGGAAATGTACGTCGCGTTGGACTGGTGGCCGACAACACTCCACTTGACGCCGTTGTTGAATCCGTTTGCCGGGTCAGTCGTTGCCGTGGCCGACATAATGTAAAGCTCGCCACGGGTCAGCGGGGCAGGGTCCACAACGTCAGCGCCTGTCTGGGAGTACTTCGCCACAATCTCAGAAATGCCGGTCACGACGTAGTCGTCAGTCGGGATAACGTCGCCGGGTCCGGTCCAGAAAAGAACGGCGGGAACAAACAGCGACATTGAAAGAATCTGGTGAATGTGGAAGAAGTAGTTTCGGTCCAGGGACGCCGGATTAGCAATCTCCCTGTTTTCCATGAGCGTATCCGCCAGGACAAACAAGTCCTTTGTGGACAGGATTGCCTGAACGCCGCCAATGCCGAAGTTTGCCTTCGGAATGGTGACGACGCGGGCGGGAACGTCCGTGTAAGGAATGTTGAAGGCGGCGGCGAATGCTTCGACGTCCATAGCCGCTTTTACTTCGGGCGACACAAACAACACAAGTTCGTCCTGACTGGCGAACGTCGGCATTTTCGCCGCGTTGTAATGCGTCGAAACGAATTCAAGGTTTCCAGCCATGCCCCGAATCTTACGAAGCAATGCCTTTGCCTGTGCTTCGCCGGATTCGTCGCCCGCGACGTCGTCAACATGGACCTTGAAGAAACCGCCCTGCTTCGCGTACTCCGCGAAAAGGGAGCAGGTCAGAATAAATTCATCGACGTTCGCGGAATTGTAAAGGCTGTTCATCAGGTTCGTGACCATTTGAGACAGCCCGAAGTCATTGACGAAGGCGCGACGAAGAATTTCTTCGCGGACGCTGACCTTGTAGTAGTTCTGGCGATTGATCTTGTGGTAGGCGACTTCGACGGGCGGCAATTCGCGCCCGAAAATTTCCTTCTCCATGTATTCGCGGTCAGGGTCGTAGACCTTTGCTTCAAGCAGGCCGACCTGAACTTCTTCAATGACGGCGCCCCACGTCAGCGGGTCAATCTTGAAGACCTGAAGCGGATTCTGCCAAATCTTCGACTTGAAGATCACGAGGCCGATTCGGTTGACCAGGGCGTCGATGAATTCGTTGCGGAGAACGGGAATCGTCATGAGCGTTTCAATGCTCGACTGAATGTTCGCCTTCGTCACGTTCGGAATGCGTGCCTGATACTGGGAACTTGCATCAGCCCTAATGGCATTCAGAATTTGGGCGTTCGTGGAAGGCTTATAGGTGGGAATGCTGTTTACAGCCATTAGGACATTTCCTTACTAGTGAATTGAATTATGGTCTTAGCTTATTCGTAGGAAATAAGATCGTCAAAGGTGACGGCGTCTTCGTCGCCTTCATTGACTTCGTCCAGGTCGCCGGAAACGTCTTCGGGATTGCCGACCTGAACAGCGGTCAACAGTTCGTAGTTGTGCGCCATGACGCCGGTCAGCTTCGTTGTAGCTTCGGCAAGCGCTTCTTCAAGCTGTGCAACCTTCGCCGCGCCGCCTTCAGCCATGCCGTTATACGACGCCGACAAATCGTCGTAAATGGTTTCGGGCAAACCGTCGTCGCCGGGATTCTGAAGCAGGGCAATAAGTTCTTCAAAAGTCATTTTCTGAGACCTTTCATAAAAGCGAATAGGGCACCTAGCCTAAGCCAGATGCCCTACTCTAGTTCGGAGCTAGGATAGTCGAGTAAATGCCGTGTTACGGGCCGCGATACACTCTGTCCCGTTCAAGGGCAACAATCAGAGTATATACCTACTAAACAAAATTCCTAGCTCACGCGGTTTCGTCGGCGGCTTTGACGACGGGCTTGCCGTCAGCGTCAAGGAATCCCTTTCGCTGACCGAATTCAATGAGTGCTTCGCGCACGAGGTCCACGACGTTCTTGCGGGCGTCCCAGTGGTGGGCGTCGTATGCGTCGTAGACTTCCTGGCTGACGGTCGCCTGAAGCTGGCGACCCTTCGAAGTGGTAGCGGTTTCAACAGTTTCGGTTGCCTTCGGAGCCATGATAAATCAATTCCTTTGTGTAAGTGGCGATTGTTCGCCGTACTGAAAACAATACCCGCCTAGAACTTCAAAGTAAAACCCGAATCGACCAGGACGACGCCGCCCGGCACTCGTTTTTGCTTCAGGTTGCCTTCGAAGTAACGCCCGTTCGTGAAGTCGTCAAACGTCAGCCCGTCGGCAACGTTCACAGGCATCCCTGAAATGTGGACTTCATAACAGCCGTCTTCCCTGTGTATGTGGCAATCGTCGTGATTGTCGCCCCAACATTCTTCATGCTCCGCCTTGTGACACTTTTCGGGATAGTGTCGTTCGGCGTATGCCTTCGAACGGGCGAAGAACGCCGACTGAAAATCATATTCGTGTTTCCACGCGCCTAGGTTCGTAGGGTGAATGTTCAAGTTGTCGGGCTGTTCGGTCGTCAACAAGTGAAGGCTGTCAGTATCGGCGTAGGCAAAGACGTCGTAATTGTCCTGTGCCGCCCTGACGGTTATTTCACGGGCGTAGGACGTGACGAAGACAGCCATTGCCGTATAGACAGGGTTACGCATATTCTCCGTACCTAGGCTGAACTTCACGACGTCGTCTTCCATGCGCGGATTGTTCGGCGTCACGTCAGGGTTAGTACCAAATTTCCCGTAAAGATCATTGAGCATACTTTTTGCCATTGCCCGTGTGCCGCCTTTGCTGACGGCTTTTACGTCCATCCACTTATCAACGTAATCGTCAAACATTCCGTGTCTGCCCTTGAATCCCCATCCACCATTGAAGCTAAGAATGTCCATATCGTAATGATCCTGCCATAATTCAAGGTCAACATTCGAACATGCCAGGGTGACAGGCTCAACAATTTCTTCCTGATATTCAACGTCGTTGTGAAAACGAGAATTTTTGATCTGAATACACGGAACATGATTTTTCTTCAGCTTCGCCGTGAAAGTAATGGAGACAACGAACAGCGGGTAATGCTTTGTCTTCGTTGGCAAGCCTTCACGGTAGACAGGTTCACCATAGGGCAAAAGCTTCGAATACATGACGAAGGGATAAAGGCTGTTCACGTCAAACGTCATGCCAGCGCCTAGCTTCTTACCCTTGAAGCGTTTAGCCGTGTAAGTAAAGCCGCCCCGGTAGGCGTCCCGTATTTCGCCGTCCATTGTTAGCGACAGGATAGGAAAATGGTCATTGAAGGACTTGCCCACAAGCGTCTTATACTCCGCCAGGGCGTCAGCCGACGACGTCAACTTTGTAAGGCCCGCGTCAAGTTGCTTCTTCAATGCCTTAGCAACAATCAAAACGTCATTGATTATGTAGCTTCGTTCTTCACGGGTAATCGTGTGACCGACAGGTCTAAACGCGTGGTAATCAATTCGACCCTTCTTTTCGAACAGGTCAAACGTCCTGGCAATATCCTTTACACGCATACGAATCTTCTTCGCACTATCGCGGAATTCCGTTGTATGTCCGTTATCCCATTTGATAGTCACTGAATACCACTGATTCATTGAACTAATTATCGACGTGAATTCGCCGTGACGCGGGCGACCGTCTTCAATGTATCGGTATTTCTTGCGAAGTAAATAGTCAAGCAGGAATGCCCCGTCGAACTTCAGGTTATGGAAGTAGACAATGGAATCTTCTTTTTGAAGACGCCCCATAAATGAACCTATATCCTGGCCAATTTCTACATGCCACGCCGACCTTGACTTTTCAATATCGACCATGCCCCACGCCCACACGCGGCAATCAGACGGCTCCGTTGTCGTCTCAAAGTCTGCCACGTATATTGTTTTTACCGTTTTTGTCTTTGCCGCCCGCCCATTCGACATATTCCCCCGCTACAGCTAAATCCGTTTGAACTGATTCA
>Ga0307408_100003429_pt1 | contig 10864 bp, 10 predicted proteins | sample 322Cmetagenome_FD_202116 | JGI IMG/M metagenome (GOLD analysis project Ga0307408, IMG submission 202116) | Maize rhizosphere microbial communities from greenhouse at UC Davis, California, United States - 322HYB-C-3 | ecosystem: Host-associated > Plants > Roots > Rhizosphere > Soil | place... | reverse complement strand
AATCCGCCAATAAAGTGAAAAATAACACCAAAAATTGCTTGCATTTTAATTAAACGGTTCTAATTTGTTTGTTTATGCCGATAAAATTAGGGAAGGAAAGTCGTTCCTCTGTCATGGACTGTCATGAAAGGGGCTATTAAACAGAAATATTACAGAGTTTTTTACGAAAAAAAGAGAAAGAAAATCCGGGAGTGATAGCTCAGGATTGATGAAGAACGATTATATGTACAATCATTTAAAGACAGAACGCCAACACAATAGCCAAGTAAAGCAAACTTTACGCCTATAATCTTCATCTTAAATAAATTATAAAAGCCGCCTATTCGAAAACAAGGCGGCTTCTGTATTTAAATTTCGTCCATTGCTCTTCGGCGCTTACCGTGTTCCGTATAATCCACGGTGTACACCATTTTATTAGTTTTATCATTTGCCGACGACGGCATTAAGCGCAACATAAAATTGCGAACGTTGCACAACAACGGACTGTTTAACTGAGCCATTTTCCCCAGCCGCCAACTGGCGTTTACAACAAACTCGGCTTTGGTTTTACGCAGCGCATTAAATTTTGCAAAGCATTCTGGCACCGAATTTTCGGACGCGAACATCTCTGCAAGCAGGTATGCGTCTTCTATTGCCTGGCAAGCCCCCTGCCCCAGGTTGGGAGTTGTTGGATGGGCGGCATCGCCAATCAGGCATACGTTGTTATTAAACCAGGTATTCAATGGCCTGATATCCTGAATTGCGCCATGTATTACGCTGCCTCCCTCAGTCTGGGCGAGCAACTTTGACACCACTGGGTGAAAGCGGTTAAAAAGAACTTTTAAAGCTGTAAGGGTTAAATCTTTACTGATGATATTTTTATTGGTTAAGGCATACCAATATACCTGAGAACTATTAATCTGAACAAAGCCAAAGCGAGCTCCGGCTCCCCATAATTCAAAAAGCCCGCTAGAAAATTCATCCGGAAGCTTCGAATCGCATACCCCGCGCCAGCACCACTGTCCGGCCTGCCGAAGATTGATTTCGGGGAACATCTTTCTTCTTATCGCCGAATTTATGCCATCTGCCCCTATTAAAACATCGGCATACAGTTCCGTACTGTCTTCAAACTTTACTTCAACCTTTTTATTAGTGGAGTAGTACGTTTTAACTTTTTTGTTAAGATTTACTCTTTTAGAATCGAATGCTGAGAGCAAAATCTCCTGCAAATTGCTTCTCGATACAGCGACGGCAGATATACCGGTTTCATTCTCCCAGGCTTTCAGGCTATTTTTCATAACCGGTTTCAACAAATGATCGGTTATATTTAAATCATTCAGCTTATTTCCGGCAGCTAGAATTTCATCATATAAGCCCAAATGCTTATATACTTTCATTGCGTTCGGAGCCAGAATTATTCCAGCTCCAACAGGCTTTAATAAAGATGCAGCCTCAAATACTTCTGTATTGAATCCTTTCTGATGTAAAGCTATTCCGGTAGTTAAACCGCCAATACCGGCTCCGATTATTGAAATTTTAAATGATGTTTTTTGCTCCATAGGTGATGGTAAAACTGAGATGTTTTTTTAAGCAAAACAAGAGTTAATTTCTTCCAGGCATTCTTTTCTAAAATGAATATCCGAATCCCTTACTCCGTAGATGGGAAAGTAGGTAATATTTCTCACACCGCAAAAGCCAAACGTTCCATCGATAATAGACCTTTTTACAACATCCTTTGCATTTTCTTTATCGAGCGATTCTTCGCTATTCCCAAACACTGCAATTACCATCACCTTTTTATCACTTAATAAGCCAACAACCTGGTTATCAATACCAATATCAAAAGCAAAACCTTTCAAAAATGTTCGGTCTATCCAGCCTTTTAAAATTGCCGGGCATCCCCACCACCAAACCGGGTAAATAAATAAGATACTATCCGCTTCGCTAATATACTTCTGCTCATTGAGGATATCAGGAGGAATTGCCCCCTGCCGTATAGCACTTATGTCCTCGGCATCCAAAACTGCTTTAAACTTTTGTTTGTACAAATCCCTTACAACGTAATTCCTACCTGCACTATGCAGGGTTTGGCATATCTCTCGCAAAATTGCATTGCAGTAGCTTTGCGGATTTGGATTAGCGAAAACTATTAGGGCTCCCATACTCTGCATCAAGAGAATAACCAGTTTTTAACCATATTTTCACCATGTTCGGTAAGAATACTCTCGGGATGAAACTGAACCCCGGTGATTGCAAACTCGCGATGTTCCAAAGCCATAATGCCGCCCTCTTCATCTCTCGCCGTTACCCTAAGGCAGCTTGGCAGATGCGCTTCGTCGACAGTCCAGCTGTGATAACGCCCAACAGAGAAACTGCGCGGTAAATCGGCAAATAACCTACCGGGATCTTCATCGAGCAGCACGTCGGAAGTGCTGGCGTGATGTACTTTATCCATATTAACGAGTTTTCCTCCCATAGCTACAGCAATGGCCTGATGCCCCAGGCAAACGCCCAGAATTTTTTTCTTGCCGGCATAGGCTTGTATTAATCCAAGGGTAAGCCCTGCCTCTTCGGGAATACCAGGGCCTGGAGAAATCACAATTTTATCGTAAGCCTCCGCCTCTTCTACAGTAATTTCGTCGTTTCTGGCTACAGTAACCGGATAAGGGCTACATTTTTTTAACAGATGATAAAGGTTATAGGTGAAGGAATCGTAGTTATCTACTAAGAGGATTTTCATGGTTGATAGTTGATGGTTGATAGTTAATGGTTGATGGTTGATAGCTCATAGCTGATAGCTAATAGGAGAGCCCATTCCCTGTTTCACTTCGGCAACGGTTAGGGCAAGAGTTAATGCTCTCAGCTTATTATCAATTTCGTTCAATTCACTTTCTGGATTTGAGCTTTCAACAATTCCGGCTCCTGCCCTGAAGTAAATTTCGCCGTCCTTTGCCAGCAGGGAACGGATAAGAATGGCTGTGTTAATTTCCTTTTGAAATGAGATAAATCCAATACAGCCCCCATAAAACGACCGTGAGGAGCTCTCTAATTCATCTATTAACTGCATGGCTTTATATTTCGGCGCCCCACTTAAGGTTCCTGCCGGGAGATTTGAAAGCAGCAGGTCAAACGGCTGGTAGTTTTCCTCAATACGCCCTTTTACCTCACTAACAATATGCATCAACTGCGAATAAAATTCTATTTTCTTAAATGATGTCACTGTTACGTCCTTGGAAAACTTGCTTAAATCGTTTCTGGCGAGATCTACCAGCATAATATGTTCGGAGCTCTCCTTTTTATCTTCCAAAAGCTTTAATGCTAATTTTCGGTCTTTGTCGAATTCGCCTGTACGCCTGTAGGTTCCGGCAATCGGATTAATTACCGCCTCATTGTTCTTTACTATAAATTGCGCCTCGGGCGAAGTGCCTAGCAACTCAAATCCATTATAATCAAAGAAAAACTGATAAGGCGATGGGTTGGCAGAACGTAAGTGCCGAAATACTTCCAATAGATTACCCCTGTACCGGCTTTGAAACCTTCGCGACAGCACCAACTGAAATACATTGCCGCGTAAGCAGTGATTAATGGCTTTCCCTGTATGGCTTAAAAATTTTTCAGCAGTCATGTCAGTCTCTATCCCGTCCAGCATTTCAAAGTTTTTATCTGATTCGCAGGGGTTTAGCAGAATGTTTTCAAAGGGATTTATTTCATCTTTGTTTACTTTAAGGGTGTGGTTATGAATTAACCGAAGTTGATGGCTGTTATGATTATACACAGCAAGAAAGCGATATACATCATATTTCAACAGCGGAATTTCAGTCTTATCTGACTTGTAATTATTGAATTTGATGCGCTCGTGTAATTGCACGGCGTTGTACGAACAATAACCGTAAAGTCCATTATCGGGCAATATTTCTCCTGAAGTTACTTTCAAAAGTTCGTTGTAAAAACTATAAACCGGCTGCAGATTGGGCTTTTGTTTACCAGAAACATCTATAGGTACGGCGTTTTCTCCTGGCATATAAATAAACCCCTTATGCAGGTCGGTAACCTCTATGCCTAAAAGAGGCACAGCCCCTATGACTGAAATTCGGGCACCGCCGTTAGTTTTATCTTTATACTCAAATAAAAAAGCATGCACGTATTCATCGCGGACTGCCGAAAATGCATTTATAACATCAAAGGAATCGCAATGCAGCACTTTGGTTGATGTGCTTATGGATATGTTTTTAAAATGCGGAGAAAGCATAATTTTTATTTAGTAATTTTTAAGCTAGTACAGCGCACTGTAAGCGCAGGTAATTAAGACTATTGCAGGGCGGGCAGCCTTACTAATCCTTTATAAATTTTGTTCATCATGCCGGGCACAACCATTTTATGAAAAGGGGTTACCATTTTCATATAAGCCCTTCCAAAAGAATTGTGCAGCACGACAATAGTTGAAATTGATATTTTCTTTGCAGGAGCCTGATCTGAAAGAAATATGGAAACTCTGAAATTCAAATGTTTGTCATCCGTGCCCATAATTACTTCGTTTTCATTCCGTTCTAAAATCTGAAACAACCCAAATTTCTCGCCAGGCTTAAATGAGGAAATATTCGGGTCTGATGAACTTTTTTCAAGGGCATTATTGGTTTTTAAGCCAACCATCTTCCCTAAGTTATCCCTTAATTTCATCAGCTTAACTACCCATGCCGGAGCAGTGGTAAAAAAACAGCGAACCACGTCGTTTAATTCAATATCATTTCTATACACATCCATAGCATAGCAATCCTGATAATCTATTCGCGGAAAAACGCCATTTAATACTGAAACTGCCGGAATTTTTGATTTATATATTTTAGCCATATCTATCTCAATTTAATTGAAGGCTAGCAACCTGCTCTACTACCACTTTTACCTCATTTTTTGTAACCAGGCAGAGTTCATAGGCGGGGTCTACAAGCACTCTGTTAATATAACCTGTAAATTCGCCTGCAATGGAAACCTTTTTTCCATTGATTTCAATTTTATTATAGCCGTAACAAAAACCCGTTCCATAAGCTTTTAAAACAGCTTCTTTTATGCACCAAAGTTGATAGAACCTTGCTAAAGGTTTGGAGTGCGAATTAATTGCCGACCACTCTCCTGCCCCGAATTTTGAAGCGAATGGTTCCAGCTGGCGTTCTTTAATCTGCTCTATATCAACCCCAACGCTATCATTAAAGCTTGCAGCGCAAATAACATACTGGTGGGCGTGACTTAGGTTAAACGATAATTCGCTGTTAAGAAACGGTTTCCCATAAGCATTTCTTTCCAATTTTAAATCGGCACTTTGCCCTCTGTCTTTTAACACATAGGCCAGAAGCCTCCTGCCATATTCTGAGTGAATCTTCTTTATTTCAAAATAGCGCAGCTTCTGCGCAAAATCTAACTTGATATAGTAAATCCAGGCAGTTTTCATTGATTTACAACAAGTTCAGCCTCTGAAATTATGCTGGAAATTATCTCGGCTGTAGTTATAGAATCTTCCAGCAGAAAGAAATGCCCGCCCTTAACCTCGTGGCTTTTTAGCGGATAAATTGTTTCTTTTTGCCAGGTATAATAAAATTCCATCACACCTTTATCCTCCTGGCCGGCAATTACGGTTATCGGAATACCTAGTTTTTCAGTTTCTGTATATCTGCACTTTTCAATAGCGGCAATATCGGCCCGCAAAACAGGCTCGATAAAGTCAATCAGGGTACTGTTTTGATAAATATTGAAATTTCTTCCGGATGAGGTAATGCTGGAAAACTGCTCCAGGAATTCCATTTTAGGCAGCTTATGCAATGGAGTTTCTGGCACCGAAATACTCGAGGGGCCTTTCATGGATGATACAATTAAGTCGCTGATAACTGAAACACCCGCCTGTTTTAATTTTCGGGCTAGGAAGAAGGCTACCAAAGCACCCATGCTATGCCCCCAAAGGACAACTTTTTTCTCCTGCCCTGAGATCCGGGAAGTTACTGCATCAAATAACTCGTCTAAAATCAATTGCATATCAGTACACAGCGGCTCGTTGCGCCTGTTTCCCCTACCGGGAAGTTCAAGTGCAGTAACCTGAATATCTTTTGATAACCTGCTGGTTACATTAGCAAAAGCACTTGCCGAACCGCCGGCGTAAGGAAAACAAAATAGTTTAATAGAAGGCTCCATTTGCATTATTTAAAAAAACCGGCGCAGGGTTAAACTTACATTGCTATTGTATTGCATTACAGACAAACTACTGGTATAGGGCAGTTCTTTACCTAAATACTCCGTAATGCTTAGTATAATTTTACCATTGCTGGTAACACGGCGGCTACACTCAACATTTATAAAAGGAGTAAACTCTTCGCGGTTTGATAAAAACTTGATGAATACCTCAGAGCTTTGCACATCGCTGAAGTTTAGTTTTGACCCCAGAAAATAAGCATCGGCAAAAGGAAACTGCTTTTCTTTACGCCATTGGTCATACAAGTATTCCCCGTAGAACGTATTTTCTATGCCGCTTCCAAAGATGTTCGATACTACATATTCGAGTCCTGCATTTATGCATTGATAAGAAGACTTATCCTCCCATTTATTAGCTAATTCCAGCTTTGATGTAATGTTTTTAAACACATGCTGCAGTTCTACATTGCTTTGATGCTGCACTTTATAATGCGGATTAAGCGTCATAGTATGGTAGTCCAGCGCAAAATTGGGCATGCGGTTGGTGCCATAAAAATGAGACACCGCTACGTCCAGGCTCTCAATTCGTTTAGTAATGCGGGCTGCTATAGAAGGGCTGCTTTTGTGATCCACACGAACATTGTTTTCGGCTATGGGCACAGGGAAATAAAAGAGCGGGCTTTGCGCATCGGGAAAATTCTTCTTCCTGAAAAAAGGAATAACAAATAGTGTTGCACTAAAATTTTCCCGGATATATGCCAGATTAGCCTGGGCTTGCCCTAGCCTTTCAGACCTCAGAAAATCTTCGCGTTCATCAGATTGATTGATAACATTTACAACCGAAGGGCCAATCATATTTCCCCAGGATACCTGTTGAATACCTGCATTTAGCTCGATGCTTTTAAATGTACCGGAGTAATAGGCTTCCCGCATGTCAATATGGCTACGCTCTTTATCCAGCCCATCCCAACGGGCGAAAGGCGAAAGAATTACACGATGGTTATTTTTATAATTTACCTTTAAGGTTGGGAATGCAACGGTTGAAGCAAATTCCCGCGATTGCCCCTTTACAATGGTGGAATTATAGAATTTAGCACCTTCAACGCCAATGTAACCAGACAATTCAAATTTGATTTTCTTTTCAGCCGGAGAACTTTCATCCTGAGCAACCACAGAATCGGGCACTAAGGAACCAGACTGTGCACTACCGTTCAAGCTATAAAGAGTAATTCCAAGCCAAATTAAGACGTTTTTTGAGGGAAATTTCATAACGGAAACCTCAATTGATGTTATCGAATTTTTCTGGAGAAAACAGGTTACTGTTAAGAGCTGAGCGGAAATCGTAATTATCCCAGGTAATAACGGTAGCCTTACCTGTTTTTACGTTTTTATACGTTATTTTAACAGGCATATAAGTTCGGTTATTAAAGAGTTTCAATTCCGGCGTTTCTATCTTCATCAATTCTTTCTTCTTATCAAAAAAGCGGATCTCGGCCACAATATTCAGGGCTTTATCAACCCACATTTCAACATAGCTATAGCCTGAATATTTACTTAAAGGAGTGCTGTGTATTACGTAGCTGTTTTTTCCTCTCAGATCATCCTCGCGGATAAACTTGTGCGAAAACTTCATCATCTTGGCATTTCCCAGGTCTTCAAAGGCAACCTCGCTGCCCATAAAAGAACCAGATGTATTGTCGTTTGAAATACGCTTAGGCTTGTTTAGAGCTGGAAGAAAAATCCATTGATCATCGGTTACCTTCGCATGCGCATGTATCAACAGTTTAGTCCCCTTAACATCCGCCGGGCTTTTGAAAATATTTATGGTTCGTTCATAATCACTAGGCTGCTCGGCCGAATAAACCTTCATTTCGCGTTTGAACGATTTGCCTCCAGGCATGTTTAAAAACATCGTCATATCTGCCGAGTATTTGCCAAAACCGCGGCTATTGTAGTCTACTTTTTTAATAATATCTAATGCTTTGGCATCGCCCTCCTGGGCAAAAGTTCCCTGAAAAGAACATAATGTCGCAGTAATAGATCCCAATAGGAGTTTACTAAACAGTTTCATTCTGATAAATTTCTTGTGTTGTTAAATTCTTTGATGAGTTTTTTGCAAGGCGCCGCTCTTTACCTTTTTCGATCATTAAAACCAGCGACGGGGTAAGCAGGAAATCGTAAGCCAGGGACAAGGCAAGGGTTAATGCACTTAAAATTCCCATGCTGGAGTTAAGTTGAAATGGTGAGAATACCAGGACCAGGAAGCCAAACACCAGAATCAGAGTAGATACAAACATGGATGAACCTGCAATTTCAAAAGCTTTTACTACCGCTTCTTCCGGAGATAAGCCCATTTGCTTGCGAATCAGCTTGTATTTTACAATAAAGTGGATAGTATTATCAACCACAATTCCGAGAGTAAATGATGTTACAAATGCCACCGCTAACCCTACCTTGCCTACCAGCATTCCCCAGATACAGAAGGCGATAAGGGTTGGCAATACATTCGGAAAAAAGGTTACTAAACCTATTTTAAAAGATCTGGTAGCGAAAATTAAAAATACTACGATGGTGATAACGCCAATCGCAAAGCCTTCGATCATAAACTGAATATTTCTTTCAGACAAATACCTGAACATCACCGAAGTGCTTGTTCCATCGAAATACATTGAATGCGGGGCATGATCTTTTAACCATTTATTGGCACTTAGCTCGATTTTCTTCAAATCCTCGGTATACATATTTTCGAATGTTACCCGGAAACGGCTGGCTGATTTATCGAGGTTAATCTGGTTGGTCAGGTTAGAACCTTGCGGTAAAGAAAGTTCATACATCAATAAATACTGCGCACAAAGGGCATCGTTATCTGGCAGGCGATACGCTTTTTTATCATTGCCATGCATCACCATGTTCAGCTTTTTAATAATGTGAACAATGGACGATACATGCATCACTTTGGGCTGCTGATTAAACCAATTCTCGAACTCCTCGAGCTTTTTTAGATAAGCCAGGCTGGTTACGCCATTTTCCCCAGCACCAAGTGAATACTCAAGCGTATAAATTCCGGTAAGATGATCAACCGTAAACTGAGTGTCTTTCTTAATTTTCAGCTCATCACTAAAAAAGTCCAAAAACATATCATTCAGCTTATTTTTAAACACAAAGGGCGTTAAAACTGCGGTTGAAAGCACCGTTGCAAGGATTATTCGTTTATAGTTTCGGGTTACAAATACGCCGATAAAGTCAAAATTGTAGGCTTTTACCTTGGCACTTGATAATCTTTGCGGGTTAAAAGGTAGAATAAGCAGCAGACAAGGCAGCCAGACTATTGACAGGATCCATCCAACGCACGATCCGATTGAAACCAGGTTACCCAAATCTCTGAATGGTGGCGAGTCGCTTAAATTCATGGACACAAAGCCTATAACGGTTGAAATCGTTGTAAGCAACAGTGGTACAAAGTTTAGCTGGATGCCTTCCTGGATGGCGTCATTTTTATTCAAGCCGCGTTTCATGGCCAGCACCACCGAAGTAAAGAAGTGAATACCATCGGCAATTACTATGGTCATGATCATAACCGGCCCCGACGTTAGCGATGATGTTACCTCTACCCCCATCAATCCGATAACGCCCATACCCACAACCGCAGAACAAAGCACAATAAACAGCGAGGATAGGGTACTGATCCACGAACGGCTGAAGAAATACACAAAGGCAATGATCAACAGAATCATGATCGGGATAAGTGTTGCCATATCCTTAGCGCCGGATTCTGCAAAAGCATTATCAACCATTACGGTACCTGTCAGGTAAACATCAATGTCGTTACGCTTATATTTCTCCAGCAACCTGTTGATGTGTGCGATGAGTTGAGGGCCTTCGTTTACGAAATCTTTCTTCGGGAAATTAACCGTGATAAATATGCCGGCTACATCACCCGAAGTTGAGATTAAGCGTTTAAGAATGATACTATCCCCAAGAGCCGTTTTCTTAATCTGCGCCAGCTCTTCAGGCGTTTTGTTGATGGCATTTTCTACCAGGTTTTTAATGCTGATCTGCTCGTCTGATGCACTTACATTCTGATAATTAGTAACCGCATCTACCCGGCTTACAAAGGGAGCAAGTCCAGCACTGTCGGCCATCTTTTCGATGAAATCGAGCGTGTTACGGGTAAAGATGTCCTTGTTCTTCGGGGCAACTACAATCAGCAGGTTATCTGTTTTTTCGTATTCAGATTGAATTTTGTCCAACGATTGCATTTGCGGATTGTCCTTTTCGAAATACACATGCAAATCGCCGTTGATGCGCAGATGGCGCACCCCGGTAGACAAACCGATTACCAGTAAAAGAATGGCAATAAACAAGACCCATCTGTATTTCAACAGGAATTGAAAGTAAACGGTATAGAATTTATTCAGAGGTATTAGAGGTTTCATTAGTAGATATTAAAGGGGCTGAAATGAAGTAACAGAAGGCATTAATTTGTCTTTTGATGCCATTGCAACAGTTATTTTGCCACTTACATATTTGTTTTTTTCGTCGTAGGCCAGCACTTTGAGGCAGGAGGCAGGGCCAGCGCTCCAGTCAACTTTTGCATGCAGGCGTAAAAGAGTTCCGGGATAAACAGGTTTCAGCATATTAGTTTTGATACCTCCTAAAATGCCGAGGCCGGCATCTTCTGCATTGGTATCAATAGGTTCGCCCGGTTGCC
>Ga0307408_100003428_pt1 | contig 10865 bp, 6 predicted proteins | sample 322Cmetagenome_FD_202116 | JGI IMG/M metagenome (GOLD analysis project Ga0307408, IMG submission 202116) | Maize rhizosphere microbial communities from greenhouse at UC Davis, California, United States - 322HYB-C-3 | ecosystem: Host-associated > Plants > Roots > Rhizosphere > Soil | place: USA... | reverse complement strand
ACCACCGTGTGCGGGTCCTTGACGAAGGTGTTCGACAGGGCGGAGATGTGCACCAGGCCGTCCTGGTGCACGCCGATATCGACAAACGCGCCGAACGCGGCCACGTTGGTCACCACGCCTTCCAGGATCATGTCCGGACGCAGGTCGCTGATTTCTTCCACGCCCTCTTTAAAGGTGGCGGTGGTGAATTCAGGACGCGGGTCGCGGCCCGGCTTTTCCAGCTCTTTCAAGATGTCGGTGACGGTCGGCACGCCGAATTTGTCGTCCGCGTACTTGGCCGGGTTCAGAGATTTGACCAGGCCCGCTTCGCCGATGACGCTCTTAATGTCTTTCTTGATATCGGACAGGATTTTTTCCACGACCGGATATGATTCGGGGTGCACCGCCGAGGCATCGAGCGGATTCTCGCCGCCCAGGATGCGCAGGAAGCCCGCCGCCTGTTCAAAGGTTTTATCGCCCAGGCGCGGCACTTTCTTCAAGCCCGAACGCGAGGTGAACGCGCCGTTCGCATCGCGGAAATTGACGATGCCCTGCGCCACGCTGGCCGACAGGCCGGACACGCGCGCCAGCAGCGGCGCCGACGCGGTATTGACGTCCACCCCCACCGCGTTCACGCAATCCTCGACCACCGCGTCGAGGGTGCGCGCCAGCTGGGTTTGCGACACGTCGTGCTGGTATTGGCCCACGCCGATGGATTTCGGGTCGATTTTCACCAGTTCCGCCAGCGGGTCTTGCAAACGGCGGGCAATCGAGACCGCGCCGCGCAGCGAGACATCGAGTTCCGGCAATTCCTTCGAGGCGAATTCCGAGGCGGAATACACCGAGGCGCCGGCTTCCGACACGACGATCTTGGTGAGTTTTTGTTGCGGATATAACTTAAGTAATTCCTGCGCCAGTTTGTCGGTCTCGCGCGAGGCCGTGCCATTGCCGATGGAAATCAATGACACGTTGTGCTTGGCCGCCAGGCGGCCCAGGGTTTGCAGCGACCCGGCCCAGTCGTTTTTCGGCTGGTGCGGGTAAATCGTGGCGGTATCGACCACTTTGCCGGTCGAGTCCACCACGGCAACTTTCACACCGGTGCGCAGGCCCGGGTCCAGGCCCATGGTGGCGCGCTGGCCGGCCGGCGCCGCCAGCAGCAACGCTTTCAAATTGGTCGCGAAAACATTGATGGCGTCGGTCTCGGCTTTTTCACGCAGCGCGCCCATCAATTCGGTTTCCAGGTGCATGAAGCTTTTCACGCGCCAGGTCCAGCGCGCCGTGTCGGCCAGCCATTTGTCGGCGGGACGGCCCGCCTGCCTAATGCCGAAACGGGCGGCAATGCGGCTTTCGCACGGGTTCAGCGGCGCATCCCACTTCGGTTTTTCCGCTTCCGTATCCAGGCGCAAGGTCACGTCCAGCATACCTTCGCGCCGGCCCCGCAACAGGGCCAGGGCGCGGTGCGACGGCACGGTGGCCAGGGTTTCCGAGTAATCGAAGTAGTCGGCGAATTTTTCGCCTTCTTCCTGCTTGCCTTCCACCACCTTGGATTCAACGATGCCGTGCTCCTGCACGTATTCGCGCAGCGATTGCAGCAGGGTGGCGTCTTCGGCAAAGCGCTCCATCAGGATCTGGCGCGCGCCATCGAGCGCCGCCTTGGTATCGGGCACGCCCGGGTTGGCGACGCCGTCCGCATTGGTAAAGGCGTCGCGCAAATAATCATTGGCCTGCGTGTCCGGATTCAGGCTGGGATCGGCCAGCAGCGCGTCGGCCAATGGCATCAGGCCCGCTTCAATCGCGATTTGCGCCTTGGTGCGGCGTTTTTGCTTATAAGGGAGGTACAAGTCTTCCAGGCGGGTTTTATCTTCCGCATGCAGCACCGCGTCCAGCAATGCCGGCGTCATCTTGTTTTGCTCGGTAATCGATGCCACGATGGCGGCCCGGCGCTCTTCGAGTTCGCGCAAATAGCGCAAGCGCTCTTCCAGCAGGCGCAATTGGATATCATCCAGGCCGCCGGTGGCTTCCTTGCGGTAACGGGCGATAAAGGGCACGGTGGCGCCTTCATCCAGCAGGGCGACGGCGGCGACGACCTGGGCCGGCTTGGCGGCTAATTCGTTGGCAAGGCGTTGTTCGATGGTGGGCAGCATGGATTTTTCCTCAAAGACGAGCCCGGAATCATACGCAATGAGGTGGCCAGCGCCAAGATGGAAAGCCCAATCGGACCAGGGTCTTCCTTATCTTTCATGTTTTAGACGGGATATGTTCGAAGAAACACAAACCAGAATCCGTCTAAAACGGATAATATTACATGTTGCAGTTTTTGAACCGACCACTTTCCATTAAAACAGCAGTTCTGTAAGCACCAAAGTAAGAGTTCGTAAAAGCTATGCGCACAATGGATTTGACACGCGCCGAAACCCGCGAAACCACCCCGGCCCAGGCCCCGGCACCGGTTCCAGCTACCCAGCTGCCCTATGCCGTCGCCACGTGGCTCCAGCGGGTGGATGCAGCTGCGCATCCGAAACCGAAACTGGTCATCACGCCGGAGCCGGACCCGAAACAGCCGCAAACCCAATACCGCCTGATCTATGTGCTGGCGCCGACCAGCGGCGGCCGCCATGTGGCGCTGTGCCTGTACAAGGCCCGCCTGCGCCCAAATGGCGACGTGGCCGCCGCCACCCCGGTCAGCGAAGTATTTTCCCTGCTGTCCGCGCCGCCGTCGTTCCTGGAGCCGGGTGATGAAGACTTGATCCGCTTCTTTGTGGCGATGCGCAGCGGTCCGAATTCACAGACCGGCAGCGCGACCGAGCCGCGCGGCAAGATCGGCGCGGCCTTGCTGCAAATGCTGGCTGAACAGGACAAGCTGCTGTGGGCCAATTCCTGGTCCGACGTCGGCAACGGCTTGGTGTACCCGATGAAAGGGGGCGCCTTGCGCCAGGCGAACCTGGCCTGGCGCGAAGAAGGCAAAGGCTTGCGCCTGGGCTGGGCGGTGGAAGCACCGGAAGGCGCGCGCCACCATGGCGCCGATTCCGTCGACTATATGTTACCGACCGACCCGCCGTGGTACATCGATAACCTGTCGTGCGGCGTGCTGCAATTGAACCAGGGCGGCACGGAAATCCCGCTGGCCGACCTGCAGGCGCTGGTGGCGCAGGCGCCGCTGCTGTCGGCCGGCGACAAGTTGCGCGTTTCGCAATTGCTGCTGGCGCATGGCTTGCAGCAACTGATGCCGCTGCCGCAACCGCTGCCGCAACGCATCCGCAATGACGTGCAGCCCAAACCGATCCTGGTGCTCGATTCGGCCATGCTGGCCGATGGCGCGCACCAGCGCTGGAATGACTATGCGGTATTGTCGTACGACTATGACGGCGAGCGCGTCTCGTTCGACCCGTCGCAGCGCGTGGTGCGCCAGCGCGGCGAGGTCACCGAGGTCATCCAGCGCAATGAACAGGCCGAAGCCGATGCGCTGGCCGCGCTGACGGCGCTGGGCTTCCGCAAGCCGAGCGCGTTGCCCTTGTCGTCCGTGCGCGGCGGCCTGCTGCTGGCCAGCCAGGCCGACTGGCTGCGTTTCGCCGCCGATGGCATTGCCGAATTGCGCAGCCATGGCTGGCAAGTGGAAAAAACCCCAAAGTACCGCTATGACGTGACCGCCGTCGATGGCTGGTATGCCGAAGTCGAAGAAGACGACGCCGATGGCGGCCATGCCTGGTTCGAGCTGGAACTGGGCATCATGGTGGGCGGCGAACGGGTGCCGCTGCTGCCGGTGCTGGTGCAAATGATCCGCAACGCGCCCAACGATTTCAGCCCGAAAGCGTTGGCCGTGCACGCGGAAGAAGACCAGATGCTGGCAACCTTGTCCGATGGCGAGCGGGTCGCGCTGCCGTGGAACCGCGTGAAACCGATCCTGGCGACCCTCGGCGAGCTGTATTTCAGTGAAAAAATCCGCCATGCGGTACGCTTGCCCACGCTCGATGCGGCGCGCCTCGATGAATTGGCGCGCACGGTGGACTTTGAATGGACCGGTGGCGCCGAGTTGCGTGAAATGGGCCGCCGCCTGAACCAGTTCACCACCGTCAAGCGGGTGCCGACGCCGGCCGGCTTGCGCGCGACGTTGCGCGATTACCAGGCCGACGGCTTGGCATGGATGCAATTCCTGCGCGAATACGGCCTGGCCGGGATCCTGGCCGACGATATGGGCCTCGGTAAAACCGTGCAAACCCTGGCGCACATCCTGGTGGAAAAAGAAGCCGGGCGCCTGACGCACCCGGTGCTGGTGATCGCCCCGACCAGTTTGATGGGCAACTGGCAGGATGAAGCGGCGCGCTTTGCGCCGGACTTGCGCGTGCTGCTGTTGCAGGGCAAGGACCGCGCGCAACTGTTCGACCAGATTCCACAGGCGGACCTGGTGCTGACCACGTACGCGCTGCTGCCGCGCGATGAGGAAAAACTGCACGAGCATGAATTCCACCTGGTGATCCTCGACGAGTCGCATTACATCAAGAACACCCGCTCCAAGGCCGCGCAAAGCGCGAGCTTGCTGAAGTCGCGCCACCGCTTGTGCCTGTCCGGCACGCCGCTGGAAAACCACCTGGGCGAATTGTGGTCGCAGTTCCACTTCCTCTTGCCTGGCTTGCTGGGCGATGAAAAAACGTTCAACTCGCAATTCCGCCATCCGATCGAGCGCCAGGACGACCCGCTGCGGCGCACCTTGCTGAACAAGCGCATCAAGCCGTTCCTGCTGCGCCGGACCAAGGACAATGTGGCCAAGGAATTGCCGGCCAAGACCGAGATGGTACGCAAGGTGGAACTGACCGGCGCCCAGCGCGACCTGTATGAAACCGTGCGCCTGGCGATGGACCAGAAAGTGCGGGATGAAATCGACCGCAAAGGGGTGGCGCGCAGCCAGATCGTGATCCTGGAAGCGCTGCTGAAATTGCGCCAGGTCTGCTGCGACCCGCGCCTGGTGAAGTCCTTGCCGTCGAAAAAGCAGGGCGCCGGTTCCGCCAAGCTGCAGGACTTGATGCAGATGGTGGAAGATTTGCTGGAAGAGAACCGTAAAATCCTGGTGTTCTCGCAATTCACGTCGATGCTGGAGCTGATCGAAGAGGAACTCGATACGCGCGACATCCCGTACGCGATCCTGACCGGGGAAACCAAGGACCGCAGCGCGCAAGTGGCGGCCTTCCAGCAGGGGGCGGTGCCGATCTTCCTGATTTCGCTGAAAGCCGGCGGCGTCGGCCTGAACCTGACGGCGGCCGATACCGTGATCCACTACGACCCGTGGTGGAATCCGGCGGCGGAAAACCAGGCCACCGACCGCGCCTGGCGGATCGGCCAGGACAAGCCGGTATTCGTCTACAAGCTGATTGCCAAAGGCACGCTGGAAGAAAAGATCCAGCTGCTGCAGCAGAAAAAATCGGATTTGGCGCAGTCGGTCCTGGCGGAAGGCGAATCGCAAAAGATGACGTTGACGCAGGAAGACTTGCAGCAAATCTTTGCGCCACTGGTGGACTAACCCAAAGAACATGCCATGTCCGATGAAGCCTTGTACCGCCAGATCCTCGACAACAGCAGCGAAGTGCATTTCATGCTGGAATGCGGCAGCGGGCGGTTGCTGTATCTGAGCCCGGCGGCCGGGCGCCGTTTCGGCTATACCCTGGAACAGGCGCAGCAACTGACCACGGAGCTGATCGAAGACTTGCCGCTGCGGCTGGAGCGCTTTGCCGCGGGCGACCAGACCCGCCTGCGGGTGCGGCGCGAACTGGACTTGCCGCATGCAACCGGTGGCGCCACCATCCCGGTCGATGTGGAATCGGTGCTGGTGTTGAACGAGCTGGGCAGCGCCGTGGCCTTGACCGGCACGATCCGCGACGCCAGCGAGCGCTACGAGTGGCAGCAACAGCAAAAGAAATTCGCGTCGATGCTGTCGCATGAATTCCGCACGCCGCTGTCGACCATCGACGGCGCCATCCAGCGCCTGGAAATGACGGGTGCCCATCACGACGAAGCCACCCGCAAGCGTTATACAAAAATCCAGACCGCGGTGGACCGGCTGCTGGCGATGCTCGATGAATACCTGTCGCCGGAACGGCTGGCGTCGATCGGCCGCAAGCGCCAAGCCAATGAAATCGCCCCGCTGGCGCTGCTGGAAACCGCGGCGGAACTGGCGCGCGCACGGCGCGCCCAGGTGCGGGTGGAGGTGGAGGGCATGCCGCAATGGCTGCGCTGCGATCCGGCCGGCATCCGGCTGTGCCTCGACATCCTGATCGACAATGCCATCAAGTACACAAGCGATAACGCCGCCATAACACTGATCGGCAAAAAAGCAACAGAGGGCGGCATCGAATTCGCGGTATCGGACCAGGGGGCTGGTATTGCCCCCGACGAAATCGATAAGCTGTTCGAAAAAGGCTACCGTGGCCGCAATGCCGCCGGGATTGCCGGGTCGGGACTGGGCTTGTACATGGCGCGTGCCGTGGTGGAAGTGCATGGCGGGACGCTGACGGTCGAGAATTTTTCTGAAAGCGGCAAGAAATTTAGGATTTGGCTTCCAATCGCCGCGTAAGCCGGGAAAATCCTTGCGCCATGCTGCATCAACCGGTGATAATTCTCACCATGTAGGCGCACGCTTACATCCAATTAAATGGCGCTTCATACATGACGCAGATTTTGATCGTGGAAGACAATCTGGACTACGCCGAAGAAATGGCGGAGTTCCTGACTGAGCTTGAACACGTAGTCCACATCACCAACAATGCCGGCGAAATGTGGTCGGCCCTGAGCCAAGGTAATGTTGGCGTGGTGGTGCTCGACCTGGGCTTGCCGGATGAAGACGGCTTCAATGTCATTCCGCGTATGCGCCAGCTCTATCCGCACATCGGTTTGCTGGTCCTGACGGGCCGTGTCGCGTTCGACAACCGTATCCTCGGCCTGCGCCTGGGCGCCGACCACTATCTGACCAAGCCGATCAAGTTCCCTGAACTGGCGGCGCACATTGAAGCGCTGGACCGCCGCGTGGGTCCGCAGGAAACCATGCCGTTGCCGGCCAAGTGGACCTTGCGCCTGGCGGCGCGCCGCCTGGAATTGCAAGGCCAGGCCATCACCCTGACGGAAAAAGAGTGCAACTTCCTGCACCTGCTGACGATTAACACCCGTCCGGTGCCGCGCCAGGTGATCGTGGCCGGGATCGGTGGTGACGATCCCGACGCGGGCCGCCGCGTCGATATGCTGGTGTATCGCTTGCGCAAGAAAGCCCGCAGCGGGCTGGGCCAGGATTTGCCGCTGCGCAGCGCCTATGGCGAAGGCTACAGCCTGTCGACCAGTTTCAACTTGTCCTGACCTGCAAAAAGCTAAGCCAAACATACTCCTTTTTGGGTTGACACAATTGTGTCGTAATGGCACTATCCCGTGTTTATCACAAGCTACGATGGTGCGCTATGGCAGATCAGTCAACTGAAGATCGAGCAGAGTTGGTCACGTTGATCAAGGACTTACTCGGTGAAGCTGCTTGTGCATATGTCCAGAACAAAAATCGTGGCGGGTCCAATGGTAAAAAAGGCACTCGATTCGAAGATTTCTACACTGTATTCCAGGTCGCCAAGTTGGCATGTGCCAATCTTGATAAATTGTCGGCATGGCCGTCACTAGAAAGCCAAATCCTTGCATTTGTAGATGATCTTGTCATTAGTGAGACGTCGAAAAAGCAGTATTTTCAGCTGAAGAATGTCGCGTCCCTAGTATGGGATGGTGGGGAACACCCATTAGCTGAAGATTTTCGCCTGCAATTTGCGCTTTCAACTAAGCTGAACGAGCCGTCGCCAACTATGACCTTAGTTGTTGCAGATCCTGAGCTGAAAGCTAGAATGGAAGAGAAGATGCCTTCAGACATTGAAGGTTTCTCATCAGTGGAATACTTCCCAGATGGTCAGGGTTCATTGAACAAGCTCGTGTTTGATAGTGAGGAACTTCGGGATGTTCTGGTGCCGTTGGCTCGCAAGGTCCAGCCTTCATATGCCGACCTCGAAGGCGTATTTGGAGTTTTGATGGTCGGATGTCTACGGCATTCAGGACAAATCTCGATTGATGCTGTGTTGAGATCTGCAAAAGAATGCATACCGAATATGCTGGCTGCACTAGACGTAGTGGACGTGAAACAGCATGTTACGAATGAATTTGTGAGCACGCTTGATAGCATACCTGGCTTAGCGTATGCTTTCGACAAGGGTATCTTCAGTTGGACTGCATTCGGTACTTCAGCGGTGTTCGGTGTTGATTGTGCTAGTGAAGAGTTCAAGCAATTCCAAAATACTGTAGTGAAGCAGCAGCCGAAAACGTTTGATGAATTTGAGGGACTTCTGCCATGAGAACTTTTACTCCATTTTGCGCGAAAGATCCTGACGCCAAAGTATTGGTAAATGATTTACCTAAAATACAAAATGCGCCTGAACAGTATCGTGCGCAAATGTTTAAATTAGGTAAGCATTTGGCTGATGGGATATTGTCATCGCTTGATAAAAAAGCAGAAGTCTCTGTTGTTTGTACGGTAGAGGATGCTGATTTTTTAGCTCGAGGTCTGATAGAAAAGCTTGAAAATAGTGGTTTTAGAGACAGAGTGCATTTGATCTGTCTTTGGAATGATAAAATTCGCGAGCAATCGGTTTCGTTGTCTCCAATTGTGAAAGAGTACAAAGATCCCGACACTGACCAGAGTACAGTGTTTGTTGTTGTGAAGTCAATTATATCGGGTGCTTGTGTCGTTAAGACCAACCTAACTCACGCTATCTCATATTCTTCTCCGGAGAAAATTTACGTTGCGGCTCCGGTGATGCTGGTCGGTGCAGAAGATCGATTGGCAGGCGAATTCCCTGCTTCCATTAATTCAAAGTTTGAGTTTATTCACTTTGCAACGGATACAGAGAAGGATGGAGAGAACGTGCTCCCAGGTATCGGAGGGTCGGTTTATGAGTTGCTCGGTTTGGGGAACAGTAAAGATAAGAATAAATATGTTCCAAAAATAGTTAAAGAGCGACGAGCTAAATATTTTGGAGCGCCAGTGCTGGCATAAAAAAAGACCTCTTCGGAGGTCTTTTTTTATGCCTCACACCACGAAGGATTGAATTCTTTATACTATGAGTGATTTTCTGGTAATTATAAAGTCGGTTTTTTTGCTAGCAATTCTCTCAATTGTAAGTTGACGATGAATATAAGAAATACTAGTTTTAATTATCGGATGACTCAAGGGAGACATTAACGCTGTCAGATCAAAGCTATGGTTGGTTGATGAGGTAAGGCGATGGTTGTGGGAAGGTTGATCTGATATCGGCCTTCGACTGAGCTAGCTTAAATAGTACATGGCCGTTGGTGAACGTGCCCTACTCGTTGCTTAAATGAAACAGAGCGGAATTGGGAATTGTGGGTGTGACGATCCCGACGCGGGCCGCCGCGTCGATATGCTGGTGTATCGCTTGCGCAAGAAAGCCCGCAGCGGGCTGGGCCAGGATTTGCCGCTGCGCAGCGCCTATGGCGAAGGCTACAGCCTGTCGACCAGTTTCAACCTGTCCTGAACACCTTATTTCATTTCTGCAGGAATTTTAATTCCTATATGCAAAAATAATCTCCCAAGCTGTGACATTTGGAGATTTTCTTTCTGTAATCATTTCCTAAGATGAATTCTTGTGCTGTGCAGCAATCCGCGCACGGCCCATTTTGCCATTGAAGGAGTTTACGGATGAAAATCAGGGACTTGAAGATCGGTATGCGGCTCGGCGGCGGCTTTGGTATTTTGATGCTGCTGGTCGTGGCCATGGCGGTGGCGGGTGCGTGGCGCTTGCAGACCGTGGGTGATTTGACCAGCCGGATGGTGGACGACGCCATGCGCAAGGAGCGGCTGACGGCGGAGTGGCATCGTCTGGTCGGCATGAACGGCACCCGGGTGCTGGCGATGGCGCGCGACGCGGCGGGCGGCAACGCCGACAATGATTCCGCCGTGGCGATGGCGACCCGTGCCCGCGTCAACGACATTCAAAAGCAACTGGAAGCGATCCTGGACAGTGCCGAGGAGCGGCCCCTGCTGGCCGCGTTGACCGAGGCCCGCAAAGCGTATGCCGCCATGCGCGACCGGGTGTTCAAGCTGAAGCTGGCGGGGGATGTGGACGGCGCCCGCGCCCTGGCCAACAATACATTGGAACCCCTGCTCGAAGTCTATCTGGCGCGGCTCGGCGACATTGGCAAACACCAGGCCCAGGTAAGCCAGGACTTGTCCCGTGAAGTGCAGCAGGCGTACCGCAGCGGCCAGCAATTCCTGTTGCTGGCGGCGCTGGGCGCGCTGGTCGCGGGCGCATGGTTTGCTTGGCGCATCACGATCTCGATCACGCGGCCGTTGCACCAGGCGGTGCAGGTGGCGCAAACGGTGGCGTCCGGCAACCTGGGCAGCCAGATTGACGTGCCTAGCCGCGATGAAACCGGCCAGTTGTTGCAAGCCTTGAAAGACATGAATGCCAGCCTGGCCAGCCTGGTCGGTCAGGTGCGGGGCGGGACCGACACCATTGCCACCGCGTCCGGCCAGATCGCCAGCGGCAACCTGGACTTGTCGAGCCGCACCGAGCGCCAAGCCAGTTCGCTGCAGCAAACCGCGTCGTCGATGGAGCAATTGACGGCCACCGTGCGCCAGAACGGCGACAGTTCCCGCCAGGCCCATGCGCTGGCCATGTCGGCCTCGGCCGTGGCGCAAAAAGGCGGCGTCGTGGTCAGCCAGGTCGTCGACACCATGGGCCAGATCAACGCGTCGGCGCAAAAGATCGCGGACATCATCAGCGTGATCGATGGCATTGCTTTCCAGACCAACATCCTGGCCTTGAATGCCGCCGTAGAGGCGGCCCGCGCGGGGGAGA
>Ga0307408_100003427_pt1 | contig 10868 bp, 8 predicted proteins | sample 322Cmetagenome_FD_202116 | JGI IMG/M metagenome (GOLD analysis project Ga0307408, IMG submission 202116) | Maize rhizosphere microbial communities from greenhouse at UC Davis, California, United States - 322HYB-C-3 | ecosystem: Host-associated > Plants > Roots > Rhizosphere > Soil | place: USA... | reverse complement strand
CATTGGGAGTAAGCTTTGTTATAACCGGAATGGTGGCTATTTCCATCACCCATTCTACAACCATCCGGGCTATCTCCGGATCCTGACCAACTGCCGATCCCATTCCTCTTTCATTCATCCCATGCGGACAACCAAAATTGAGCTCCAGGCCGTGAGCTCCGGTGTCTTCCACCCTCTTAATTAGCTCGTGCCAACTTTGCCTGTCATTATTAGCCATTAACGAAACGACCATAGCCCGATCCGGAAATTCCTTTAAAACTTCTCGAATCTCGCGAAGATTCAAATCCAGCGGACGGTCAGAAATTAGTTCTATATTATTGAATCCCATTACCCGGCTTCCGTTATAGTCAACCGAGGAATATCTGGACGACACATTTTTAACCTGCGATCCCAATGTTTTCCAAACAACGCCACCCCAGCCAGCCTCCAATGCCCGCAGTACATTTATTTTTTTATCAGTTGGCGGAGCGCTTGCCAGCCAAAACGGATTAGGTGATTTTATACCCAGGAAATTTGCCGAAATATCTGCCATGGTCTTCTTTTTTTGTAGGATGCGATCTTTAATTTCGCACTTAGAGTAACGAACAAATTATGGTCTCTTTATGGAGATCGGCTCAGATTGAACTGCACTCTGAGCGTTTAGGAAGGACAAGATCCCTGCGGCTGCGTTTTTACCTGCCTGCACAGCGTCTACTACTTCCTTTCCTCCATTAACGCAATCGCCACCTGCAAAAACTCCTTGCCAATTGGTTAAACCATTCTCGCCCACAACTATTTTTCCACTTGAATTAAGTAATTCATAGTCATTTACGAGGTTTTCAAACGGAAGCTGTCCGGTTGCCTTAATAATCATATCTACATTCAATTTCACAGAAGTTTCCGTTGGTACAGGTATTCTACGACCACTTGTGTCGGGCTCACCAAGTTCCATTAAGGTACAAATCATGCCACTTACTTTGCCATCGTGGCTCAAAATCTCCTCAGGCGCAGCAAGCCACATAATCTTACAGCCATCTAATTTCGCAATATCAAGTTCGGCCTGCGTACAAGACATTTCATCCTGAGTGCGTCGATATACCAATGTCACTTCTTTTGAACCCAGTCGTTTAGCCTGCGTAGCTGCATCAATAGCAGTCATCCCCATTCCAATTACGGCAACTTTTTCTCCCACAGAAACTGACGAATATCCGTCACGTCTCAGCTCGTAAATAAAATTTATGGCATCCACCACGCCTTCAAGCTCTTCCCCTATCACACCTAATTCTCGCGTTAAGCCTACGCCGATTGCGAGAAAAACAGCGTCGTAACTACTTTGTAATTCTGCAAGTGATATATCTTTTCCAAGCTCTTTTTCGTATTTAATTTCGATTCCGCCGAGCGATGTAATGTAATTCACTTCATCCTGACAAAACTCTGGTGTAACCTTATAAGCAGCAATGCCATAAGTCATTAAGCCGCCGCCTCTTTTCTCTCTTTCGTAAATTGTTACATCAATACCTTCGCGGGATAAAACATGGGCACAGGATAAACCGGCTGGCCCCGCTCCAACTATGGCTACTTTTTTACCAATTGAGGGTTTTCTTTGAAATAGCTTCCAGTTATTAGCAATGGCTTTTTCGGTGGAGTATCGCTGCAAACGGGCAATCTGTATCGGCTCCTCTTCCAGCAAATTATATACGCAGGCACCTTCGCAGAGCTTTTCTACCGGACAAACCTTTGCGCATCCTCCCCCCATAATATTCGAAGAAAAGATAGTATGGGCCGATCCCTTTATATTTTCTGTTGTGATTTGCTTAATAAACTTCGGAACATCAATACTGGTTGGACAAGACTTTGTACACGGGGCATCGTAGCAGAACAAACATCGGTTTGCCTCTACAACCGCGGCGGTATAGTTTTCGAATGGAGGATGTATATCGCTGAAGTTAGCTGCATATTCCTCGTCCGATAGTCGATTGTTGGTAATAGCCATACATTAATGTTAAAGTTGAACTAAGGGACCGTACGTTTCGGGACGCCGGTCGCGGAAGAACTGCCAGGTATTTCGCACTTCATCAATCATATCCAAATCAAACTCAGAAATAAGCAGCTCATCATTATCCTCTGATGCTTGTGCGAAGATCTGCCCCCTTGGGTCTACGAAATAAGACGTACCATAAAATTTGCCTAAATTCCATGGTTTTTCTTCACCAACCCGGTTAATGCATCCCATAAAATAACCATTAGCAGCAGCATGTGCAGGTTGTTCCAGCTTCCAGAGGTATTGCGATAAACCTGCAACAGTTGCCGATGGATTATAAACTATTTCGGCTCCATTTAAACCGAGAACGCGTGCTCCATCCGGAAAGTGACGGTCATAACATATATAAACTCCAACTTTTGCGTAAGCCGTTTGAAATACCGGATAACCCAGATTTCCGGGCTTGAAAAAAAACTTTTCCCAGAAACCAGTAGTGTGAGGTATATGATTTTTACGGTATTTTCCAAGATAACTTCCATCAGCATCAATAACGGCTGCCGTGTTGTAATAAAAGCCCGCCTGTTCCTTTTCGTACACCGGAACGATTATGACCATATTATACTTTTTTGCATACTCGGCCATTAAATCTGTGGTTGGCCCCGGTACGGTTTCTGCAGATGCATACCATCTTTTATCCTGCCCGGGACAGAAATACGGTGTATTAAAGATCTCCTGCAAACAAAGAATCTGTACTCCCTGCTGGCCTGCTTCTTCAATGTAGGGAATATGCTTGCGAAGCATGGCGTCTTTAATTTCATCAATTGTGCCTTCACCCTCGGTTTTAGGCAAACTCATTTGTATCAATCCCGATTTGATAATTCTTGGCATATTCTCTCAAATTTTACCTGTTACTTGCTTGCGTTTTATAAACTTTCCGTTTCCTTTTTCAACCAGGCATTGGTTTTTATCGATCGCCACTTTGCCTCGTAATAACACTGTTTTGGCTTTACCGGTAACATTCCAGCCTTCGTACGCGGAGTAATCTGTGTTCATGTGGTGTGCTGATGCTGAAATAATATGCTTTTCATTTGGATCAAATATTACCAGATCTGCATCTGAGCCAACTCCGATAGTACCCTTTTGGGGAAACATGCCAAATATTTTTGCAGCATTGGTACTGCTCAGTTCAACAAATTTATTTAAGGTGATTTTGCCGGCATGTACCCCTTCAGAAAACAAAAGCTCCATGCGATGTTCGATTGCCGGATGCCCGTTTGGTATCCTTGAAAAATCATCCTGGCCTCTTAGTTTTTGTTCCCAGGTAAATGGACAGTGATCTGTAGCTACCACCTGAACCAATCCCTGATCTATCCCTGCCCATAAAGCCGCCTGATCTTTTTTCTCCCGTAAAGGAGGACTCATTACCCATTTCGCTCCTTCCGCATCGTTTTCGTATAGCGATGCATCAAGTGTGAGGTATTGAATACAGGTTTCTGCGTATACTTTTTGATTGCGTTGGGTTGCTTTGCGGATCTCATTTAATGCTCCTTCACATGTCATGTGTACAATGTAGCCGGGACAACCTGTATAGGAAATCATATCCGTAAAACGCCCGGATGCTTCTGCTTCGGTTATTTCTGGCTGAGAGAGGTAATGATACAATGGAGAAAGTTTACCTTCGGACCGGTGTTTAGCGGTTAAATAATCAATCATATCTCCGTTGGTAGCATGAGTAGTTACCATCCCACCCTGCCTTTTAACTTCCTCCATTAGGGCGACCATTTGCCGGTCGTCTACCATTAAGGCGCCTTTATACGCCATAAATGTTTTGAATGAGGTTATCCCCTCATCATGAACCATATGGGCAATCTCCTGCCGTACGTGGTCGTTAAAATCAGTTACCGCCATGTGAAAGCTGTAATCGCCAACAGCAGTTCCATTGGCCCGTGATTGCCAGGCTTTCAATGCATTTTGAAGCGTATTTCCCTGAGTTTGCAGCACAAAATCAATAACGGTGGTTGTGCCGCCAAACAATGCAGCCCTTGTCCCCGTCTCGTAAGTATCGCTGGAAAAGGTTCCCATAAAAGGCATCGACAGGTGGACGTGCGGATCAATCCCACCAGGAAAAACAAGCATCCCCGACGCATCAATTTCAGTTTCGGCTTCATAATTCAGATGCTTGCCAATGGCAATAATCGATTCATCCTCCACATAAATATCTGCCACATAATCTTCGCCGGCAGTTATAATACGTCCGTTCTTAATAAGTATCGACATTTAAAGCTCCTTTCTGTAAGATGTTGTTCTCAGAACCCTGCGCTATAGTTTGACCTTTCATAAGGAAATAGTAAACCGTTCCCGAAATGAGGAAACCGGCAAACCATGCATAACTATAGATATCGTTTATCCATGTTGGTACGCTATGCTCAGACAGCACTTTAATCTGCGTTAAAAAGCCTGGAATATTTGGAAAAATGCCGAGCAAAATGGCGCCGATAGCTTTTAAATTATATCCGCCAGAATAGGAATATATCCCGTTATGCTGATAGAGGTCATTAAGCCAAAGCGTTTTTTTCCGAATGAAGAAGTAATCTGCAATCATAATTCCTCCAATTGGTCCGAGCAGACTGGAATATGCTACCAGCCACGTAAATATGTAACCATTGGGATCGGCAATCAGTTTCCATGGAAAGATGAGAATGCCCAGAATACCCGTAATATATCCGCCTTTTCTAAAATCTATTTTCGATGGAGCCAGATTCGCAAAATCATTTGCCGGACTTACGATATTGGCTGCAATGTTAGTAGCTAATGTGGAGATAGCAACTGCAATCATGGCAACGCTTACCAGGAATTTACTTTCGAACTTTCCGGCGAGCACCAACGGATCCCATATCATTTCGCCATAAATAATTACGGTTGCAGATGTTACCACAACTCCAATAAAGGCAAACATTGTCATGGATGGTGGCAAGCCAATCGCCTGTCCCATTATTTGCGCTTTCTGACTTTTAGCGTATCGGGTAAAATCGGGAATATTGAGTGATAGTGTAGCCCAAAAGCCGACCATCCCCGTAAGAGCAGGAACAAAGAAGTGGAAAAAGGCTGCAGTGGTTTTAAATTTTGATGGCTGATCTAAAATCGGTCCTATTCCGTTTCCTGCTGATAAGGCCCAGAAAAGTAATGCCAAGGCTGCTATCGGAAGAAAGAATGCTTTGAACACCAGCAATTTCCGGATACTTTCAACTCCCAGATAAACAACGAACATATTCAATAACCAGAATAACAGGAATGTAATAGCTGGACCGGTTTTCAATCCCCATGATACTGGAAAGATATCAGGCAGGTCAGCGATGGCTGGCATCCATAGTTTAAACAACAGAAACAAGGCATAGCCTCCTATCCAGGTTTGAATACCGAACCAGCCACAAGCAACAATAGCACGTAAAACAGCTGGGACATTGGCTCCTTTCACGCCAAAACTTGCCCTGGCCAAAACAGGGAAAGGAATGCCATATTTAGCGCCTGCATGGCCATTCAATATCATGGGAATTAAAACAACTGTATTGCCTAAGGCAATGGTGAGTATAGCTTGCCACCAATTCATTCCACCTTCAATTAGCGAACTGGCCAACATGTAAGTAGGTATACACAAGCTCATACTGATCCATAAGGCGGCATAATTCCAGGTATTCCATTTACGCGCTTCCGGTTGTACGGGTGCTAAATCTTCAGAGTATAATGATGTTTTCTCCATTTTTCCGTTTTAGATCAACATTTCTCTAACCAGCATTCGATTTTAACTGTAGGCGAAACCTGGATTATTTTTCAGTTAAGGGCTTAATAAACATGCTTGTCAGCGATTTTTAATGCTTCAGAGATAATCCGCAAGCCTTCGTCAACCTGTTCTTTTGTTATAGAAAGTGGTGGTGCAATAAACACATAGTTCCATCGCACAAAAGCATACATGCCCAAATCTTTCAGCTTAGCAGCCACTTCATTCATTACCGTCATTTCATTAGGTTTGGCATTAAATGGGGCCATAGGTTCTTTGCTTTCGCGATTTTTCACCAGCTCAATACAGCCTAACAATCCTGTATTCCTAAAGTCGCCGATGCTTGGATGAATGACCTTCATGGCTTCAACCCGGGCGTTTATATATTTACCGATTTCGCGGGCATTCTCAATCAGATTCTCATCCTCATAAATTTTAAGTACCTCAACAGCAGCTGCACATGATACCGGATGTGCAGAATAAGTTAAACCTAACATGAGTGGCTTATCATCAAAAGCAGCTGCAATTTTATCCGAAACAATTAAGGCGCCCAAAGGGAGATAGCCAGCTGTAATGCCTTTTGCGGTAGCAATCATATCGGGAACTACGCCATGCACATCCACAGCGAACCATTCACCAGTGCGCCCAAAACCACTCATTACTTCGTCTGCAATGAGCAAAATGCCGTGTTTATCGCAAATAGCCCTGATCTTCTGAAGATAATCTGGCGGATATTTAATGCAACCCGAAGAGCCACTTTCACCTTCCATTAATATTGCTGCAACATTCTCAGGACCTTCAAATTCCACAAGTCTTTCAATGTGACTTACGCATTCTCTTTTACACCAGTCGGGAGCCTTTCCCCAGGGACAACGGTAACAATAGGGATCTTCGGCGTGAATGATATTTGGTGCCTGCTGCGCATCAGAAGCCAGTTTTCTCGGATCGCCGCCAGCGGTCATTGCTCCGTAAGAGGCTCCGTGAAAAGCCCTGTAACGTGCGATAATTTTATGTCTTCCGGTATAAAGACGGGCGAGTTTTATGGCATTTTCTATAGCCGTTGCTCCACAAACAGTAAACAGAGTTTTAGTAAGGTTTCCCGGACTGATTTTCGCCAGCATTTTTCCCAAATCTCCTCTTGCTTTGGTTACACAACCTGGCGTTACGTAGCTAACCTGCAGCATTTGTTCCATAACGGCCTGCGTTACCCGCTGATTACCATGACCAATATTTACATTGATTAAGCCGGAGGAAAAATCGATATAGCGTTTTCCATCATAGTCATATAAATAAACGCCGCTGGCATTTTTTACTGCTATAGGATTTAAACCTTTTTGTTTACTCCATGAGAACAAGGTATAGTCAAGATTATCCTGAATAATTTCTTCAGCTTCATTTATAATTCCTGTTAACGCCATAGTCCGTCAATTAATTAAATTTTGTTAATATCAGATCGAGCAAGCCGGTATCATTAAATACCATTTAGCTCATCCAATTTATTCCTGCTTCGGGGTTCCACTTTACGGTTGTTTTTTTCAGCTTCGTCCAAAAATGAATTGAGCTTTTACCCGTGATGTCTCCCACACCAAAACGACTTTCATTCCAACCGCCAAAAGAAAATGGCTCGCGGGGAACGGGTACCCCCACATTAACTCCCACCATACCAGCACTCGCTTTCTCAATCACATAGCGGGCAGCGCCTCCGTTCTGAGTAAATACAGCGGCCGCATTTCCGTAAGGGCTGGCATTTTCGATTGCCAATGCTTCATCCAATGTTTTTGTGCGAATAATACTTATTACAGGGCCAAAGATCTCCTCTTTCGCTACTGCCATTTCTGGTTTTACGAAGTCTATTATTGTAGGTCCAACATAGGTACCGTTTTCTTTTCCAGATACTTTAACACTTCTTCCATCAAGTAATACTTTAGCTCCGGCATTTTCAGCGTCGGTAATGTACTTTTCAATTCGGTCTTTAGATTCTTTGCTGATTACTGCACCCAGATTATCACCCGGAACCATTTTCTTAGCTTCATCACATAGTTTTTCAATGATATGGTCAACCGGCCCCACAGCCAACATAGCGGATGCAGCCATACACCGTTGTCCGGCACAACCGCTCATTGAAGCAGTGATATTTTGTGCGGTCATAGCTGGTATGGCATCAGGCAGTACCAAAAGATGGTTTTTTGCGCCTCCTAACGCCAGGCAGCGCTTAAAGTTTGAAGTTGCTTTTTGATATACTAACCTGGCAACCTTAGTGGAACCCACAAAAGAAATAGCCTCGATATCCGGATGGGCACAAATTGCTTCAACAATTGTGGAGTCGCCGTGAACGATATTGAAAACGCCATCTGGCAGGCCTGCAGCTTTTAAAAGCTCGGCAATGCGTCCAATGCTCAATGGTACTTTTTCTGATGGTTTGATCACCATACAATTACCCAAAGCAATGGCGTTAGGGATTGTCCAGTTGGGGACCATGCTTGGAAAGTTAAACGGAACAATTGAAGCTACAACACCAAGAGGAACAAACTCGGTACGGCATTCAATCCCTTTACTAACTTCCAACAACTCTCCTGTTATCAATTGTGGTAAGGAACAAGCAAATTCCGTCAGCTCAATAGCTTTTTCAATTTCGGCTGCCGCCTCACTATATATCTTTCCATTTTCCTCAACTATCAAATTAGCAAGGTCTTTTAAATTACTTTCAAGCAGTGACTTATATTTATAAAACACTTGTACTCTTTCTTTAATGGGGGTTTTGCTCCAGCTTTCAAAAGCTACTTTAGCAGAAGCAACTGCTTTGTTAAGATCCGACGGTGCGGATAGACAAACCCTGGACAATTGTTGCCCGTCGACCGGAGAAATTACGTCGAGAAATGCAGAATTATCTGCCTGAATAAAAGCTCCGTTGATGAAATTTTTTACTGGGGCATATTTCATTGTATACATGTTTTAGAAAAGTATAATCACTATAATTTCATGCAAAGAGCCTAAGCAGGTTTGCCCTGGAAGTTTAGTATTAGAAATGATGAGAACGTTTTTTAAGAAAAATTAAAACAGGCTATCCTGTCGGAATTCTGTTAATTCAGCCATAAAGTTGATTTGATGATGGTAAGATAAATACAGAAATCTATTGTTAAATATTTCAAAATTTCATTCGTTTTGTAAACACTTATGTTGCTCAATATTGAACTTATGTTTGGTTATCTCTAAACCACCCCTTCCTTTCAACTAAACAACAACTTTTTCGGGCTTTGGTTTGGGCGATATTAATGGTTAATAGGGCTGTAGTTTCAAATGTCATTGTATATTTTCCAGATCGGCGATTAATTATCTTTGCGGAAACAGCGAGACATTCACCCTGCTTAATATCATTCAAGTAATGCGTTATTTATCTCTTCTTCTTTTTCTTTCCCTGGCGTTACCACTTTATGCCCAAAAACTCATTACAGGTAAGGTTGTTGCAGTTTCTGATGGAGACACATTTACGATGTTAACGGCTTCAAATGAGCAAATTAAGATACGGCTTTATGGAGTAGATTGCCCCGAAAGCAAACAGGATTTTGGAACTAAAGCCAAGCAGTTCACATCTGCAAAGTGCTTTGGAAAAACAGTGAAAGCAGAAATCAAAAACAATGACAGGTATGGCCGGAAAATAGCCCTTATTCAACTCTCCGATGGCAAAATACTGAACAAAGAGTTACTTATAGCCGGAATGGCCTGGCACTATAAACACTACGATAAATCGGCAGAACTTGCGTTGTTAGAAAGCAATGCCCGTAACCACAAGGTAGGTTTATGGGCCACAGCAAATTCTGTTGCTCCCTGGGATTTCAGACAAAACAAGAAAAAGCACACAGCCAAAGCTGATAAAAGATCATCTAATTTATGTACTGCATTAACTTTGGCAGGAAAACATTGCCAGCACAAGGCCTCTGTGGGTAAGCGGTGCTGGCAACATAAAATTTAGTACCCCTAAACTTAAAGCAAAGGGGCAATAATGGTTTTTATAGGATTTCCTCTCTGGAGAGAATTATGTTCATCCCATTGCTCTTTACGACTCTTCATTTCTTTCTCAGCGGCAGTAGTTTTTAATTTGACCTCCAGGCGCTCAATGGCCAGCTTTTTATTTTGAAGCTGCGAATTAGTATCCATAGCTAAAACCTGCACACCTGTGGGAATATGAATGGCACGTACGGCAGTTTCAACCTTATTTACATTTTGTCCGCCTGGCCCGGAGGCTCTTGCTGTTTCAAATCTAACTTGCGACAGATCCCACTTCTCATGCCTAGGCAGCTCAAAAACTTCCACACCAACAAACCAGTTCTTCCGTTTATGAAATTTTCGGTAAGGGCTAGGAGCTATCCATTGGACTGTCCCCTTCCATTGGTTCACCAACCTGCTTAAATCGTCCCCTTTCATCAACAAAGTCACAGAAAGTAAAGTCCCTTTAATTTCTGCCGGATTTATTTCCGCAACAGAGCTTTCTATATTCAGCGTCTTACAATCCTTTAAGATTAGCTCATTAACCAAAGTAACCACACGGCAGCATTCTATCGGCCCCCGGCCAGAAGTAATCTGAATTATTTTTCTTTCCATGTTTTACTCCTTGTTCATTCTTACAATTGCCGGAAAAAACTTGCCGATAACATCAACAAGTGGCTTTTGAGCTTGCATAACGCCTTCTATGTCCTTATAAGCTTTGGGATTTTCTTCAACACTTCCGTCAATGAGAGTAACTCCAGCTGCTGTTAATGTTTTCTTCATTGCAGATACCGTTACCGAATCCTTTGCTTTTTGCCGGCTCATCGTTCTTCCAGCACCATGCGAAGCTGAAAAAATTGAACTTTCGCAGCCAGTGCCTCTCACCAGATAAGCCGGACTAGCCATGCTTCCTGGAATTATTCCCAGCTCATTCTTATGAGCCGGCGTTGCTCCTTTTCTGTGAACAATTACCTCTCTTCCACCTAAGCTTTCCTTCCATGCAAAATTATGGTGATTCTCAACCCGGCAAAGTACTTCAAGGCCAAGCTCTTTAACCAGGTTTTGATGTATCCGGTCATGACATGCTTTCGCGTAATCGCCAGCCAGGTTCATACAAAGCCAATATTCCTGGCCTTCTGCCGACTGCAT
>Ga0307408_100003426_pt1 | contig 10870 bp, 9 predicted proteins | sample 322Cmetagenome_FD_202116 | JGI IMG/M metagenome (GOLD analysis project Ga0307408, IMG submission 202116) | Maize rhizosphere microbial communities from greenhouse at UC Davis, California, United States - 322HYB-C-3 | ecosystem: Host-associated > Plants > Roots > Rhizosphere > Soil | place: USA... | reverse complement strand
CCAGAAACCAGTAAAACGGGGTCTGACCCACCGGGTCAGACCCCGATCAGGCGGCCGTCGCGGGCCAGTGTCAGACCCCATGGGTCTGACACTGCAGTACCGGTTTTAGCCCAGTTCCTTGACCAGCTGAGGAACAACCTCGAACAGGTCACCCACGATGCCGTAGTCGGCAACGGAGAAGATAGGCGCTTCAGGGTCTTTGTTCACTGCCACGATGACCTTGGAATCCTTCATGCCAGCCAAGTGCTGGATCGCGCCGGAAATACCGACGGCGATGTACAGGGAAGGAGCAACGATCTTGCCGGTCTGGCCAACCTGCCAGTCGTTCGGCACGAAGCCTGCGTCGACTGCAGCGCGCGATGCGCCCATGGCGGCATTCAGCTTGTCGGCCAGCGGTTCCAGGATCTTGAAGGCGTCGGCGGAGCCCATGCCGCGGCCACCGGAAACGATGATCTTGGCAGCGGTCAGCTCTGGACGGTCCGACTTGGCCACTTCACGGCCAACGAAAGCGGACTTGCCGAAATCGGCAGCAGCAGCCACGGTTTCCACGGCAGCGGAACCGCCTTCGGCAGCAGCAGCGTCGAAGCCGGTGCTACGCACGGTGATGACTTTGACTTTGTCGGACGATTGCACGTATGCGATCGCGTTACCGGCGTAGATTGGGCGCTCGAAGGTGTCTGGCGCGTCAACCTTGGTGATTTCAGAGATCTGTGCCACGTCCAGCTTGGCAGCAACGCGTGGCAGGATGTTCTTGCCGTAGGCGGTGGCAGGAGCCAGGATGTGGGAGTAGCCACCAGCGATCGCCAGGATCTGCTCGGCGACGTTTTCGGCCAGGCCGTCAGCGAAGTGGGCTGCGTCAGCGTGCAGCACTTTGGTGACGCCGGCGATCTTGGCGGCAGCGGCGGCTGCGGCGCCGGCGTTGGAGCCGGCAACCAGCACGTGCACTTCGCCTGCGCACTTGGCGGCGGCGGTAACGGTGTGGAGGGTGCTGCCCTTCAGGGATGCGTTGTCGTGTTCTGCGATTACGAGTGCGACCATGATTGAGTTCCTAGAGTATTCGGTGAATTAGATGACTTTAGCTTCGGTGCGCAGCTTGGACACCAGGGTCGCTACGTCAGGCACTTTGATACCAGCGGAACGCTTGGCAGGCTCGGCCACTTTCAGGGTTTTCAGGCGCGGGGTCACGTCAACGCCCAGGTCTTCCGGCTTGACGGTATCCAGCGGCTTCTTCTTCGCCTTCATGATGTTAGGCAGGGTCACGTAACGTGGCTCGTTCAGGCGCAGGTCGGTGGTCACGATGGCTGGCAGTTGCAGCACCACGGTTTCCAGGCCGCCGTCCACTTCGCGGGTCACGGTCACTTTGCCGTCGCCCAGTTCAACCTTCGACGCGAAGGTCGCTTGCGGCCAGCCCAGCAGCGCTGCCAGCATCTGGCCAACCTGGTTGGAGTCGTCGTCGATGGCCTGCTTGCCCAGGATGATCAGTTGCGGTTGCTCTTTGTCGGCAACGGCTTTCAGCAGCTTGGCCACAGCCAGCGGCTCCAGCTCAACGCCGGTTTCGATCAGGATGCCGCGGTCGGCGCCGATCGCCATGCCGGTGCGCAGGGTTTCCTGGCACTGGGCCACACCTGCGGACACTGCAACCACTTCGGTTACTTTGCCAGCTTCTTTCAGGCGGGTCGCTTCTTCCAGTGCGATCTCGTCGAACGGGTTCATCGACATTTTGACGTTGGCGATATCTACGCCAGTGCCGTCGGATTTGACGCGCACTTTCACGTTGAAGTCGACGACGCGCTTGACAGGTACCAGGACTTTCATAGGTGTGCCTTTGAAAAAGAGATAAGTAAAATTAGTGGGCTAGATTATATGGGAATTCGATATCACTGATCGAATAAAAGCACGGTCGTGCGTTTTTTAAGTACAATCCGGCGCCGAAAATCAGCAACCGGTAGCATACCGCAGTTTTTACTTGCGGCGCATCAAAAACGTAAATTCAGTGCCCTGCTGGATGTGGGACAACAATGCATTGCCAGTCTGTTTGGCAAAGGCCTGGAAGTCACGCACTGACCCTGGATCGGTAGCCACAATGCGCAATACCTGGCCGCTTTCCAATTCCGCCAAGGCTTTCTTGGCTTTGAGGATAGGCAGCGGGCAATTCAGGCCACGCGCGTCGAGGTCCTTATGAAATTCCATGGTCTCGGACTCGAGAGTAAGAGTTTCGCTCATCAATATCTCGCTTCTGTACAACTGGTTCCGACATACTACTCCAATTTTGTGCGTCTGACGCACTGCACCAAAATAGTTAATGTTGCGTTGCAAAACCACAACGACATTGCAATGTCGGAAAGGCCCGCCCTAGGAGGCGCGGGCCTGTAGCTGCTCTCAGATACGCGACTCCACCCATGCTGCAACGCCACCGAGCGCACCAGGCAGTGCGTCCGGATTGGTGCCGCCGGCCTGCGCCATATCAGGGCGGCCACCGCCCTTGCCGCCCACTTGTTGGGCAACGAAGTTCACCAGTTCGCCTGCTTTGACCTTGCCGATCGAGTCAGCGGTCACGCCGGCGATCAGGCTTACCTTGCCGTCGCTGACGGAAGCCAGCACGATGGCAGCGGACTTCAGCTTGTCTTTCAGCTTGTCCATCGTTTCGCGCAGCGCAGTCACGTCGGCGCCTTCCATGGTTGCCGCCAGGACCTTCAGGCCCTTGACGTCGACAGCCTTGCTCACCAGCTCATCGCCCTGGCCGGAAGCCAGCTTGGACTTCAGTGCCGCCAGTTCTTTTTCCAGCGACTTCACCTGGTCCTGCACGGCGGCGATCTTGGAGGTCAGCTCTTCCGGGTTCGACTTCAGCGCGGCAGCAGCTTCGTTCAGCTTGCGCGCCATGCCCTGCACCAGCGCCAGCGCGCCTTCGCCGGTCACGGCTTCCACGCGACGGATGCCGGCAGCAACGCCGCCTTCCGACACGATCTTGAACAGGCCGATATCGCCGGTGCGGTGCACGTGCACGCCGCCGCACAGCTCTTTCGACGAGCCGATGTCCATCACGCGCACTTCGTCGCCGTACTTCTCGCCGAACAGCGCCATGGCGCCGTGCTTCACAGCGTCGTCGAAGGACATGTTGTGCGACTGGGTCGCAGCATTAGCCAGGATCTCGGCGTTGACGATGGATTCCACCTTGGCGATTTCCTCGGCCGTCATCGGCTGGGTGTGCGAGAAGTCGAAACGTGCCTTGTCCGGATCAACCAGCGAGCCTTTCTGCGCAACGTGGGAGCCCAGCACTTCGCGCAGGGCTTTGTGCATCAGGTGGGTCGCCGAGTGGTTACGGATGGTGCGGCCGCGCGCATGCTGGTCCACTTCGGCGCCGACTGCGTCGCCGACTTTCAGGGAACCTTGTTCAACCACGCCGTGGTGGCCGAACACGTCTGCCTGGATCTTCAGCGTGTCTTCCACGGTGAAGCGGCCGGTAGCACCGGTGATCAGGCCCTGGTCGCCCACCTGGCCGCCGGATTCGGCGTAGAACGGGGTGGTATCCAGCACAACGATGCCCTGCTCGCCTGCTTTCAGTTCCTGCACTGGGGCGCCGTTGGCGTACAGGGCGATCACTTTCGAGTTGTGCTGCAACTGGTCATAGCCGACGAACTTGTTCTTCTCGCCGGAGTATTCAACATTGGCAGCCATCTTTTTGAACTTGCCGCCTTCGCGCGCCTTCTGCTTCTGCGCTTCCATCGCGACGTTAAAGCCTGCTTCGTCCAGCGTCACTTCGCGTTCGCGGCAGATGTCGGCGGTCAGGTCCAGCGGGAAGCCGTAGGTGTCGTACAGGGTAAAGGCTGTAGCGCCGTCCAGGTTCTTCGGATCCTTGGCCAGCTGCGCTTCCAGGATCTTCATGCCGTTTTCCAGGGTTTCGCCGAAACGCTCTTCTTCCGCCTTCAGGACCTGGGCCACGCGGGTCTTGGCTTCAGCCAGCTCAGGATAGGCAACGCCCATTTCGGTGTTCAGGTCTTCTACCAGCTTGTAGAAGAATGCCTTGGTCTGGCCCAGCTTGTGGCCATGGCGCAGCGCGCGGCGGATGATGCGGCGCAGGACGTAGCCGTGGCCTTCAGGGCCAGGAATGATGCCGTCGACGATCATGAAGGCAGCGGCGCGGATGTGGTCGGCAATCACGCGCAGCGATTTGTTTTCCAGGTCGGTTGCGCCGGTTTCGCGGGCAGCAGCCTTGATCAGGGCCTGGAAGGAATCGATCTCATAGTTCGAGTGCACGTGCTGCAGCACTGCGGCCAGGCGCTCCATGCCCATGCCGGTATCCACGCAAGGCTTCGGCAGCTTGTGCATCACGCCCGCTTCGTCGCGGTTGAACTGCATGAACACCAGGTTCCAGATTTCGATGAAACGGTCGCCGTCCTCCTCAGCGGAGCCTGGAGGACCGCCCCAGATATCGGCGCCGTGGTCGTAGAAGATCTCGGTGCAAGGACCGCAAGGGCCGGTGTCGGCCATCTGCCAGAAGTTGTCCGACGCGTAGCGCGAACCTTTGTTGTCGCCGATGCGGATGATGCGCTCTTTCGGCACGCCGATCTCGTTGGCCCAGATGTCGTAGGCTTCGTCGTCTTCGATGTAGACGGTGACGGTGAGCTTTTCAGGCGGCAGGCCGTAGACCTTGGTCAGCAGCTCCCAGGCGTACTGGATCGCATCGCGCTTGAAGTAATCGCCGAAGCTGAAATTGCCCAGCATTTCAAAGAAGGTGTGGTGACGCGCGGTGTAGCCGACGTTTTCCAGGTCATTGTGCTTGCCGCCGGCGCGCACGCAGCGCTGCACGGTGGTGGCACGGGAATACGGGCGCACGTCCTGGCCCAGGAACACATCCTTAAACTGCACCATGCCGGAGTTGGTCAACAGCAGGGTTGGGTCGTTGCCTGGCACCAGCGGGCTGGAACGGACAATCGTGTGACCCTTGGATTCGAAGAATTTCAGGAACTTTTCGCGAATTTCAGCAGATTTCATGTCGTAAAAGGTAGGTTGCAGGCTGGTGCAAAGGGTTGATTATACGTGAACAGCCCGCCGTTGCGGTGGGCATGGGCCTCTAGGCCCGCTAAGAGAAGTCTGGCCCGATCAGGTCGATGCGGTCAGTGCAGAAGCCGTCGACGCCCAGCGAAAGGATTTCCCGCGCGCGCTCCGGCGTATTGACGGTGTAGCAAAACAGGCCAAGGCCCGCCGCCTTCACTGCTTGCGCCTGTTCTGGCGTGAGGTATTTGTGATTGGTATGGATCGCCACCGCGCCCAGTTCGCGCGCCGTCTCGAGCCAATTTGCAGGAATCTTATCGAAAAGGCAAGCCCGTGGAAGCTCCGGAGCCGCATCGCGCGCAGCCGCCAAGGCAGGCATGCTGAAGGACGACAGCAAGGGCATTTGCGCCGGATCGCCCGCCGCCACTTCCGCCGCAAAACGGGCGCGCGCGGTTTGCGCCACCCAGCGGCCGGTCGCCGCATCATGGCCTTCGGCCGGCTTGATCTCGATATTCATCCAGATCTTGTGCTCTTTGCAGTAGTCGACCCACTCAAGGAAAAGCGGCACCGGCTCGCCACGAAACTCCGGACCGAACCAGCGGCCGGCATCCAGCTTCGCCAAATCTGCTGCCGTGAAATTGGGCACATAGCCATCGCCGTACACCGTGCGGCCGAAGTGAGGGTCGTGCATCACCACGCCGATGCCATCAGACGACAGCATGACGTCGAATTCCACCGCCCGGAAACCATAAGCCAGGCCAGCGCGCAGGCCGGCGATAGTGTTTTCCGGAGCCAGCGTGCCGCCTCCGCGATGCGCAACGATTTTTGGGTAGGGCCACATGGATTAAGACACTAACACGGTTGGATGCGTTAAGCTAACGCTCCCTGAAAACAGTAGGAAGAAGACAACATGACCCCGAAGGCCCTTGGACACATTCGCGTACTGGATTTAAGCCGCGTGCTGGCCGGCCCATGGTGCTCGCAGAACCTCGCGGACCTGGGCGCGGACGTGATCAAGATCGAACGTCCGGGCGCCGGCGACGACACACGCGCCTGGGGTCCTCCCTATGCCAAGGATGCCTCCGGCGCCGACACGACCGAAGCGGCCTACTACCTGTCCGCCAACCGCGGCAAGCGCTCGGTGACATGCGACATCTCCAAGCCGGAGGGCCAGGCCCTGATCCGCGAACTGGCAAAGCACGCCGACGTCGTGCTGGAGAATTACAAGGTCGGCCAGCTCAAGAAATATGGCCTGGACTATGAATCGCTGAAGGCCGTGAAGCCGGACCTGGTGTACTGCTCCGTCACCGGCTTCGGCCAGGACGGCCCATACGCCCACCGCGCTGGTTACGACTTCCTGATCCAGGGCATGGGCGGTTTGATGTCCGTGACCGGCGAGCGCGACGACTTGCCGGGCGGCGGCCCGCAGAAAGCCGGCGTCGCCCTGACCGACCTGATGACCGGCATGTACTCCACCATCGCCATCCTGGCCGCCCTCACCCACCGCGACCGCACCGGCGAAGGCCAGTACATCGACATGGCGCTGCTGGACGTGCAGGTAGCGATGCTGGCAAATATGGGTTCCAACTACCTGAATAGCGGCAAGGCGCCCAAGCGCTGGGGCAACGCCCACGCCAACATCGTCCCATACCAGACCTTCGCCTGCGCCGACGGCTACATCATCGTCGCCACCGGCAACGATGGCCAGTACCAGAAGTTCGTGGAAGCAGGCGGCCGCGCCGACCTGGCCACGCATGAACGCTACGCCACCAATCCCCTGCGCGTGAAGAACCGCGACGAACTGGTGCCGATCCTGGCCGAAATGGTGAAATCGCAGCCACGCGACTGGTGGATCGAACAGTTGGAAGCAGTCGGCGTCCCCTGCGGTCCGATCAACGACCTGCATGACGTCTTCAAGAATCCGCAAGTGCAAGCACGAGGCATGGTGGTGGAAGCCCCCCACCCGACTGCCGGCACGGTAAGACTGGTTCGCAACCCAATGCGCCTGTCGGCCAGCCCCGCCGAAACCGACATGGCCCCGCCCCTGCTCGGCCAGCACACCGACGAAGTCCTGCGCGAAGTCCTCGGCCGCAGCGAAGAAGAAATCGCCGCCCTCCGCAACAAAGGCGTTCTGTAAGAAACGCTACGGCCGAGTCCGTGTCCCACCATGGGGTCACACCCCAAGTGTGACACGGACTCAAGCAGACTACGGTCGGGCTCGTGTCACGATTGGGGTGTGACCCCAGGGTGTGACACGAGCTCGGCTGGTGCTTCCTTTAATGCAGGTGCTGCTTGAAGTCGAATAGTTCGCGGTGCATGAAGTTCACTGCGGCTTTCATCTCGGGCGTCACCTGCATGCGCTCGCTCGCGCAGACGCGGCGGGCGCGGGCACCGAGCATCTCCATGTCGTCTACCAACTTGGGTACGTTGGCGTAGTCTTCACTCACCAGCATTTCGCTGATGTCGTCGGAGCGGCGGTCCAGCTTCTGGATCGTGTCGCGCAGCTCGCCGGTCAGGTGGCGCTCGGCCGACAGGGCTTGCGCAGCCTGGCTGACCGCCATTTGGATGTTGCTGAGCCTGATACGGATTTCGCGATCGTGCATCATGATGATCTCCTCGCTCTAAACGGCACCCAGCGTGCCGGTCGGACTTGGAGATCGTTCGAACCCGGCGGTTCAATCACCCCGCCTCAGCTTTGATCTGGCTCAACATTGGTGCAATTGGCGTCAACCGGCGCAGGTGGATTGCAATCGCGACGGCCCCCACCAGGCAGCTTGCAAGCAGCATGACCACGCCAGCCCAGCCTGCCCAGCCCCACAGTATCCCTGCCGCCCAGCCAACCACGCTGGAGCCGAGGTAGTAGAAGAACAGGTATAGCGCGGATGCCAATGCCGCCCCGCGCGCACGGCGGCCGACCCAGCTACTTGTCATCGAATGCGAGGCGAAGAAGGCGAAGGTGAACAGGGCCAGTCCGCCAACCACCAGCGGCAGCCAGCTCGACAAAGTCAGCACGATGCCCGCCAGCATCAGGCTAAGCACCAGGTACAGCACGCCCTTGCGGCCGTAGCGGTCGGCCAGCTTGCCGGCCCAGACAGAGCTGAAAATCCCGAGCAGGTACAGCAACGAAATCCCACCCACCACGCTTTGGCGCAGTTCAAAGGGAGCGGCCAGCAGGCGGTAGCCGATGTAGTTGTATGCGCTGACCATGCAGCCCATCAGCAGGAAGGCCAGGGTGAACAGCCATGGCAGGCCATCGTCGCTCAGGTGGCGGCGCGCATTGTCGGGCAATGCGCGCCAACCTCCGGCCGCAGGGCGGAAGCGGCGCGATGCGGGCAGGCTGCGCCAGAATTCGGCGGCGGCCAGCACGCCGGCCACGCCCATCGCCACCAGCGCCACGCGCCAGGAGAAAAAGTCGCTCAGCACTGAAGTCGCCATGCGCCCGACCATGCCACCGAAGGCGCTGCCGCTGATGTAGAGCCCCATCGACAGGCCCAGTGATTCGGGTTCGATTTCTTCGGCGAGGTAGGCCATCGCGACGGCGGGCATGCCGCCCAGCGCAACGCCAAGCAGGACGCGCGCCGCCAGCAGCTGGCCGTATCCGCCGGCCAGCGCGCACAGCAGCGTCATCACGGCGGAGATGGCGAGCGCGGCGACCATCAAGGGTTTGCGGCCGTAACGGTCTGAGATGGCGCTCGACGCCACCAGCGAAACCGCCATTGCGGCCGTCGCCAGCGACAAGGACAGGCTGCTCTGCGCCGGCGACAGGGCGAATTCATGGGACAGCAGCGGCATCAGGGGTTGCACGCAGTACAACAGCGCGAAACAGGAGAAGCCGCCAAAGAACATGGCGCGATTGGTGGGATGGCTGAGGGCATTCATGGTGAATTCATCTTAGGATTGCCCTGTATTACTGTCCAATATATATTTGATGCGTTATTAATCGCTTCTGAATATTATGGAATTGCGTCACCTGCGCTATTTCGTGGCCGTGGCCGAGGAGTTGAGCTTTACTCGCGCGGCCGAACGGCTGCATATCGGCCAGCCGCCCCTCTCCCAGCAAATCCAGGCACTGGAAGCCGAAGTGGGCGCGCGGCTGTTCGATCGCAGCAAGCGCTGGGTGCGGCTGACCGAGGCCGGCAAGCTGTTCCTGGAGGATGCGCGGGCGATCCTGGCGCAATCCGAGCGCGCTGCCGAACGGGCTCGCCGGGCGCAGCGTGGGGAGGCGGGCGAACTGCGCGTGGGCTTTACGTTCTCGACGCCATTCACACCGCTGTTTGCGCGCACCATTCGCCGCTACCGCCAGCTTTATCCGGATGTGGCGCTTACCTTGCATGAGATGGCGACGCTGCCCCAGATTGAGGCGCTTGAGGCGCGCAAGCTGGATCTTGGTTTTGTGCGGCCGCCGGAGGTGGCATTGCCGGAGCATCTGGAGCTGACAACGCTGCGGCGCGACCCGCTGCTGCTGGTGCTTGCGAGCGATTCACCACTGGCGCGCAAGCGCAAGATCAAGGTGGCTGACCTGGCGGAACTTCCTTGGGTGGTGTATCCGAAGGAGTCTGGGGTCGGCATCAACCACACTATCCTGAGCATGTGCCGCGCCGCGGGTTTTGTGCCGCAGGTGGCGATGGAGGCGGGTGAGGCGGCGACGATTATCGGGCTGGTTGCGGCGGGGATTGGGGTGTCGGTGCTGCCCTCACCTTTCCAGTCGATGCATTTGGAGGGCGTGGTGTTCCGGCCGTTGGATGATGCGGGGGCGGTGACTTCGCTGCAGTTGGCGCAGCGGCGGGGGGATGGCGGGGCGTTGGTGGAGGCGTTTGTGCGGGTGGCGCTGGAAGAAAACCGGTAATCCGGTGTCTGACCCGCAGGGTCAGACACCGACTGCTCGGCTGCCACTGGCGCGTTCTAAAGTGTTGGCGGAGACCGTACAGTGTCTGACCCTGTGGGTCAGACACTGGTTTACCGGTTTTCAGTCGTAATCCGCGTCGAGCTCCGAGCCGGCGTAATTTTCCAGCTCAGTCCACAGCGTCTTCATCGCAAAACGCCCCGGCAGCTTTTGCAGCACGGTGCACGTGCGGCGATACAGGTCGATGCGGTTCAACAGCACGGGCCGATGCTGCTCCGGCACCGCCGCCACCAGCGCTTCCCAGCCCGCTTCGTAATCCGGCTTGGCCTTGCGCACAGCCTTGACGAAGCGTTCGAACTCTTTCTGTCCGGTGCGCGCGACGATGCGGCCGCCGCCTTCCACCGCGAAGATGATCGCCAGCGCAATCACCCCTTCCGCGTTCAGGTCCGGATCCTTGATTGCGCCTTCCTGGTTATGGCGGCGCAGCCAGTTTGCCAGGCGCACCACGGCCTGCACTTCCTGCCGTTGCTTCAACTGCGTCTGGTACTTGGAAGGACCATCCCAGTTGGCGCCAGGCTCGGTAAAGCAGATGTCGAAGAACAGGTCGCGCAGGCGGCGCTGGGCGTACATCGGGTCGTTGTCGTATTCACCGATCAGCGTATCTTCCGGCATCGCGGCCAGGTCTTTCAACTGGCGGAAGCCAGCCTGGAAGGCCAGCTCCGCGCCCTGCTCCACCAGGAAGTCCAGCGCCAGCTCGTCGGAATCGACGGTCAGCACCTGCTCCAGGCCGAGCGACACGCCGCCGACAGTCAGGTTGACCGCCTTCTGGATGCCTTCCGCCGTGCGGTTGTTGGTGAACTTGTCCGCGACCATGGCCGTGATGCCGCTCAATTCCTCCGCGAGGATGACGGCCGCATCTTCGCGGTCGTCGCCTGGCAGCAGTTTGATGGCGCGGGTCAGTCGCGGCAGGCTTTCTTTGACGAGTGCGGGCAGCATCAGCCGAAGATCCCCGTACCGATCGAGCGGCGTGCGCGT